>Ga0210123_1000920_pt1 | contig 16211 bp, 14 predicted proteins | sample Muzzi_PWB_D2_FD_185535 | JGI IMG/M metagenome (GOLD analysis project Ga0210123, IMG submission 185535) | Wetland microbial communities from San Francisco Bay, California, USA, that impact long-term carbon sequestration - Muzzi_PWB_D2 (SPAdes) | ecosystem: Environmental > Aquatic > Marine >... | reverse complement strand
AAAGTCAAACACCACCGCATCGGAAAGGATATCACCTTCGCCAATGCCACCGTGTTCAAGGCCCAGGAGCGCGAAAATATCGAGGAAGCCTTTCCCGGCGACATCATCGGCATCTACAACCACGGCACCATCAAAATCGGAGACACCTTCACCGACAAAGAGGAGTTGAAGTTCAGCGGCATTCCCAACTTCGCCCCCGAGCATTTTCGACGGGTGCGGCTCAAAAGCCCGCTCAAAGCCAAACAGTTGAGCAAAGGCCTGATCCAGCTCTCCGAAGAGGGCGCCGTGCAGGTCTTTCGCCCCATCCTGGGCAGCGACTATATCCTCGGTGCCGTGGGCGTGCTGCAATTCGACGTGACCATGGCGCGTCTGAAATCGGAATACGGCGTGGACGCCGTGTATGAAGCGGTGAATTACAATGTAGCCCGTTGGGTGGACTGTGACGACCGCAAAAAACTGGCGGCATTCGAAAAAGGCAACATCGCCAATCTGGCCAAAGACGCCGAAGGCAGCCTGACCTACCTGACCACCAGCGACTGGCAGCTCAACTACTGCATGGAACAGTGGCCTGACATCGCCTTTCATAAAACACGGGAACTGCATTAATATGGTTCAATCTGATCATGAGGCCATACCGTACCGCCACGCCTGAAATTAGCCAATTTGCGGTCCCACGCTATTCTCCCACGGCCCTGCCTCGATATTTTGATTCACTTTGGTATTGCTCAGTTGATCGATAATACATACATTTGTCCTTATGATAGACCGATGCGGTCACAACCTGGGGGGTGCCGTATCGCACCCGCATGGGACAGGGAAGAATCGCCACATGGAATTGAAATCCATCCCCACCCGGGGCAGGACCCTGGATCACGCTGCCTTTGTTTACGATCTCTTCGAGCCGGTTCTGCTGCTCGGTAAGCAGGCGGAATACGACAAAAAAATCGTTGCTTTACTGATGCTTGATGAATCGGATCGGGTGCTCGATCTGGGATGCGGAACTGGTGTGCTTACGCGGATGATTGCTGAGAATCTGAATGCAGACAGCGGCGGAAAGGCTGAGGGCATCGATGCTGCAGCCAAGATGATAGCAGTAGCCCGCAAAAAGCGCGGTGCGGCCAATTGCACTTTTGAAATCATGGCCGCCGAATCCTTGGGATATCCTGCGGAATCCTTCGATGCCGTTGTGTCGAGCCTCTTCTTTCACCATGTCCAGTTGGACTTGAAACAAAAAGCCCTGTCGGAAGCATTCCGCGTTCTGCGACCGGGCGGGCGCCTGGTGATCGCCGACATGCACACACCGACCACCTGGATGGGGGCGCTGGTATCCCATGTATCCCGATGGTTTTTCATGCAGCCGCAGATCGGTGAAAATATCCGCGGCCTCCTGCCCGGCCTGGTCCAGGAGGCCGGTTTTCAACCGCCGCAAACCGTTGCCACCTATTTCGGGTATATCGCTTTGTTCAATACCCGCAAACCGGATTTCTGAAGATGAATTCCATTGAAAAAGGATCGGGATCTGTTGAGCAAATGGAACACCGGGCACCTGTCAGCGACTTGCTCGAGGAACTCAGATCCGGCCTTTCCAATTACTGGAGGCATGCGGACGCCATATTGCAGCAGAGCGATGTGAAGCTCAAGGCACCCGACAAAGAGGATTTCTCATTCCAGCGCAATTTTTTCTCGATCCTGTTTCTATATTCCTTTTACCGGGCTAAAATACCCAAACATCGTCGTATGCTCTATGCGGGTATCATTCAATGCCTGCGGGGCATGGTCACCGGGTGTGACAATCTGCTGGACGATGAATACAAGAAGACCCTGGACAGCGACCTTCCCGAGACGGCCTTTCGATTCCGTTCGGTCATAGATATCATGGTCTCGGACCGCGTGCTTTTTCAACTCCTGGTTGAAGCCGGCCGCGGGAAGGACATCGGGGTTGAAAAAATTATGGCCGCCGCTGCGGCCTCCATGAAGACCATGACCCGCAGCGGCACGCAGGAGGCATCGGAGGAGGCCGGGATAACAGAGATTCTAAAGCCGGACGATCTTTTGCAGACCGTCCACCACTATAAGACGGGCTTGCTGTTTCAATGCCCATGGGATATTCCCCTGGTCATCGAAGACCTTGAGGGATCTGAAGTCGCGCCCCTGCTTGAGGCGCTTTACCGTATCGGTATGGGTTGCCAGATTTTGGACGATATCGTGGATTTCATGTCTGATCTGGCGCGGAAGCATCACAATTATCTGGTCTCTTTAATTTATTACAGTGCGAACCCAAAGGAAAAGAGCCGACTGGAGGAACTGTTTGCCTCAAGGGAGCGACAGTGCCTGCCAGATGATTCGGCAGCGGGTTTCCCCGATAATCTGGCAGTGGCATGCAAGACTTCCCGCCGGTTTCTGGAAAGCGGCCTGAATTTGCTTTTCCCCGCTCAGCACCAATTTTTTGTGGCACCGACGATCCAATTTCTGGAAAACAGAATCGGTGCCGCGCAAATGATGTCGGCGTCCAAAAAATGAAATCTGAGGGATTTGGATTCTGGGCCCGCATTGCCCTTCTGTTTCTGGTCCGGTCAGGCCGCTCTACGGCATCCCTGTCCATCATGATGATCAGCGCGGTTGCAGCTCTGATCTTCCTTTCTGCACTGGCTGTCGGCGTCAATGATGCCATGCTGCGCAATACCGTGGGGCTGTTTTCAGGGCACATCACCGGCTATGGGATATCCCCCTCGGTCCAGCCCGAGGACTTTAAAGTCAAAGGCGTGGAAGGCGTTCTGAAGCGGGTTTATATACCGGGTATCCTCTCCCATGGTCGCCTCGACAGGCCCATGACGCTTTGCGGCATCGATCCTCGCAGCGAAACCAACCTTACGGCTTTGCGAAAAAAAATGGTCTCCGGCGGTTATCCGCAAAACGGCCGGGCCGAGCTGATGATCAGCAAAACCCTTGCCCAGGAGTTCGATGTGCAAATGGGAGCGGCCCTTGTATTCGTATCCGAGCAGCCGCGCACCGCCCTGAAGTTGACGGTTTCCGGAATTTACCAGACCCAAATCGATCCCCTTAGGCGCGATATCGTTTTTTGTCCGCTGAATGTCATGCCGGCAAGGGACCTGCCCTGGTCGGCGGCCGTTTTTCTGCAACGCGGCCGAGCCGTTCAAGAAATCCTCGACGCCTACGGGCAAAAATGGTCCCATCAATATCGGTTTGAATCCTGGGAAACGCGCATGCCCGATCTGCGCCAGCTCATCGATCTGGAGTACATCTCCATGGGCATTGTCATCATCCTGGTTTTCGGCGTTGTCGCGGTGGGCATTGCCTGTGCTTTTGTCATCTTCATTCTTAAAAACATACGGGAATACGGCATTATGAAGGCCATGGGGGTAACCCAAAGGGAGATGTCGCTATTGATTGTGATGAAAGTCGGGCTGATGAATGTCATGGCCTGCGGCGTCGGCCTGTTGATGGGTGTTGCCGCCGTCTGGGCCGTGATCGGATCAGGCGGCATCGATCTGACCGCATTTACCTCCTATAACCGTTACTTCAGCGTGTCAGGGGTTATTTATCCGCGCTTGACAGCCTTTTCACTCTGGGCGCCACCCGTGACAGCATTTTTATTCAGCCTGATATCGGCGTTATGGCCGGCGGCATTGCTGGCCAGGAGACAACCCGCTGATATCATAAGGATGATCTAAGCCCATGATCCAGTTGGAGGCGGTGACAAAGGTGTTTCAATCCGGGCGGGGGGAAATTCGGGCCCTGGACAATGTCTCCCTTTCAGTCGAGGCAAGCCGGTTTGTTGCCGTCATGGGCAAATCCGGATCCGGCAAGTCCACGCTGCTCAACTGTATCGGCGGGCTTGAATCTCCGGACAAGGGAACCGTCACTTGTTTCGGGACTCCGATTAATTCACTGACAGCGCGCGAACTGAGCCTGTTCCAACGCCGTCATGTGGGGTTTGTCTTTCAACAGGGGAACCTGCTTTCCTATTTGAGCGTGGCCCAGAATATCGGTTTCCCCCTATCCTTGAATGGTATCGGGGGAAGCAGGCGATCAAAACGCATCGACGAGCTGCTCGACCGGATCGGCCTGCCTGCTGTCGCCAAGGCGCTGCCTCATGAACTTTCCAGCGGCGAGACCCAGCGGGTGGCCATCGCCCGCGCCATAGCCCACAATCCTAAAATGGTGCTGGCCGACGAACCAACCGCCAACCTTGATACGGCCACCGGCCAACAGGCCGTGGGGCTGATGCGCGATATGGGCAGGGATCATGGATGCACCATCATTCTGGCCACCCACGACAACGAAATCACCGAAATTGCAGACACCGTCTTCGGTCTCAAAGACGGCCGGATTTACAAGGAGGAGGATTGAATTTATTAAGAAGATTCACAATCGGCTGTATCATATGCTTGTTCCTCGGCGGCTGCGCTTACCGCTACTACCTGGGAATGCACGGCCCTTCGATTAAATCCTTCCCCGATACCCATCAGGGCATCACAGAAGATCGAGATTGTCTGGACTGTCATGATCCGGGGCAAAATCCGACGGGGCCGCCGACAACCCATCCACAGTTTACCGGCTGTTTGAAATGCCACAACGATGACCTGAGATAATTTGAAGTGGTTTCGAATTTTCATTTTTAAATGTTAGCCTGGCCCGATCCTACGGATTCGCAGTGACCATTGAAAAACATGCCATGGTGGTTAGAGTTTAGGCCATGAACCCGGAAAGCACCTTACTGCGCATCATGGAGGGAACAATCCACGAGACGGGAGAAGATTTCTTCGCCGCATTGGTGAAGAATCTTTCTCAATACATGGATGTGGCCGCAGCGTGGGTGACCGAGTACGTCTTAGATTTCAGTCAGCTACGCTCACTGGCATTCTGGCTCGACGGTCAATGGACGGATGGCATTGGTATCGACGGAGATGTCAAAGGAACGCCCTGTGAGGTAGTGATCAAGAAGGGCAAAGTCCTGTTTATCGCCGATGAAGTGGCCGGAGAATTCCCGGATGATCCCGACTTGATCAAGATGGGCATGAAAAGCTATGTGGGTATTCCCTTCAAGGACAGTGCGCAGCAGGTGTTCGGTCACTTGGCCGTAATGGACCGCAAGCCGTTGAAAGATGAGCGGGCCGCATTGTCGTTGATGCGAATTTTTGCCTCGCGGGCCGGTGCCGAACTTGGACGCATACGGGCCGAAGCGCGTCTGCGCCAGCGTGAAGAAAAGCTGTCTCGCCTTCTGGAAACCGCTCCGGACGCCATCGTAGAAGTGGATCGGTCCCTGAACATCCTGCTGATGAACGCGGCGGCCCACAAGGCATTTGGGAACTTGACCGACACAACCACCGGCCTTTGCCTCTCAGGCTTTCTCTCCAAGTCCAGTACAAACTATTTGCTCGAATTGATCGAACGCCTGTCTTCCTCAAAAAAGGCCGAAGCCCCGGTTTGGGTACCGGAAGTACTCACGGCTGTATCCGCCCATGGAAAAAGTTTTCCGGCGGAGGTCACGCTGTCCAGAACTGATGCCGGTAAAACCTCCTCATTTATTCTGATTTTCAGAAACATCAACGACCGGCTTGTGGCAGAAGAGAAGATTCATTCCCTGAATAAGGAAACTGACCGATTAAGGGAAGAAATCCGCAGCCTGTCACATGTGGACGGTATCATCGGCACCAGTGTGCCGTTGATGCGGGTGCTAAAAGAAGTCGATCAGGTTGCCGCCACGGATGCCTCCGTGCTGATTTTCGGCGAAACCGGCACGGGCAAGGAATTGATCGCGCGGGCCATTCACGACAACAGCATGCGGAAACAAGGTCCCATGGTGCGGGTCAACTGCGCCGCGATCCCGGAGGGGCTTATTGAGTCCGAGTTTTTCGGACATGAAAAAGGGGCTTTCAGCGGAGCGACCCAAAAAAGGGACGGACGTTTCACCCTGGCCAATGGCGGCACAATTTTCCTGGACGAAGTTGCGGAACTGCCGCCCGACCTCCAGGCCAAGCTTTTGCGCGTACTCCAGGAGGGCGAATTTGAACCGGTGGGCAGTTCCAGGACGAAACATGTGGATGTGCGCGTCATCGCGGCTACCAATCGCGATTTAAAGGCCGAGGTCGCTGCGGGCCGTTTCCGGGAGGATCTTTATTTCCGACTTAGCGTATTTCCACTGACTCTCCCGGCACTGAAGGATCGCGGTGACGATGTTATCTTGCTGGCCAACTTCTTTGTTGAAAAGGCAGCCCGCAGAATGGGCCGACCGATAGATCCGTTGTCGTCAACAGATCGGAAGCGTTTGAAGCGCTATGGTTGGCCCGGCAATATCCGGGAGCTGCAAAATGTCATCGAGCGGGCTGTGATCACCGCCGAAGGTACACGGTTGAACCTTGACCGGGCATTGCCTGAAACAGCAGTTGAAAAGAATTCCGCAGGCCTCTCCGAAACCGATGCTGAAACCGCATCGATTCTCACCGCGGACCAGATGGCGGATTTTGAGCGCGAAAATCTGCGCAGGGCGCTCACATCTGCGGGGTGGCGCGTTTCCGGAAGAACTGGAGCAGCCCAACTTCTGGGTATCCCTCCATCAACCCTGAACTCCCGGCTAAAAGCCCTGGGATTGAAACGTCCCCGTCTCTAACTGGACAATAAATCCGCAAAACTTCAGCCCATGGTGCGGCAGAATCATTCCTCATCGACCACGCTTCGACATCCAGCTAAAAACCAACCTTGGTGAGAAACAACGAAAATAGCGAATTCTCGCTAACCTGTTTAGCGAATTCTCGCTGACGCCACAATGGAATCGCAGCCGTTCTGCATTCCAACATATTGTTATTATATGTTTTTACTAAATTTATCCCTCCTGGCACGCTTTCTGCGGAGCAAAGCCCATACAAGCGATTCGAAAAGCGTAAATCAACAACACCGCGATATGCCCCGCAACCCATGGCGAACGCGTTGAAAAAGAAAGGAATCAACGATGAACCCTGTCATTCAAATAGACCATCGCAACGATGCCCAGCAACGGGATGCCTTCATGGAACAAATGCTGGATGCAGTTAATGGCTTTTTTAAAGTTCACACCCTTTACCTGGGAACCCGCCTGGGGCTGTATCATGCCCTTGCAGGTCAGCAGGCACTGACGTCACAAGAGCTATCCGCCCGCACTGACACTGACGAGCGCTATATCCGCGAATGGTTGGAAGCGCAAGCCGTGGTTGGAATACTGAAAGTCGATGATGAAAAGGCTTCCGCACAGGAGCGCCGGTTTTGGCTGCCGTCCGGTCATGCCGAAGTGCTGACCAATCGCGAGAGCGTTAACTACCTGGCGCCGTTGGCCCAGGCCGCTGTGGGTGCTGCCAGCCCCTTAAAGGCCATTGAAAACGCATTCCGAACAGGAGGTGGCGTGCCTTTTGCCGACTACGGGGAAGACCTGCGCCAGGGGGTCGCTGAATTAAACCGCCCATTGTTTATGGCGCAGCTGGGCAAAGACTACCTGCCTTCGATAGCCGACATCCACCGGCGGCTTGCGGCTGACCCGCCGGCGCATGTTGCCGATATCGGCTGCGGCACAGGATGGTCCAGCATCGGAATGGCTTTGTCCTATCCCAAGATTCATGTGGACGGATTCGATCTGGACGAAGCGTCCATCTCAGAGGCGCGCATCAATGCCCATCAAGCCGGTCTTGACGGCCGGGTAAGGTTCGAAACCCGCGATGCCGGCGATCCAACGCTTGCCGGACAGTATGACCTGGTCACCGCCTTTGAGTGCATCCACGACATGGCCGATCCGGTCGGCGCCTTGACGACCATGCGGCGCTTGGCCAGTCAAAGCGGCAATATCATCGTTATGGATGAACGCACCAATGAGCATTTTTCCACCGCCGAGAATCCCATTGAGCAGTTGCTGTACGGGTTCAGTATTCTGGGTTGCCTGCCGGCCGGCATGGCCGAACGTCCCTCTGCAGCGACCGGCACCGTGATGCGGCCCGACACGCTGCGCCAGTATGCTCGCAAGGCCGGATTTTGTGATATCGAAACGCTGCCCATCGATAATATCTTCTTCCGTTTCTACCGTCTGAAGACGACATGCGATGTTTAGAAAATAAAACCTGACAATTGCGGCCGTCGGGCCGCTTAAGGAGACCGATCATGCGTATAGATAACAGCACTTCCCTCGTTGAAACCTATCGAAAGAGCGATCCCGATCAACGGACTGCACTGTTTTTGGGGTACCCGACACTGCGTCCTGATTTTTTAGCCATTGATATGGCTGACTACAGAGCGTACCGAAACACCACTTCGGTAAAACAAAAGAAAAGCACATCCATGATTAAATGGCGGCCCTCAATGAAAAGGGCTTTGCGATTCGTTTCATCCAAACAATAAATCATCAGCCAACATTACTTTCGTTGGACAATTAGGAGACTACCATGAGCACAACAGCGACATACCAAAACAACGATGCTGACCCGGCGAGCCGGAAGCATCCCTTGCTGATCATCGGTGCGGGGCTCAACGGACTGGCGGCAGCATATGAATTAAAAAAAACAGGAGCCCGGCCGGTTATTCTGGATGCCTCCAGCAAGCCGGCTGCGCCATGGCGAAACCGGCATGACCAGCTCAGGCTCAACACCCACCGGCGGATCTCACATCTGCCGGGGATGCGGATTCCAAGAAGTTTTGGAGCCTTTCCGGCACGGGACGACTTGGTCCGGTACATGGAAGCATACGAGAATTTTCTGGATGTACCCATCCATCGCAATGTACACATTAAGCGCATCGATACGGATCAGGACGGTTGGCGGCTGACTTCGTCGGATGGAAGTTGGCGGGCCAGCGATGTCATCATCGCAACCGGACTCGAACGGGTGCCCACCATCCCTGCATGGCCGGGGCGGGACGAATATACCGGAGAATTGATACATGCCGCTCATTTTGGCTGCATCGATCGCTTTCAAGACAAAAGCATACTGGTGGTCGGAGCTGGGAATTCCGGAACCGATGTGCTCAATCACCTGGTTCGGATAAAGACAAGTGCGTTAAGCGTTTCCATTCGCAACGGACCGTCGGTATTGCCGACCAGAGTCCTGGGTATCCCCCTGCAGCTTTTGTCACCGTTGATGGCCCATCTGCCGCCATGGATAGTCGATATCCTGATGGCGGCCACCGAAAGAATGATTTTCGGGGATCTTAAAAAGCACAATCTGCCCAAAGATCCTGACGGTGTTGCTACCCGGTTGATTCAAGAAGGTGTTGCGCCGGCTTTTGATAACGGATTCGTAAAAGCATTAAAGGCCGGCCAGGTAACAGTGCTGCCGCAGATCAAAAAATTTGAAGGCCGCACGGTTCATTTTGTTGGAGGCCAAACCGCTCGACCCGACGCCGTCATCTGCGCAACGGGCTACAACCCAGGTCTTGAAAATCTGGTGGGACACCTTGGGGTGCTCAACGCGTCCGGGAAACCTGTTTACAGCGGGTCTGAATCCCATCCGGAATTTGAAGGACTTTGGTTCATGGGCATGACCCCGCGCCTGCCGGGTGTCTTTTATGCCGCACGTGGAGAAGCCCGGAAGATAGCTGCAGCTATCAAGCAAAAAGAGATCAGTCGGAGGCATCCCGTTGTCGATCAAGTTCTTCCCGGACGGCTACGGCAATTGATTCGAGCGTATAGGGCTTTTTAACGAAGGATCCGGCACCAAGCCGCTGGATCTCGTGGACACGGTCCGATTCGGAATACCCGCTGGCAATGATGGCTTTCTGCCGGCGATGCAACTGAACGATGCGGCCGTAGGTTTCACAACCATCCATGCCGGGCTCCATGATCATGTCCAGGACAAGGATGTCCGCCGTATGGTTCTGCAGGTAGTCGAGGGCCTCTTCACCTGACGCCACGGCATTAACCTCATACCCCAGAGTGGCCAACAAGGAGGCGGCGATCTCCCGCTGCTCCGGCAGGTCATCGACCACCAGCACACGCTCCGAACCCCGGTAGTCCTTCATATCAAGGTCGGCGGTGTGCTCAGCCCCCGCCTGATGGGTTACCGGCAGGTAGACCGAAATAGTGGTTCCGCGCCCCTGCTCGCTCCGCAAGTCGATATAACCCCCGGCATCTTTCACCGTGGACCATATCACGGTCGTGCCCAGGCCGGTACCGCTGCGGCCCATGCGTTTCTTGCTGAAAAAGGGTTCGAATATCCGCTTCAGGTCATCGGGCGCGATGCCCACCCCGTCATCGCTCACACGGATCACCACATAATCTCCGGGAGCGATTGTTTCGTAGGCATGCATCCGCCGATCCGGGCAACGGTTGGCGGTGGTTATGGTCACCTCACCTTCGGATGTCAGGGCCTCAACCGCATTGGAGACCAGATTCATGATCATTTTGGACAGGTGCATGGGCGAGGCCTTGACGTTCAACAGGTTGCGGGCCAGATCGGTGTGATAGGTGACGTGCGAATGGCACTGCTTGAGTGCGGTAAATTCAGGTGATTGCAAGTATTCGTTGATCAGCAGGTTGGGGTTGATCACCTGTTTGTTGGACACCCCGCGTCTGGCCAGTGTCAGCAAATCCTGTACAATGGCCGCGGCCTTGTCACCCGAATTTTTAATCGTAAGGATGGGCCGCCGCAGGGGGCTGTCGTTGGGCAGATCCATGAGGAGCAGATCGGGATAGCCCACCATGCCGCTCAAAATATTGTTGAGATCATGGGCCACGCTGGCGGCGATGGTGCCCATAATTTCCATCTTCTGGGCCTGCGCCACCTGTGCCTCCAGCTTTTTGCGGGCCCTGATGTCGCGCACCGACTAAACCAGGGACGGCCTGGCGCTGCGGCCGATGGGGGCAGCCGAAACTTCCACGGCACACGCTTGGCCCTGCCGGTGCATCATTTGGCCTTCCAACGGCGTTGTTTCCTCACAGTCCCGATCCGACAGATTGAGGATGGCAAGCAGCTCCTTGTTTAGCTCAACAACAGGACTGCCGCTGAAGCCCACATTCGCCTGCAGGCAGAGATTGTCGGCCAAAGAGACCAGCGCTGTCTGGAGCTTGTAAGCCTGCGGGGTTTTTTCGAGGTGATGGTGAAACCGGCAGGGCACGATCAGCGCCTCGGGAAAATTCCAATGGGTCATCAGCAATCCGGCCAGATCGCCGTGGGTGATGCCCAGCAGCACTTCTTCGCTGCGGTAAAGCGATTGCTGTTTCTGGTCCGCATCGGACACCGCTTTTCGATATTCATCCGGGAAAAAGGCCAGAAAAAAAACCTTGCCGATATCATGCATCAGGCCGCTGAGCTGAACCAGCGACCCTTGATCGATTTCAGCACGTGCTGCGGCGGCTTCGGCTGCAATACTGGTACCCAGGGCATGCTTCCATAATTCCCGGGTGTCAATGGGTTGCCTGGTATTCTTGCTGTTAAAAACAGAGAATACGCTCATCCCGATGACCATCCCCATGATCTCTTTAAATCCGATCAAGGTCACGGCACGCTAAATGGAATCCACCTGTTTGGCAAATCCGAAATAGGCTGAATTGGCCAACCGCAGGGTCTTGTTGGCGACGGCCTGGTCCCTGCTGATCACGGCGCTCAAATCGTCGATGGTGGCGTCCGGGTCGCCGGAGAGTACCAGTACCTGCTGGACCACAGTCGGAAGGGTGGGAATCTGGGTCCGCCTGTTGCGGATCAGGTCGATGATCTCTTCTGAGATGCTCATGGCGGATTCATTCCACAAAGTTGCGAACCTTCAGGCCATATCGCCCATGGTTCGTATGCATAACGATGTGCTGCAATAGACGCCACTATATGTCCGCCCGCGGTGTGCATTCAAGCGAAATCCAAAATCGCCAAAATCGGGTTGGTCCAAGCCATCAAACCGGAGGTTTCAAAAACATCCCACGGACGCCGGTTTAGAGGTCTAATAGATTCGAATGTTCAGGGCTCAAAATGTTTCTTTAATGGCTAATATGACGCCAGATTCAAACCTAAATTCACACGAACACAAAACCATACCGTGGTCTGACCTGTTGTGTGGTTGAACCGCTGCCGGCTCACTCCGGCCTGGCGTCGGCGCCATGCTCAGACAGCTGGGCCCCAAACCACCGGTGCAGTGCAGTTAACAAATGAAGATCGGTGGTTTTAAACTTGATTTCGGCGCCGTCGGGCAGCGCTGCATACGAGACCTTGATATGTGATGCTCCGGCCTGAAGGTCCTTGAGCCCCGGCATGTCTGCACCGTGCAGTTTCGCCGGGTCTGAATAATCGCCCAGTTGAAACCTCTCGGCTTCGTGCTGGAGATGCTGTTGAATGAGGGCAATCTGGTCAGTTGCGCCTGGATTTTTTGCAAGGACCCGCTGCACGCCTCCAAACTCGGTCATTTTGAAGATGTGCACGGTCTTTGACATATCGAAGGGCATAACGCGATGCGCATTTTGATGTACATGCGCCTGTCGGGTTCCAGCAAACACATTGGCGCTGCCGACCAATACAAGAATAGCGACCCAATGCACCAAACAAAACTGGCCTCGTAATTTTTCTTTCATGTGTCTCCCCTATCAGGGATATCCGTTAAAGTTTAGTGGTCCGACCCTATTGTCGAAACCATTGTGGGAAACCTACCCTTTGCCTTCAGTATAATTCCAGTGGCTTGGGATTTCATCATCTGCGTAATAAAGCTTCAACCCCTTTCATATTTCTTTGCTGCGCCATCATCAGTGGGGTGCGGCCGTCATTGACCTTGGCTTGTCGGTCGGCGCCCCTCTCCAGCAGCATGGCAGCAACATCGGTGTAGCCATTATAGGCGCAGTAGTGCAGGGGGGTCCACTTGGCCACGGTTGCGGCGTTGACGTCGGCACCGGCGCGGATGAGCGTTTTGGCCATCTCAATGTCATGATAATAGAGCGCGTAGTGAAGGGCACTCCATCCCCAGTAGCTTCGGGCATTGATCTCCGCTCCGTTTTCGATCAACAGCATCGCCAAGTCATGCTGTTTCTTTTTCAGCGCCATCTGCAGGGGTGTTCGCAGGCCATATCCTGAAAGATTGATGTCCGCTCCTTGTTGAATCAGGTACTTCGCCGCCTCCTGGTGTTTTCGAATCACTGCCAGGTAGAGGGGTGTCGAATGATAACTGTTTTTTGCATTGATATCCGCACCGTTTTCAACCAAAAAGCGAACCACATCCAGGCGGCCGCCTTTGGCGGCCAGGTTCAGCACCGGGTAGGACTCGTTCTTTCCCAGGGTTCCCATTTGCAGCAGCGCCACACGGTCCCTCAAAAATCTGAATACGGACGAGTTGTCGTACTCGAGCGTCATGACGCTTTTAAGGATATCCACTGCCTGGTCCACCTTGCCGGCATCGATCAGGCGTTGAGCCTCGGCAAGGGCGTCACGATGTGGTCCGGTAAAGGCATCGATTTCCGCTTCAACCGTCTCCCAATCCCGGGTGCTCCATGAGAGCGCTTTTCCCCAGAACCCTTTGTTGACATTGATCCGCTCGTCCAACTCATCCAACAGGGCTTTGGCCTTTTCATGGTCGCCGCACCACCCCTCCACCAGCGCCCACTGCGTCTGAATGCGGGTTCTTTGATGACTTCGGCCCGGTGCTTCCATGAGCCCCTCAAACAAAGAGCGCATGTCGTCGTGTACGCTGTCCCGGCGGAATACCGCTCGCCAGCGATTGCCCTCCCGTTCACCCGCTATTTTGCGATTCATGAACAGGTAGAACAGCGGCACGTCGGTATCGAACCGTCCGGTGTCCAGGCACTCCCTGGCGAATGCCTTTCGCTGGCGGTTGCTGCCGCCCCAATTGGGACTGATGGCGTAGCCGTATTTGAAATAGGCCGGAGCATAATCCATCTGGGCCTTTACGGCGCGGTCGAACCACAATCGCTCTGTATCACCAGTATTGCCGTGCCCCGCCATGGTGACCGTAATCATCAGGGCCGCCGCCTCCGGACGCTCCTTGCGTGATTTCCAGCATCGCGTCAATGCTTCCTGCGCAATGCCCAGATGATTTTTAAAGCCCTTCCAACCTTCTTCGGTCACATCCTTGGCCCAACCGGACCCACGGGCTTCCCAGGCCAGATCAATATGATTGCTTCCTTTGATAATGTCGCGGAGCCACTTGTCGATTCTTTTGTCTTTTTCGATCATGGCCAGTACCGGCCTGAAGACATCCGTGTCATCAGCGTTATCGTCCAATTCTGATAATAGGCGGTAGGCGATGTAAGATTCGTCGGATTGAAATTCGTTCTTCCTGAGCGCTTGGACAAAATAATTTATGGCCCTATGAATGCTTCTTTCGGTAGTCTCCGGGTGGGTGTCTTTTTTCTCAAGGAAGATGCCGGCTTTGAAACCATAGGCAAAAAAGGCATGAATCCGCGGATAGGCATTCTGATCCCATTTTTCGGCGACCTCAAGATAAGGAACGGCTTGACTATATTTGCCGTTTTCGAAAAGCACGGCGCCATACCATACGGAAACCAGGGGATCGGTATTTCCAGCGGCGAAGATCGCCTCACCTTGCTTCTCCAGACGAACGAATTCATCCGGCTCCGCTTGGTAGGCGTAGGCTTTGCATATCTGGTCCAGGAACAGAGCGCCTTTATCTTCATCCGGTGCGTCCGGATGCGCCGAACGGTATTCATCAACGGTCAGCCGCCGCATCCAACGATACTTTTCCAAAAAATAGTCTTTTTGGGTCCGTGCATCGAGATTGTTTGGAATCGGGGTCTCTTTCCCTGAAATCAGCGAAATCGGATGATTGTCAAAAAACCATTGCGCGAAAAAATATGTTGGAATGATGATCGCCAGAATGACCAGCATAGTGATGATAACATGTTTCAATGGTTGCCGTCTCCGTCCATTTGCTTGTATATTTCTTTCTTATCCTTCTTGACTCTGCAATACGTGGGGCTATTTTTCTCCCCCAAGAACTTTCCTATAAGGCAAGAAGGCTTCTCCGCTGGCAAGGGAGATTGTATACTAAGATTCATCAATATGAAAGATTTGACCGCCCTTAAATCCGGTTGGCAACATATCCCTAATAGTCAACTTGCTTCTCTAAACACTTGCCATCCCGGCAGCGGTACTTAGAATTGATGACAAAACCTAAGCAAGGAGCCTCCGTATGAATCCTGCCGATAAAGTTACGTCCAAACCAGTGGCAGCGCCCGACCGGCAGGTCCTGGTCTGGGACGTGCCGACCCGATTGTTTCATTGGCTGCTGGCAGCGCTGGTGATTGTCTCTTTTGTCAGCGGCAAGATCGGAGGCACCTGGATGCAATATCATCTGTGGAGCGGCTATGCCGTCCTGACGCTGCTGGCCTTCCGCCTGGCTTGGGGTTTTGTGGGCGGCCGCCATGTACGCTTTTCCGCCTTTGTACGCGGTCCCCGCGCTGTTCTGCGCTATGCCCAGACCCTGTTGCAGCCGGATGCCCCTAAACACCTGGGGCATAACCCGCTGGGAGGCTGGTCCGTGATGGCCATGCTGGCCGCCTTGGTGCTCCAGGCGGGCACGGGGCTGTTCGCCAATGACGACATCTTCACCGAAGGCCCGCTGTACCCGTTGGTCAGCAAAGCAACCAGCGACTGGCTGACCGTCATCCACAAGCTGAATCAGCAGGTCATCCTCGTGCTGGTCGGCGTGCACATCATGGCCGTGCTTTTTTACCTGGTCATCAAGCACGAGAACCTGATCCAACCAATGTTCAGCGGTCGCAAATGCTGGCGAGGTGAAGATCCATCATCGTCGAACCAATTGCGGCTGGCGGCATTAATTGCAGGCCTGAGCGCCGTTGCCGTCTATCTTCTGGTGCACTGAACAGGACAAGGGCCCTGGATTTTTCTCCAGCGGCCCTTGTCGGAAAAAATGCCTGTGCCCTGTCGAGCGTCTTGTCGATTCAAATACAGGGTCGGGCTATTTTTTTCGAAAAGTACCGTGACAGTCTTTGCAGGACCCGGCCACGGCGCCGAATTGCGCTTTAACAGCCGCCAAATCACCCTTTTCAGCGGTATCAACCAGTTTCCGGGCAGCGCTTTCGAATTGCTTGGCGGTACCCATGAATTTATCCTTCTCCTTCATGGCCGTGGCTTTAAGGGTGGTGTCGCCCCTATCGGAACCTGGGTACATGGCTGCATCCCACGGCAATTCAGACATTGTGCGGATGACTTTCGCATTGTTTTCGACATCCTTTTTATCGTAGGCCGCCTGCCCTTTGACCACGG
>Ga0210123_1000919_pt1 | contig 16217 bp, 13 predicted proteins | sample Muzzi_PWB_D2_FD_185535 | JGI IMG/M metagenome (GOLD analysis project Ga0210123, IMG submission 185535) | Wetland microbial communities from San Francisco Bay, California, USA, that impact long-term carbon sequestration - Muzzi_PWB_D2 (SPAdes) | ecosystem: Environmental > Aquatic > Marine >... | reverse complement strand
CAGCGCCGCGATCCTGAACATCGTCCGACTCGGGGGTGTCCTGACGCTCGGCGCCCTCGGTCTGTTCTTCTTGCTGAGCTGGCGCCGGGGACGGCTCCGGGCCGCCGAGGGAGAAGCCTGAGATGCCGGACAACTTCCCTCTTCTGCCAGAGCAGGCGTCGACCGTCGCGCCCAGCGTCGACGCCCTGTTCTGGACCTGGGTCGCCATCAGCGCCTTCTCGGCTCTGCTGATCGGGATCGCGATCTTCTACTTCTTCGTCCGCTACCAGCGGCGCCAGACTGACGAGATCGGTCACCAGGACCACGGTTCGACCGCCCTCGAGCTGACCTGGACGGCGATCCCGCTGGTGATCGTGCTGGCGATGTTCGTCTGGGGCACCAGGGTCTTCTTCGACCAGTCCCGGCCGCCGGCCGACGCCGTCGAGTACCTGGCCACCGGCAAGCAGTGGATGTGGAAGTTCCAACATCCCTCCGGCAAGCGGGAGATCAACGAGCTGCACGTCCCGATCCACCAGCCGATCCGGCTGACGATGATCTCCGAGGACGTCATCCACTCCCTGTTCGTGCCCGCCTTCCGGGTCAAGGCCGACGTGCTGCCGGGGCGCTACACCACCGTCTGGTTCGAGGCCACGAAGACCGGCGAGTACCACATCTTCTGCGCCGAGTACTGCGGCACCGAGCACTCCCTGATGGGCGGCACGGTCTACGTCATGGAGCAGGAGGACTACGAGGCCTGGCTGGCGAAAGCGCCGGGAGCGGTGGGCGGCCAGGTGGCGACCGGCGAGGAGCTGTTCACGCGCTTCGCGTGCAACACCTGCCACTTCGCGGGGCCGCGGGCGCGGGGGCCGAACCTCGAAGGCGCCTTCGGCACCGTCGTCAAGCTGGCCGACGGCTCGAGCGTCGAGGTCGACGAGGACTACGTTCGCGAGTCGATCCTCAACCCGAAAGCGAAGGTCGTCTCCGGCTTCGAGCCGCTGATGCCCACGTTCCAGGGGCAGGTCACAGAGGATCAGCTCCTTCAGCTCATTCAGTACGTCAAGTCGTTGAGCGGCAGTCAGACGGCCGCCGCCCCGGGCGACCACTCGGGAGCCGATGGCTCCGCCCAGACTCAGGGTGCCGCCCCAGCGAGCCCCACGACCGGAGGTTAGGTCCATGAGCAGCACCACGGCCGAAAGCGCGATCGCGCCGCCGAAAGTCCATTACCTGAACGCGGAGCATGGGCTGAAGTCCTGGCTCCTGACCAAAGACCACAAACGGATCGCGATCCTCTACCTGATCTCGGTCTCGATCTTCTTCCTGGTCGGAGGTCTGTTCGCCGGCTTGATCCGGCTGGAGCTTCTGACTCCGCAGGGGGACCTGGTCTCGGGCGACACGTACAACCGCCTGTTCACCCTCCACGGGGTGATCATGATCTTCTTCTTCCTGATCCCCGCCATCCCGGCGGTGCTCGGCAACTTCCTGGTGCCGATCATGATCGGGGCGAAGGACCTGGCGTTCCCCAAGCTGAACCTCGGGAGCTGGTACGTCTACAACATCGCCGGTCTGCTCGGCATCTACGCCATGATCAAGGGCGGCGTCGACACCGGTTGGACGTTCTACGCCCCGTTCAGCACCACGTACTCCAACAGCTACGTGGTGCCCACGGCGCTCGCCGGTTTCGTCGCCGGGTTCTCGTCGATCATGACGGGGCTCAACTTCATCGTCACCATCCACCGCATGCGAGCACCCGGCATGACCTGGTTCCGCATGCCGCTGATGCTCTGGTCGAGCTACGCCACCAGCCTGATCATCCTGCTCGGTACGCCGGTGCTGGCGATCACCCTGCTGCTCCTCATCCTCGAGCGCACGCTCCACATCGGCATCTTCGATCCCAAGCTAGGTGGTGACCCGGTGCTCTTCCAGCACCTGTTCTGGTTCTACTCCCACCCGGCGGTCTACATCATGATCTTGCCGGCGATGGGAGTGATCAGCGAGCTCATCGCCGCCTTCTCCAGGAAACGTGTGTTCGGCTACAAGTTCGTGGCCTTCGCCTCGCTCGCCATCGCCGTCCTCGGCTTCCTCGTCTGGGGCCACCACATGTTCACCTCCGGCCAGTCGGTCTACGCGGCTACGGTGTTCTCGGTGCTCACCATGCTGGTGGCCATCCCGTCGGCGATCAAGGTGTTCAACTGGACGGCGACGCTCCACCGGGGCGCGATCTCCTACGACACGCCGATGCTCTACGCCCTCGGCTTCCTGGGCCTCTTCACCATCGGCGGCCTGACCGGCGTCATGCTCGGCACCCTGGGCATCGACATCCACGTCCACGACACCTACTTCGTGGTCGCCCACTTCCACTACATCATGGTGGGCGGCACGATCCTCGGCTACCTGGGCGGCCTGCACTACTGGTGGCCCAAGATGACGGGGCGCCTCTACAACCGGTTCTGGTCCCAGGTGTCGGCGATCACGATCTTCGTCGGCTTCAACCTGACCTTCTTCCCCCAGTTCATCCTCGGTTTCCAGGGGATGCCGCGGCGCTACTGGAGCTACCCGCCGGAGTTCCAGGTGCTCAACGTCCTGTCGACCGCCGGCGCGACGGTCCTCGGGGTCGGCCTGCTCCTGCCGCTCTTCTACTTCGCGGCGTCGCTGGGCAAGAAGGGCCGCGTGGCGGGCCCCAACCCGTGGGGCGCCATCGGCCTGGAGTGGACGACGACCTCGCCGCCGCCGACCTACAACTTCGAGGAGACGCCGGTGGTGACCCACGAGGCGTACGCCTACGAGGAGCTCCACCCCGAACCGACTCAGAAGGAGCCGTACCTTGCCTGAGCACAGCCAGAGCGGGGCGCTCGCCCACCATTTCGAAACCTACGATCAGCAGCGGGAGGCTTCGAGCCTCGGCATGTGGCTGTTCCTGGTCACCGAGATCATGTTCTTCGGTGGTTTCTTCCTGGCGTACATCGTCTACCGGAGCAGCTTCCCGGAGGACTTCGCGATCGCCAGCCACCAGCTCGACGTGACCCTCGGGGCGATCAATACGGCGGTGCTGATCGCGAGCTCGCTGACCATGGCCATGGCGGTGCGTGCCAGTCAGCTCGCCCAGCGCAAGGCGGTGGTCGGCTTCCTGATCGCGACGATGATCTTCGGCGGGGTCTTCCTCGGCATCAAGGCCGTCGAGTACAGCGCCAAGTTCGAGCACCACCTCGTGCCCGGGCCCAACTTCGAGCTCCACGCGGAAGGTGCCAACGGGGAGCATGCGGAGGGTTTCGACGTCGGCCATGCCGAGATGTTCTTCAACTTCTACTTCGGCATGACCGGGCTCCACGCCGCCCACATGGTCATCGGCATCGGCCTGTTGATCTGGCTCTGCTTCCCGGCCTGGAAGGGGCGCTTCAACGCCGACTACCACAACCCGGTCGAAGTGGTGGGCCTCTACTGGCACTTCGTGGACATCATCTGGATCTTCCTGTTCCCCTTGCTCTATCTGATCGGCTTCCACGTCGGTCACTAGCCGGAGTCGCCCATGTCCCTTCACGTCGAGTCCAAGCGCAACTTCTTCCTGGTGTTCGGCGCCCTGATGGTCCTCACCATGCTGACCGTCTACGTGGCCTACTTCGACTTTGGCGCGTGGAACAACGTGGTCGCCATGGCGATCGCGGTGGCCAAGGCCAGCCTGGTGGTGCTGATCTTCATGGGGGTGAGGCACTCCTCTCCGCTGACCAAGCTGGTGGTGATCGGGGCGCTGCTCTGGATGGTGTTCATGGTCGGGCTGACGCTCACCGACTACGAAACCCGCGGCTTCCTGGGCGTGCTCGGCAAGTAGGGGCGGTAGCGCCGGTGCGCCGCAACGAAACCCTGCTCGAGCTGCTGCTCGAGCTCCAGACCCTGGACCGGGTGCCGCGCATGGGCTACGTGCTGCGCGGAGTGCCCGATCCGGAGTCGATCAGCGAGCACTCCTGGCACGTGGTGTTCCTGGCCTGGGCCCTGGCCGCCAGGATCGACGAGGTCGACCCCGGGCGGGCGATGGAGATCGCCCTGATTCATGATCTGGCCGAGGTCCGCACCGGTGACCTGCCGATGGTGGCGAAACGCTACTTCGTCGACGGTGCCAAGGAGGATGCCGAGAGCTCGGTGGTCGACGAGCTCGCCGGCCCGCTGGCCGGGCGCGCGGGGGACCTGCTGGCGGAGTACCGGGCTGCGGAGACGCCCGAGGCGCGCCTGGTCAAGGCGTGCGACAAGCTCCAGCTCATGCTGAAGGTGGCGGTCTACGAGCGCTGGGGCGCCCGCGGCCTCACCGAGTTCTGGGACAATCCGGACAACTTCCGCGACTACGGGTTCCCCGTGGTGCGGGAGCTGTACGAGGAGCTGTGCGCCGCCCGGGCCGAGTGGCTGAAGTAGGCCCGCTGCCGGGGCTCGGGGCTCCGTCTTCGAGGGGAGGCTGGCCATGCTGTCCGTTCAAGATCTTCCGACCGTCAACGCCAGCCTGAACGCGCTGGCGACGGTGCTGCTCACCACCGGGTGGATTCTGATCCGCCGGGGAAACAAGCGGGCGCATCGGGCGGTGATGATCGCGGCCCTGGTCTGCTCGGGCGCGTTTCTCACCAGCTATCTCGTCTACCACTACCAGGTGGGATCGGTGCGCTTCCAGGGCACCGGGCTGGTGCGGACGGTCTATTTCGCCGTCCTGATCAGCCACTCGGTGCTGGCGGCGGCGGTGCCGGTGCTGGCGGCGATCACGGTGTTCCGGGCGGTCAAGGGGCGCTTCAAGAAGCACCGGGCGATCGGGCGGTGGACGTTGCCGATCTGGTTGTACGTTTCGGTGACGGGTGTGGTGGTGTATTGGATGCTGTATCGGATGGGGTTCTAGCGGTCGGAGAAGTGCGCCCGTCAGGGCGCGGCCTTCCTTTCCCGAGAGGGGAGGTGGGAGACGTGGGGGAGCCCGGCACCCTGACCGGTGCTAGAATTCCCGGGTCTGTTCACTCGCTTCAACGTCCTCCCCGGGAGGTTTCTCATGCGTCGGTTCGTCGTTGTCGTCAGCCTTCTCGCCGTCTGTTTCGGCCTGGTCGTTCAGCCCGCCGTCGCCGGGCCGCCCGCTGCGGATCGAGCCGGTCACGTCCGGGTAATGACCCGCAACCTCTACGTGGGTGCCGACATCTTCCGGGTCTTCGACGCCCAGACGCCGGATGAGGTGCCGATCGTCGTCGCCGGCATTCTCCAGACGGTGTTCGACACCGACTTTCCGGAGCGCTCGGCCGCGCTGGCGGATGAGATCGGCCGCTACCGGCCGGCCCTCGTCGGGCTCCAGGAGGTCTCGCTCATCCGCGTCCAGTCGCCGGGCGATTTCCTGATCGGCAATCCCCAGCCCGCGGAGACGGAGCTCTTCGACTATCTGGACATCCTGCTCGCCCAGCTCGCCGCGCGGGGGCTCGATTACCAGGTGGCCGGGGTGGTCGAGAACGCGGACGTGGAGCTGCCCTACCTCGCCGGGTTCTCGGGCGGCTTGCCGCTCCTCGACGACGTCCGCCTGACCGACCGGGACGTGATCCTCGCCCGTGGCGACGTCGACACCTCGAACGTCCTGGCCCAGAGCTACTCGGTCAACTTCATCGTCCCCTTCGGCGCGACGACCATCGACTTCCTCCGTGGCTTCGTCGCCGTCGACGCCACCGTGCGCAACCGGACGGTCCGCTTCGTCAACACGCACCTCGAGGTCGGGAGCCTGGTGCCCGTCATCCAGCAGGCCCAGACGGCAGAGCTCCTGACCGAGCTCGCCGGCGAGGAGCTGCCGGTGATCCTGGTGGGCGACTTCAACTCCTCGCCCGAAGACGCCTTCCCCGCACCCTACGCCCAGCTCGCGGCCTCGGGCTACACGGACACCTGGCTCCGACGCCGGGGCCGCCCGGAGGACGGCGCCACCTGCTGCTTCACCGAGACCCTGGACGATCCCACCGCCACGCTTACCGAGCGGATCGACCTCGTCTGGGCGCGGACCGGCGCCACCCACCCGCCCTTCCTCCGTGGCATCGGCCCGGTGCGCGCGACGGTGGTGGGCGAGGCGCTCCGCGACCGGACGGACGGCGGCCTCTGGGCCTCGGACCACGCCGGCGTGGTCACCGGCCTGGTGCTCCGCTTCCCGAAGTGAGCGTCTCGAGGTTCTGACAAGCGAAGGCCCGCGCGCCCAGGGTCACGCGGGCCTTCGACTTCCAACGGCCGCCCCGCGGTCCTGCCGGGGCGGCTGGTTGGCCCCTCGGCTAGTTGAAGCCCAGCGGAATGACGGTGTTTCCGGTTCCGCCGGAGCTACCCACCGTGAAGCTCCAGACGATGTCCTGCGTCAGGCAGTTGCCGTTCGTGTCGCAGATCGGCGCCCTCACGCGGGCGGTGTAGGTGCCCGCCGACAGGAAGACCTGGTCGGGGAAGAGCGCCCAGACGCCGTCACTCACCTGAGCCACCGACGCCGGTACGGTCTGGCTGTACGAGTCGGTCAGGGTGAAGGTCGTATCGTCGACGCCCACGACCGGCTCCGAGAAACCGATCTTCGGCACCACGTCTTGGTAGACGCCGGTGGCGCCGTTGCCCGGGTAGCCGAAGAACTGGGACGGGGTGGTGTTGTCCGTCTGGAGGTCGATCACCCAGCTCGCCGCCGCCATGGGAACGGGCGGGGCGCCTTCGACGACCGCCGGCTCGCTGCTCGCGGTGCGCCCGTCACAGGAGCCGCCGAGAGTGCAGGGCTCCAGGTGGTGGTCCTGGTCGGTGTCCGCCATGTTGCCCAGGAACTCGAGCGCCACGATCGCCTCGACCGACTGGTAGTAGACCTGCGCCGTCACCGCCACCGGGCCCACGGTGCCGGCCGGGATCACGACCGAGTACCGGTCGAGGGTCCGGGTCGAGTCCGTGTGGGGCCGGGGCCGGAGCCTCGAGTCGACCAGGTAGGCGTCGTCGAACAGCTCGCCGTCGCCGTCCAGGTCGGAGTACTGGGGCAAGCCCAGCGGGTTCGAGCCGTTGATCACCGTGCCGTTCTGGTCGACCGGCAGGCCCTGGGCGTTGGTCACCAGGTTGAGCGGCGTGGCGTAGGGCAGCGCCAGCGTCGGGCAGCCGTTGCCCAGCGAGGCCACCGCCTTGAACTGGACCGCGTAGGGGTCCGGCGAGCCCTCGGGCAGGTGCCAGTTGCAGCCGGGGAAGTTGGGGTCGACGACGTCGCCCTGAGTGAGATACCCGACGCCGAGGGTGGTCCGGTTCCAGAACGAGTCGAGAATCTGGAGCTCGGTGCCGGTGTTCGTGTCCCAGGCGCGGAGCGCCACCCAGCCCACGCGCCCCTCCGGGAAGCCGGTGGGGAAGTTGTGGCCGCAACCCGTGTTGGCCACGGTCACGGTGAGGGGCTGGGTCGTTCCGGCGCTCGCGGAGGTGGGGCCGGTCACGTTCACGTCGAGAGCGTTCCGCAGGCGGTCCCAGGCCATCCGGGAGTGCTGCGTCGGCAGGCCGGCGCTTCCCACGTTCTCCCAGACCGCGTGGGCGTAAGGGCTCTGGCTGTCGGCCGACGAGAAGCTGTAACGGGAGAGCTCGGGGTAAGCCGAGGCGACCGCGCTCCCGCCGCCCATGCCGCCCCCGCCGCAGCACATGCCGCCGCTGGTCTCGGCGGTGGCACCGATCATGTCGGTGACGTAGGCGTTGCCGCCGACGAAGTGGTGGGAGTAGAAGACCTGGACCTGGCCCGAGCTGTCCGCCGGGCTACCGGTGAGCGGCGCCACCGGCTCGCCGTTGGCGTACAGGGTCTGGGCCGTGCCGGGCTGGCCGTAGTGCTGCTGCATGTGGCAGGTCTGGCAATCCCGCTTGAAGCTCGGGTCGAAGTTCGTGTTGCCGGGCCGGTCGGCGTACGCGCTGTTTCTGTACTCGGTGTAGGTCCGCTCGATCGGGAAGCCGCCCGTCCAGTTGCCCACCGGGTTCATGATCGGCAGCGGGTTGGTCACGTCGTGGCACAGGCCACACCACTCGGCCCGCTCCATGAAGGCCGTGTAGTAGCCGTCATGGCCGTGACCGCCCATCCGGCCGCCGCCGCCCATGTGCATCCCGCCGCTCGTCTTCTGCTCGTAGTTGATCTGGATGTTGAACACGTCGCTGACGTAGCTGTCGACGACCGAGGTGTAGTTGTTGAAGGTCAGCGGCCCGAAGCGCTCGGGGTAGTTGATGGCGTGGGGCGACATGCTGTACGCGCCGGCGCCGATGCGGTAACCGAGGTTGGGGCTGTTCGCGTCCGCCACGTCGAGGAGGTCCTCGTCCGCGATCGGCAAGAGACCGGAGCGGCTCGAGGTGCCGACCGCCGGCACGTACTCGGTCCCCGATTCCTCGTAGTTGTGGTACGGCGTATACCGGCTCCCGGTCATGGAGTGGCAGGTCTTGCAGAAGATCCCCAGCTTGCCGGACGAGGTGTTCCGGTACTGGGACGCCAGGGTCGCGAACGCCCAGGCCGTGCCGTTGTCCGACGTCGGGTCGAAGCTCGAATCCACGGCGCCGTCCGTCGCCACGTTGTCCGCGTAGTTGCTCGGCATGTGGCAGCGCGAGCAGAACTCGTCCAGGAGCGACCCCGAGCCGCTGGTGGTGTGGATCTGGGTGCCCAGGTCGAAGGTGCTCGTGCAGTTGGCGTTGGCGAAGGGATTGAGCAGGTTCCGCGTCGTCCCGTCGGGCGGGTTGGGCGTGTCGCAGTTGCCGTCGGTGGCGGTGGCGCGGGCGAGCAGGAAGAACGCGGCCCGCCAGACCGGATCGCGCCACGAATTGCCCATCATCGAGCCGTTCCACTCGCTGAAGATCCGCCCGTGGCAGCCGGCACAGACGCCGGGGTTGTTCTGCCCGGTCCAGGTCGACTCGTAGGGGGGTGGGAAGACCGCCGCCTCCTGCACGTTGTACGGCGGCGGCTCGAGAACCGCGCCGGGCAGCTCCAGGTGGCGGCCCCAGGCCTGGTTGGCGAGGATCAAAGCGGCGATTACCAGGCACAATCCGACCAGCAATCGCAGTTTCCCAAGAGTGCGCATCTGCCCCTCCGTTTCGTGTTGTGGTGCAGCTCCATGCTGAACCAAGGGAGCGCTGGGAGTGCCGTGTGTTTGGGCAATTTTCGCTGCTGCTAATCTTCTTGTCAGTCAACTGGTTGTCAGGACGGAGCCGGCCCGCGGCCCTCTGAAGGGGAGCCCGCGCCACGACCGAAGGGGGTCCCTGCGGTCCCTTGTCGAAACCCTTCCCCGGCCCGTTCGTAGTGGGTACCGAACCCAGGAGGTTTCCCCTATGGACTGTCTGACCCGACCGCGAGGCTCGAAGCGCCCGTCCCACACCCGGCGCGCCCGCCCGGCGCCGGTCCCCGCCGCGCTGGCCCCCTTCTCGACGACCCTGACGATCCTGACGATCCTTGCCGTCGCGGCCCCCGCCTCGGCCGCGGCGCCGGACGTCCACGCCCTGACCGGCGTGCGCATCGTCGTCGCTCCGGGCCAGGTGATCGAGAGCGGCACCATCGTCCTGCGCGACGGCCTGATCGAGGCCGTGGGCGAGGACGTGGAGCCGCCGCCCGACGCCCGTATCTGGGAGCACGAGGGCCTGACCGTCTACCCGGGGCTGATCGAGACCTACACGGAGCGCCCCTGGCCGGAGGAGGACCCGGTCGCCAAGGCCGCCCCGGAGGCACGGGCCGCCTCGCCCAACCCGCTGGTCCACCCGGAGCGGGAGATGGCCTCCTTCGCCGCGGACGACTCCGCCGACGCCCGGCTCCGGGAGGCCGGTTTCACCGCGGCGGTGGTGGCTCCGCGCGGCGGGTTGCTACGCGGCCAAAGCGTGCTCCTCGGCCTGGGCGAAGCGCCGCTCCGCGACCGCATCCTCCTGCCGCGGGTGGCCCAGAACGTGACCGTGGGCGCCACCGACGAGCGAGGCGCCTACCCGAGCTCGATCATGGGGAGCGTCGCCCTGGCCCGGGAGAGCTTCCTCGAAGCGGAGTGGTACCGCCAGGCCCTGGCCACCTACCGGGCGCACCCGGCCCAGCGCCGCCCCGGCTACGACGCCTCCCTCGAAGCCCTGGCCCCGGCCGCGGCCGGTGACGAGCCGGTGGTGCTCGAGAGCGAAGACCTCCTGGGCCTGCTCCGCTCGGCACGCCTCGCCGACGAGCTCGGCCTCGACCCCTGGCTGATCGGGACCGGCGAGGAGTACCGCCGCCCCGCCCTGGTGGCGGAGCTCGCCCGGCGCCTCGGCGCCCCGATCATCCTGCCCGTGGCCTTCCCCGAGGCGCCGGAGGTGGGGGAGGACCCGATCGACCTGGACCTCGAGACGCTCCGCCACTGGAAGGCCGCCCCGGGCAACCCGGCGACGCTCCGAGAGGCCGGCGTCACCTTGGCGGTGACCAGCTACCGCCTGGACCAGCCGAAAGAGCTCCACGCCCGCATGGCGCGGGCGCTCGAAGCCGGGCTCTCCCCGGACGACGCGCTCGCCTCCCTGACCACGGTGCCGGCCCGTCTGCTCGGAATGGACGACCGGCTGGGCACCCTCGAGCCGGGCAAGATCGCCAACCTGGTGGTGCTCGAGGGGGACCTCTTCCGGGAGGAGACGAAGATCCAGGAGGTGTGGATCGACGGGCGGCGCTACGAGGTCCAGGCGATCGAGCCCCCGGAGGTCGAGCCCGCCGGCACCTGGGAGCTCAAAGTCGACGCCGGTGGCGAGATCATCCCGGTCACCCTGGTGCTCGAAGGAGACGTGCCCAGCCTCACCGGCGTGCTCCAGGCCATGGGCAACGACATCCCGCTGTCGAGCGCCCAGGTCTCCGGCTCGAGCGTGATCATCGAGTTCGACGGCTCGAGCGTCGGCATGCCGGGGACCTTCACCATGACCCTGGAGATCGAGGGGGACCGCGCCCGGGGCTCGGGCGACGGCCCACCCGGCCCGTTCGGCCTCTCGGGCACCCGGACCTCCGGGCCGCCCGAGGTCCGCGCGCTGGCGAACCTGACCGCCCGAGCTTCCCTCTCGACCGCGAGCCAGGAGGTGCTGCGATGAGACCCGCCGCTGTCCAACCTGCCGCGACGTGCCCTGCCCGTCCGGCCTCGTCGATCGTGCTTGGGCTGGTCGCCTTCGTCCTTCTGCCCGCGTTCGCTCTCGCCGCCGCGGCCTCCGATGGGGACCCCTCCGCCTGGGCGTCCGGCGAGCCCGAGCAGCCGGCGGTGGTTCTGGTCCGCGGCGCCACCGTCTGGACCTCCGGGCCGGCGGGGCGCCTCGAAAACGCCGATCTTCTGATCCGCAACGGGCGCATCGCCGCCGTCGGCCAGAACCTGGACACCGGCGCCCTGCCGGACGACGCCGTCATCATCGACGGCACCGGCAAGCACGTCACCGCCGGCCTGATCGACGCCCACTCCCACACGGCGATCGACGGCAATGTCAACGAGGGCACCGACATCATCACCGCCGAGGTGCGGATCGCGGACGTCCTCAACCCGAGCGACATCAACATCTACTGGCAGCTCGCCGGCGGCGTCACCGCCGCCAACATCCTCCACGGCTCGGCCAACGCCATCGGCGGCCAGAACGCCATCATCAAGTACCGGTGGGGCGCGGAGCCGTCCGAGCTCCTCTTCGACGGCGCGCCGCCCGGCGTCAAGTTCGCGCTCGGCGAGAACCCGAAGCAGAGCAACTGGGACACGGGAGAGGCGCGGTACCCCCAGACCCGCATGGGGATCGAGCAGGCGATCGTCGAGGCCTTCGAGACGGCGCTCGACTACCGCCGCGCCCTCGAAGCCGCCGAGCGCTCCGGCGACGGTGCCATCCCGCCCCGGCCGAGCCTCCGCTCCGAGGCGGTGCTCGAAATCCTCGACGGTACGCGCGAGGTCCACGCCCACGCCTACCGGGCGGACGAGATGCTCATGCTCCTCGGCCTCTCCAAGCGCTACGGCTTCGACCTGGCCGCCTTCCAGCACAGCCTCGAGGCGTACAAGATCGCCGACGAGATCGCCGCCCAGGGGGTGGGCGCCTCCACCTTCTCCGACTGGTGGGCCTACAAGTACGAGGTGATCGACGCCATTCCCTACAACGGGGCGATCCTCGTCGACCGTAACGTGGTGACCTCCTTCAACTCGGACTCGGACGAGCTCGCCCGCCGGCTCAACACCGAAGCCGCCAAGGCGGTCCGCTACGGCGGCGTGAGCGAAGAAGAGGCCTTGAAGCTGGTGACCCTGAACCCGGCGATCCAGCTCGGCGTGGACGAGAGGGTCGGCTCCCTCGATCCGGGCAAGGACGCGGACTTCGTGATCTGGAACGGCCACCCGCTCTCCACCTACACCCTCGCGGAGCAGACCTGGGTCGACGGTCGCAAGTACTTCGACCGGGCCGAGGACCTGGTCCGGCGCGAAGAGACCGCCGCCGAGCGCGAGGCGCTCCTGGCGGAGATCGAAGCCGCCGCGGGCGGCGGGGAAGAGGAGGGTGCCGGTGAAGAGGCCGAGGGTCCGGAGGAGCCCGAAGCGGGAGAGGAGCCTCCCGGAGCGGAAGAAGAGCCTGAAACCCCGCCGCAAGCGCGCACAATCGGCCGGGAGGTGGCCCGATGACCTGGAGAACCGACAGCTCGACCCCCAACCTCGTCGACTTGACCGCTCTGGCGACGTTCACCCTGCTCACCCTGGCGGCGGTGGTCGCCGCGCTCCCCGCCCCCGTCCACGCCCAGGGCGGCGAGATGCGCGCACCTGACACGGGCGAGACGCTCGCCTTCGTCGGCGGCACCGTCCACCCGGTGAGCGGCCCGCCGATCGAAGGTGCCACCCTCCTGGTCGAGGACGGCCTCATCACCGCCGTCGGCCCGGACGTCACCGTGCCGCCCGGCGCGCGGCGGGTCGACGCGACCGGCAAGCACCTCTACCCGGGCTTCGTCCACCCCCAGACCACCCTCGGCCTGGTGGAAGTGGAGAGCGTGCCCGGCACCGTCGACGTGGCGGAGCTGGGCGACATCAACTCCAACGTCCGCGCCGAGGTGGCGTTCAACGCGGACTCGTTCCTGCTGCCGCCGGCCATGATGGGCGGCGTGCTCACCGCCCACGTCGTGCCGGGAGGGGGCCTCCTCTCCGGCACCTCTGCCGTCCTGCGCCTCGAAGGCTGGAACTGGAAGGACATGACCCTGGCCGCGCCGGCCGGCATGCACCTGCGCTGGCCGAGCACCCGGGCCCGCCCGTGGGAGAGCCAGGAGGAGCTCGACAAGCGGAAGAAACGGCGCCTCGACCTGCTGGACGAGACCATCGCCGACGCCCGCGCGTATGGCAAAGCGCTGGCCGCGGCCGAAGCGGGTGAAGCGCCCAAGCCGGGCTTCGACCCCCGCCTCGAAGCCCTGGTTCCGGTGCTGGGCGGCGAGGTCCCGCTCTTCCTCCATGCCGAGTCGAAGACCGAGATCACCGACGCCCTCGACTGGGCCGAGGAGAACGGCTTCGACCACCTGGTGCTGGTGGCAGGCTACGACGTGGCCAAGCTCACCGACCGCGTGGCCGCCCTCGGCATCCCGGTGATCCTCCACGGCGTCCACACCCGCCCGATCCGCGACTGGGAGCCCTACGACGCCCCCTTCACCGCCGCAGCCAGCCTGGCGGAAGCCGGCATCCCGTTCACCATCGCCGCCACCGGTGGTGGAGCCGACAGCATGAACGCCCGGAACCTCCCCTTCGAAACCGCCACCGCCGTCGCCTTCGGCCTGCCGCGGGAGACGGCCCTCGAAGCCATCACCCTCCAGGCCGCCAAGATCCTCGGCGTCGACGACCGCCTCGGCTCCCTCGACCCCGGCAAAGAGGCCACCCTCTTCATCGCCGACGGCGACCCCCTGGAGATCATGACGACCATCGAATCCGTCTGGATCCGGGGCCACCAAATCGACCCCGCCACCGACCACCAATGGAGGCTCTACCAGAAGTACGACCACCGCCCCCGGCCAGAAACGCCCTGAACGGAGAGATCGACACACCGAACCCCGAGGGGCCCTGGCGCACCAGCCCAGATCCCCTCGGGACGGAACCCGAACAGCCGGACCACGCCCAGACCGGTGCGGCCCCTCCAACCGAACCCGAAGCGGTCAGCTCCTCCAACCGGACCCGAAGTGGTCAGCTCCTCCAACCGAACCCGAAGCGGCCGGACCCTCCAATTGAATCTGAAGCGGCCGGACCTGTGCCGGCCGACCGCGAGCAGAGCGAGCGACCTTCCTCGCGCGGACACCACCCACGAGGTGTTCCTTTTGCGCATGAGCGGTGCACCTGCGCTCGCGAAGCGATCGTCTAGGCGATGATCTGGCAGTTCGGCTGCGTTGAATTGCCGATCCATGCGCCATTTGGACATCTCAATTCCCCGAGGAGACAGTCCATCGCCCGCTTGTACACCTCATCCCAAGCTCGCCACACCGACCCCCCCTCGGACAGGGCGAACGGTGTCGATCGGGAATCGCGGACCTCGGAGGCTCGCTTCTCAAATGCGAACAGGAAAAGAAGATGTTTGAACAACTGGAGACGATCAACGACCGGCCCGAGCCGTTTCAGTTCTACACCGCGAGCGATCTGTGGACCGATGAGCACACATCGAAGCTGTGGGCTTCGCCTTATCTGCGCTGCCTCATCCCCCGAGGCGCAGACAGCTTACCCGCTGACAGCTCCGCTGCAACCAGACCGCCTCTACCGCGCCATTGGGCGCGGAACGCAAGAGAGTGGCGTAGGAGATTGCCGTGCCCAAGCCTCCTCGCCGACGAGGCCGACGCGGTGGAAGTCGGAGACGATCCGCTCCAGGAGCCGCGGGTCCCGGAGTAGCTCCAGGGCCTCCCGTTCCCCCTTGGGGGTGAGCGCCGGCGGCCCGTTGCGCTCAGCGCGGGCCATTGAGTGTGGCTCGCTCAGCAGATGATGTCCAGGCCCCACTCCACGTTGAAGTAGGCCAGGCGCTTCAAGGTCTCGGCGCTGAGCTCGTAGAGCGGTCGGTCCTCTTCAATCGTCACGCTTGACACGAAGGTCGCCTCGTAGCCCGTGGCCTTGAGGTAGGCCACGATCGGGGCGCGCTTGGGCCACAGCAAATCGAGGAGTTTCTTGAGTTCGGCATCGGTACTGTAGCTTGACTGTTTCTTAAGCTCGACGCTCCAGTAGGGCTTACGTACGTACGGCTCACCGCTCGGGACCAGCTTCCCCGTCACTTTCGGCTCGACGCACACGTCGGTGGGTTCGAGTCCGATGCGGCGCGTGCAGTCCGCAGGATCTAGATCTTCTCCGGTGATCACAAACGTCGTCGTGATCCGAGGACTGGAAACATCCTCCTCGGCATCGCTCCTGGCATTAGCATCTCGATGGTGTTCGCTCATGGTCATTCCGGAAGTCGGTTGATGTTGAGGCCCGTCTCGACGATGATGCCGTCCTTCTTCTTCACTGAAACCAAGAAGATATTGCCGTTGTTATCAACCGCTACGTTGAATTTCCGTGCCGAGTCTTTCCCCACAACGTCCCTCTTGAAGGCTTCCAGATCCTTGATGCCGAGCTTGCCTGCTTGCTTCTTGTCGAGGACCTTGATGTCGCCAGCGCCGCCGCCAGACTGACCGCTCTGGCCCCGGGCCTCCTGGATCGCCTGGGCTAGATTGCTACCGGCTGTCACCGTGACAGCACTGCCATGTACAACAAGGCCTGCTCCGGCGACGGCACCCACCGCAGCCGCAGGAGTACACCCTCCTGCTGTCCCGGCGAAACAGAGGCCCGAGGCCAGCACGAGACCAGCCCCTCCCTTTGACTCCACAACTCCCGTGGCGACGCCGGCGGCATCGCCGAGAGCTTGCCCCAGCCTGAAATCCGCATTGCCTCCACTGTGGCGGCCGACACCCACGAGCAGATTGCTCAAGAAGGCGTCCACGAAGCCCGCCACCGTGTCGGAGACATCCTCACCATCGGGATCAATGTAGCGCAGAGGGTTGCCTCGCCCGTACGAGTACAGATTCCAGGTCTGCGGCAACTGCAGTCTGGCAGAACCACCCGGGTCCACAGAGAAGAATCTCCCCAGATGTGGGCTGTAGTACCGAGCATGCATGTAGTCGAGGTCGTCGCTGACGTTTGCCAGGGTCGCCGGGAAGGTCGGCATCCGCGGTGGGTCGGGGAGGTGGAAGTCCCGCTCGTGGACGGTGAATTTGGTGACCTCGGCGTCCTGGGTCGGGTCGGTGGCCTCTTCGCCGAAGGGGAAGTAGAGGTGCCGGGCGAGGGTGGCTCCGGTGGCGTTGGTGATGAGCCTGGGGCTGC
>Ga0210123_1000918_pt1 | contig 16219 bp, 15 predicted proteins | sample Muzzi_PWB_D2_FD_185535 | JGI IMG/M metagenome (GOLD analysis project Ga0210123, IMG submission 185535) | Wetland microbial communities from San Francisco Bay, California, USA, that impact long-term carbon sequestration - Muzzi_PWB_D2 (SPAdes) | ecosystem: Environmental > Aquatic > Marine >... | reverse complement strand
GCCCCTCGGCCGGCATTCTCCATTAGAATTCTGCCGGGAAGACCAAACGATTCGATGGTCGAACGATCCATCTTCTGCATTTCATTTGCGGTTACAAGATACATGCGTTACTCCAATCTTTTCGTCCGAAGGCAGTTCTTTTCTTCAAATATTTAGAGGTCTTTGATCAGTGTCAACATTTCCTTGACGGCCTTTTCCATCCCCACGAGTACCGCTCTTGAGACAATGCTGTGACCGATGCTGAATTCATCGATTTCATGGAGGCCTTTAAAGGTCTTTATGGTATTGTAACACAGACCGTGGCCGGCATGGATGCCCAATCTCAATTTGTGTGCAAATTTTACGGCATCGACGATATCGGAAAAAGCCCGCTCTCTTTTTTTTGTTTTTTGGGCATCGCAGAATATGCCTGTATGTATCTCCACCATGGTTGCGTTTATTTGGTGGGCAACTTTAATCTGATCAGGGTCAGGATCAATGAAGATACTTACCGGGATACCGCTGTCTTGAAGCGTACCGACGGTTTCAGCAATCGCATCTTTATTCGAGATTAAGTCCAACCCACCTTCGGTGGTTAACTCTTCAGGTTTTTCCGGAACCAGTGTGACAACATCGGGCTGGACATCAAGAGCAATTCCGATCATTTCATTGTTCGAAGCCATCTCGAGTATAAGTTTTGTCTGAACAATCTTTCTCAAGGTTCTAAGGTCACGGTCCTGGATGTGCCGTCTATCTTCTCTTAAATGAACCACAATCCCGTCTGCTCCGGCCAGTTCCGCCAGAATGGCTGCTGCTACAGGATCGGGATAGTTGATTTTTCTGGCTTCTCTTAATGTTGCAATATGATCAACGTTTACGGCTAGTCCGGCCATCAGTAAACCTCCATATTAATCAATTTTAGAATTTCCTCACTCTTTTTTTCCATCTTGTCAGCTTCCTGTTCAGACGTTTCATGATCATATCCCAATAAATGAAGAATTCCGTGCACCAGGAGCTGTGTAAAACGTTCTTCCATACTTATTCCTATATTTTTCCCCTCTTTCTCCGCGGTTTCAATTGAAATAACCACATCGCCGAGAAGTTCCGGGTTGATGTTCGAAAACTGGTCTGTTCGCATGGGGAAGGCAATAACATTTGTGGGGCCGTTTCGATGAAGATATTTTTTATTGAGTATTGCAATTTGGGGATCATCAACAATCAAAATAGAAAGTTCTGCGTCATGATAATCCAAGGCGTTTAAGATGTCTGTGGTTTTTTGTTGGATTGTTGTCATCGATATCTTGTATTTCTTTTGCCTGTTGTCTATCAAAACTTCCATTTTTCCATGTTCCGTTGGTCAAGAGTTGTTTCTCAGGATATTCAATGCGATGATGGTATATTCCGTTTAATATTTTGTTGTAACTTTTCGCGATGTTATGCAAATCTTTCAGCGTTAGCTCACAATTGTCCAACTGTCCGTCCGAGAAGATTTTGTTGATTAGATTTTGTACCAGCCCAAGAATTCTGGCTGGTGTCGGGTTTGAAAGGGTTCTGGATGCAGCTTCAACCGCATCTGCCAGCATGACCAGCCCGGCTTCTCTGGTCTGAGGTTTTGGTCCGGGATATCTGAAATCGTCGACATTTACGCCATTTTCACCTTTTAGCTGTCTTGCTTTATCATAGAAATAGCTAATAAGGCTTGTGCCGTGTGATTGTCTGATGGTTTCAATGATGGCATTCCCCAATTTGTTTTGCTTGGCGATCTCCACGCCGTCCTTAATGTGAGCAATGAGGATAAGACTTGACATGGAAGGTGCAAGTTTGTCGTGTCTATTTACGCCATTGGCCTGGTTTTCAATAAAATACAATGGCTTTTTAATCTTGCCGATATCGTGGAAATAACCACAAACCTTTGCAAGCGACGGATTGGCACCGATTTCAGATGCCGCTGCTTCAACCATGGTTCCGACAATGACCGAATGATGATACGTTCCCGGCGCTTCCAGCATAAGTCTTCGAAGAATCGGTTGATCGAGGTTTGCAAGTTCGAGAAGCTTAATGTCTGTGGTATAGTCAAATGCAATTTCAACCAGCGGTGCGATACCGGCGGTAACGATTCCTGCCGCGATACCTCCTGAAAATGCAAATCCCCAATCCCACATGAGTTTAAAGATTGTGGAGCCTCCTATATAAACGTCGATAACCGTAGCGAGGATAACATTCAACAAGCCGAGTTTTAACCCGGCCTTTATAAAGACTTTGCGCTCGCGACAGTTCTGCATCCAGTATGCCGCCATCAGGCTGTTAAGAAGAAAGTAGATGAAAACATCGAATCTGTTTTTAAATATAATCGCCGTACCGATTGCAATTAACATGGCAATGGGAATGGCCAATTCAATGCCCAAAAACAGACATGTGGTCATGGCACCTGCGGCAAGGGGAATGCCGTAAGAGACTGAATCGGCGGATATTGAAAATGGCGTATAATGGGATACGGAATCGGCTAAAGATTCCGATAGGCTGGAGATGAAGAAAAAAGTGATAAGTACGGTGGCCAAAAAAAGCAGGTTCTTGGTGTTGTTGAGATTGGGTCGATTGTGAATACAAAGGGCATAAATGGTCATGAGGATGCATAGAATGAAAAGCGCCGATCCTATGCAGTTTGTTAAAACTTTCTCATTCTTTACGCCTTCTTGATAGATCTTGAGTTTTAGAAGCTGGTCTTTGTTTACCCGTTCTCCCTCGCGCAAAAGCATCTCGCCTGCCTTTATCTTGTAAAATATCGGTTTAACTTCCGAATAGGCAGCTTTTTTCCGTTCTTCGGTTTCACTTCTGTTTAGCGTTATATTGGGCTGAATCAGTCTTTGAGCGAAATCAACGATCAAATTTCGAAGATCGGGAGTCTTGTTTTGAAGAATTGGATTGCCGATTACTGTGACCATGATTTTTGCCTGATCAAGACCGTAAAAGTGCTTTAAGTCATAAACAAGCATTTCATTTTTTGTTTTGATATCGCTTAAAATTATGCCTCTATCGGCTTCTTTCAGAAGCATCTCTTTATTTGCAACCACCCCATTATCAAATATTTCTGCTAAAATGGTGGAAATAAGATTGGTAATGTCACTGGAGAAGGCTTCGAGTTCGAGGGTTTTATAATCCGCGTCGCTGACTGAAATACCGATCTTTTCCTCAAAATCGGTCTTTTTTTGCCAGATAAGGTTATGTACGGTTAACTTTTGTTCTTCATTTTCGGGTGAGGATATTTCCGATTTTTTAAAGCGATCAATGCTTTTTATGGTTTCAAGCGTTGCACGAAGATCATCAAAGGCTTTTTTTATTCTTTGATTGGTCTTTTTGGAAAGGTTTACATCATGATCGTACACCGTCAATACATTTTCTACGGCCTGTTTTCGGCTGGCTTCTGTGGCATCTTTGTCTTCAATTAAAAAATTTTTTTCAGCCTTAATATCTCTTGTGACAACATCTCCTAATTTGTAGGAATATTTTTTAACAACAAGATTTGGATACAGCAAGATTGTAAAAATTATGGTAACAGCGACTAAAAGTGCCCAACGGACGCGATCACTGTTATCAATCAGTCTGTTTAAAGACATTTGAGTTTTTTCAAGGTTCATGGTAATAGGATGTTATTTCTTTTTTTGGGCATCCAGATCTTCATATGCTTTTATAATTTTTTGGACCAATCCATGCCGTACGACATCTTTTTTTGAAAAAAAAATGAATTTTATTCCTTCTATTTCCTGTAATATATCCTTGGCTTCAATGAGCCCGGAAGGTTTTCCCACAGGAAGATCAATCTGAGTAATGTCACCGGTGATAACGGCTTTTGAGCTGAATCCTATCCTCGTCAGAAACATCTTCATCTGTTCAGACGTTGTATTTTGAGCTTCATCTAAAATGACAAAAGAATCATTTAATGTTCGTCCGCGCATGAAAGCCAAAGGTGCAACTTCGATAACGCCTTGTTCTATCAGGTTGGATACCTTTTCAAACTGCATCATATCGTGGAGCGCGTCGTAAAGCGGTCGGAGATAGGGATCTATTTTTTGGGCCAGATCTCCGGGTAAAAATCCCAGTGCCTCACCTGCCTCCACTGCGGGCCTTGTCAGGATGATGCGATTCACCTTTCCCTTTGATAATGCTGCAACTGCCATGGCCATGGCAAGATATGTTTTACCTGTTCCTGCCGGTCCTATTCCGAAAACCATGTCCGAACTCCGGATGGCATCTATGTATTCCTTTTGAGCTTGGCTTTTGGGTATTACAGGGCGTTTCTTGGAAGTGATGTAAACCGTATCCAGGAAAATATCTTTTAGTTTAATGCGGTCGTCACCACTCAAAATTCTGACTGCATATTCGACATCATTTGGATAGATTGGATAACCATCTTTTAGCAGGTCGTAAAGTTGTTTGAGTATCTTTTTCGCCAGGTTTTCAGCAATGCTGTCTCCCTGGATGAATATCGTATTTCCTCTTGCGTGAATGGAGACATCGGTTAATTCTGCAATTTTTTTAAGGTTGTTGTTATACTCACCGAAAAGCTGACTTGCCAGATTAATATCTGAGAAAATTAATCTGGTTTTATTATTTTCGGAAATTACTTCCATGTTTCAGGGTTGAGCAGATGCTCTGTTTAGTTAGTGCCCATCCATAAATGGTCTTTTTGCCCGATCTCTGCGTTATGCTAAAAAAATAATCCTCGGAATATCAAACATATGCCTGTGGTTATTTTTTTCGCATGCCTTGATCTTGAACAAAAATCCTCATTTATGGATAGACTCTAGTTAAAGGTCTCGTAAGGATCTCTATGAGATATGTAATATTGACGAATTCAGAAAAAGTCAAATCTATAATTTTAGACACATACGAAAAAGAAAATATCTTGACTCAAAATATCTGCTTTGTTAGTTTTCAGCAATAAATATTTTAACAATTACATCTTTTTGAATTTGTTGATACTTTTACTAATTTCTACAATTAAGTGGTTTTGTTTGATATCATAGTCGTGAAATATCCGGGAAACATGGGAGCACCATGAATTTTTTTGATATAATCACCATCATAATTTTGGCTTATTGCATTATAAGAGGTGTTTTCAGAGGTCTATTAAAGGAATTGGCCTCTATCATCGGCGTGTTTGGCGGATTCTATGCCGCTTATACCTATTACATGGTGGCTGCAAAACCCCTGTCAAGGTGGATTTCCAATACCGGATACCTCAATATATTGAGTTTCCTCATTATATTTTGTGTCGTTTTTCTAATTATCAGTATATTGGGTGTGATTATCAATTACCTGCTTAAACTGGTTTTATTGGGCTGGGTTGATCGTGTATTAGGCGCCTTTTTCGGCGCATTGAAAGCTCTGCTTATTGTTTCAGTATTGTTAATTGCACTCACTGCCTTTCTTCCAAAGGGTTCACCTTTCATTAAAGATTCCCTGCTTTCTCCCCATATAACACTAATCTCAGAAAAAATGGCCAAGGTTGTTTCCAAAGATATGAAGCACGCTTTTATGGCCAAGATAACGGAATTAAAAAAGATCTGGAAAAAACATTAATCATTTGTAAAAATTTATTCGTCAGCTTCCGGCTCCGCTTCCATCCACTTGGGCTTCCAGGCCAGCTTCCGGCTTGTAGACCCTGCAGACCGGGGAGAGCGGAATGGATTATCTTTTTTGAAAAGCGTGTACTGTTTGAGTGATTTAGGGATCGTTAGAAAGAACAGGTGCATACCGAAATATTTCAACAGCAAGCAAATGTTTGTTCTAAGTCGGCTCCATTGTTTTATATTGAACTCTGGTCTTTCTTTACGATCCTTTAACCACGAGTTTACACGGTTTGAAAAAAAGCATTATCCATGGAGCGATTTAACAAACAAAAATACCCCATCCCTGAATTATATAAAATCGGTCTACAAAGGAAAGCTAACATGGAAACTAAGGCCATTATTGATTTGATCGAGACGTTAAGGGGGGAAAACGGTTGTCCATGGGACAAAAAGCAGACGCCGCAAACCATTCTGGCTTATCTGTTGGAAGAGGTATACGAGTTGATGGATGCTGTTGAATCCGGCAACCCTGCTGAAGTCTGTGGGGAACTTGGGGATGTGTTGTTTCATATATTTTTTCTTGTAAGTCTTTTCCGGGAGATGGGTCATTTTGATTTCAAGGATGTTGTCGATCTAAATGTAAAGAAAATGATCCACCGCCATCCCCATGTTTTTGGCAATGACAACGTCGACAGTGCAGAGGAAGTCAGAAAACGGTGGTATAAAATTAAAATGGAAGAAAAAGACCTTTCTTCAGAGACGTCAATTCTGGACTCCATCCCTTCTAATCTTCCAGCCTTGATGCATGCTTACAGAATTTCCGACCGGGCGGCCAGAACAGGATTTGACTGGGAAGATATATCCGGTGTTATGAAAAAGGTCGAAGAAGAATGGTCTGAGTTAAAGACAGTATTGAAAGAACAAAAACAATCTACGAAAGATCATACCCAGGTGGCGCTGGAATTTGGCGATGTTCTCTTTACACTCGTAAATGTAGCCCGGTTTGCAGACATTCATCCTGAAACCGCGCTGAGAGATTCCACTAAAAAGTTTGAAAAGCGCTTTAGATACATGGAAAAGCGAATTTCAAAGGGACAAAAAGATATACGATCGGTTTCCCGGGAAGAAAAGGATGTTTTATGGGAGCAGGCTAAAGACAGTATCGATTAAATCGATCTGCCAATGCTTTTCATGCAAGATTCAGGTGTAATGTAAAAGGACTATACAAAATATGTCCAATGAGCGCATTCTTGTTGTTGAAGACGAGCAAGATATTCTCGAGCTGGTAAGATACAATTTGGCTCGGGAAAACTTCAAGGTTTTTTGTGCAAGTTCCGGGGAAGAAGCCTTAAAAATCGTTGCTTCCGAACCATTGGACTTGATCGTTTTGGATCTGATGCTTCCAAGAATGGACGGCCTTGAGGTGACCCGACACCTGAAAAAAAATCCCCGGACCCAGAATATCTTTGTTGTTATGCTGACGGCAAAAGGGAGTGAGGCGGATATTGTCACCGGTCTGGAACTGGGAGCAGACGATTATATTACCAAACCTTTCAGCCCCAGGGTTCTTTTGGCCAGAATCAAGGCGATCATTCGCAGATCAAGAGAAGAGAAATCCGAGGACAATGCGGTGATTCAGATTCACAATCTGGTCATTCATCCCGGGCGCCGGGAAGTTCGTGTGGATGAAAAACCGTTGACCCTGACGTATACCGAGTTTCAGGTCCTTTATTACCTGGTCCGGCAACCCGGATGGGTGTTTACTCGGACACAAATCGTAGATGCCGTGAGAGGCGATGATTATCCGGTTACGGATCGAAGCGTCGATGTTCAGATTGTGGGACTCAGAAAAAAACTCGGGTCCGCCGGCCGATACATTGAAACTGTTCGAGGAGTCGGGTATCGATTTAAGGAAAGACCATGAAAAAAAAGAAACGATTGCTCCGGCATCTTTTCCCCTCATATCTGTTGATTACACTGATATCACTGGTGGCCGTTACCTGGTACGCATCGAATTCAATCCGGCATTTTTTTCTGGAACAGACCGCTTCTGATTTGTTGACAAGGGCCCGCTTATTGGAAAATCAGATTTCCCAATTCCTCGGGCCCCTGGAAACCAGCGTGGTCGACGCCATATGCAAAGAAATTGGTGTGTCTTCAGCCACCCGGTTCACCGTTATTCTGCCGTCAGGAATCGTTATCGGTGACTCCAATGAAGACCCGGCCATCATGGACAACCATGCATTGCGATCTGAAGTCATCACGGCTCGAAAGGGAGATGTTGGGAAATCCATACGTTTCAGTATGACCCTCCAGAAACAGATGATGTATGTTGCCATTCCGTTAAAAGACAAAAAAAAGATTGTTGCAGTCATACGGGCGGCACTTCCGGTGACCGCTATCGATCAGGCGCTAAAAGTCATACAGATCAAGATTATGCTTGGAGGGCTTTTCATCGCACTGCTTGCGGCAGGAATCAGTCTTTACGTTTCACAGCGCATCAGCCGACCCATTGAAAATCTGAAACAAGGTGCCGATTTTTTTGCCAGGGGTGATTTGTCTCACCGCATGTCGGGTACGGGTCTGGTTGAAATCGATAGTCTCATCGAGACATTGAACCAGATGGCCGGCCAACTCGAAGACCGCCTCAATACAATCGTTCGTCAGAAAAATGAATTAACGGCGGTTTTGTCGAGCATGGTCGAAGGCGTCATTGCAGTAGATATGGATGAAAGGATTATCAGCATCAACAGGGCCGCGGCAAGAATCTTTGAAAACCTGCCCGAAAACCTGTTAAATAGAAGTATCCCGGAAGCCATCCGAAATCCGGACCTTCAGAAATTTATCAAAAAAGCACTTTCCAGCAAAGAAAACATAGAAGAAGACATTACCGTTTACCAGGGAGGCGAACGAATTCTGTATGTCCACAATACCCCTCTACAAGATCCTGATGGTCAACGAAGCGGCATTCTAGTGGTGCTGAATGATGTCACCCATCTCCGAAAACTTGAAAATATGCGAAAAGATTTTGCCGCCAATGTTTCCCATGAAATCAAAACACCGCTGACGGCCATCAAGGGGTTTGTTGAAACGCTTCGTACCGAAGAATGTGCCGACCCAAAAGAAACCGATCGTTTTCTGGCCATTATTGAAAAGCATGTAAATCGCCTTGCAGCCATTATCGAAGATTTGATGAAACTGTCTAAAATCGAGCAGCAGGATGAGAAAAGTGACATTCAACTTGAAGAAAATTCCGTAAAAAGTGTGATTTCGTCGGCCATCCAAACATGCCGGGAAAAGGCGAAAGCCAAAGAAATCACCATTGATTTTGTATGTCCGGAAGATATATCGGTTCTTCTCGATTCCAGATTGATGGCCCAGGCCGTAATGAATCTGTTGGATAATGCAATCAATTACAGCAGCGAGAAAAGTGATATTCAAATTTCAGCATCTTTAAAGGATAAAGAGTTGAGGATCAGTGTTCAGGATCATGGTATCGGAATTCCAAAGGAACATTTGTCCCGTCTTTTTGAAAGATTCTACCGGGTTGACAAGGCCCGAAGCCGTGAACTTGGCGGTACGGGACTCGGTCTTGCCATCGTCAAGCACATTGCCCATGCCCATGGCGGCCGTGTCTCCGTCGATAGCATCCCTGGGAAAGGAAGCACGTTTTCGTTGCATTTGCCGACGCGTTAATTCGTCTGCGATATCACATTAGATCCGGTACACCCTTCACCCTGAAAAAATCGGTTTTCCTTTCTTTTTCAATCATCCGGATATGTTGCAGCGTTTTTCTAACTGTTTTTAAATGAACGGTCATTGTCAAATCTCTTCTTGGTTGACGACATATTTTTGCATGAAACTTTTTTCGATAATAGGGTGCCGTGTCGCCGGTGGGTTTGATAGTAAAATCCTGGATCTTATCTTCAAAAGCGGTTTCAAAAGCAATGGCCAACATTAATTCATCTAAATTCCAGACCTCTTTTTTCCCCTTGTTCCTGTAGTCGATGTCCACGAAAAATCCCACCTCATGTTTAGATCGAAGATCCTTTAACGGTAGGAGAACAGTTTCGAAACGTTTTCGAAATGAAGTGGAAAAAGGCAATCCGATGAGCGGAGATCGAAAGGCCGACCCGAGCATGATGGATTTTGAAATGTCAAAATCAAGATAGGCGATTTGCTTTAAAGCATTAATGTCAAAGACGTCAATCAGACAATTTCCTCTCAACGTGAATGCCAGATCAACCGATACGGTTGAATAAACAAAAAACCCCGATTGTTTTAAATCCCGGTAATTAAATGTACGCCATTCGGAGTCATTCATTTTTTTCCTGATATCATTCTTAATGAAAAACGTTATGAACACAAAAACATTCTACCAGATATGTCATATAAACAAAAGATATTATGCCATTTCTTGAGTCATTTGAGATATTGTTGTCTTAAATTTTACTTTATTCTAATAATGCTCTAACTTTTCTTCTTCATAAAAAATTATTAAATAAAAAATTAACTTTACCGTGTGCGATGAATCCGTTGAAAATCAATGTCCGATTTTCCCTGGCATTGCCAGAAGATTTCACTGGCCCTTTCCTGACCCTCAAAAGATAACGGGAACAAAGGATGAAAAACTGAGAAAGATCCGCTCCATCAGAGATGATATTAAACAGCACATTGAGTCCTGGATGAAAGGCCTTTAAATAGGAAAACAATGCCCGTATGGGAAAAGAGGGCGTTTTATAAAGCTCTCGAGTCGACAATAAAACATAGATTTAACTTGGATCTAACATCGTGGCATTATTTTACGGGTTCAGGGGATAAATGGTCATTTTGATACATCGGCCTTCGGCATTCGGTGGCCGAAGGAAGAGGGCAAGAAGCTGTTATTGCATCTCAAAAAATATCAAAACATAATGTGTTTTTATCCAAAGCGGCCGGTGATATAATCTTCGGTTTGTTTTTTCCGGGGATTGGTGAACATTCTTTGGGTGTCATCAAATTCAATGAGTTTACCCAGATATAAAAATGCGGTGTAATCAGAAACACGGGCGGCTTGCTGCATATTGTGAGTAACGATAACGATGGTGTAATCTTTTTTCAATTCGTCAATCAGTTCTTCTATTTTTAGTGAGGATATGGGGTCCAGTGCTGAAGCGGGCTCATCCAGAAGCAAAATTTCCGGTTTTATGGCAATGGCCCGTGCAATACATAAACGCTGCTGTTGTCCACCGGACAGAGCCGTTCCCGTCTGCTGAAGCTTATCCTTGACTTCGTCCCAAATCGCCGCTTTTTTTAACGCCCATTCCACACGTTCATCCATCTTTCGACGTGAAAGTCGCTCATACAAATTCACTCCAAAAGCGATATTATTATAAACACTCATGGGAAAAGGGGTCGGTTTTTGAAATACCATGCCGATTTTAGATCGCAATAGATTGAGGTTCTCTCCCTTGGCTAAAATATCATAACCGTCAAGCAGGATTCGACCTGTAGCATACTGTGCGGGATAGAGTTCATAAATTCGGTTAAAACATCTCAAAAGTGTGGATTTTCCGCATCCAGAAGGACCAATAAAAGCAGTCACACGATTGACCAGTATATCCATGGAAATTTTGTGCAGCACATGAAATTTGCCATAGTAAAAATCAAGATCTATAATGGAAAGTTTGATATCGTTCATTTCACCGGAAATTTTATCTGTAATATCTTTTTGCTTAATTTCCTTTTGAGACATCGAATCGGAACCGTTCGTTGGTTGAATGGTACTTTGAAAAAATAAGGCTTTATCGGAATTCATGGCATTAATAGCTCGATTTAGGTGTTCTTAAAAACAGTCTCACAATAATGTTAAGCGTCAGAACACTGAAAGTTATCAGTAACGCACCAGCCCATGCAAGGTGCTGCCAGTCATCGTATGGGCTCATGGCAAATTGAAAAATAACGACCGGTAGGTTGGCGATGGGTTCATTCATGGTATGGCTCCAGAATTGATTATTCAGAGCGGTAAAGAGCAAGGGAGCTGTTTCACCGCTGATACGTGCCACTGCAAGGAGAATACCGGTCAAAATGCCGGACTGTGCAGCACGATACACAATGGCAATGGTGACCTTCCACTGTGGCGCGCCCAGAGCGGCGGCCGCTTCACGAACAGAATTTGGCACCAGCCGCAGCATGTCTTCGGTTGTACGCACAACAATGGGTAGAGCAATTAAGGATAGCGCAAGGGAACCTGCCCAGCCTGAAAAATGCCCTGTGGAAATCACGACGATTTCATAAACAAACACACCCAGGATAATTGATGGTGCACTCAGCAGTATGTCATTGACAAAACGAATCAATGTGGCCAATTTTGAATATCTTGCATATTCAGACAGATAAGTCCCTGCCAGAACACCCATTGGTGTGCCGATCAATACACCGACAATGGTCAACATCAAACTGCCGACAATAGCATTGGCAAGGCCGCCGTTGCTGCCCGGCGGCGGTGTTGCCTTGAAAAATAGATCCAGATTTAAATATTGAAATCCCTGACCGATTAATGTCCATAATAACCAGACAAGCCAGAATAATCCGAAAATGGTTGTTAAAACGGAAACAAATAAAACGACGTAATTGAAGATCCGGCGCCGGCGATAAAGCTTTATATCAAAATTTGATTGTATCAAGTTCGGCTCCCCTCTTGTTTGGAAAGGCGGTACAGTAAAAGTTTTGCCAGCGCCAGCACAATAAAAGTAATTAAAAAAAGGATAAGTCCCAGCGCAATAAGCGATGAGGTGTATATTTCGCCCACAGCTTCGTTAAACTGGTTCGCCAGGCTAGATGATATGGTATTTCCAGGCATAAATAAAGACGCATTGATCCGATTCGCATTGCCGATAACAAAAGTAACGGCCATTGTTTCGCCCAATGCACGTCCCAATCCCAGCATGATACCACCCACCACCCCTATTTTTGTGTAGGGAAGAACCACTTTGTATATCACTTCCCAGGTGGTGGCGCCGATACCGTATGCGGATTCTTTCAAAACTGCGGGAACGACTTCGAACATATCACGCATGACCGCCGCCATGAAAGGAATAACCATAATCGCTAGGATAATACCTGCAGTGGCAACACCTATTCCCATGGGTGGTCCGCTGAACAGGGCGCCAAGAAGAGGTATATCGCCAAAATGATTCGTAAACCAGGGCTCAACATAATCACCAAACAGTGGCGCTAAAATAAACAATCCCCACATGCCGTAAATAATACTGGGGATAGCCGCTAATAATTCAATGGCGATTCCGATGGGACGTTTGAGCCAAACCGGACATAACTCCGTGATGAACAATGCGATCCCGAAGCTTACCGGAACTCCAATTGCCATGGCAATTGCTGAAGTAAGCAGTGTGCCATAAATCGAAACAAGTGCACCGAATTCTTCAGTGACAGGATTCCAGGCGGTGCTGCTTAAAAAGCCAAAGCCAAATTTTTTCAGGGCCGGCCACGCACCGATAATCAAAGTTACAATGATTGCGATGATCACCAACAATACCGCAAAAGCACAAAGACGGGTACTGTGATAAAATAATTTATCAAAAACAGCCCCTCTTTTTAGACTCATATCCATTAAAATACGCTACCAGATGGGCATACCCTGTGGGTTTTTAATCTTTTCATGCCACGTTGCTCTTACCAGGTTCGCAACATTGTCGGGCATGGGGACATAGTCTAATTTTTCAGCCATTTTTGAGCCATTACTGTAGCACCAGTCAAAGAATTTTAAAGCAGCTTTTCCAACGTCAGGTTTATGTTGATTATTGTAAACCAAAATAAAACTGGCGCCGGTAATGGGCCAACTGTCTTTCCCGGGCTGATCGGTGAGCACCATGTAAAACCCTTTGGCATGGGCCCAGTCCGCATTGGCAGCAGCGGCCTGGAATGTTTTGCTGGATGGAACCACAAATCCACCGCTTCTATTGTGTAGTTTGACATAAGTCAGGTGATTTTGCAAAGCATAGGCGTATTCCACATAGCCAATGGAGCCTTTGATGCGTTGAACATAGGAAGCAACACCCTCGTTGCCTTTTCCGCCAACACCCTCCGGCCACGCAACGGCTTTATCATTCCCCACTTTACTCTTCCATTCCGGACTCACCTTGGAAAGGTAGTTCGTAAAAATCCAGGTGGTTCCTGATCCGTCAGAACGATGAACTACGGTAATGGAAATATTGGGAAGTTTCAAACCCGGATTTTGAGTCTTAATTTTGTCGTCATTCCATTTTTTGACTTTGCCTAGGTAGATATCCGCCAGCAATTCATTGCTCATTTTTAAACTGCCGGAAGAAATTCCCGGAATATTTACCACAGGCACCACGCCTCCCATGATCATGGGAAACTGCAATAAACCAGACTTGTCCAGGTCTTCTGCCTTTAAAGGTGCGTCGGAAGCACCAAAATCAACGGTTTTGGCCTTGATCTGTTTGATGCCGCCACCTGAGCCGATGGACTGGTAGTTGAGTTTGATGCCGGTCACCTTATTATAGGCATCCGCCCACTTGGCATATACCGGATAGGGGAAAGTAGCCCCGGCACCGGAAATGGACATAACGTCTGAAGCGACGGCCTGCCCCGTGATACCGGCAGATAAAAGTACCATAACAGCAATGATCATTGTCAACATAAAAGCTTTTTTTAACATTCTTCACTCCTTTTACTTATTTGATTAATTAAAAATAAAAAGGATTATAAAACTAAAAACTGAATATATATTAATTAATCATTGTTAGGATAATATTAGGATAAAGATAAAATTTTGTTAGATTGTTTCTAAAACAAAGAACTTAATGATTTTATTAATTTGTGCTCATATAAATCTAACAATATTTTAACATTGATTTAACATTGAAGAATTATGAATAAAGCGTTATTAATTAAAATGAAAGCATAAGGGCATCTTAAGAATGGAAAACTAAAATATCCGGGATAAAACTACCGGATAAAACAAATGATTTTTAAATTTAAAGGTTTAAAATATGACGAAACATTTTGTAAGAGAGCTGGAAAAACTCAAAAAGAAAATCCTTTCCCTGGGCGCTCTGGTGGAAGAACGGGTCTATCTGGCAATCAAAGGTATTGAGAGCAAAGATCCCGATCTTGCGACAAGAATTATTCGCTCAGATTACGAAATTGATGAAACGGAAGTCGAAATTGAAGAAGAGTGTTTGAAAGTACTTGCCCTGTACCAACCGGTGGCCATCGACCTTCGATTCATTGTTGCTGTGATTAAAATCAATAATGATCTTGAGAGAATCGGTGATGAGGCGGTGAACATCGCAGAGCGAATTCAGAGTATGGCCAAGTATCCAAATATCAGTTTCCACTTTGACTATACCGAGATGGCTGAAATCGCCGCCGCCATGTTGAAACAGAGCCTGGATGCTCTGGTCAATCTGGATATCGATACGGCCTTCAGAGTTATTACAATGGATGATGACGTCGATAATATCCAGGGCAATGCCTATTTACAGATCAAACAGGCCATGCGGGAACACCCCCAAGAAATGACCTATTTGATCAACCTCTACCTCATTTCCCGGCATCTTGAGCGTGTGGCCGATCATGCCACCAACATCGCCGAGGAGGTCATTTATCTGATCGAAGGTGAGATTGTTCGGCACGGGAAGTATTTATAACCTGAAAAACTCGGGGCTAAAAATCCTTGTTCTTAATAAATGTTCCGTTTTGGTATTCTTCAAAAGCCACCCGCAATTCTGCCTGGGTATTCATGACAATAGGGCCGCGCCAGGCAACGGGCTCGTTGATGGGCTTTCCTGAAATCAGAAGAAACCTGATGGGTTCATCTTCCGTGGATACCCGGACAGATTCTCCGTCGTCGAACAGCACCAGCATTTCATTTTTAATATATGGTTCGCTGTTCATGTCAAAATAGCTCTCACCCACCACATCAAAGGTAAAGGGTTTCTTTTCATCACAAAAGTATCCTTTTCCATCGATGACATAGGCAAACACTGTATGGCCCGCTTTTGTCGGATGCTCGTATATTGAATTCGAAGGTACGCTGATGTCAAGATATTCCGGGTCGATAACAATATCCCGGACCGGACCCTGCGTGTCGTTGATCCGGCCACAGATAATCTTGATCTGCGTCCCGTTTTCCAGGTGAAGCCCCGGGATTTGGCTCGATTTTATTTCCTGGTATCGGGGATCCATCATCTTGTGGGATGCCGGCAAATTCGCCCAGAGCTGAAATCCGAGCATAATGCCTTCGGGGTCGCCTTTGGGCATTTCCTGGTGAATAATGCCGCTTCCCGCCGTCATCCACTGAACATCCCCGGAGTCGATGATGCCCTTATTTCCCATGCTGTCACCATGTTCAACAGCCCCTTGAAGAACATAGGTGATGGTTTCGATCCCGCGATGGGGATGCCAGGGGAATCCTTTGATGAAATGTTCCGGAATTGTTGAGCGAAAGTCGTCTAAAAGCAAAAAAGGATCAAACAGCGGCACTTCGCTAAACCCGAGTGCCCGTTTTAAATGAACACCAGCCCCTTCGATGACAGGTTTACTTCGAAATACTTTACGAATATTTCGTGTTGAACTCATTTTATACCTCCTTAAAACTTAAACAAAAACACACCACAATTATAGGCATAAGTTAAACCATTTTA
>Ga0210123_1000917_pt1 | contig 16221 bp, 14 predicted proteins | sample Muzzi_PWB_D2_FD_185535 | JGI IMG/M metagenome (GOLD analysis project Ga0210123, IMG submission 185535) | Wetland microbial communities from San Francisco Bay, California, USA, that impact long-term carbon sequestration - Muzzi_PWB_D2 (SPAdes) | ecosystem: Environmental > Aquatic > Marine >... | reverse complement strand
TGCGACCTCTCCTTCGTCTTTCGCGTTTCGGTGGGGCGTTCTGCCGCCTATCGTCATACGACTTGGGGATCGTGCTCCGATAGTGCAACACCGAGGAGAAAGAGGCCGGCGTCATCGGCCTCTTGCACGACGCGGGGGCGATCGACGATCAAGGTGCCGCCGGCTTCGACGGCGATTCCCCGTAATCCGGCCGCCGCGGCGCCGGCCACCGTCCGCGGTCCGATCGTCGGCAGGTCGACCCGCCGCTCCTGCTGCGGCTTGCGGATCTTGACGAGCACGCCGCCCGGCCCCTCGCGGCGCAATTCGGCGCAGCGCTCCAAGAGCCGATCTGTGCCCTCGGCGGCCTCGACGCCGAGAACGATACCTTGTTGCACGACGACGGCCTGACCGACGTCGACCGCACCGAGACTGCGTGCGACCTCGAGGCCGCGCGCGATGTCGGCCACGGCGTCCGTCGGCCGCTGAACCCGCCCCAGCGGCCCGTCGGGCGCCAGGAGGTCTTTCAGGATGTCGTCGACCCCGAGGATGCGGAACCCTTCCCGTTCCAGAATGGTCACGACAGCGCGCAGCAGATTGTCGTCGCTCAGGCTGGCCGCGCCGATCCGGGCGGCCAGCTTGGCGCCTTTGAGATCGAGGCCGATCTCGCGCAGGCTCGGCCGACCGACGGGGCCGATCATCACGACCTCTTCGGCCTCCGCCTGGCGCAGCGCGGCGATCGCGGCGCCGACCTGACCCAGACGGTTCCAGGTGTGGGGAACATCCGCAACGGTGTCCGGGTCGGTCTGCCCCTCGAAGGCAAGCACGAAGATCTCCCGGCCGTTGGCGCGACACACGTCAACGAGCCGGCGCGGCAGGCTGCCGCCGCCGGCCAGGATTCCGAGCTTAGGCGCCATCGTCTTCCAGGGGGCGGCACAGCGCCCGCGAGGAGTCGCCGCGGACGAACTCGATCAACTCCGTCACACCGCGCGCCCCGCCGAATTCGCGTGCGACCTGCGCGGCGCGGTCGACCAAGGTGTCGTGGCCCGCGAACAACAATCGGTAGGCCGCGGTCAGGGCCTGAATCTCCGGCCGGGAGAATCCGGAACGCTTCAGCCCGACGACATTGAGGCCATGCAGACGCGCCCGGTCACCGAAGGCCAGGCCATAGGGAATGATATCGTGCTCCACACCCGACATACCGCCGATCATCGCCTGCCGGCCAATCCGCACGAACTGATGTACCGCCGCCAGACCACCGATGATCGCTCGTTCGCCGATCGTGACGTGCCCGCCGAGGGTAGCATTGTTGGCCATCACGACGTTGTTGCCGATGTGGCAGTCGTGGGCGACGTGCGAGGCCACCATGAAGAGACAGCCGTTTCCGACGCTGGTGAGCAGACCGCCGCCCTCGGTCCCCGGATTCATGGTGACGTGTTCGCGGATTACATTGTCTTCGCCGATCACGAGTTCGGAACGTTCGCCCCCGAACTTCATGTCTTGCGGACGATGACCAATGGAGGCAAAGGGAAAGATCCGGGTACGCGCGCCAATCCGCGTATGGCCGGCGACGACGACGTGGCTCAGCAGCTCGACGTCCTCGCCGATCTCCACATCAGGGCCAACGATGCAATACGCGCCGATGCAGACACTGGGGGCCAGCTTCGCCTTGGGATCGACGAGCGCAGTAGCATGGATCTCGGCCATCAATCGTCCATGATCATCGCGGAAAACTGTGCCTCAGCCATCAAAGTCTCGCCGACTTTGGCCTTGCCCGAGAACTTCCACACGTTGCCCCGGTTGCGCATTTTCTCGACCTCGACGCGCAGCTGATCGCCCGGCATGACCGGCCTGCGGAACCGGGCCGAGTCGATGGTCATGAAATAGACCAATTTGCCGGCCGCCGCGCCTTCCAAGGTCTCGACAACCAAGACCGCTGCGGTCTGCGCCATGGACTCAATAATCAGCACGCCGGGCATCACGGGCTGGCGCGGGAAATGTCCCTGAAAGAAGGCCTCGTTGATGCTGACGTTCTTGATACCCGTCGCCTGCTTGTCGCGCACTAAGTCGACGACACGGTCGATCATCAGGAAAGGATAGCGATGCGGAATCATTTCCATGATTCGCATCACGTCGACGGTCTCCACGTCCACGGTCGTCGCTTTACGATCAGCCATCTTTTTTACCTTTGGACTTGAGCTGGCGCTGCCATAGCGACACCAGGCGAAAGAACTCCCGTACCGGCATCGCCGGCGCCCCGAGAACCGACTGCCCGGCGGGAACGTCTCGCATCACACCGGCCTTGGCCCCGACCTGCGCTCCCTTGCCGACGTTCAGGTGGCCCGCAACGCCCGCCTGGGCCGCGATGGCGACAAAGTCCTCCAGCTTCGTGCTGCCTGCGATGCCCGACTGAGCGACCAGGACACAACCGCGCCCAAGGCGGACGTTGTGCCCGATCTGGACCAGATTATCAATCTTCGACCCGGCGCCGACAACCGTGTCTGGGCCGGCCCCGCGGTCGATCGTGCTGTTCGCGCCTATCTCGACGCCGTCCTCGACGATAACCCTACCTAGCTGCGGCACGTCGATATAACCCTCCGGGTCCATAGCAAACCCGAAACCGCGATTGCCGATGCACACTCCGGCATGGAGTTCGCAGTCGCGCCCGATCTCGCAGTGGGAGAGAAAGGCGTTGGCGCCGATCCTGGTCCCGTCGCCGATCACGACGCCATTGGCCACTACGACGTTGGCGCCGAGATGGCAATCGCGACCGATCGCTACCGCCGGGCCGACGACCGCTCCCGCATCGATCTGGGTGCCCTCGCCGATCACCGCCGTGCGATCGATCGTTGCCGAAGGATGACGCGTGCCGTTGGGGCGCGGTCGCGGATAGAAGGTTTGAGCGAGCAAGGCATAGGACCGGTAGGGTTTCCCGCTCAGCAGAAGCGCCATGCCTGCGGGCGCCACGTCGGCAAAGGCCGGTTCGACGACGCAGGCCCCGGCCCGGCTGCGGCTAAAGTTCTCGACATAGCGCCTGTTGTCGAGAAAGCTGACATCGTCGGGACCAGCGGCGTCCAGCGGAGCCACGTCGCGAAAGCGGCGCTCCGGATCCGTGCCCTCGGCCAGCGTGGCTTCGGCCACCCGCGCCAACTCGCCAAGGGTAAAGGGCCCGGCTGCCTGAAAGAAGCGCGGGTCGGCCATGACGGTTCCTAATTCTGTGTGTTCGCCGCGGGAACGTCAGGCAACCGCTCGTTGAGCCGCTTCAGCGCCTCTGCCGTAAACTCGAACTCCGGTTTGACGATCACCACGGCCGCTTTGGAAAGCACGAGATCCAGACCGTTTTCATCGGCAATCTCCGCCGCCACCTTCGCCAGCTCGTTCTGTATCCGATTCATCCCTTGGCCGAATGCTTGATCGAGGGAGCGTTTACGCTCGCGCACCTCCCGCTGCAGGTTGGCCATCTGCTGTTCGAGCTCTTTGCGTTTCGCCGCGTAGGCATCGGCGGTTAGAATGCTGCGTTGCCGGGCGAGTTCCTGATCCGCGGTGCGCACGGCATCCTCTTTCTTGCGCAGTTCCACCTGATAGGCCTGCCGCTCACCATCGATGCGTGTGGCCAGCCCTTTGACCGCCGTCGAATCTCGCAGAATCTTCTGGACATCGATGATCGCGAAGACGGGAGTCTTGAACTCGCCCGCCGATACAGATTGAGCGGTCATAATTGCGGCCATCACCGCCAGGGCCGCAACGATACCGCGCAAAAGGAATGATGTTTGAATCCTCATGGCCAACTAGAATTGCGTTCCGAAACTGAAACTGAAGACTTCCGTCTGGTCGAAATCCTCCTTGATGGCCGCAACGGCCAAGTCGATCACCACCGGCCCGAAAGGCGACTGCCAGGAGATTCCGGTTCCGATCGACACGCGCGGCGCACTGGAATCCTGCACCTCGGCGTTGGTTCGGTCGAGGTCCCACGCGGCGCACACGTCGCTAAATATTCTTCCGCGAATCTTGAACTCGTCCGGCAAGCCCAGCGGGAAGCCGAGCTCCACGGTCCCAGTGTAAAAATTCTTGCCGCCCAGGGGATCGTCGGACGGACGGTCCCGCGGACCGACGCCGGCAAATTGGAACCCGCGACAGTCTCGGCCGCCGATGAAGTAGCGATCGCTGATTCGAGTGTCCTCGCCAAGACCTATGATCGTGCCGATCTCCGCACCCAGACCCAATGTCCAATCCGTGGCCACTGGAAAATAGTAGTTCCCGCCCAGCGAGGGTTTGAAGTGGAAAACGTCGCCACCCAGTCCGGCAACCTCGGTCGACAGATTCACGACGAAACCTTTGCGCGGGTCGAAGCGATTGTCCCGCGTATCGAAAGTCAGAGTCTGCGACACGCTCGATTCCAGGGACTGTCCTTCCTCCTCCTTCACGAGTAAGGCCGCATTGGCATCCACATTCTCGATTTTCTGATCCTCGATCTTGTAACGCACGACCTGACGCAGATCCTCGCCCCAATTGAACCCGGCGCGCAACGAACCACCGAGCCGTTGCTCGTCGAACGACCTCTCTTTGTCGTTGTTGATGACGCGAAACAAATCGAACCCGGCGGCCAGATTCCGATTCAGGAAATACGGTTCGGTGAAGCTGAGATTGAGTTCGGACTGTGCGCCGGAAAGGGTGAAACCCACGCGCAAATCCTGCCCGCGACCGAGAAGATTGCGCTCGCGCATCCCGACGTTGCCGACCGGCCCGAGCCTGGTCGAGAACCCGGCGCCAAAAGTCAGGTCTCCGGTCGATTGCTCCTGGACTTCGACACCTATCACCGTGCGATCCGGCTGACTGCCCGGATTGCTGTTGACGTCGACGCTGCGGAAGAAGCCCAGGTTCTGGATGTTTTGGCGGGAACGTCGCAACTTAGCCGCATTGAAAGCATCCCCTTCGACGAGGCGGAACTCGCGACGGATCACGCGGTCCAAAGTGCGAACATTGCCCTCGATATCGATTCGCTCGACGAAAACCTTGGGACCCTCCTCGATCTCATAGGTGATGTTGATAAGCCGCTTCTCACGATTCCGCTCGACGCGTGGACGCACGTCGACGAAGGCGTACCCCAGATTGCCGATCGTCTCGGTCAGGTTGTCGATCGTATCCTCGACCAGTTGCGCGTTATACTGCTCACCCTCTTCCGTCAGAACGTATTGCTTCAACGTCTCCGGGTCGAGCTTCGGCAGCTTGGAGACGACGTCGATCTTGCCGAAGTGGTGCAGTTCGCCCTCCTCGACGGTAAAGGTGACGATAAAGCCCTCGCGATCAGGCAACAGCTCGGCCACCACCGAAACGACGCGAAAATCGGCATAACCCTCCTCCAGATAGAAGCGGCGGAGCAGTTCGCGATCGAAGGTCAGGCGGTCCGGGTCATAGGTATCGGTGGTCGAGAGAATGCGCCAAAACGCGGTTTCCGTGGTGGTGATCTCGTCCCGCAGACGGGAGTCCGAGAAGACCTTGTTGCCGATGAAGTTGATTGCCTGAATCTTCGTCAAGGGCCCTTCGTTGATCTCGAAGACTAGGTCGACCCGGTTCTGCGGCAACTGAATGACTTTCGGCTCGATCGTTGCGGCATAGCGACCCGAGCGGCGGTAGATCTCGAGCAGGTGCTGAACGTCATTTTGTACCTTGGTTCGGGTGAACACCACACGCGGCCGCAAGGTGACTTCGGCCGACAGCGTCGCGTCGTCCAGACGATCGTTTCCCTCGAAGGCGATGCGATTGATGATCGGGTTCTCCACCACCGAGACGATGAGGGCATCCCCCTCGCGGCGCAGCGTCACGTCGGCAAACAGGCCCGTGCCGAAGATGTTTTTGAGCGACTTGTCGATAAGCAGCGGATCGAAGGGATCGCCCGGATTGAGGCGCATGTAGGAGCGTACCGTCTCCGGTTCGATGCGTTGAGTGCCCTCGATGCGGATTTCGCGAATGATTCCGCCCGACAGGGAATCACTTTGCGCCATCGCGAGCCGCGGTAAGGCCCCGACGAAACAGAGCAGCAGCGCACAGATAACGAATGGGATCGCCTTTCGACCCACGCTACAAGCCCCCTTAGAGCCGCCGCCCGGCGGTCGTCCCCAAAATTCCGACTCTCCTCGGGACTACAGCGCTAGCTTGCCAAGCCTCGAATGAAGTCGAAGACCTTCAATTGAATCAGGTCATTGACAGTCACGAATAACATCAGACTCAGGACCAGAGCGAGACCGATCCGGAAACCGTATTCCTGAGCGCGTTCCCCCAGCGGGCGACCGCGCAGCGCCTCGATCGCGTAATACAGTAGGTGTCCCCCGTCGAGCATCGGAACGGGGAACAGGTTGATCAATCCCAGATTCACCGACAAGACCGCCATGAACCAAATCATTGCGGCCACCCCGATACCTGCGACCTCACCCGACATCTGTGCGATCCGCAACGGCCCGCCCAGTTCATCCGCTGTGCGAGTGCCGGCGATGATCTGTCCGACGGACTCCAAAGTGCTCGTTGAAAGGACAATCGTCTCCGCGCCCGCCCGCCAAAGCGCCTCGAAGGGTCCGTGGCGGACGTATTCCACCTCGCTGCGAGTCACACCGAGCAAGCCGATCTTCTGCTTATTCCCGAAGTTGTCGGTTAGTTCGGTGATCTTCGGCGTGATCGTCAGATTCAGTTCCCGACCGTCGCGCAGCAGGGTGATCCGAAGCTGCTGTGCACCGCGCTGTCGAACGATCCGTTGGACCTCCTCAAAGCGCTCGATGCTGCTGCCGTCGATGGCTGCGATTCGGTCGCCCGGCAGAATACCGGCCTGCGCCGCCGCGCTCTCAGGCAAGACGTCGCCGACGACCGGCGGCGTAAAGGGTTGGCCCACGGTGACGAAGAGGCCGAATAGAAGGACGATCGCGAAAAGAAAATTGACCACCGGGCCCGCGGCAACGATCAGGGCGCGCTGACCCAGGCGCTTGTCGTGAAAGGAGACCGCCCGCTCCTCCGGCGTCATCTCTTTGATCCCGGCGCCCGGTTGGCTCGCGACATTGGCATCGCCGAACATCTTCACGTAGCCGCCCAGCGGGATGACGCTGAACTTCCAACGGGTCTGAGCCTTGTCGGTCCAGCCGAAGAGTTCCGGCCCGAACCCGATGGAAAAGATCTCGACCCGCACGCCGTTGCGCCGCGCGACAAGGAAATGGCCCATCTCGTGCACGAAGACCAGCACGGTGAGGACGATCAGGAACGGCACCGCGGTGCCGAGGAAGCCGTCTATGAGATCCAACATCTGCCCTTAAATCGTCTCGCCACACGGACTTACAATGGACGCCGCGGGGCTGCCGAGCCCCGGCGGCAGCGAATTTAGCCGTTTTGCCCCGGCCCTAGCAAGCACCACGGCACGAGTCCCCTGTCGGAGCCGGTGGGTCAATTTCCAACCTTTCCCGATATTTCCAAACGAAAATAAAGCTTCTATGTTAGGAATTCCCGAGCCCGCTCGCGGGCCTCGTGGTCGATCGCCCAGACGGCTTCAAGAGTGTCGATCTGCGGCACGACTGCGCGTTCCAGGGTCCGCTCCACGACCGACGCGATGTCCAGAAAGCCGATCTGCCGGTTGAGAAAGGCCGCGACAGCCACCTCGTTGGCGGCATTGAGAACCGTCGGCGCCGCTCCGCCGGCGGCGAGAGCCTCGCGCGCGAGGCGCAGCGCCGGAAACCGGACCTCGTCCGGCCGCTCGAACGTGAGGACACCGATCTCGGCCAAATCCAACCGCTTGACCGGCGTCACCATGCGCAGCGGCCAGGCCAGGGTATAGGCAATCGGCGTGCGCATATCGGCCTGGCCGAGCTGGGCCAGGACCGACCCGTCCACATAGGCGACCAAAGAATGGACGATGGACTGGGGATGGACCAGGACCTCGATACGTTCCGCCGGCAAGCCGAAAAGGTGGTGGGCCTCGATGAACTCCAGGCCTTTGTTCATCATGGTGGCGCTGTCGACCGAGATCTTGGCGCCCATATCCCAGTTGGGATGGGCCACCGCCTGTTCCGGCGTCGCCGCCGCCATGGCGTCGCGGCTGCTGTCGCGAAACGGCCCGCCCGAGGCGGTCAGGACGATCCGGTCGATTGCTGCCGGCTGTTCGAAATCGATCACCTGGAATATGGCATTGTGTTCCGAATCGACCGGCAATAGCGTCGCGCCGCTTCGGCGAATTTCTGCGGTCATGAGCCCGCCGGCACAGACCAAGGTCTCCTTGTTGGCCAGCGCCACTACGGCTCCCCGTCGCACCGCCGCCAGGGTCGGCGCAAGCCCGGCCGCCCCGACAATCGCTGCCATGAGCCAATCCGCCGGGCGGCTGGCCGCCTCGACGACCGCCGCGGCGCCGGCCGCCGCTTCGATTCCGCTGCCGGACAGGGCCGATTTCAGATCGGCGTAGCGGTCTTCGTTGGCCACGACCGCCAGTTTCGCCCCGATGCGCCGGGCCTGGGTCGCCAGCAAGTCGGCGTTCCCGTTGGCAGTCAATGCTTCTACGACGTAGGCGTCGCGGTTGCGGGCGATCAGATCAAGCGTGCTGGAGCCGACCGAGCCGGTAGAACCAAGGATGGTGATCCGACGTGGGGCCGTCGCCAACTCGACCTGCGGCGAAGGCACTCTCATGTCAGAGCGAGGCTCCCGTCATTCCAAAGAGTGCTCCCGCCGCCACAGCCGCCGCCAGAAGCCCGTCGACCCGATCGAGCAGGCCGCCGTGACCCGGAATCAGCGTCCCCGAGTCCTTGACCCCGGCGCGCCGCTTGAGACGCGATTCGATAAGATCGCCCACCTGCGACAGGAGCGCAAGCACTGCACTGGACAGCGCGAGGGCCAGCGCCCCGCCCATTCCGCTCACCAGTGCAGTCGCTAAGCCCACGGCCGCCGCCGCCAAGGCACCTCCGAGCAAGCCGGACCAGGTCTTCTTGGGACTGATCCGCGGCGCCAGCTTGGGACCGCCGACGGTACGACCGACCAAGTACGCGCCGGTATCGGTGGCCCAGACCACCGCCACAAGCCAGAAGACGACCACGCCGCCGAGTTCGGGGGCATACCGGAGCCAAATGAGCGCCAGGCAGGCGGTCGGCAGATACAACGCGCCGAGGGTCAGCCACCGTGCATCCGTGCCGGCGGCCCGTGCGCCCACCATGGCCGCAGCCATGCCGGCCACCGCGATCAGCCAACCGGCCGTCGAAAAGGCGCCCGCGGCACTCGCCGCACAGACCGCCAGAACGCCCCCGGCAACAGCGATGAGCGGCGCCAGCGGCCGGGAATCGGGGGCGCACAGGCGCCACCACTCCCAGGACGCGAGCACCCCGCCAAGCGTCACCAGGACGTCGAAATAGGGAAAGCCGAAATAGATCGCGGCCAAGAACGGCGGCGCCAGAACGAGGGCCGAAAGGCTGCGCAGGAGTAGCCTGCGCCGGTCAGCCCGACTCAACAGCGGTACCGTATCGCCGGTCGCGACGCTGGAATTCCGCCACGGCCGCCGCCAGATCATGCTTGTCGAACTCGGGCCACAGCTTGTCGATGAAAACGAGCTCGCTATAGGCCGACTCCCACAGGAGGAAATTGCTGATGCGCTGCTCGCCACTGGTCCGAATCACCAAGTCCGGATCCGGCAACCCCCCGGTCGACAGCGTGCCGCCGAACATGCCCTCGTCGATGGCAGCGGGATCGAGAGCACCGGCCGCGGCCTGCTCCGCCAGACGACGGGCCGCCGCCACGATATCCTGCCGGCCGCCGTAACTCAGCGCGATCGTCAGCTTGAGCCGCTGCAAGGGCTGAGTCCGGGCCTCGGCCTCCGCGATCAGGCGCACGATATCGCGCGGCAGGCGCGAGCGGTCGCCGATGACGCGCAGGCAAACGCCTTCCTTATAAAGCTCCGCGATCTCGCTCTGCAGGTAGCGGCGCAGCAGCCCCATCAAATCCTCGATTTCGGTCAACGGCCGCTTCCAGTTCTCTGATGAGAACCCGAACAGTGTCAGATGGGAGATGCCGAGTTCGACCGCCCCGGTCACGGCCCGGCGGACCGACTCGGCGCCCTGCCGGTGCCCGGCCGTCCGCGGCAGGCCGCGGGCACGCGCCCAGCGCCCGTTGCCGTCCATGATGATGGCGACGTGTCTGGGGGGGGTGAGCGGGTAGGAAGATTGCGGGCCGTCCATGCGATCAGACCTGGAGAATTTCCTCTTCCTTCTGGGCCAAGGCCTCGTCGACGCCTTTGGTGTGTTCGTCGGTCATCTTCTGGATTTCGTCTGCCCACTTGTGGTGTTCGTCCTTGGAAATCCCGCCGTCCTTTTCCATCTTCTTGAGCAGTTCCATGCCGTCGCGCCGCACATTGCGGACCGCGACGCGTGCCTGCTCAGCGTACTTGCCCGCCACTTTGACCAGTTCCTGCCGGCGCTCCTCCGACAACGGCGGAATGGGCACCCGGATCACCTGCCCCTCGGAGGCCGGATTGAGGCCCAGATCCGAGTTGCGGATCGCCTTCTCCACCGCCGAGGCCAGGCTGCGGTCCCAAACCTGGACCGTGATCATGCGGGGCTCCGGCACGCTGATCGTCGCCACCTGGGTCAGCGGCATGGCGCTGCCATAGGCATCCACCGTGATGGGCTCCAGCAAGCCGGCGGAGGCGCGGCCGGTGCGCAGTCCCGCGAATTCCCGGCGCAGGGCCTGCTGCGCGCCGTCCATGCGCCGCTTGACGTCCTTAAGGTTAGGGTCGGACACGGGTCAATCCTCGTTTTCGACGATGGTATAGCGCCCCCGGCCGCAGAGAACCTCGGCGAAGGCGCCCGGTTGATAAATCGAGAATACCAAAATGGGTATGCGGTTCTCACGCGCCAAGGAAATGGCGGCATGATCCATGACTCCGAGATCCTCGGTCAGGACGTCGCGGTAGCTCAGCCGGTCGTAGCGCTTTGCCTTGGGGTTGCGGACCGGGTCGGCATTGTACACGCCGTCGACCTTGGTGCCCTTGAGCAGCACCTGGCAACCCATCTCCGAGGCCCGGAGCGCCGCTGCGGTGTCGGTGGTGAAGAAAGGATTGCCGGTTCCCGCGGCGAAGATCACCACGCGCCCCTTCTCCATATGACGCACGGCGCGGCGCCGAATGTAGGGTTCGGCCACGGTCGCCATGGGAATGGCCGAGAGCACTCGGGTCGCAACACCCATCTTTTCCAAGGCGTTCTGGACGGCGAGCGAGTTTATCACCGTCGCCAGCATACCCATGTAGTCGGCCGTGGCGCGTTCCATACCCGAAGCGGTGCCGGACAGGCCCCGGAAGATGTTGCCGCCGCCGATGACCAGGCAGAGTTCGACGCCCATTTGGCGGACCTGTCGGACATCCCGGGCAATGCGATCGACGGTCTCGGGATCGAGGCCGTAGTCGCGCCCGCCCATGAGGGCTTCGCCGGAGACCTTGAGCAGGACGCGCTCGTATTTCGGCTTATCGGCCATAGCAAAGCCTCACGCCTCGCCGAGAAGGACCGCCCAGCGGACCGCCCGAGGGACCGGCCCTCCGCCACAGCGGGTTAAGGGCCCCGGACGGGACCCGGCGCGCGATCATACCCGATTCGGCCACGACTGCGGCACGGGAAGGATCGCTGGGCCCGGCCCGCGGCTCAGGCGCCGAGTTGGGCCGCCACCTCGGCGGCGAAATCGCCCTTCTCTTTCTCGATGCCCTCGCCAAGTTGAAACCGCAGGAAGCCGGCGACGCGGATCGGGGCGCCGACATCCGCCTCGGCCTGCTTCAGCGCCTTGCCGACCTTGTTCTCGCCGTCGATCACGTAGGTCTGCTCCAACAGGCAGACCTCCTCGTAGAACTTGCGCAGCCGCCCCTCGACCATCTTGGCGATGATCTCCTCCGCCTTGCCGCTCGCCCGGGCCTGCTCGGCCAGGACGTTCCGCTCGCGCACGAGCGCCGAGGCATCGACCCCGGCCGAATCGATCGCCTGTGGCGCGGCGGCGGCGACGTGCATGGCCAGCTGCTTGCCGAGCGCGTCGAGCTTCGCTCGATCGCCGCTCGAGTCCAGGGCAACCAGTGCGCCGATCTTGCCCAACCCCGGCGCCGTCTGATTGTGGACGTAACTGGCGACCACGCCCGAGGAAACCTCGAGGTAGCCGGTGCGGCGCAAGTTGAGATTCTCGCCGATCTTGGCGATCAGCTCGGTCAGACGCTCGGCAACGGTGTTGCCGGTCCCCGGATAGGAGGCCCCGCTCAACTTGTCGAGATCGCCGCCCGCATCCAGCGCGAGGCGTGCGACGGTCGAGACGAAGTCCTGAAAGGCGTCGTTGCGGGCCACGAAGTCGGTTTCCGAGTTGACCTCGACCACCGCGCCGCGCTTGCCGTCGGTGACGACGCCAACGAGCCCTTCGGCGGCCACCCGACCCGCTTTCTTGGCCGCTGCGGCCAGGCCCTTCTTACGCAACCAATCGATCGCGCCTTCCAGGTCGCCGCCGGTCTCGGTCAGCGCCTTCTTGCAATCCATCATCCCCGCGCCGGTCTTCTCGCGCAGATCCTTGACCAGCGCCGCAGTAATCTCGGCCATGTCCGTCCTTCTCTATCTTGCTCGCTTCGTCGGACACCCGCGGCATCGCGCGCCCGCGGTGCACCGCGACTGTTCCATGAACGTCGATCTATTGACTCGCGGCGCTCGTCGGCTCGCCGGCTTCCTCCGCCACCGGCGCGGCCGTTGCAGACTCGGCCTTGGCCTCGTCTTCTTTCTCGGCCGCCGGCTGTTCGGCCGCGGTCTCGGGCAACGATTCCACCGGCGCTTCCTCGCTCTCGCCCGCGTCGCCGCCGCTCGCCTCGACCTCGGCCTGGATGCCGTCGAGCACCGCATCGGAAATCAGATCGCAGTAAAGTCCGATCGCGCGGATTGCGTCGTCGTTGCCGGGAATCGGATAGGTTACGCCCTCCGGTGAAGAGTTCGAGTCAAGCACCGCGACGACCGGGATCTTCAGCACCCGCGCCTCGTCCAGGGCGATGTGCTCCTTGTTCGTGTCGATCACGAAGATCACGTCGGGCAGGCCGCCCATCTCCTTGATGCCGCCCAGCGCACGATCGAGTTTTTCCCGTTCGCGCGTCAGATTGAGCAGCTCCTTCTTGGTCAGGCCGGTTTCTTCCTTGCCGAGCTGTTCCTCCAGGTTTTTGAGCCGCCGGATCGACTGCGATATCGTTTTCCAGTTGGTCAGCATACCGCCGAGCCAGCGGTGGTTGACGTAGTACTGACCACAGCGCTTGGCCGCTTCCGCGACCTTCTCGCTGGCTTGCCGCTTGGTGCCGACGAACAGCACCCGACCGCCGCCCGCCGTCACGTCGCGGACGAACTGCAGCGACTGGTGCAGCAAGGGAACCGTCTGTTCCAGGTCGAGGATATGGACGCCGTTTCGTTTTCCGAAGATGTAGGGCGCCATCTTCGGGTTCCAGCGCCGGCTCGTATGTCCGAAATGAACGCCAGCTTCCAGGAGCTGGCGCATGGAAAAGGTCGGAAGCGCCATGACTTCTCTTTCTCCGGTTGATCCGCCGCGGGCAATGCATCCGTCATCCGGACACCGGAGCGACCGCCGGGGATGTCTCCCCCGGGCGCCGCGCACCCGCGTGTGATTTTCAGGTGGCCGGGTGATACCCTTGGGCGGCCCCGATTGCAAGAGGAAAGAGGCGCGGAAAACCGCCGATTCCGGGACCTACAGGTCCTGCACCTCGAGCCCCGGGATCGCCTTGATGGCTTGGCGGACGGCCGGCGAGAGGCGGTACGCCCCTGGTAGCTCGAATTCCACCTCTTGGCCGTCGGCCAGATCGAGCACCAGCGCAACCCGTCCCCGGCCCCGGCTCTCGCGTTCGAGCACGGCCTTGAGGCTGCTCAGCGGCTCGGCCCGCCCGAGGACGACGCGCAGGCCGCTCGCCGCCTCGGCCACGGCGGCCTCCAACGGAGCGATCTCCTGTGCCATGAGGCGGAGTTCCTCCGCCTCGCCGCGCGCCTCCACGGTCAGCAGCAAGGGCTCGTGGCTCTCCAGCAGCTCACGAGATTGGGACAGGACCTCGGAAAAGACGACGACCTCGTAGACGCCGCCGGTGTCCGAGAGCTGGATGAAGGCGAAACGATTGCCCTGGCGCGAGGTGCGCTCCTGCTTGCCGATGACGATTCCGGCCAGGCGCTTGCGGCCGGGCTCCCGCCCTTGCGTCGCCAGCAATTCGTCGTAGCGCCGCACGCGCAGGCGCTCCAGGCTGCGGCCGTAGGCGTCGAGCGGATGGGCCGAGAGGTAGAAGCCGAGGGCGTCGAATTCGTGCCGCAGCCGTTCCATGGCGGGCCAGTCGTCGACGGCCGGCAGGACCATGCCACGTCGCGAGGCCCCCGGCGCATCGGCGAATAGGCTGGCCTGTTGGCTGTCGCGCTCGCCGGCGGCGATCGCCGCGTGGCGCACGATGGCTTCGGCGGCCATGAAGACCTGCTGCCGGTTGCCGTTCAGCGAGTCGAAGGCCCCGGCGCAGGCCAAGTTCTCGATCATGCGCTTGTTGAGGCTGCGGTTGTCGACCCGTGCCGCGAAGTCGTCGAGGTCCTGAAACGGCCCCTCGGCCGTGCGCTCGGCGACCACGGCCTGCATCGCCCCCTGACCGACGTTCTTGATCGCGGCCAGGGCATAGCGGATGGCACGCCCGTCCTCGCCCCCGCCGGCGCTCTTCACCACCTCAACGCCGAAGTCGGCGCGCGAGCGGTTCACGTCGGGTGGCAACAACGCGATCCCGAGGCGATCGAGCTCCTGCCGGAACAGGTTGAGCTTGTCGCTGTTGCCCATGTCGAAGGTCATGGAGGCGGCCAGGAATTCGACCGGATAGTTGGCCTTGAGATAGGCCGTCTGATAGGCCACCAGGGCATAGGCGGCGGCGTGGCTCTTGTTGAAGCCGTAGCCGGCGAACTTGCTGACCTGCTCGAAGATCTGTTCGGCGGTGGCCGCCGGGACGCCGCGCGCTCTCGCTCCCTCGACGAAGTTCTTGCGTTGGGCCTCCATCTCGGCGCGGATCTTCTTGCCCATGGCGCGGCGCAGCAGGTCGGCCGCGCCGAGCGAATAGCCAGCCAGCTCCTGCGCGATCTGCATGACCTGTTCCTGGTAGATCATGATGCCGTAGGTTTCCTTCAGGATCCCTTCCAGCGAGGGGTAGAGGTAGTCCGGTTCCTCCTCGCCGTGCTTGCGCGCGATGTAGCTCGGGATGTTGTCCATTGGGCCCGGCCGGTAGAGAGCGACCACCGCGATGATGTCCTCGAAGCGGTCCGCCCGCAGACGTTTCAGCACGTCGCGCATGCCCGAGGATTCCAGCTGGAACACTCCGGCGGTGTCGCCGCGCCCGAGCATCTCGTAGGTCCGGGCATCGTCGAGCGGAATCTGCGACAAATCGATCTCAATGCCGCGCTCCGCGATAAGGTCGCGGGCGCGCGTCAGGACGGTCAGCGTCTTCAGGCCGAGAAAGTCGAACTTCACCAGCCCGGCCAACTCGACGTACTTCATGCTGAACTGCGTCACCTGCATGTCGGAGCGCGGGTCGCGGTACAGCGGAACCAACTCGTCCAGGCTGCGGTCGCCGATCACCACGCCGGCCGCGTGGGTCGAAGCGTGCCGATAGAGGCCCTCGATCTTGAGCGAGACGTTGAGCAGCCGCGCGACGCTTTCGTCCTGGTCGCGCATCTCCTTGAGGCGCGGCTCGCCGTCGATCGCCTCCTGGAGCGACACCGGATTGGCCGGATTGTTGGGAACCAGCTTGCAGATCCGGTCGACCTGACCGTACGGCATCTGCAGCACGCGCCCAACGTCGCGCAGCGCGGCGCGCGCCTGCAGCTTCCCGAAGGTGATGATCTGCGCGACGTGATCGCGGCCGTATTTCGCCTGGACGTAACGGATCACCTCGTCGCGCCGCTCCTGGCAGAAGTCGATGTCGAAGTCCGGCATCGAGACGCGCTCGGGGTTCAAGAAGCGCTCGAACAACAGGCCCCAGCGCAGCGGATCGAGGTCGGTGATCGTCAGCGCCCAGGCGACCACCGATCCGGCGCCGGAGCCGCGCCCCGGCCCGACCGGGATGCCCTGCTCCTTGGCCCACTGGATGAAGTCGGCGACGATCAGGAAGTAGCCGGGAAAACCCATCTGCTCGATAACGCCGAGCTCGTAGTCCTGGCGCTCGCGATAGATGCGGGCCTTGGCGGCACGCGCCGCCTCGTCCATCTCCGGAGTATA
>Ga0210123_1000916_pt1 | contig 16253 bp, 13 predicted proteins | sample Muzzi_PWB_D2_FD_185535 | JGI IMG/M metagenome (GOLD analysis project Ga0210123, IMG submission 185535) | Wetland microbial communities from San Francisco Bay, California, USA, that impact long-term carbon sequestration - Muzzi_PWB_D2 (SPAdes) | ecosystem: Environmental > Aquatic > Marine >... | reverse complement strand
TCACCAGCCGCAGCAACCCGGCCGAGGTGATGCGCGCGCGCCTCCTGTTCGAGCCCGAGCTCGCCCGCCTCGCCGCGCTCAACGCGACCGCCTCGGAGGTTGCGGAGATGCGGCACTGCATGCGCAAGAGCCGCGCGGCGGAGACCTGGCGCGAATACGAAAGCTGGGACAACCGGCTGCACCGCGTGATCGCCGAGGCGACCGGTAACACCGTCATGCTGGCGCTGTTCGATATCCTCAACTCGGTGCGCCGCGCTGTGGTCTGGGGCCGCCTGCGCGCCAACAAGACCAAGCCGGATGCCGACCATCACAGCTTCTTCGAGCACGAGGCCCTGGTCGCGGCGATCGCCGAGCGCGACATGGAGCGCGCCGCCGAGGCCATGCGCCGGCACCTGGGATCGGTCGAGCAAAACCTGCTCAACCGGCCGCGCGCGGCGGCGGAGTAACCGCGCGCAGGCAGCCCGGCAAATTCTGCCGCATTGCTGCGTCTCTGCGCTACCCGCGGCAGGATCTGCCTCTGTGGCGGCCGTGCAACGCTCCGCTAAGCCCTTCATGCGAATATCGTTTCGGGATCGCCGCACTGGCGCGGGTCTTGCGTTTCCCTTGCCGTTACATCCGATCGGACCGCAAGAGGTAAAGAGATGAACGTTTCCTTCAACCCGCAGGCGGGCAATTCGCAGGCGACGGCGCATCGGCCGACGTCGGCCCCCGCTGCGCTGCAGACGCAGACATCCACTCAGACCGCGCCGGCCGGCAACGGCGGCGTGGAGATTCAATTGAGCGCGGCAGCGCAACAGCTCCTCTCGGCGCAGCAGGGCGGCAAGGCGCAGGCCGGGACCCCGGCGGGCCTGGCGGCGGCCTTCCTGGCGAGCGCGGCCAGCGCGAGCGAGGCGGCGGGCGAGACGGCGGGCGAGTCTGGCGGCACGCACCAGCCGTTCGGCCAGACCGTACGCGACTTCACGCCGGGCCATCTGAAGCAGGCCGCGGCTGCGGCCGTGGCCGCTACCGCGGAGTCGACCGAAACCACCGAGGTCGCCGGCGACGAGACCGCGACCGACCCGACTGCGGTGCAGGACGGCACCGGCGGGGCCGAGGATGCGCCCGCGGGCGACGCCGGCGATGTCGCCGCCGCGCCGGCCGAGGAAACCACCGGCAATACAGGCACCGAAACCGACGTCGCCGCGAGCACGCCGGATATCGGCGCGCTGCTCGGTAACGACGAGACCGCGACGGAGGGACCGGCTGTCGAAGAGACGGTTGTCGACGCGTCGCCTGCTGAGGAGACGGTACCGGAGACAACGGTACCGGAGACAACCGTGACCGAGGGCGATCTCGTCGACGAACTGCTTAACGCGCTGCTCGACGACGGCAGCAACGAGACGGTCGCCTGACGCCACCCTTAGATTCGACCTGACGGCGCATCGTTTGCCGCGCACGCCCGCCGGCGAAGGTATTGCAGGCTAGCGTTTCGGCATGCAAGGCGGCGGTCCCCCAAAGGGGCCGCCGCTTTCACTTTACCTTGAAATCGGGCTTCGTTCAGACCGCGGCGTGGATGCCGGCCGACTTGACCGCGTCCTCGACGTAGGGTTCGAACTGGCGGAAGTTGGTCTCGAAGCGGGCCGAGAGGTCGCGCGCCGTCTGATCGTAGGCGGTCTTGTCGCCCCAGGTATTGCGCGGGTCGAGCACCTCGGCCGGCACCTCGGGGCAGCTTTCCGGCATGGCCAGGCCGAAGGTCGGATGCGGCTTGGTCGGCGCGCCGGCCAGGCGCCCGTCGACGGCGGCGCGCACCAGGGCGCGGGTGTATTCGATCTTCATGCGCGATCCCACGCCGTAGGCGCCGCCGCTCCAGCCGGTATTGACCAGCCAGCAGGCGGCGCCATAGCGCGCGATCTTCTCGCCCAGCAGCCGGGCATAGACGGACGGGTGGCGCGGCATGAAGGGCGCGCCGAAGCAGGTCGAGAAGGTCGCCTGCGGCTCGCTGCCCATGCCCTTCTCGGTGCCGGCGACACGAGCGGTATAGCCCGACAGGAAATGGTACATGGCCTGTTCCGGCGTCAGCTTGCTGATCGGCGGCAGCACGCCGAAGGCGTCGGCGGTCAGCATCACGACGTTGCGCGGATGCCCGCCGCGGCCGCTTGCGCTGACGTTGGGAATGAATTCGAGCGGATAGCTCGACCGTGTGTTCTCGGTAAAGCGGTTGTCGTCGAGATCGAGCGCGCCGGTCGCCGGGTCCTGCACGACGTTCTCCAGCAGCGTGCCGAAGCGCTTCGTGGTGGCGTAAATCTCCGGCTCGGCCGTGGCCGAAAGGCGGATCACCTTGGCGTAGCAGCCGCCCTCGAAATTGAACACGCCGGTATCCGACCAGCCGTGCTCGTCGTCGCCGATCAGGCGCCGCGTGCTGTCGGCCGAGAGCGTCGTCTTGCCGGTGCCGGACAGCCCGAAGAAGATGGCGGTGTCGCCCGCGCTGCCGATGTTGGCGGAACAGTGCATCGGCAGCACGTCGCGTGGCGGCAGCAGGAAATTGAGCACCGAGAAAATCGACTTCTTGATCTCGCCGGCGTAGCTGGTGCCGCCGATCAGCACCAGGCGCCGCGCGAAGCTCACCGCGATGAAGGTCGACGAGGTGGTGCCGTCGGTTGCCGGATCGGCCAGCAGCTCGGGCGCGTGCAGCACGGTGAACTCCGGCGCGAAGTCGGGCAGCAGGTCGTGCCCCGGCTGGATGAACATGTTCCAGGCGAACAGCGAGTGCCACGGGCTGTCGCTGACGACGCGCACCGGCAGGCGGTAGTCCGGATCGGCGCCGGCGAAGAGGTCCTGTACGAAAACGTCGCGGCCCTGCAGATAGGCGGCGACCTTGCCATGCAGCCGGCCGAAGTCGGCCTCGGACATCGCGGCGTTGACCTTGCCCCACCAGATGTCGTCGCGCGTGTCCGCCTCGTCGACGATGAATTTATCGTGCGGCGAACGGCCGGTGTGCTGGCCGGTCAGCACCACGAGCGCGCCGCCCGGTGCCAGGCGGCCGGTGCCGCGCCGCAGCGTGTGTTCGTAGAGCGCGGCGGGACCGAGGTTCCAATAGGCCGTCGCTATGTTGCGCAGGCCATGCTGCGCCAGGCCGTGGCGGCCGATGACGGGGCCGAGATCTGTCACGGATTCTTCCTCCCTCCTGCGGTGCTTCCCGGCCGGAGGCATGGTGTCGCCATCGACCCGGACCCGCGTCCGTCATGGCGCGGGGGCATTGCCGCGCGATCGACCGAGCGTCCGAAATGCGGACATGGATGTCGGGCGATCGAGCGGTCTTTTCGTTTGTGGCGCCGAAGGGTGCCCAAGGACACCCTCGGGATCGGCGCAAGGCACAACTTTCACGGCCCGGTGGGACCGAGTCAACTATCGGTGGCGGCGAACCGCGTGCGGGCCCGGTGGGTCGCCGCGACCAGGGCCGCGCGGGCCGCCGCGGGGTCGCCGACGGGGCTGTCGAAGTCGATTCGCAGGCGGCCGGCGCCACGCCGCAGATCGAAGCCCTCAGGGTCGATTCCCGTCATGAGCCAATCGTCGTCGTCCGGCCCCGGCGGCCCGGGTTGCTGCGCCGCGGCAATGGCGGCCAGGGCGTCGCGGTGGTCGGCGTTCATGTGGGCCACGATCTCCGCCTCGGCCTCGGCCAAGGCGCCGCAGGCGGCGGTGTCGAATAGCACCTCGGCGGCCGGCAACCAGTGGATGCGGCCGAAGCCGGCGACCAGGTGGGCCCGGGTCACCGCCATGCGGTACAGCCGGAAATCCTTGAACTCGGCATAGATCTCGGCGCCGGGATGGCGCGCGACGAAGCGTGCGGTCAGCCGACGGGCGGTTGCGTCCTCGGCCAGGGGCGCCACCCGGCCGAGCAGGGTGGCGCGCGGACCGGTCAGAGGGTCGCGGCGGCCGGCCGTGCCGTCGAACAGCAGCGCCGCTTCCGGCCGCAGCGCCAGATTTCGGCTGTGGTCGGCGAGGTCCGAGAGCAGCAGCAACGGGCTGCCGTCGTGGTCGGCGGTCGCCAGCACCAGCGAGGCGTAAGGCCAGGCGCCGGCACCGTCCGCGCGGTCGTCGGCCGCCAGGTGGGTTGCCAAAGCGGCCTGACCGGCGCGGCGCAGCAACGCGCGCACCGCGGGGCCCGGCGGCGGCTCCCAAGGTGGCTCCGGTGCGTTCTGATCGGCGGTCGTATCCGGCATCTGCGGGCGCGGCGGCCGGCGCCTACTCGGCCGCTTCGGCCTTGGCCGCCACACGGGTCGGGGCGGCACGCGTGCTCTTCGGCACGTGCTTGTACTGCTCGCGGTAGCACTTGGCGAAGTGCGACGGGGACACGAAGCCGCAGGCGAGCGCCACCTCCATGACCGGCAAAGAACTTTGGGTCAGCAGGCGTTGCGCCCGCTCGAGCCGCAGCTCGAGGTAATATTTCCGCGGCGTGCGGCCCAGGTACTTGCGGAACAGGCGCTCCATCTGCCGCGTCGAGACGCCGCTGCGGTTGGCCAATTCGACGCAGGACAGCGGCTCCTCCAGGTTATCCTCCATGAGATTGACGACCTCGAGGATCTTGGGATGGCTCAGGCCCAGGCGCATGCGCAGCGGCATGCGCTGCCGGTCGTAGTCGGCGCGGATGCGCTCGTGCATGAACTGCTCGGCCACCGCGACGGCAAGCTCGCGGCCGTGATCGACCTCGATCATGTGCAGCATCATGTCGAGCGCCGCCGTGCCGCCGGAGCAGGTGAAGCGGTTGCGGTCGATCTGGTAGAGCTCGGAGGTCACGTCGATGTCCGGGAAGGTCTCGGTGAAGCCGGCCAGGCAGCTCCAGTGGATGGTGCAGCGATAGCCCTGCAGCAGGCCGGCCCGCGCCAGAATGTGGCTGCCGTCGGACAGCGCGCCGACCCGCGCACCCTCGCGCCCCGCGCGGCGCAGCCAGGCGAACACCGCCTTGTCGTTGAACAGGTGCGCGTCCAGGCCGCTGCACACCACGATGTTGTCGAAGCGCCCGGCGTCTTCGATCGAGCAGTCCGCGACCAGCGCGATGTGGTTCGACGAGGGCACCGGCCGGCCGTCGCGCGAGATCACCTGCCAGTCGTAGAGTGTCTTGCCGCTCAATAGGTTGGCAGCGCGCAGCGGCTCCACCGCCGAGGTGAATGCCATCATGGCGAACTTCGGCACCACGAAATAGCCGAAGGTCTGGGGATCCTGTGCCCTGCTCATACTCCCGATCCTCTGCGCCCGCCCGGCGCGGCGCGACTCTTGCGCCGCCGCCCGAAGGACCGCAAGGGATTATACACGGCCGCTCCCGCGGCTGTCTTGCCGGCCCCTAAATCCCGGGTTCCCGACACACTGCGGCCTCGCGCCTCAGCCGACGGCGGCGCGCGGCTCCGCCTGGGATTTCCAGGCTTCGCCGGCCAGGGCGGCGCGCATGGCGCCGCCGATGCCGGCGATCGAGTCCGGCACCGTGGCGCCGGCGCCGCGCAGCGCCTCGATCTTGGCCGCCGCCGTCTCGCCGGCGCTCGACACGATGGCCCCGGCATGGCCCATGCGCCGCCCGGGCGGGGCGCTCTGCCCGGCGATGTAGGCCACCGCCGGCTTGGGCGATCCGGCCCTGCGCAGGAACTCGGCCGCTTCGATTTCCGCGGTGCCGCCGATCTCGCCGATCATGACGACGCCGTGGGTCTCGGGGTCGGCCAGGAACAGCTCCAGGATCTCGACGAAGTTGGTGCCCGGCACCGGGTCGCCGCCGATGCCGCAGACCGTGCTCTGGCCAAGCCCGGCCAGCGTGGTCTGCTTGGCGGCTTCGTACGACAGCGTGCCGGAGCGCGAGACGATGCCGACGCAGCCGCGCTGGTGGATGTAATGCGGCATGATGCCCATGCGGCAGCCGTCCGGTGTGATGACGCCCGGGCAGTTTGGTCCGATCAGGCGGGTGCGGCCGTGGCGCAGCTCGCGCCGGACGCGCTGCATGTCGCTGACCGGCACGCCGTCGGTGACGCAGACGGCGACTGGGACTTCGGCATCGATGCATTCGAGGATCGCGTCGGCGGCGAACCACGGCGGGACGAAGATGAGCGAGGCGTTGGCCCCGGTCCGCTCGACCGCCTCGAACACGGTCTCGAAGATCGGGCGATCGAGGTGCGTCGTGCCGCCCTTGCCCGGCGTCACGCCGGCCACGATGTTGCTGCCGCAGGCGATGGACTGGGCGGCGTGGAAGCTGGCCTGCTCGCCGGTCAGGCCCTGTACCACGACGCGCGTGGTCTCGTCGATCAGGATGGCCATTACGCCGCCTCCTTGCCGTTCAGAAGTTGCACGACCCGCTGCGCCGCCTCGTCGAGGTTCTCGGCGATCACGATGGGAAGTCCGGAGGCGGCGAGGATTTCGCGTCCCTCCGCGACGTTGGTGCCTTCCAGGCGTACCACGATCGGCTTGTCGAGGCCGATCTCGTGCGACGCCAGCACCAGACCCTCGGCTATGGAATTGCAACGCATCATGCCACCGAAGATGTTGACCAGAATGCCGCGCACGTCCGGATCGCCGTTGACCAGCTTGAGCGCGGCGGCGATGCGCTCGGGGCTCGCGGCGCCGGCCACGTCCATGAAGTTGGCCGGCCGGCCGCCGTAGAGCGCGATGGTGTCGAGCGTCGCCATCGCCAGGCCGGCGCCGTTGACCATGCAGCCGATGTCGCCGTCGAGCTTGACGTAGTTGAGGTTGTGGCGGCCGGCCTCGACCTCGCGCGGGTCCTCCTGCTCGACGTCGCGCAGGGCCTCGATCTCGCGCTGGCGGAACAGGGCGTTGGGGTCGAAGGCCATCTTGGCGTCGAGCGCAAGCAAGTCGCCGCTCTTGGTCACCGCCCAGGGATTGATCTCCAGCATCAAGGCGTCGCGCTTGGCGAAGGCTGCGGCCAGGCCGAGGATGAAGGCGACCGCGGCGCGCAGCTGCTGGCCGCGGAAGCCGAGGGCCGAGGCGACCTTGCGGGCGTGGAAGGAACGGAACTTGACGCCCGGGGCAACGTGGAACTTGATCAGCTTCTCGGGCGCGCGCCGGGCCAGCTCCTCGATCTCCATGCCGCCCTCGGCGGCGGCGACCACCACCGTGCCGCCGCTGGCCCGGTCGACCAGGAAGCTGATGTAGAGCTCGCGCGCGATCTCGGTCGCCTTCTCGATGTAGATCTTGCCGACCACTTTGCCCTTGGGCCCGGTCTGCTCGGTGACCAGGGTGCGCCCGATCAGCTGCTCCGCCGCGTCGCGCAGCTCGTCGAGGGTGCGCACAATGCGCACGCCGCCGACCTTGCCGCGCCCCCCGGCGTGGATCTGCGACTTGACCACCAACGGCCAGTCCTGGAAGCGGCGGGCGATGGCCTCGGCCTCGGTCGCGGTGTAGGCGATTTCGCCGTCCGGCACGGCGACGCCGTGGCGCGCAAGTAGCTGTTTCGCCTGGAATTCGTGGATCTGCATGGCGCGGCACCCCCTCCGACTCGATCTCGCTCGTCAACGAATGACTTTTACTATTGAAACAGGTATGATATCGCCAGTGAACGTCATTAATTCTCATCGGATCCATTAACTAGGATCATGGAAGCCTTGCGCCGCCGGCTGCCGCCCGCGAACGGCCTCGTGGTCTTTGAGGCCGCGGCGCGGCAGCTCAATTTCACCCGCGCGGCCGACGAGCTGGGCGTGACCCAGGCGGCGGTCAGCCGCCAGATTCAGGCGCTGGAGGACAACCTCGGCGTGACGCTGTTCCACCGCCAGCACCGCGCGGTGCAGCTCACGCGGGCCGGCCAGCGCCTGCAACAGGCCGTCACCATGGGCCTCGGCCACATCGCCGAGACCGCGGCCGACCTGCGCCGGGCGCGCCGCGGCGACGAACTGACGGTGTCCTCCAGCGTGACCTTCGCCTCCTATTGGCTGATGTCGCGGGTCGCCAAGTTCCGCGCCGCCCACCCCGAAGTCGAGCTCCGGCTGGTCGCCTCCGCCCCGGTCTCCGACCTGGTCGTGGCCGGCGTCGACCTGGCGATCCGCTACGGCACCGGCCGGTGGCCCGGCGTTGAGTCTATCTATTTGATGGACAACGAGATTTTTCCGGTTTGCGCGGCCGCCTACCTGGCCGGCCGCGGGCCCCTGCCGGGGCCGCAGGCGCTGCTCGACGAGACACTGCTGCACCTCGTCGAATTCGACCGCAACTGGGTCACGTGGGACCGCTGGCTGCGCTCGGTCGGGGTCGTAGGCGCACCGCGCCGGCGTGGACTGGAGTTCGACAACTATCTGGTGCTCATCCAGGCGGCCCTGGACGGGCAGGGCATCGCACTCGGCGGCGGCCGCCTGGCCGACGACTTCCTGGCTCGCGGCGCCCTGGTGCGGCCGCTCCAGGCGACGCTGCGCTCCGAGCAGGGGTTCTATCTGGTGGCCCCCACGGAGGTGCCGTTGAGCGCGCCGGCGGCGCTGTTCCGCGACTGGATCCTGGCGGAGGCCGCCGGGCGCCGCCGCGGCGCGCCGGGGCGGCCGGCCGCCGCAAAAGCGCCATAGTCCGGCGGCATCTTCGAGCGGCCGATTCCAGCGGGCAAATGGCGCAGGAATTCCTATATGTTACCGCGTGAAACGGCACCTGTTGGGGGGCCTATGCAGAACACCATTGCCCTGGTCGACGACGACCGCAATATCCTGACCTCGGTCTCCATCGCGCTCGAGGCGGAGGGCTTCAAAGTCCGGGTCTACAGCGACGGCGCCGAGGCGCTGCGCGCCCTGTCGACCAGCCCGGTCGATCTCGCCGTGCTCGACATCAAGATGCCGCGCATGGACGGAATGGAGCTGCTTTCGCGTCTGCGCCAGAACACCAACCTGCCGGTGATCTTCCTCACCTCCAAGGACGAGGAGGTCGACGAACTGCTCGGCCTGCGCATGGGGGCCGACGACTACATCACCAAGCCCTTCTCGCAGCGCCTGCTGATCGAGCGCATCCGGGCGCTGCTGCGCCGCGAGCGCAACGCCCAGGAGGACGCGACCCCGGAAGCGGGCGAGAAGCCGCTGACGCGCGGCGAGCTGATGCTCGATCCCGGGCGGCATCTCTGCACTTGGCGCGGCCGGCCGGTCAGCCTGACGGTCACCGAGTTCCTGATCCTAAAGGCCCTGGCGCAGCGCCCCGGCCACGTGAAGAACCGCGACCAGCTGATGGACGCGGCCTACGGCGAGTCCGTCTATGTCGATGACCGCACCATCGACAGTCACATCAAGCGGCTGCGCAAGAAGTTCAAGGAGATCGACTCCGACTTCGGCCATATCGAGACGCTTTACGGTGTCGGGTACCGCTACAAGGAGAGCTGATCCGGCGCCCGGCATGTTGCTTGGGCCGTCGGCAGCGGGACCGCGAAGCCGAGGGGAATGACCGCGCAAAGCCATACCGAAGACCGTCCGCTGCTCAGCCGCGAAGGCCAGGGCAAGACGCGGCGTGCGGCCCGGCCGCGGCGCGCCGGCAAGAGCGAAACGATGCCGCCGGCGGACGCCGCCGAGCGCGCCGCCCGCTTGGCGCGGGTGCGCCGGCAACGGCACGGCTGGACCTCGTCGCTGACCCGCCGCATCCTGGCGATCAACGTGCTGGTGCTGGTGATCCCCGTGCTCGGGCTGCTGCATCTCGGGCAGTACCGCCAAAGCCTGATCGCCTCCGAGATCGATTCGCTGCGCACCCAGGCCCGCGCCTTCGCCCTCTCGCTCGGCAGCACGGCGGTGGTGACGACACAGCTCGGCGACGAGCGCCTGCTGCCGGAGATGGCGCGCCACCTGATGCGCGTCCTGCTTTCGGGTAGCCGCGTGCGGGCGCGCGTCTTCGCGCGCGACGGCGAGCTCCTGGCCGACAGCTCGGTTCTGGTCGGGCCCGGCGGTCAGGTCCAGGTCATGGAGCTGGCGCCGCCGGACAGCGACTCGCTGCTCGGCCAAGGCGAGCAAATCTACGAGGAAGCCGCCGAATGGCTGCCGTTTGCCAAGGATTTGCCCGAATATCGCGAGGGCCGGGTGCAGACCGCCGCCGATTATCCCGAGGTCCTGCGCGCCCTGGCGGGTGAAAGCGCCGGCACGGCGCGCAGCAACCCGCAGGGCGGCCTGGTGCTGTCGAGCGCGGTGCCCCTGCAGCGCTACCGCCAGGTGCTCGGCGCGCTCATGCTGTCCAAGGACGGGGCCGAGATCGAGGCCGCGGTGCACGACCGGCGGCTCGACATTCTCTACGTCTTCGCGGTCGCCCTGGCCGTGACCGTGCTGCTCTCGGTCTACCTCGCCCGCACCATCGCCCATCCGGTGCACCGCTTGGCCGAGGCGGCCGACCGCGTGCGCTTCGGTCAGGGAAGAAAGTTCGAGATTCCCGATTTCTCCCGACGCAACGACGAGATCGGGGACCTGTCGCAGGCGCTGCGCCACATGACCGAATCGCTCTGGGCGCGGCTCGACGCGATCGAAGGCTTTGCTGCCGACGTGGCGCACGAGATCAAGAACCCGCTGACCTCGTTGCGCAGCGCGGTGGAGACCGTGGCGCGCATCGACGATCCGGCGCAGCAGCGTCAGCTCATGTCGATCATTCTCGACGACGTGGCCCGTCTCGATCGCCTGATCAGCGACATCTCCGATGCCTCGCGTCTCGATGCCGAACTGTCCAGGGCACCGACCGAGCCGGTCGATCTCGCCATGCTGCTCGGCGCCTTGGCCTCGGCGCACAATGCCATGCGGGGCAAAACCGGGCCGCGGCTGCGCCTGGAAGTCGCGCACCACCAGAACCTCGTAGTCAACGGGATCGAGGACCGCCTGGGCCAGGTGCTGCGCAATCTGATCGATAACGCGATCACCTTCTCGCCGCCGCAGGGAACCATCGATCTCAGTCTGGAGCGCGACGGCGACTGGATCGAGATCGCGATCGCCGACGAAGGCCCCGGGCTGCCCGAAGACAAGCTGACGGCAATTTTCGAACGCTTTTATACCGAGCGGCCGAAGGAGGAGAAGTTCGGCACCCACTCCGGCCTCGGTCTCAGCATTTCCAAGCAGATCGTCGAAGCACACGGCGGCACGATCCGGGCCGAGAACCGCATCGCCGCGGAAGGCGGCGTGCGTGGGGCACGCTTCGTGATCCGCCTGCCCATCGATGACCGAAAGCGCGGGCGATGAGCCGGTCGCGGATTCATGCCACCTGTATCGCACTGGCAGGCGCAGCAGGCCCAGCCGGGATCCTCCTTCGCGGACCCTCGGGCAGCGGCAAGTCGGACTTGGCGCTGCGCCTGATCGACCAGGGTGCAACCTTGGTCGCCGACGACCAATGTCTGCTCGAGGTACGCGACGACGGCGGGCGGCGCCGGGTTTTCGCGCGCGCACCGGAGACCATCGCCGGCGCGATCGAGGTGCGTGGCCTGGGTATCGTGTCGCTGCCCCGCACGGCCGAGGCGCCGGTCGCCCTGCTGGTCGATATGGCGGCCCCGCAGACGGTCGAGCGTCTGCCCGAGGCGGTCGAGGAAGAGCTGCTCGGCGTAGCAGTCCCGCGGATGGCTCTCGATCCCTTCGAGACCTCGGCCCCAGCCAAGCTGCGTCTGGCGCTCAAGGCGGCGCGGGCGTCGGTCGGCAAAGCGGCCGAATTGGTCGAAAGCCGCACGCTGGCGGAGCGGCGGCGTCTCGTCTTGGTGACCGGCATGTCGGGGGCCGGACGCTCGCTGGCGCTCAAAATTCTCGAAGACCTCGGCTACGAGGCGGTCGACAACCTGCCGCTCGACCTGCTCGACGCATTGGTGCCGGAGGGCGAGGCGCCGCGACCGCTGGCCGTCGGAGTGGATATCCGCAGCAGACGCTTCGCCGTGCAGCCCTTGATCGACCGGATCGAACGCCTCGGGCCGCGGCCCGATCTCGCGGTGACGCTGCTTTTTCTCGATTGCGAGAACCAAGTACTCGAACGCCGCTTTACCGAGACGCGGCGCCGTCATCCGCTGGCACATGAGCGGCCGGTCGCCGACGGTATCGTCGCCGAGCGGCGACTCGTCGCGCCGCTCAGGGCGCGCGCCGACCTCGTCGTCGATACCTCGCAATTCAATCCGGCGGAACTGCGACGCGTACTAGGCGGTCATTTCGGTCTCGAGCGGGGTCCCGGCATGTCGATCCTGGTGACCTCCTTCTCGTATCGTTACGGATTGCCGCGCGCCGCCGATCTGGTCTTCGACGTGCGGTTTCTGGCCAATCCGCACTACGACCCGGCGCTGCGCGACCTCGACGGGCGCGATTCCCGCGTCGCCGCCTATGTCGAGGCGGACGGCGCCTTCGCCGATTTCTTCGCCCGCTTGACGGGGATGCTGGTGCCGCTGCTACCGCGCTATGCACAGGAGGGGAAGAGCTACCTGACGATCGCGGTGGGCTGCACCGGGGGCCGGCACCGTTCGGTCACGGTGGTCGAGAAGTTGGCGGCCTGGCTGGCGGACCAGGGTCTCCAGGTTGACCGGGTGCATCGCGATCTTGCCGCAGCGCCGGCCGAGCCGGCGGGGCGCCTGTGACGGCTCGGGCGCGGACAGGTTCGCCGTGGATTCGCCCGTGATTCCCCGGTGCAATCGCGCTAGAACCCTGGCGGCCAGCTAATCGAGGAACGGTCCCATGATCGGTATGGTTCTGGTAACCCACGGTCGCCTTGCGGAGGAATTCATCGCGGCGCTCGAACATATCGTCGGCCCGCAGCGCAGCGCCGTCGCGGTCTGCATCGGGCCGGACGACGACATGGAACAGCGCCGCAGCGAGATCATCGCCAGCGTGAACCGGGTGAACGAGGGCGACGGGGTCGTCCTGCTGACCGACATGTTCGGCGGAACACCGTCCAATCTGGCGATCTCCGTGCTCGACCAGGGCCAGGTCGAGGTGGTCGCCGGGGTCAATCTGCCGATGCTGATCAAGCTGGCGTCGCTGCGCGACGAGGCGCCGCTGGCCGAGGCGGTGGCTCAGGCGCAGGAGGCGGGACGGAAGTACATCAACGTGGCCTCGCAACTGCTCGCCAGCAAATCGTAATGTGCGGCCAGGTGGCGAGGGTCTGCGTCACCGTGACGAACCGGCGCGGCTTGCATGCCCGTGCGGCGGCGAAGTTCGTCAAGTTGGCGAGTGAGTTTGCGGCGGAGGTGACCGTGATAAAGGACGGAACCGAGGTTTCGGGCGCCTCGATCATGGGACTGATGATGTTGGCCGCGGCGCCGGGCTGCGAGCTGGAGTTGCGGGCCCGCGGGCCGGCGGCGCAGGCCGCGGTGGACGCGCTGACCGATCTATTTTCGCAGAATTTCGATGAAGACTGACAAGAGCAAGAAGCCGCGGAAGACCGTAAAGTCGCCACGGGTGCGCCGGTCCAAGGTGGGCGCAGAGCGCATCTTCGAGGGGCTCGGCGTGTCGCCCGGCGTGGCGATCGGTGTCGCGTATCTGCGCGAGGGCGGCGACGTTCAGGTCATCGAGTTCGAGGTGCCGCAGGAGGAGATCGAGGCGGAGATCGCGCGCCTCGACGGGGCCATCGAAAAATCGCAGCGCCAAGTGCTCAAACTCGTCTCCAAGGCGGAGGGCTATCACGGCACCGCAGCGGAAGAGCTCGGCTACCTGCTTGACGCGCATCTGCAAATGCTCAAGAGCAAGACGCTGATCGGCGGCATCCGAGACCGCTTGCGCAATGCCCGCTGCAACGCCGAAGCGGCGGTCATGGCCGAGATCGGCGCCATGTTCGAGAATTTCGCCGGCATGGAGGATCCTTATCTGCGGGCCCGCGGCGAAGAGGTGCGCGAGGTCGGGCTGCGCATCCTGCGCAACCTCACCAACGTCTCGTTCAGCGGCTTCGACAAGCTCGCTCCCGGCAGCATCGTCATCGCGGAGGAGGTCACGCCGGCCGATACCGCGCTGATGGATCCCAAGAACATCGGCGGTTTCGCGACCGTCCTCGGCGGTGCCGAGGGCCATACGGCGATCATGGCGCGCTCGCTCGGGCTGCCCGCGGTGCTCGGCGTGGCCGGCCTGATCGACGGCGTGCATCACGGCGATCCGGTCATCGTCGACGGCTCCAACGGCGTGGTCGTCGTCAATCCGACCGATCGGTGCCTGAGCGATTATCGCGGCCGGCAAAAGGCGCTGGCGCGCGAGGCGAAGTCCCTGGCGCGCCTGCGCAACGTGTCGGCAACGACGCGCGACGGCGTGCATGTGACCCTGCAGGCCAACCTGGAGCTACCGCGCGAGGTCGGGCAGGCCGTCGCCGCGGGCGCCGAGGGGGTCGGCCTGTTGCGCACCGAGTTCCTGTTCATGAATCGCAGCGATTTGCCGAGCGAAGACGAACAGTACGCCGCGCTCTTGGAGATCGTCGGCGCCATGCCGGGGCGCCCGGTGACGATCCGGACGCTCGACATCGGCGGCGAGAAGCTCACCTCCTCGCTCGGCGATCACCTGACGGCCGGACTCAACCCGGCGCTCGGGCTGCGCGCTATCCGCCTGTCGCTCAAGGAACCGAAGCTACTGGAGACGCAGTTTTCCGCCATCCTGCGCGCCGCCGCGCAGGGATCCCTGCGCATTCTGCTGCCGATGATCTCGACCGTCTCCGAGGTCATCGAGGTCCGCCGCATCCTCAAGACCGTCGCCCTGCGGCTCAAGCGGCGCGGCGTGCGCCTTCCCGATCCCTTGCCGCCGCTCGGCGTCATGATCGAGGTGCCGGGCGCCGCGTTGGCCGCCGATTCGCTGGCCAGCGTTGCCGACTTCTTCTCCATCGGCAGCAACGACCTGACGATGTATACCCTGGCGATCGACCGGGCCGAGGAACGCGTGGCCCACCTCTACAACCCGCTCCACCCGGCGGTGCTGCGGCTCATTCAGTTCGCCATCGAGGCCGCGCTGCGGGCGCGCATACCGGTCGCCGTCTGCGGCGAGATCGCCGGCGACCCCCGGTTCGCTCCGCTGCTGCTTGGGCTCGGTGTGCGCGAGCTGTCGATGGCCGCCAATGCCCTGCCGCGGGTCAAGAGCCGCATTCTCGGGCTCGACATGCAGGCCGCGACACTGCGCGCCCGCATGATCATGGAGCAGTTCGATCCGGGCCGCATCACGGCCCTGCTGGACGACTTCAACGAGGTCAGCTGACGCGATCCCGCAGGCGCGGCGGACTTGCCGGCCAGCGGGCGGCCTGATAAACCACCGCCGGCCCGCCGAAATGGATCCGGTCGGAGGCGCTCGTTCGACGAGCCAGGGCCGAATAGCCTGAGAAGGGGAGACCATGGCCGAATTCACGGACTACAGAGTCGCGGACATTGCGCAGGCCGATTGGGGGCGCAAGGAGATCGAGATCGCCCAGACCGAAATGCCCGGGCTGATGGCGCTGCGCGAGGAGCACGGCGGCAAGAAGCCGCTGAAAGGCGCGCGAATTGCGGGATCCCTGCATATGACGATCCAAACCGCCGTGCTGATCGAAACGCTGACGGCGCTCGGCGCCGAGGTGCGCTGGGCCTCCTGCAACATCTATTCGACCCAGGACCACGCGGCGGCCGCAATCGCCGCCGCGAACATCCCCGTGTTCGCCTACAAGGGCGAGAGCCTGGAGGAATACTGGGATTTCACCCACCGGATCTTCGAGTGGCATGACGGCGGCGCGCCGAACCGGATTCTGGACGACGGCGGCGACGCCACCCTGTTGATCCACCTCGGCAAGCGCGCCGAGCAGGACGCCTCGGTTATCGCCAAGCCGAATAACGAGGAAGAAGAGGCCTTGTTTGCGGCGATCCGCAAGCGGCTCGAGATCAAGCCCGGTTGGTACGCTGCGCTCGGCGAGGCCATCGACGGCGTGACCGAGGAGACGACGACGGGCGTGCACCGCCTCTACGAGATGGAGAAGAAGGGCACGCTTCTGTTTCCGGCGATCAACGTCAACGACAGCGTGACCAAGTCGAAGTTCGACAACGTCTACGGCTGCCGCGAAAGCCTGGTCGACGGCATCCGCCGCGCGACCGACGTAATGATGGCCGGCAAGGTGGCGGTGGTGAACGGCTACGGCGACGTCGGCAAGGGCTCGGCGGCGTCGCTGCGCAATGCCGGCTGCCGGGTCAAGGTCTCCGAGGTCGATCCGATCTGCGCCCTGCAGGCGGCGATGGAGGGCTACGAGGTGGTGACCATGGACGACGCCGCGCCGACCGGCGACATCTTCGTGACCGCCACCGGCAATATCGACGTGATCACCGTCGATCACATGCGCCGGATGAAAGACCGCGCCATCGTTTGCAACATCGGCCACTTCGACTCGGAAATCCAGGTCGGCGC
>Ga0210123_1000914_pt1 | contig 16270 bp, 15 predicted proteins | sample Muzzi_PWB_D2_FD_185535 | JGI IMG/M metagenome (GOLD analysis project Ga0210123, IMG submission 185535) | Wetland microbial communities from San Francisco Bay, California, USA, that impact long-term carbon sequestration - Muzzi_PWB_D2 (SPAdes) | ecosystem: Environmental > Aquatic > Marine >... | reverse complement strand
CCGAGGGCGGCAAGCACGGTGAATCCCGCGAAGGCGAGGGCGAGACCACGACCGAGACCGCCCCACCGGAGCCCGTTCTCGAGGTAGTACATCGGACCGCCACTCTTGATGCCCCGCTCGTCCGTCTCGCGGAAGCGGACCCCGAGCACCGCCTCGGCGAACTTCGTGATCATAGCCAGCAGGGCCGCCGCCCACATCCACACGAGCGCCCCTGGGCCACCCGCCGCCAGTGCGGCAGCCACGCCCAGCAGTCCGCTCGTGCCGACGCTCGAGGCGAGCGCGGTCATCAGGGCCTGGAAGTGGGAAACGTCGCCTTCGGCATCGGGCTCGTCGCGGCGAAGGAAGGCCAGATCGAGTCCCCGGAGGAGGCCGCGGAATTGCAGGCCGCGAAGCAGGATGGTTAGATATAGCCCCATACCCGCCAGCATGAGGATCAACGGGAGTCCCCAGGTCGCATCACGCAGACGTGCGGCGGCTTCGATCATTTGTGGGCGGGGGCAGAGATTTCACACCATGCGGCTGGCGGAGGCGCTCGCGGCGCGGGTCAGGTTAGAAGCCGGACCCCCGCCGCGTCAATCGGCGCCGCCGCACGCCCGATCGGAGAGTACATGACGGACGGCAGTCTCGAGCTCCAGGATATCTGTACGCGACTCGGGTTTTCGGAGACCCCCGAAGTACTCGAAGCGGCGGCGACACCCGTGCGCCGCGGGCATCACCTGGCGCTGCTCGCGGGAGAAGGCTCCGGCAAGGCGTCGGTAGTGGCGCTGGCCGCGCTGGAGGCCTGCGATCCGGCGGAGGAGACGCTCCAGGGGTTGATCCTCGTCCCCGAAGCGGCCCACGCCTGGCGGCTCGCCGCCGCCGTGCAGCGGGTCGTCGGACTCGAGGGGCTCATCGTCTCCTGTCCGACGGCCGTCCCGGAGGCCGACCGGCCGGCCGATGCGGCGCGGGCTCATCGCGGCACCCATGTGCTGGTCGGACGCCCCTCCAAGCTCCTTCCGGAGATTCGATCGGGTCACCACTCGATCTCCGGGCTGCGCCTGCTCGTGCTCGACAGAGTGGCGGACCTGCAGGCGCTCGACGAGTGGGGCAGCGTCGAGCCGATCCTGGAGACATTGCCGAAGGATGCGCGCAAAATCGCGATCTCGGACCGGGTCGAGCCGGGCTTCGCCGCGCTGATCGAACGTCAGCTTCCCCGCGCCCGCCGCTGGCCCGAAGAGCTGCTGCCGGTCGCGGTGGCGCCCGAGGACGACGCCGGCACGGTGGAGACGGACGCGGGGGATGCCGTGCGCTGCGCGCTCGTTCCCGTGGGGGACTTCGTCGCAGCATTCGAACGCTGCGTCCGGGACGCCGACGGCCTGGGCTGCGCCCGCATCGACCTGGTGTTCCGGACGCCGGAGGCGGCAGCGCGAGCCGCGGCGGAACTGGCAGTGGCCGGTCTCGACGCCGGGACCGAAGCGGGCGGGAGCACAGTCACCGTCGCGCTGCCCGGCGAAGGCCAATCGGCCGCGGTCCAGGTCGGGCTCCCGTTTCGACTGGAGACCCTGCAGCGGAACTTCGAGGGAGACGGGCCCCGGTACGCAGTCGTCGAGCCACGGCACGCCGCGCAGCTCAAGCTCCACCTGTCACGGATCGGCCGGCGGCTGCAGCCTTTACGGGGCCAGCTGCTGCACGAGGAGCTCGACCCCGTCCATCGCTATCGCATGCAGATCCGCGAGGCGGCGGAATCGACGGATCTGATGTCGGAGCTGCTGATCCTCGAGCCGCTGTTCGATGAGATCGGTTCGGTGCGCGTGGCAGCGGCGCTGTCAAACCTCCTCCGGGTTCGGCTCGAGGGGGACGCGGGCCCTGTAAGGCCCTGGGCCGATGTGGAGGCCGCTTCGAGTCCCGCCGGCTGGGCCCCGGAGACGACCCGGGAGGCGCCACGGGCGCGGCGACGCCCGGAACGCCCCGAGGAGGTGCCGCGCGGCGCCCGACCAGCGTGGACCCGACTCTACTTCGGCGTGGGGCGTCGCGACGAGGCGAAACCGGGTGACCTGGTGGGCGCAATCACCGGAGAGACGGGCATCGCGGGCGCCCAGGTCGGAAAGATTGAGATCATGGGCAATTTCTCGCTCGTCGACGTCGATTCACAGGTCGCCGACGAGGTGCTGCGGAAGCTCGACGGGGTGACGATTCGCGGGAGAACGGTTCCGGTCCGGCGCGACCGGGACAGCTGATCCTTGCTCACCGCCGCGACGCGCCCCTGGCGCACGTTTCTGCAGCGCCTCGGCGCGGTGCTCTCCGCGCTGCTGCTGCTCATCGTGGCCGGGACCCTGGGGTTCATCGGGGTCGGCGGTTGGCCAGCCGCCGACGCGCTGTGGATGACCGTGATCACGGTCACGGCCGTCGGGTACGAGGAAGTACGGCCGCTCACCCACACCACTCGTTTCATCGCCGCCGGCCTGCTCGGTGGCGGCATCACCCTGATGGGCGTCTGGTTCGCGGCGCTCACGTCGGCCATCGTCGAGATGGACCTCGCTCACGTATTCAGAACCCGGCGGGACATGAAGAGCATCGAGAAGCTCGAGAACCACGTGATCGTCTGCGGGGGCGGCCGCACCGGCCGCCAGATTGTCGCGGAACTCAAGACCGCCAGCGTTCCCTACGTCATCGTCGAGCGCGACGAGGCCAGGGCCGACGCGATCCGGCTCAACGACGAGGAGGCGCTCGTCCTGCTCGCCGACGCGACGCGGGACGAGTCGCTCGTGCAGGCCCGGATCGACGCGGCCCGCGGGCTGGTCGCCTGCCTCAGCTCCGACACCGACAACCTGTTCGTCTGTCTCAGCGCCCGTGACCTCCAGCCGGAGCTCACGATCGTGGCGCGCGCCTACGACGAGCAGACGATGCAGAAACTGTACGTGGCCGGCGCCGACCACGTGGTCAGCCCGAACGTGACCGGCGGCGTGCGGATGGCGTCGGTGCTGCTGCGCCCCAACGTGGTTTCGTTCCTCGACGTAATGGCCCGCGGGGAGGGTCTGTCGCTCCGGCTCGAGCAGGTCGACATCACGCCTGACTCGCCGCTGGCGGGCGTCAGCCTCGCCCAAGCGAGCATCCCCCAGCGGACGGGGTTGATCGTCATCGCGATCCGTGCGGGAGACGCCGCGACGCGGACGCCGGGCGGCGGGGCCCGGCGACGCCGGGACGGTACCGCCCACCACGCGTTTGCCCGGTCCGAATGGCGGTACAATCCGGGCCCCGACGAGTCTCTGAAGCCGGGTGACGCGCTGATAGTGCTCGGCAAGCCGGAGCAGATCGACGAACTGACGCGCCTCGCCCGCGCCTGACTGGCTTCAGTTTCCCTCTTCCGACATCCGACGCTTCAGCTCCTCGAGTCGCAGCTCGGCGAGGTCGTCGGGATCCATCCGGCCGGAGCGGGGGCGCGGCGCGTAGCCGGCGTCGAAGTCGCCACCAAATTCCTCGTCGAGATCGCGCGCGGCTTCGGCCCGCGACGCCTCGTCTTCGATGTCCTCGGCCATCCGATCGAACCTGGCAGCCGCCGTGTCGGCGCCGCCACGCAGGGATTCGGTGGTCCGCGAGCGCCGCGATCGCACCTTGAACACGTCGCGGTGCGTCATGGCCGACTTCAGCTGCTCGGTCATCTCGTCGACGGTGCGCCGTTGCAGGGCGAGCTCCGCGCGGGCCGCCTCGATCTTCTCTCCGTAGACCCGGACGCGCTCCTGGTGACGCTCGGCATACTCGACGGCGAGGCGCAGCGTCTCCTGGTCGTCGATGTCGCGTGCCTGTCCGGCGCGGCGCACGCAGTCCTCCGCGCGTTTCCGCTCCTCGGCCTGGAGGCGCTGCAACTTCTCGAGCCCCTGCTCGAACCGCGGCAGCGCCGACTTCGCCTGGATGAGCTCCTCGCGCATCCCGGCCAGCAGCTCGTCTACGTCGCCCGCGGCGTTGGTCCGCCCCTCGAGGGCGGACAGGGCGCCGTCGATCGCGTCCTTCAGCTTCTTGAACATGTCGTCAGTCTAGCCGGGACCCTCGGATCCGTCCACCGGCGGGACGAGAGAACCCGGGGGCGTGTGATCCTGTTGTAGGGGTCCGGGCAGACTGCGATGTTGATAGCTGGCGCGACTCCCGTGCCGTCCAGGAGATCAGAATGGCCGTTCAGACGAAGGTGTACGAAGTCGAGGGCATGCACTGTGCAGGCTGCAGCAGCGCGGTCGAGCGGACGCTCAATCAGGTCGAGGGCGTCGATGCGTCGGTCAGCCTGCCCGCCGAATCGGCGACGGTAACGTACGACCCCGACGCGATCCCGTTCGCCGACCTCGCCGACGCCGTGCTGCAGGCCGGGTATCGGCTTCGGTCCGAACCGGACGCGGGTTCCAGCGCGGCCGACCGAGAGCGCGAACAGGCGGAACGGCGCGAGGAGCGTACCGATCTGGCTCGTCGTCGGATGATCGTCGCCTGGGCCCTCGCCGCTCCGATCGCACTGTGGATGCTGCCCGAGATGCTGTTCCACGTCCGCTGGCCCACGCCGGCGGTTTTCGACCTCGGGATCCTGCTGCTCGCGCTTCCCGTGCTGGCCGGCCCGGGCCTCGAAACGATGCGTAGCGGCCTGGACGCCCTGCGGCGCTTCCGGCCGAACATGGATTCGTTGATCGCGCTCGGCAGCGGTGCGGCCGTCGTCACGGGCCTGGTCACCGTGTCGCATCACCTCGGGATCGGCCCGCCGTTGATGAACTACGCCGGCGTCGGGGCGATGATCATGGCGATCCACTTGACCGGCAGGTACATCGAGGCCCAGGCCCGGGGGCGGTCATCGGCGGCAATCAGTCGGCTGCTGTCGCTGGAGGCCCGCGCGGCGCGCGTCGAGCGGCACGGGGCCGAGGTCGAGGTTCCGATCCGGGACGTCGTGGTGGGCGACGTGATGATCGTCCGACCGGGCGAGCGGATTCCCACGGACGGCGCCGTCATCGGGGGACAGAGCGCGGTGGACGAGTCGCTCGCGACCGGGGAGTCGATCCCCGTCGACCGGGGGCCGGGCGACAACGTGATCGGCTCGACCGTGAACGGCCAGGGCATGCTCCGCGTGCGCGCGACGGGGGTCGGCGAGGACACGTTCCTGGCGGGCGTCGTGCGGATGGTGCAGCAGGCGCAGGGGAGCAAGGTGCCGATCCAGGAGTTCGCCGATCGCGTGACGGCCGTGTTCGTACCGATCGTTCTCGCGCTGGCCGCTGGCACGCTGCTCGTCTGGCTCGTCGCTCCGGGGCCCCTGCGCGGCATCGCCGAATGGGCGGGCGGCTACCTGCCATGGGTCCAACCGGATCTCAGCCCGGTGTCGCTGGCGGTCTATGCCGGGCTCGCCGTGCTGGTCATCGCCTGTCCCTGCGCGCTCGGTCTCGCTACTCCCACCGCCCTGATGGTCGGCACGGGGCTCGGGGCGGAGAACGGGATTCTCGTGCGGGACGGCAAGGCGATCCAGGTGCTCGACGGCGTCGATGTGATCGTGTTCGACAAGACGGGCACGATCACCCGTGGCCAGCCCGCGGTCACGGACGTGCGACCCGCCGCGGGGCGCACCGAAGAGGCCCTGCTCGAACTGGCCGCTTCGCTCGAGCATCACTCCGAGCATCCGCTGGGCCGCGCGATCGTCGACGCCGCCGCCCAACGAAAGATCTCACCGCGCCGGGTCGGAGACTTCGGCGCAAAAACCGGTTTCGGGGTCGTCGCCACGTACGACGAGCGACCCGCGTTGGCCGGACGGCGTCAGCTGATCGAGGACGAGGGCATCGATCTCGGACCGCTGCGCGAGATCGCCGAGGCCCTCGAGGCCGAGGGACGGACGGTCGTCTACGTCGCGCTGGGCGGTGAGCCCGTCGGCGTGATGGCGATCGCCGACGAGACCAAGGAGGACAGCGTCGGCGCGATCACCGACCTGCGACGCATGGGACTGCGCACGGTCATGCTCACAGGCGACAACGAGCGCACGGCGCGCGCCGTGGCGACGGCCGTCGGCATCGACGAGGTGCGGGCCGGGCTGCTTCCCGAGGGTAAGGTCGACGCTATCCGAGCCCTGCAGGCCGAAGGTCACACGGTCGCCATGGTGGGAGATGGGATCAACGACGCGCCGTCGCTGAAGCAGGCGGACGTGGGCCTGGCGATCGGCACCGGGACGGACATCGCGATCGAAGCCGCGGACATGACGCTCACGAGCGGAAGCCTGCGCGGTGTCGTGCGGGCCGTGAACCTGGCGCGGGCAACTTTCGGGAAGATCCGGCAGAACCTGTTCTGGGCGTACTTCTACAACGCGCTGGCCATCCCGGTCGCGATGCTCGGCCTCCTGCATCCGCTGCTGGCCGAGGCCGCGATGGCGGGAAGCTCAATCACGGTCGTGACGAATGCGAATGGCCTGCGCCGCGTGGACCTGGATCCGCGCGAGGAAGAGAGCGACACAGCCGCCTGACGCGGCGGGCGCCCGCCGCGTCAGGGCGAGGCGCCGAATTCCTCCGCCTGCTGGTCGATCAGGGTGGCATGCTGTTCGTATTCGGGACGCCCGGCCGCCCGCTCGCTCGCCAGCGCGGCGTTGAAGTTGCGCCGGGCCTCGGCCAGCCCTTCCTGGTCGCCCTGCGCCTCGGCAACCTGACCGCGCAGGATCCACGCGAGCAGGTGGTCCGGGTTCTCGGCCAGGATCGCGTCGGCCGACTGCCCGGCCGCTCCCGGGTTCCCCTGCATCAGCTCGAGCAGCCCGATGTGGAACCGAGCATCGGCGTCGATATCGCCTGGTGATACCATCCCGTATGCCTGGACGCCCATTCGGGCGAAGAACCGGGCCTGCGTCGTGTCCCCCGATGCATCCGTGCGCATGGCACGGTCGAACAGCCGGTCCGCCCGCTCCCTCGGCGACATGCTCGCCAGGTCGACGCCCCCGGCACCCATGCTCGCACCGCCGGCCCCAGTCTGTCCGGGACTCTGGATCACGCCGCCGGTCGGCGGCATGCCCTCCGCGCGGTCACCCGTGGACTCACCGATCATCAGGCTGATCGCGACGGCAAACGCGACCAGTGCGAGCCCTGAGAGGATCCAGGGCATCCGTTCACGGAGAGACTTCGACGGCCGCGGCGCAGCGGGCGCACCGCACTCGCTGCAGTAGAGCGCACCAGCCTCGCGAGCGACGCCGCACCGGGCACAAAACCCGGCGGCTCCGTCCTGCGGCATCGCCTGCCCGCACTTCGCGCAGAAATTGCCTTCGCCTTCTGTCCCGCAGGCCGGACACACCCGCGTCGGCGCGCTCATGCTCCGAACTTCCCGAGCCGACCAGCCCTCGACATCGCGATCGGCAACAAGTCCCAACCGCGGACTTGCCCCACGACTCCGGCGGCGCAGGCGCGCTCACCGAATTGCGCACCCGGTGGCTCGCCCCGCCCGGGACCGCCGTGCAACAGGAACGGCACGGGGTGCCAGCTGTGACTCTTCATGGTGGCGGGGGTCGAATGGTCCCCGGTGACGAGATGTACACCGGGGAAGGCGTCTACGAGATCTGGCACGATAGCGTCTACCTCCTCAATGGCGGCCACCTTCCGGTCGAAATCTCCGTCTTCGCCCGCCTTGTCGGTGGCCTTTACGTGCAGGAACATGAAGTCGTGATCCGGCCCGTGCTCGCGAACGGCCGCGAGCAGGTGCTCCGGACCCTCGGAAACCGTCACGGCGTCCATACCGACCAGGCGCGCCACGCCGCGGTACATCGGATACGCGGCCACCGCCAGCGCGCGGAGGCCGTACACATCGGAAAATCGGGGCCAATCCGGCTGTTTCGAAAACCCGCGCAGAAGAACCATGTTGGCCGGATCGTGGCCGGCGAGCGCCGCGGGCACCTGCTCGAGCCAGGCCCGGACGACCCGAGCGACGGGCTCGGAGGCCGCTCCGTCGGGATGCACAGGCCGCGGTTTCGTGCCGATCCGGCCCGGGTCGGTGTCGTCCAGATCTGCCTCGCTCGGTTCGTCCATCCGGATCACAACGAGGAAGCGATGCTCCTTGACCGCCTGGACGAACACGCGGGCCCCCGGCACCTCGATCGCGCCGAGCGCCTCGCAGGCCGGAATGGCCTTTTCCGTGGAGATGCGGCCGGCCCGCCGGTCGGTGACCACGCCATCTGCATCCACGGTGCAAAGGTTGCCGCGCGCCGCGATGTCCCCGGGCCGCAGCTCGAACTCGACACCGAGCGCCTCGAGCACGCCCCGGCCGATGCGATAGCGCAGCGGATCATAGCCAAACAGCGACAGATGCCCCGGCCCGCTGCCGGGCGTGACGGCGGGCGCCACCGGCCACTGCAGGCCCAGGCCGCCGGCGGCGGCGAGCGCGTCGAGATGCGGCGTACGGGCCGCTTCCAGCTCCGTGGGGCCGCCCGACGTCCGCGGCAGCCCGCCGAGTCCGTCGAGGACGAGGAGAAGGATGGATTCTCCTTCGGGAATCCTCAACTCTCTGATGTCCTCCAGCTTCACGGCTCCTCCGTCGGCGGTGTTCGAGTCCCACGGCCCGGACATCGAAGAACATAGGTGCGCGGCGGCCGCGGAAAAATAGACGCGACACGCCCCGCGGCTATACCTTGCCCCTGCCGACGGCTCCAGGGGATTTCCAAGGAGTCCGACGTCGGGACCGCGCACTCGAACAGAGGACACTGCGACATGACCCGCACCGTTCGTTATTCCATATCTGCCGCCATGCTGGCCGTCGGCGCCGCCGCCTGCGCCACCGGAGGCGGCTCTACCGGTCTCAACCGCGGCCCATCGAGCCGCGCCGTAATCGCCGACTTCGGCGCGCTTCCCGACTCCGTCATGCAAACCGCCTGGGAGGCGCTGCGCGGCGACGGCATCATGGCCCGGTCGTTCCAGCGCATGGCCGGAGACACGACGAACATCGCACAGATGGAGACCGACTGGATCTACGTGCCGACCGTCTACCCGGCCGCGCCGCTCAGCGGCGTGGCGGAGAACGAGCGCTACGTAAAGCTGTTGCTGTGGGCCGAGCCGTTCCGGGGCGGCACCCGGCTGTACGTCGAGCCGTTCTACAACCCGGTCGACCTCCCGACGGAACCTACGCAGTGGGCGCGGCTGCGCACGCTGCCCAACGCCCATCCGAGCTGGCAGTACGTCGAGCACGTCGGCAACGAGATCACCCGCCGCCTCACCAGAGAGTAACGGAGCCAGCAATCTCCCCATCCACGGCCGGAGCGCCGACCGCCGGACTCCACCCGGCGGTCGAGCTGCGCGACATCCACCAGCGCTTCGGGCACAAGCGCGTCCTGCGGGGCATCGACCTGACCGTCGCGCCCGGCTCGACCCTCGTGCTCGTGGGCGCCAACGGCGCGGGCAAGACGACCCTGCTGCGCATCATCGCCACGCTGCTGCGGCCCTCTTCGGGCGAAGGCACCGTCGACGGGCTGTCGATCAAGGATGACGGCGACCTGATCCGGGCCCGCACGGCGTACGTGTCGGCCCGCGGGTTCGTCTACGACGACCTCACCGCGGCGGAAAACCTGCGCTTCGCGGCGCGCCTGGCAGGTGAGAGCGCGTCCGACGGCCACGTCACGGAGCTGCTGACCACCGTCGGCCTCGCTCACGTGGCCGACCAGACCGTGCGCACGTTCTCCACCGGGATGCGACGGCGCCTGGCGCTCGCGGGCCTGCGCCTTCGCCCCCTCGGACTCGCCCTTATCGACGAGCCCTACGCCGCGCTCGACGACGAGGGGATCACCCTCGTCGACCGCCTGGTCGAAGACCTCGTGACCGACGGAACGACCGTGATCCTGGCTTCGCACCAGTCGGGAGAAGCTACGCGCCGTGCGACGAGCACGATGCGCCTCGACGACGGTCTCCTGGTCGATACGGCGCTCTCCGCGACGGAGGCGAGCTGATGTCCATGCCCGGCCGGGTAGCAGCCATCGTCTGGAAAGACCTCCTGATCGAGATCCGGACGAAGGCGAGCTTTCACTCCATGCTCGCGTTCTCGGCGCTGGTGCTGTTCGTGTTCTCGTTCGCGATCGGCCCCGACACGCCGCTGCTCCAGCGCATCGCCGCCGGTCTGCTCTGGGTGGCGATCGTGTTCACGGGACTGCTTTCGCTCAGCCGGACCTATCAGTCGGAGGAGGCGGCGGGCGGCCTCGAGGGCCTCCGCATGTCGCCGGGCGACCCCCGGGCGATCTACCTGGGCAAGCTCGCGGGCAACGTACTGCTCCTGCTCGGACTAGAGGTCGTGCTGTTTCCCGCGGCCGCCGTGCTGTTTCAAATCGAGCTGTGGCCCCATGCCCTGCCGCTGGCGGGCATTGCGGTGCTCGGGACGCTGGCGTTCTCCATCTCGGGAACGTTCTACGCCGCGCTCACCCTGCACCTCAGAGCCCGGGAAATCATGCTGCCATTACTGCTCATCCCGGCCCTCGTGCCCCCCCTGCTGGGCGCGGTCAACGCCACGCAGCTCGTGCTCGACGGAAATCCGTTTGGCGAAGCAGATTTGTGGGTTCGACTTCTAATAGCCTATGACGTAGTGTTCTTCGTGGCTTGCACCTGGTTGTTTCCCCTCGCCGTGGAGGAATAGTTGGAGCGAAGTGCGCCGTTCGTTCGCTGGCTCGGCATCGCCGCGCTGATCCTGATGGGCGCGGGGAGCTACATCGGATTGTTCGTGGTTCGAGCCGACGCCGAAATGGGTGAGGTACAGCGGCTGATGTACGTGCACGTACCGGCCGCGTGGACCGCCTTCATCGCCTTCTTCGTCGTGTTCATCGCCAGCGTCCTGTACCTGGTGCAGCGCGACCCGAGGGCCGACCGCGTGGCCGCTAGCGCCGCGGAAGTGGGCGTCGTCTTCATCTCACTGACCCTGGCCACGGGCATGCTCTGGGGAAAGCCGACCTGGGGGGTCTGGTGGACGTGGGACCCGCGGCTGACGACGACGGCACTCCTTCTCGCCATCTTCATCGGGTACCTGGCGGTCCGCGGCTTCGCCGACGACCCTGAGCAGCGCGCCCGCTGGTCGAGCATCGTCGGGATCCTCGGCTTCATCCAGGTCCCGATCGTCTACCTCTCGGTCGTCTGGTGGCGGACGCTCCACCAGCCGCCGTCGAGTCCGCGTTCGGTCGCGAGTGAGATCCTGTGGACGTGGATGCTGAACTTTGCGGCCTTCCTGCTCGTTTTCATCTACCTGACCGCGCGGCGCGCCCGAATCGCGAAGCTGGAAGGGGAACTCGAGACGACACTGGCGTATGATTAACGGGTACGTGGTGGCAGGGTACGGTTTGATCTGGGTGGCGATCCTCTGGTACGCGTGGCGTACCTGGCGCCGGCTCCGTAGCGCGGAACGTCGGCTCGCCACCGCGAAGCGTAAATCCAACTCCGAGACTCGGTGAACCGAACGATGAATAGATCGAAGAAGATGTGGGCCGGAATCGGCGCCGTGGCTATCGTCGGCGCGGTGGGCATGTTGCTGGCCGGCGGCTTGAAGGAAAACGTGGTTTACTTTCTCACGCCGAGCGAGCTCGTGGCCCAGGGGACGTCGGCCGTCGACCGGCCGCTGCGCCTTGGTGGGCAGGTGAAGCCCGGCTCGGTGAACTGGGACGCGGAAGCCATGGACCTGCGTTTCGTCGTCCAGGACAGCGTGAGCGAGGTGCACGTGGCCTCCACCGGGGCGCCGCCCGCCATGTTCCGGGATGGCATCGGCGTCGTCGTCGAAGGGTCGATGGGGCCCAACGGCACGTTCGAGTCCACGAACCTCATGGTGAAGCATTCCAACGAGTATCGCCCCCCACACGGGGACTCGGTGCCTGAAGCGATGTACGAGTCGCTGATCAGCTCCGACAACCAGGAGTAGTACCGTGCCGCATCCCGGGGGAGGTAGTTCCCGATGATCAACCTGATCGGGACCGTAGCGATCACGGCCGCCTGGCTGGGCGCGGCATCGCTCGCGGTGCTCGGCCTGACGGCGGGATTCCGTCGCAGCGAGCCGCTGCTGCGGGGCGCCAAGTACGCCGCGGGCTTCGTGTTCGCGTCGATGGTCGCCGCCGTGGGCGCGATGGAATACGCGCTGCTCACGCACGACTTCAGCGTCGAGTACGTGGCGCAGGTGGGCAGCCTGGAGACGCCGCCTTACTACACGGCGATCTCGCTGTGGAGCAGCCTCGAGGGCTCGATTCTGTTCTGGGGCTTCATCCTGGCGTCGTATACCGCGGTAGTGGTTTGGGTGCAGCGACGTTCGCACTCGCGCCTCCTGCCGTTCGCGCTCGGCACTCTGGGCGTCGTGGGGATGTTCTTCTACGGGCTGGTCGCGACGGTCGCCAACCCGTTCGGCGTCGTCTCACCGGTGCCGGCGAACGGGCCCGGACCGAATCCCCTGCTGCAGAACCACCCGCTCATGGGCCTCCACCCGCCACTGCTGTATCTCGGCTACGTGGGGCTCGCCGTACCGTTCGCATTCGCGATCGCGGCCCTGCTGAGCGGTAAGGTGGACGAGGAGTGGATCCGCACGATCCGCCGCTGGACGATTACTCCGTGGGCTTTCCTGTCGCTGGGCATCGTGGCTGGCGCCTGGTGGTCGTACGAGGTGCTCGGATGGGGCGGGTATTGGGCCTGGGATCCGGTGGAAAACGCCTCGTTCCTGCCCTGGCTCACTGCGACCGCGTTCCTCCACTCGGTGATGGTGCAGGAGCGGCGGGGGATGCTGAAGACGTGGAACCTCACGCTGATCATCGGCACTTTCCTGCTGTCCCTGTTCGGGACGTTCCTCACCCGGTCGGGCGTGCTCGACTCGGTGCACGCGTTCACGGAGGGCTTCATCGGTCCGCTGTTCCTCGGATTCATCGTGTTCATCACGCTGATCTCGCTGACGCTGATCGCCTGGCGCGCCGACCGGCTCCACTCCCCCGGCACGCTGGACGGCGTCGTTTCGAGGGAGAGCTCGTTCATCCTCAACAACCTGCTGTTCGCGGCGTTCACGTTCACCGTGCTTCTAGGGACGACCTTCCCGCTGATCATCGAGGCGATCAACGGCGACCGGATCAGCGTCGGACCCCCGTACTTCAACATGGTCAGCGTGCCGCTGGGCCTGTTGCTTCTCTTCCTGATGGGCGTCGGACCGGCCCTGCCCTGGCGGCGTACCTCGGGCGAGAAGCTCCGGCGCACGTTCCTGCCGCCGGTGCTCGCCGGGGTGGCTGCGGCCGGGCTGGCGTTCGTGCTCGGCATTCGGGCCGTTTATCCCCTCATCACCTTCGCGTTCGCCGCGTTTGTGATGACGACGATCGTCGAGGAGTTCGCCAAGGGCATCGGCGCCCGGCGTCGCATCTCGAACGTCGGTCCGTTGCGGGCGCTCGGCCAGTTGTTGGTGCGAAACAATCGGCGCTACGGCGGCTACATCGTCCACGTCGGCATCGTGGTGATCGTAGTGGCCCTGTCGATTTCCGGCACCTGGCGGTTCGAGCGGGAGGCCACGCTGAACCGGGGCCAGGAAATGGTGATCGGCCACTACACGCTGCGCTTCGACTCGGTCAGCGCCTGGCGGGAGCCCCATCGTGACGTGGTCGCGGCGACGTTCAGCGCGCGGCGCGGCGATACCGATGTGGGCACGGTGGTACCCAGCACGAACTTCTACCGACAGGACGCGCGTGCGTCGGAACCGATCGCGACGCCCGCCGTGCGCTCGTTCATCGACGAGGATCTGTATCTCACGTTGATGTCCTTCGATCCCAGCGGGGCACACGCCACGGTTCGCGTGATCGTGAACCCGGGCGTGCCGTGGCTGTGGATCGGCGGCATGATCATCGGCCTCGGGGCGATCCTGTCCGTGGCCCCGCAACGCCGCTCGGCCCTCGTCCGCATGGTGACCGCCCGGTCGGAGGGCTCATGAGAGGACGCTGGCGGTGGCTGCTGCCGTTATCGGCGATCCCGTTCCTGGCCCTTCTCGGGTTCGGGCTGACGCGGAATCCACAGTTCTTCCCGACACCGTTGATCGGGCAACCGGCGCCCGTCTGGACGCTCCAGGCGCTGGACGGCGACTCGCTGTCCCTCGAGGAGCTGAAAGACAAGGTCGTCGTGCTGAACTTCTGGGCCTCGTGGTGCATCCCCTGCCGGGCCGAGCATCCGGTGCTGATGCAGGCGGCGCGCACCTGGCCCGACGAGGACGTGGCGATCATCGGAATGGTCTATGACGACACGGAGCGCAACGCGGAGCGCTTCCTCGCGCGGATGGGCAACGACTGGAGGCACATGCTCGACCCGGGGAGCCGGACCGCGATCGACTACGGCGTCCACGGCGTCCCCGAGACGTTCTTCGTGGGACGCGGCGGCGTCGTCGCCTATAAGCACATCGGGCCTCTCACGTGGGACGTGATGAAGACGAAGATCGACTCGCTTCTGGCGGTACCGAGATGACGCATCGCCGGCGCATGCGGCGCGCGGCGCTAGCGCTGGCCGTCGCCGTGCTGGCCGGGCTGCCGGGCACGCTGGCAGCCCAGGAACCAATGCAGCCCGCCGAGCCGGACCCCGACTCGACGCTCACCGATCCGAGGGCCGCGGCCCTCGACGCGGAGGCGGCGGACATCGCGGCCCAGTTGCGTTGCCCGGTGTGCAGCGGCCAGTCGGTGCTCGAGTCGAACTCGGACATCGCGCAGCAGATGCAGGAGGTCATACGCGAGCGCCTCGGCGAAGGACAGTCGGAGCGACAGATTCTCGCCTACTTTCGGGGCTCATACGGCGACTGGATCATCCTGACGCCGCGGCCGACCGGAATCAGCCTCCTGGTGTACGTTCTTCCCGCGCTCGCGCTGCTCGGCGGCATCGTCTGGGTGATCGTGGCCGTGCGGCGTTGGAGCGCCCCGCCGTCCGCGCCGGGGTCCGGCGGCACGGAAGCCTCTGATTCGAGGGCCGATTCCGACACGGTGAGCGACGACCTGAGCGCCGAGGACGAGGCCTGGCTCCGCCAATCCATCGGCGGCAGCTGACTTCGACGGCCCCTCCGTGGGGCCCGGGCGGCGACGGGAACCTGGAAACCCGCGATTGGAACTTAACGTTACAGTCATCGTATAATGTAAGTTTCGGATTCTCCACCGGGGCTGCGGCCCCCCGGACCGGCCATCCGCTAAGCTCAAGCAGGGAGTGTCATGTTCTTCGATTCGCGAGCCCTCGATTCCTTCGATCAGTATTTGCAGGATGTCGAGCGTTACCCCCTCATCGACGACCCGAAGGAAGAGCGCGAGATCGCGCGGCGGGCGAGAGAAGGGGACAAGCAGGCGGCGGAACGCCTCGTCACGGCGAACCTCCGTTTCGTGATTTCGTACGTCAAGAAATACCAGGGCCGGGGCCTGAACCTGGCCGAACTCGTGTGCATCGGGAATGAAGGACTGCTCAAGGCGGTCAAGAAGTTCGATCCCGAAAAGGGCGTGAAGTTCATCTCGTACGCCGTATGGTGGATTCGCCAGACCGTGCTCCAGGCGCTGGCCGAACAGACCCGGTCCGTCCGGATCCCGCTGAACCAGAATTCAAACCTGGTGAAGCTGTCGCGTACGGAGACGGCGCTCACTCAGAAGCTCGGCCGGTCGCCGACCGACCGCGAAATCGCCGACGAGATGAAGGAGCCGGTCGAGACCGTGCGCGCCCTGCGCCGCGTTGCATCCGCCGAGCTCAGCCTCGACGCCCCGCTCGACAAGTCGGACCGGGACAGCGCCTCGTTCGGCGAGCGGTTCTCCGGTGCCGACGAGGGCGACATCGAGGTGGACGTCGAGTCCCAGGCCCGGCGGGAGTTCCTCGAGCGAATGTTCGAGACCTACCTGACGGAGCGGGAGCGGAAGATCCTCGTGCTCTACTACGGGCTGGACGACGGTGAAGAGATGACGCTCGAGCAGATCGGTGAGCTCCTGGGCGTCACCCGCGAGCGGATCCGGCAGATTCGGAACCGCGCCTTCGACAAGCTGAAAAACTCGATGGACGGCGAAGCGCTGGAAGGCTTCTGGCGGGCGTCGGCCTGAGGGTCAGCCCGATGATCGCAGCGTCCGCCAAGGCGCGGCGAGACAGAACATGAGCACCGTGATTACCGCGCTCGCGATGCACCAGCGGCACCACGCGTCCAGTACGAACGCTTCGATGGACGTCAGGTAGGCGGAGAACGCCAGGCCGGCCGTGGCCCCCAGGGCGACGAGCCGGCCCGGTCCGTTCGGTCCCGGACGGGCTGCAGCCATGAGGGCCAGCACCAGCATCCCCCCGTACCACGCCGCCCCCCAGGCTGGAATCGGCACGTTCAGGAACACCGCGTACTC
>Ga0210123_1000910_pt1 | contig 16385 bp, 12 predicted proteins | sample Muzzi_PWB_D2_FD_185535 | JGI IMG/M metagenome (GOLD analysis project Ga0210123, IMG submission 185535) | Wetland microbial communities from San Francisco Bay, California, USA, that impact long-term carbon sequestration - Muzzi_PWB_D2 (SPAdes) | ecosystem: Environmental > Aquatic > Marine >... | reverse complement strand
GCGGCACCGGCCTGGGTCTGGTTATTTCCAGGAAGCTGGTACTGCTCATGCACGGCGACATCGGCTTCGACAGTATCGAGAACGAAGGCTCGACATTCTGGTTCGCCGTACCGGTGAAAACAGCCGGGAGTTTCGATACTTCGACAAGGGCGCAACCAGACGGAATGCGTATCGCGCTGATAGAAGAGCATGCGTTGTGCAGGCAGGCGCTGCAATGCATGCTCGAGCAATGGGGATGCGAAACAGTTTCGCTTGAGCTCGATGATTGCTCGCTCGATCACAGGCTTGCCGATACCGGCGCATTCGACGCCGCGATTATCGGCGTCAGCCGGGATCATCTGACGTCGATGAAGGATCCCCGCTGCATCGAGCAGATGCGCAGCGCGACAGCAATACCTACGATGGTTATCATCAGCACTCGCAGCTATGCCGATCTGGATGCATTCACTTCAGCCGGGTTTGATAAAGTCATCTTTCGCACATCCCGGCAGGATATGATGAAAAAAGAGCTTGTCAGGCTGGTCACCGGTGTCAGCGAAACCGGCGAGAGCAGCCAGCCCAGTCGGCAATCCGAATCGCGCGAACAGCTGCCAAGGCTCAGGATCCTGGTCGTCGATGATAACGACACAAATCTGCGACTGGCTGAAATCATCCTTAAGAACAGAAATATGGACGTATGCATTGCACGATCGGGCGAAGAATGCATCGACCGGATCAGGGAATCGGAATTTGATCTGGTGCTGATGGACCTGCATATGCCGAGATTGAACGGATATGAAACGGCCAGGCGCATTCGCGCGTTCGAAACAGACGGAAAACACACAACCATCATCGCCCTGACCGCCAATGTCCAGCCCCAGGTAATCGAGAAAGTCAATAAATGCGGCATGGACGATGTGCTGATCAAACCGATCAGCGATCATCTTATCGCGGACATTATCGCCAGATACTTCATCCGCGGTGATGCCGCCACAACGACGGTCACATCGAGTGAGTGCGGTGATGATGGCGTGTTTTCATACGACGAAGCACGCAAGCTGACCAATGGCAACACTGAACTTGCGCTCGAACTTGTTTCAATGCTGCGCAACGAACTGCCGCGGCACAGGCACTCCATTATGAGCGCCTACGAAAGCGACGACCTGGCTCAGCTGAAAGAACATGCGCACAAACTCAACGGCGCCAGCCGCTGCTGCGGTACACCGGGACTGCAACAGGCCGCCGATGCGCTCGAACGAGCCATCGATAGCGAGCCGCATGAGCACATTGGAACGCTGGTCGACGAACTGCTCGATGCGATTGACCGGCTGATGGCTTACGATCTGCAGCGCACAGGGTTACCCGCGGAGCACTGATATTACTGCCCGATTCCGCTCACGCGTCGCGCCTGGTCAGGCTTCGAGCACCACGGCAGCGACGGAGTAACGCTTTTCATCGCTGATGCTCAGCCACACGGATGTTACGCCGAGTTGTTCAGATCGCTGCCTTGCGGGACCATTGAACTCGAGATCCGGCCGGCCGTGTTCCAGATGACGCACGCCGATCATTCTCGGCCCGACCCCCTGTGAAAATCCGGTGCCGAGCGCCTTCGATGCCGCTTCTTTTGCGGCGAACCGGCGCGCCAGCAAGCGTGATTTACCGGTCGATACGACATATTCCTCGAGTTCCCCGTCGTCCAGCAGACGCCGTGCCAGGCGCTCGCCAAAACGTGCATGCAGCTTTTCCATGCGTTCGACTTCGACTATGTCTATACCTATACCTGTAATCAATCCGGTTCTCCCGTCTGACGAGAATGGCCTGACGCATCGATCCGCGCGCCGTCTGGTTATATTTTCAGGCGGCGCTAACATAGCATTCAGGGAATATCTTTGCTATTTTCTACCTAATACAACTGCTTGTCATTCCACAACGAGTGGCACAGTGGACTTACAGCCAAGAATAATAATCGCGGTCATCGACCCGCCTGAAGGAAACTGTGGAAATACAGCGGTTTATTCGTTATGCACTGAGTATCGCACTCACGGCAATTTTCCTGCTGAACGTCGGTGGCGTCGTTCCTGTACCGATAATCAAGAGCCTTGAAAACCAGGCCTATGACGCCCGGCTCAAGCTGACACTCCCCGAGGTTCGGAACAAACAGGTCGTCATCGTCGATATCGACGAGAAGAGTCTCGGTGAAATCGGCCGCTGGCCGTGGAACCGCGATGTCATGGCCGACATCGTCGACAATCTGTTTGACTACTACCAGATCAACACGCTCGGCTTCGATATTGTTTTCGCCGAAGCCGATGAAGACGAAGGCGCCAAACTGCTGCAACAGATGGCGGAAGGCCCGCTCAGGGACGACGCGGCATTTCAGCAGCAGTACCAGCCGGCGATCAGGACCCTGCAGCGGGATGAAATATTTGCCGAAAGCCTGCGCAACCGCAAGACCATCATGGGATACGTGCTGGACACCGATACCCACAAGGGCGCGCTGCCGAAGGCGGTAGCCAGACTCGACAAGTCCATCCAGGGCCGCATCCCGTTTATCCAGCCGAAAGGCTACACAGCCAATTTACAGGTATTGCAACAGAACGCCGCCGGCGCCGGTTTTTTCGACAACCCCCTTCTGGATGCTGACGGTGTGTTTCGCCGCGTACCCCTGCTTCAGGAGTACGAAGGCGAACTCTACGAATCGCTCGCGCTTGCGCTGACGCGCTCAGCGCTGGGCTCGCCCCGGATCGAGCTCATCGTCGAGACCGACACCAGCAACAAGAACGAGATGTTCCTTGAATGGATAAAAATCGGCGACATGCTGATCCCGGTGGACGAGCATGGCGGCGTACTCGTCCCCTATATCGGCCCGCAGAAAAGTTTCGACTACATCTCCGCGGTCGACATACTGAACAAAACGACTCCGCCGGAAGATCTCAGGGGCAAAATCGCGCTGTTCGGCACGTCGGCGCCTGGCCTGCTCGACCTGCGAACCACACCGCTGGAACCGGCCTATCCCGGCGTCGAGATCCACGCCAACATTATCCAGGGCGTGCTCGACCAGCGCATCATGCACCAGCCCGGTTACACGCAGGGATTCGAATTCCTGCTGCTGGCCGTGGTCGGTCTGGTGCTGACTTTCCTGCTGCCGGTGCTGTCGCCGCTGTGGGGACTGATCGCATCGGCCTCGATGCTGCTGCTGATCATCCTGACCAACCTGGCCGCATGGCAGTCGTATCAGCTGGTGCTGCCGCTGGCTTCGCCGGTGTTGCTGATCATCCTGACGTTCACGCTGCAGATGACCTACGGTTTTTTTGTCGAAACCCGCGGCAAACGCCAGCTTACACATCTGTTCGGCCAGTACCTGTCACCTGAACTGGTTGAAGAAATGAGCAGGAAAATGGATGAAATCACGCTCGATGGTGAAATCCGTGAGATGACGGTGCTGTTCTCAGATGTCAGAAATTTCACAACCATCTCGGAAAGTATGGAGCCGAAGGAACTGACACAATTGATCAACGGTTTCCTGACACCGATCACACATATCGTTTTCGACCAGCGCGGCACCATTGACAAATACATGGGTGACGCGGTCATGGCCTTCTGGGGCGCGCCATCCGTCGATCAACAGCACGCGCTGCATGCGCTGAATGCAGCGATGCAAATCGTCGAGCGCATGCGCGAACTGCGCACCGACTTCGCCGCTCGCGGCTGGCCCGAAATTCGCATCGGCGTCGGCATCAATACCGGTGAAATGAACGTCGGCAACAAGGGTTCCGAGTTCCGCGTCGATTACACCATCCTCGGCGATGCCGTGAACCTGGGTTCCCGCCTCGAAGGCCTGACCAAGGTCTACGGTGTCGACATCATCGCCGGTGAAAACACGCGGCACGCGGTGCCCGAATACGAATATCGTGAGCTCGACCGGGTCAAGGTCAAGGGCAAGGACAAACCGGTCGCGATCTACGAACCGCTCGGTCTGCTGGAAAATGTCGACAAAAACATTCGCAAGGATCTGAAACGCTTCCATCTCGGACTCAAACACTACCGCGCCCGACACTGGGATGAAGCCGAGCGCGAAATATTCGCCCTCAGCCAGAGCGACCCGGACAGGCGCATCTACCAGATCTACCTGGACCGTATCATCCATTTCCGCAATGAACCACCGCCGGACGACTGGGACGGCTCGTTTACGCATACCAGCAAGTAACTGATATTGTTTATGTTAGTTATCAAGGCAGGGCGTACAAAAGCGTTTCAGTATTGCAGAGACGCAGAGAAATGCTTCATTCGTATTTACCTCAGCGACCTCTGCGTCTCTGCGGTCTATCGGCTTTTCGCTGCGCGTCGGAAAGTGCGGGCCAGGTCACAGTTTGCGGCGGGCGACTTGTGCAATCCGTCACATTTCGGCTATATAGGGTCATAATCAGGGTATAAAACCGCACCGGGTAGCCATAACCATGAGAGAACGCCGATCTGAGTATGACGTAACCGACACGGTTAACCTGTACGATATCGACGATGTCCGCGACACGGTCATCGAGATCATCGGCAACACCAGCAGCCGCTTCAACAAATCCCTGCTGAAGCAGGCTTTCGAGGATTGTCATCGCCTGTTTGTCGGCGAATACCCCGGTTATCTGCCCTGCGATACGCTGTATCACGACCAGCAGCATACACTCGATATGACACTGGCGCTGGCACGACTGATCGACGGCCACGAACGGGTTGCCAGCAGATCCGGCCGCATCGGCGCTGACAGGACGGTACTCGGCATCATCACGGCGTTGTTTCACGATTCCGGCTATGTTCGCCATCATGCGGACCACAAACACCATAACGGTGCCGAGTACACCACGATACACGTCAGTCGCAGCGCCGAGTTCCTGAAACGCTACCTGCACAAGATCGGCCTCGGCGAGTATGCGCAGATTTCCGCCCACATGGTGCATTACACCGGTTACGAAGTTGCGCCCGACCACATTCACCTGCCGGACGCACACACGCACCTGGTCGGCCACATGCTCGGCACCGCCGACCTGCTCGCGCAGATGTCGGACCGCTGCTATCTTGAGAAATGCCGCGACCGCCTCTATCCCGAGTTCGTACTCGGCGGCGTGGCGGTACAGGTCGATGACAAGGGCAAGGAGCACATCGTCTATGCCTCGGGTGAGGATCTGCTGCGCAAGACCCCTGCGTTCTACGAACACGAGGTCGAAAACCGGCTGAATCGCCTGTTCAACAGGGTCTATGACTACGAAATCAACCACTTCGACGGCGAACGCAAGTACATCCACGCGCTGGGTCAGAACCAGTCATACCTGAAACGCGTGCTCGAGCTCGATAATTTCAGCCTGCTGCGCAGGGGACCGCCGGAAAACTACGGCACGCGTAACTTCCCCGGGCTGCAGGCATTCAGCGACTGTAATCCGGCACAGCGACACCAGGCCGGCTGACACCGCGGCCCCGACCCGGCGACACTGCCGCGCGGTTCGCGCCGCCTTATTCCGGCGCTTTTCCCTGCAGCAGCGATTCCAGCTGCGCTTCACTGATAACAGCCACCCCGAGCTTTTCCGCCCTGGCGAGCTTGGAGCCGGCGTTCTCTCCCGCCAGCAGATAGTCCGTCTTCGCGGATACGCTGCCCGATACCCTGGCACCGGCGGCGAGCAGCCTGGCTTTTGCTTCATCGCGGCTCATGGACGGCAGGGTGCCGGTGATCACGAAAGTCTTGCCGGTAATCGCGGTGATTGATGAAGATGCCTGCCGAGGTTCGATGCGCAGGTATTTCAGCAGCTTGTTGATCACATCCTGGTTATGCTGCTGTTCGAAAAAATTCACGATATGCTTCGCGACCACCGGGCCGACATCCGGCACTTCCCTGAGGTTTTCTTCATCCGCCTGCATCAGCTCGTGAATATCGTCATAGGCGGACGCGAGTCCGCGTGCGGTGGCCTCGCCGACTTCGCGGATGCCGAGAGCGTAAATGAAGCGCGCCAGATCGACATCGCTGCTTTTATCAATCGCCTGCAACAGATTATCCGCAGACTTCTCTGCCATGCGTTCCAGGCTGACAAGTTGTTCCCTGCGGTCTTTCAGTTCGAAAATATCGGCCACATTGCTGATCAGCCCCTGCTCGACCAGCTGTTCAACCAGCTTGTCGCCCAGCCCTTCGATATCCATCGCTTTGCGCGAAGCAAAATGCTTGATCGCCTCGGTGCGCTGGGCCCTGCAGTACAGGCCGCCGGTGCAGCGCGCGATGGCCTCACCCTCAAGCTGTTCGATATCGGCGCCACATTCCGGGCAGGTTTTACGCATCTCGATTTTTTTTGCATTTTTCTTTCTGGTCCCGGGCACCACGCGCACGACTTCCGGGATCACGTCGCCGGCGCGGCGGATGTAGACACGGTCGCCGACGCGAATGTCCTTGCGCCTGACCTCATCCATGTTGTGCAGCGTCGCGTTGCTCACGGTAACGCCGCCGACGAATACCGGTTCGAGACGCGCAACCGGCGTGATCGCGCCGGTGCGGCCGACCTGGAAATCAACCGCCCTGATGGTCGTGATTTCCTCCTGCGCGGGGAACTTGTGTGCGACCGCCCAGCGCGGTGCGCGTGCGACGAAACCCAGCCGACGCTGCAGGTCCAGCCGGTTCACCTTGTAGACCACGCCGTCGATGTCGTAATTGAGCCGCTCGCGCCTGAGCTGTATTTTTTCGTAATAAGCGGCACAGCCCGAAAACCCGTTGACGACTTCGGTTTCCCGGCACACCGGCAGACTCCAGCAGCGCAGCTGCGCCAGTACTTCGCTGTGGGTGTCCGGCAGCACGCCGTTTTCGACCGCGCCGACCGCATAGGCATACAGCGCCAGCGGCCGTGATGCGGTGATTCCAGGATCGAGCTGGCGCAGGCTGCCGGCTGCCGCGTTGCGCGGGTTGGCGAAGGTTTTCTCGCCGCTCTCCAGCTGCCGCCGGTTCAGTCGCGCAAAGCCGTCCTTCGGCATGAACACCTCGCCGCGCACTTCCAGCAGATCCGGGTAGTCCCCGCCTTCCAGCTTCAGCGGCACCGATGACAGCGTGCGAATGTTCTGCGTGACATCCTCGCCGCGGCTGCCGTCACCGCGGGTCGCGGCCTGCGTCAGCACACCGTTTTCGTACACGATGCTGATCGCAAGTCCGTCCAGTTTGGGTTCGGCGGCGTAGACGATTTCATCGTCGCTGCCGAGGCGGTCGTGTATGCGACGGTCGAAGGCGATCAGTTCATCGTCGCTGAACACGTTATCCAGCGACAGCATCGGGATCCGGTGAGACACCTGCGCGAATGCCGCGAGCGGTTTCGCGCCGACGCGCTGCGTGGGCGAGTCGGGCGTGACCAGTTCGGGGTGTTTCTGTTCCAGTTCAACCAGTTCCCGGTACAGACGGTCGTATTCGCTGTCCGGGATCTCCGGGTCATCGAGCACGTAGTAGCGCTGCGCGTGGTGGCGCAGCAGGTCACGCAGTTGTTCGATTCGTTTACCGTCGCCAGCCAGCGGGCGGCTAGCCATCGAAATCAGCCACTTTTTTCCGCAGGCTTTCCGTGTCGGCTTCGTTCAGCGGTTGCCGCCGGTTGTTGCACAGCTGTGCGTCCAGCATGTCCGCGATCCGGCTGGCGCTTTGCAGCATATGATTGAAACAGGCCAGCGGATCTGACGGGCCGGGCAGTTGCATGAACAGGATAACGCCCGGCGTGATCACCTGTTGCAGGTTGACCGGATCGAAGCTGCCCGGCTCCAGCATGTTCGCCAGGCTGTAGACCGGTTTGCCGCTCTCGTCGAGTCGATGGAATATATTCATTTCGCCGAACACCATGCCGTTCGCGCGCACGGCCGTGTTGATCCGGTCACCGGACAGCTTCGAGTCCGGCCGCGCGAGTATGTACAGCAGGATAACGACCGGTTCCACCGCATCGCCGGACTTGTTTGCCGGCGCCGCATCCACCGTCCGGCTTATACCTGACGACGCTGCAGCCGTACGCGCCTCGCCGCTACCCTCGTGCAGCGGCCGCGGTTTCGGCATGGTCGGCTCGCGCCGTCCTGTGGTTTCATCATCGTCCGGCGCATCATCGTCGTCGGCACGCGCGATAATGCGGACTTCACCGACCCCTTCGTCGAGTTCGTCCCAGTCGCGCGCGCTGAAGGAAGGCAGGTCTTCGGTGTCGAAATCTTCCTCAGCGGTGCTGCTGTCGCCGCGGCGCCTGCCCAGCGCATAGATCAGTATCACGAACAGAATGCCGCCTGCGAGCAGAATCCAGCGTAAATATTCCATCACCACAGACTCCGTATCTATGCTGCCGCCATGGTTGCGGCTTCGGCTATATCGACGGACACCAGTCGGGAAACACCGGCTTCGCGCATGGTCACGCCGCAGAGCTGCTCGGACATTTCCATCGTGGTCTTGTTGTGCGTGATGTAGATAAACTGCACCTGTGCTGACATTTCCTTGACCAGCTGGCAGAAGCGCCCGACATTGGCTTCGTCGAGCGGCGCATCGACCTCGTCGAGGATGCAGAACGGCGCCGGGTTCAGTTCGAAAATCGCGAACACCAGCGCGACCGCGGTCAGTGCTTTCTCCCCGCCGGACAGCAGGTGGATGTTGGTGATGCGTTTGCCCGGCGGTTTCGCCATTACCGCGACCCCGGTGCTGAGCAGGTCATCGCCGGTCATTTCCAGGTAGGCCTGGCCGCCGCCGAACAGCCGCGGAAATTTGTCCTTCAGGCGGTTGTTGACGTGATCGTAGGTTTCCTTGAAACGCGAGCGCGTTTCGCGGTCGATCTTGCCGATCGCGTTTTCCAGCGTTTCCAGTGCGGATGACACATCCCTGTACTGTTCGTCCAGGTATTCCTTGCGCCTGAGTTCTTCGGTGTATTCATCGATGGCCGCGAGATTGATCGGACCGAGACGGGCGATGCGCCTGCCGATGGCCTCGAGCTGCTCGTTCCAGTCCGCGCTGGACGCGCCGTCATCGATCGCGGCCAGCAGCGGCTCCAGCTCGTGCCCGGTTTCGCCGAGCTGCTCGATTGCGGTCTTGCCGCGCACGCGCAGTTCCTGGCTGTCGAGCTTCATCTGTTCCAGCCGGCTGCGCACATCCTGCGCCTGTTGCTCGAACTGCGTGCGTTTGTGTTCCAGATCACGCAACTCATGATTGATCGCGTCGACCCGGTGACGCGCCTCCGCGAGCGCGTTCTCCGATTGCAGGCGCTGCTCCAGTAATTGTTCGAGATCGTGTTCGAGCCCGGCGAGCGGTTCACCGGCCTGCTGCAGCAGCGCCTGCAGTTCCTGCTCGCGCTGCAGCCGCGACTGCCGGTTGCGCTGCATGCGCAGCTGGTTTTCTTCCAGGCCCAGCTTGCGCGTTTTCAGGCCTTCGATGCGGATCGCCAGTTCGTGCGCCTGCTCGCGATGCTGCTTCAGGCCCTGCCGGTGCTGCTGCAACTGCTCCATCAGCGATTCACGCTGGCCGGCAAGCTGTTCGCGCTGTTCGCCGGTGTGTTCGAGCGTTTGCAGCGATTCGTTGCGTTTGTGCGCGGCCTGCTCGACCTGGCGGTTCTGCTCGTCGAGCTGCTGTCCGATCTCGGCGATTTCCTCGGCGAGATTGCGGCCGCGGCTGCTGACGTGCTCGAGCCTGGATTTGCGCGTATTGATCTGCGACAGGATACCGGTCAGTTCCGCGTGCTTGTGATTCAGCTCCGACTGGAAGCGTTCGCGCCGGCGTTCCTGTTCGTGCAGGTCTTCGCGCTGCGACTGCAGCCGGTCGTTCTGCTGCTCCGCCTGCTGCTCCAGTTCGGCCAGGCGCGCATTCAGCTCGCGCAGCTCGTGTTCGCGCGCGAGCACGCCCTGGCGCGCTTCCGTGTCGCGGCGGACACGCACCCAGTTACGGCCAAGCCAGATGCCGTCGCGGGTGATGATGCTTTCGCCCGGCTGCAGTGATGCGCGCCTGTCGAATGCGCTTTCGAGGTCATCCGCGGTGCGGATCGCGGACAGCAGCGGCGTCATGTTCAGCGCCGATCCAACCTTGTGCAACAGGCTGTCCGCGCCGGCGTCGGCCGTGTCAACCGCGGCGCCGGTTTCAACCAGCGACAGGTTGCTCTGATCGATTTCGGCCAGCGCCTGGCCGTATTCATCGAGCCGGTCGACGCAGACCGCTTCGAGCGTGTCGCCGAGCACGGTTTCGACCGCGGTTTCCCAGCCGGCCTCGACCTCGAGCCGTTGTGCGACACGCTCGCGGCCGCGCAGGCCGCGGCGTTCCAGCCACTGATTCACCGGCGCGTCGGTCTTGCCCAGCGCGGCCTGCTGCAGCGCTTCGAGCGAGGACAAACGCCCCTGGCAATCGTGGATACCGCGGCGCTGGTTCGCGTAGGTCTGTTCGCCGGCGATGATCTGTTCGCGGCTTTCGCGGATCTGCTGCAGCACCGCCGACAGACTCGATTCGAGTTCGGCCTTTTCCTGCTCGATTTCACCGAGCCGCGCCTGCATCGTGTCGATTTCACCGTGCAGGTCGTGATCGCCCAGCGTTTCCTGCTCCTGCTCGATGCGCTGCAGGCGCTGGCGCAGCTGCTCGCTGTGACGATCGAGCTGCTCGATGCGCGAGCGTTCGACCTGCGCCTGCTGGGTCGCGGCGCTGTGCCGCCGGTTGATCTCGTCCCAGGTCTGCTGCCAGTCCTGCATCGCCTGCTCCGCGCTGCTGAACTGGCTGCTGATATCCGCTTCCTCGGCGCTCACCTGCTCCAGCTTCGGCAGGTCCATCTGCAGATGATGCTCGATTTCGCGGATACTCGCGCGGTCGGTCTCGATCGCCTGCACGGTTTCCCGCAGTTCATTGCCGAGTTGTTCGAGGTCGCTGCTGTAGCGCTGCTGCAGTTCCTGCTGGTGCCTGATGTTCTGCTCGATGCCGGAAATTTCGGCGCCGAGGCGATAAAACCGGCCCTGCACGGCATTCAGGCTGTCGTTGGCATCGTCGTGCTGCTGGCGCTGCTGTTCGATGCCGGACTCGACCGCGCGCTGTTCGGCGATGGCCTGCTGCATCTCGGTTTCGGCTTCGCGAATCTGCTGGTCGCGAACATCCAGCTGCTGCTTCAGCTCCTTCCAGCGCAATGCGAGCTGTTCGGCCCGGCGCTGGCGTTCTTCCTGCTTCAGTTCCTTGTAGCGCTCGGCCGCGCTGCTCTGGCGTTTCAGCCGTGCCAGCTGCTTGTCGATTTCCTCGCGCAGGTCATTGAGCCGGTCGAGGTTTTCGCGCGTGTGGCGGATACGGTTCTCGGTTTCGCGACGGCGCTCCTTGTATTTCGAAATGCCCGCCGCTTCTTCCAGAAATACACGCAGATCCTCGGGCCTGGCCTCGATCAGGCGCGAAATCATGCCCTGTTCGATAATCGCGTAGCTGCGCGGCCCGAGCCCGGTGCCGAGGAACAGGTCGGCGATATCGCGGCGGCGGCAGCGGCCGCCGTTCAGCGCGTATCTGGACATGCCGTCGCGCGAGACCGTGCGTTTGACCGAGATTTCGTTGTATTCGGCGTACGGACCCGGTGCGCTGCCGTCGCTGTTGTCGAATATAAGCTCGACCGAGGCCATGCCGATGGGCTTGCGGCTGGACGATCCGTTGAAGATCACGTCTTCCATCGAGCTGCCGCGCAGGTGCTTCGCCGAGCTCTCGCCCATGACCCAGCGCACCGCGTCGATCACATTGGACTTGCCGCAGCCGTTCGGGCCGACGATACCGGTGAGGTTGCCCGGCAGTTTCAGGGATGTGGGATCGACGAAGGATTTGAAGCCGGCGAGTTTGATCTTGCTCAGGCGCATGCAGTGTCCAGGGAATGCTGTCGGTTCATGCTGTAATTATTATGCCGGCACTATTCATCGCCGGTTTATAGTTGTCGGGTAGTATACATGAGCAGATTCGAAAATCGACAGGGAATTCGGCCCGATCACATCGTATAATCGCCGCTTCCCGACCACCGCGGACAGCGGAGCCGACGACATGCCCAGCCAGCCATCGAAACAACTGGAAACCTTCGACAACCCGACGCCCGGGCGCGATTACACCATCCGCATCCAGATACCGGAATTCACCTGTCTGTGCCCGAAAACCGGGCAGCCGGATTTCGCCGAGCTGAGCCTGGAATACGTGCCCGACGCGCTCTGTATCGAACTGAAATCACTGAAGCTGTACGCCTGGTCGTACCGCGATGAAGGCGCTTTTCACGAAGCCGTGACCAACCGCATCCTCGCCGACCTGGTCGCGGCCTGCGCCCCCCGTTTCATGCGCCTGAGCGCCGAATTCAACGTGCGCGGCGGCATCTACACCACCGTGGTCGCGGAACACCGCAAACCCGGCTGGCTGGCGCCCGAACCCGTACAACTACCCTAGCCCCGCGCCACCTCCCGGGATCCTGGTGAGAGATGAGGGCTAAAATGCCAACCGGTCCCGGACTCTACCTTGGTATCGACCTCGGCACTTCCGGTGTGCGCGGCAGCCTGATCGACCGCGATGGCAGCGAGCTGGCCGCTGCGCGCGCGGACCTGCCCGCGGCGCAGCAGCCGGCACACTGGCAACAGGCGGTGTTCGACGTGATCCGGCAACTGACCGCGCGCGGTGACGCGGCGCGTATCCGCGCGATCGCGATCGACGGCACCTCGGGCACGGTGCTGCTGTGCGACCGAAACGGCCGGCCGTGCACACCCGCGCTGATGTACTTTGATCAGAGCTGCGCCGCCGAAGCCGGCATCGTCGCGACCCGGGCGCCGGCCGACAGCGCCGCGCACGGCGCCAGCGCATCGCTGGCGAAGGTGCTGCATCTGCTGCCGCGGGCGCCCGCCGCCGCGCACATCTGCCACCAGGCCGACTGGATCGCCGGCACCCTGTGCGGCCGTTTCGATATCAGCGACGAAAACAACGCGCTCAAACTCGGTTACGACCCGGTCACGCGGCGATGGCCGGCCTGGCTGCATGAACTGGGCGTGCCGCGACAACTGCTGCCGCGGGTGTACCCGCCCGGCACGACGCTGGCAAACGTATCGGAAACTGTCGCAGATCAACTCGGCATCGCGCGTGATTGCAGGCTGGTCGCAGGAACCACCGACAGCATCGCCGCGTTCATCGCGACCGGCGCGAATGAGCCGGGTGACGGCGTGACCTCGCTCGGCAGCACGCTGGTGCTGAAGCTGGTGTGCGACCGGCCGGTGTTTTCCGGCGAGCTCGGCGTCTACAGCCACCGCCTCGGCGATATCTGGCTCGCCGGCGGCGCGTCCAGCAGCGGCGGCGGCGTGCTGCGTCTGTATTTTTCGCAGCACCAGCTCGATGCGATGACGCCGGCACTCGATCCCGGCAGGCCGACCGGCCTGGACTACTACCCGCTGCCCGGCACCGGCGAGCGCTTCCCGAGAAACGACCCGCGGCTGGAACCCGTGCTGGAACCGCGGCCGGACGATGACCTCATATTTTTCCAGGCGATGCTCGAAGGCATCGCGCGCATCGAAAAACAGGGCTACGACGCGCTCACCGGCCTGGGTGCGCCGAGGCTGAACAGAGTGATCAGCGCCGGTGGCGGCAGCACGAACCCGGCGTGGTCGCGCATCCGCGAACGACTGCTCGGCGTGCCGGTCTCGACCGCGAAACATACCGAGGCGAGCTACGGCGCGGCGCTGCTCGCGGCTGCAGGCACTGTATAGTCCGCGAAAAACGCGAAGGCCGCGAATATTTGTCAGTCGTGTGCGGCTTCGTTCCGGCGCCCTCTCGACAGCCAGGACTTCGTCAGGCTGGACTGCCAAAAAGAAAAGCGGGTCGGGCTGTTGTGCCCGCGCCATGGATTACATTTGACCGTGATCCGATACCGTACGCGTTATTTGCGTTTTTCGCGGACTGCCATCACGTTTATAATCCGCGCTTCGATAACTTTCAGGTACGCTCATGTTTTCCTACATCAAGGGCCTGCTCGACTGCCTGGGTGGTTTCTCGCTGATTTTCAAACCCGGCATCAAACGCTACGTGCTGGCGCCGCTGCTGATCAACACCGCGCTGTTCGGCGGCGCGGTCTGGCTGCTGAGTGAGCAGATGCAGGTCTGGATCGACCAGCTGCTGCCGGAATGGCTGTCATGGCTGCAATGGCTGATCTGGCCGCTGTTCGCGCTGACGGTGCTGCTGCTGGTGTTCTACAGCTTCAGCCTGGTCGCGAACCTGATCGCGGCGCCGTTCAACAGCCTGCTCTCGGCCAGCGTCGAGAGAATCCTGACCGGCAGCAAGCCCGGTGATTTCAGTTCCGAGGCACTGTGGAAAATCGCCGCGCGCAGCTTCGCGTCCGAGCTGCGCAAGATGCTGTACTTCATCAAGTGGCTTATCCCGCTGATGATACTGACATTCATCCCGGTCGTGAACGTGGCCGCACCGTTCGCGTGGTTCGTGTTCGCGGCGTGGTCGTTGTCGCTGGAATACATGGATTATCCGCTCGGCAACCGCGGCATGCTGTTCGGGGAAATTCGCGACTACAGTCGCGGCAACCGCATGCGCTCGCTCGGCCTCGGCACCGGCGTGTTCCTGCTGACCAGCATCCCGGTGCTGAACTTCGTCGCGATGCCGGTCGCGGTGTGCGCGGCCACGCGGCTGACGACACGAACCATCAACAACGCTAAAGAACTGAACTGATGGACAATCGCATCACCGAACTGGAAATCCGCCTGACCCACCAGGAACACACGCTCGATATCCTGAATCACACGGTTATCGAACAGCACCGGCTGATCGACCAGTTGCAGTTGCAGGTTTCGATTCTGGAGAAAAAACTCAAGGTCGTGGCTGAGGCTTCGCCTGTCGCCCATGAAAGCGAAGAGACTCCACCACCGCATTACTGATACGGTTTGCGCGGGCATCAGGGCAAACCCTGCGTTGCTATTTCAAGGCTTTGATCGCTTCTTTCCAGCGCTTGAAGTCGGTGTCGGTATTGAAAAGATCCTGCAGGGAGATGCCGATATGATACATGCCCGGGATGCTGGCCGCCTCGGTCCAGCGAACCTTGCCGGACAGAAAGTATGTTTGTGAATCATTCAGGGTGACGGTTATGTCGATCGTGCTTTCCACAGGCAAATCCGTGTTCAGCAGGATTCTGACGCCGGATGCGGAAACATCCGCGGTTGAACCCTGTAACCGCTTGCCCAGCAGCTGCGGGTTTTCAGATGCGAACATGATTTTAACAACGATTGGCTGATTCAGAGAATGGCGCCGCTCTGAACGGCGTTCGTTGATATTGGCCATTGACCGGGATCCCGGAATTACTGAGTTGAAGAGTAGTACGTGTGAGTATAGACCACGCGATAATGATGCAGTGAGAATTTCGAGCGCAGCGATCCTCTGTAACTGATGCGTTACAGCGCGCCGCGGCGTATATCGTTTTCGAGTTCGTCATCGGGCAGCACGCGTTCCTGCGTCACCCGCCACTGGCCGTCGGCTTCCTTGCTGATGATGAATTCGATGCCGCTGGTACTGGTGGCACCATCGGCGCCGACAACGGTTTCGATGGATTTGAACATGATCCTTTCGGGCGTTTCGGCGAGTACATTCAAACCCCTGTAGCTGACCTGTTTCAGCAGGCGGTTTTCGAATTCATGGCGGCACTGGCTGTACCAGTCGTTGTAGCCGATCACATCGAAACCCGGCACACCGAACACGCCGACATCACGCGATATCAGGTTCATGTGCTGATCGAGGTCCAGTGCATTCGCGGTGCTGGCCATACGGTCGAGAAAATTCTGTGCGGTTATCGATATCGTCTTCATCGTTTGTCTGCAGGTTCAGCGGAAAATATTGCTCAGGGCAGGTCCAGCATGCGCTGCCGGAATTCCCGGACCAGCGGCTGGTCGCGGCCGAGCATCGCGAAGATGGCGCGCATGCTGCTCGGCGCGACGCCGTTGCGGTAGTGCCTGTCGATTTGCATGATCCGCAGCAGGTTTTCCAGCGCGGCTGCGGCATCATCAGCGATGAGCTGCCGGGCCGCCAGCCTGAACAGCAAATCCGGATCATCGGCGTTTTCGTCGAGCGCCTGCCGCAGCTGCTCCAGCGGAGGGGCCTGTTCGACCGTTGCCAGTATGATGGCATTGGCCTTGAGCATCGCGGCCTCCTCGCTGTTGTTCTCGAGACCGCTGGCGTCGATCACTTCGGCGGCGCGCCGGTAACGTTTTTCCCGCATCAGCAGCTTGGCGTATGCGAGGAATATGCGCGGATTATCCGGGTCCTGGATCATCAGGCTGTCGAGCGCCGCGAAGGCCTCTTTCGTATTGCCCTGCTGATAAATACCGGCCGCCTGCGCCAGCTGCGAATCGGATTCACGCGCGAGCTGGCGGTCGAGCATGCGCCGGAACTGCGTCTCCGACTCCGCGCCGTGGATCTGGTCGACTAC
>Ga0210123_1000909_pt1 | contig 16388 bp, 16 predicted proteins | sample Muzzi_PWB_D2_FD_185535 | JGI IMG/M metagenome (GOLD analysis project Ga0210123, IMG submission 185535) | Wetland microbial communities from San Francisco Bay, California, USA, that impact long-term carbon sequestration - Muzzi_PWB_D2 (SPAdes) | ecosystem: Environmental > Aquatic > Marine >... | reverse complement strand
ACAGGCGACTGCTCCGATAACCGGTGAACGAGCCATCCGCTCCGACCGACAGACCGGTCAGGGGCAGATCGATGCCGAGGCCGGCATAGAACAGGGGAACCCAGCCGGAAACGCTTGCTGTCTCCGTGCCGCTGGTGCTGCCGGCGAGTGTCGTACGGCTGTCGATGTATCGTGCATCCACGCCGACGTCGAGACTGGCCACCGTGTCGAAGATGTTGTAATAGAGAATGACGTCGCTCTGGTGGAATTGCAGGGAGCTATCGACATCCTCGCTCTGGATGAAATGACTGCCACCGTAATCGAAGGTGTGGGTGAGATGCCCGCTGGCACTTTCCTTGATTGCGGTGTTGCTGATCAGTGCATTCGGCAGCAAAGGCAGTGGATGTTCCAGGCGCAAATAGTAGTTGCCCGTAGTGCTGCTGTCATAACCGAGGTCCCTGCGCAGATCGACGTCGTTGGACGGATCGTCACTGGAGTAACGCAGCCTGCCGTCGATATCGCTGTTCCACAGGTTTCCACCGATGCGCAAAATCGGACCGTCCGCCCGGGAAATCCCGGACAGCAGCAGCAAGGCAAATAACAAGGCAGGATTACGACGCACAGACGGCCCCGGGCTGTTGACTCCTGTCACGCTAGCATGATGTATCGGCCAAGAACCGGAAGCAGTTCACACTTGCGGACGGGCGCCGGCACCGGCAAACCGCAGGCTCGACCTGTGGCGAATTTGCTACACTGGGTTCAAGTCCAGCGTCACGAGAGGAGTCCTGCCATGCCTGCCCGGATACTGCCTGTACTTATACTCCTGCTTGCCCTGCCCCTGCTCACCCTGCAGCCGCTACAGCCTGCAGCCGCCGAGGAATCCGACGTGGTCAAGGTGGTCTATCATGCCGACTTTGCCGATCCGCGCCGCTTCAGCGCCATGCTTACCAGCATCAACAACATGGTGACGTATTATCAGAACGAACTGGTCGATTACGATGTGCGTATCGTTTTTGTTTCCCACGGCATCCGTTTCCTGACCGACGACACCCTCGCCGGCACGCCGTTTGCCGCCGATGCGGCCCTGGAAGAGCGCCGTGCCAACCTGAAGGGCCGGCTTCTGGCGCTGAACAGCGTGCAGCATGTCAGGCTCGAGCTGTGCGACATCACCCGTAACAGCGTCGAGCTGCCGAAAGACCATCTGTACTCGAACGTAGAGGTGGTACCCTCGGGTGTCGTGCGAATCGCCGAGCTGGAGCACGAAGGCTTCGCCTACATCAAGATCGAGTAAGCCGGCGGCCGACCGCGCCGGCTCGCAGGGGGTACGCGCGAGGTGCGGCTTCGCCCCGTGACGGGGTATATCCCGTAGCGACAGGCATAGGGCACCGGAGCGGGTGGCTCCCGGCCCCGGGTGGAGCGGGCGGCGTCCTGTCCCGAAACCGCCCTTCCCCTGCGCAGACATCCCCTGTTGCCAGTCCATGCCCGGGCTGATTATGCTGCTGGTCCGTTACCGGCTGCCTGGCCTTCCCGCATGGAACACTGGACGGAATACACCCGCTTTACGACGGCCCTGCTGGTCATCCTCGATCCATTCATCGCGATCCCGTTGTTCCTGTCACTCACCCAGGGACAGGATAACCGCCAGCGCATGCGCATTGCCTTCACCACCAGCGTGTCGGTGGTCGCGGTGCTGGTGTCGGCGGCGCTGTTTGGCGACAGCCTGCTCGCCTTCATGGGCACCAGCCTTTCATCGTTTCGCGTCGGCGGGGGGCTCGTACTACTGCTCATGGCACTGGCCATGCTGCGCGCCGAACCCGATACACTGCGCACCACCTCCAGCGAGAAGAAAACTGCAGAGGAGATGTCGAGCATTGCGGTCGTGCCGCTGGCCATACCCATGCTCGCCGGACCCGGCGCCATCAGCACCGTGATCATCCAGATGCAGCGCTCGGCCCTGCCGCTGCATTCGGCGGCGGTCATCGGCTGCATCCTGCTGGTCTGCCTCGTGCTGTGGCTGATGCTGACCCTGGCGACACAGATCGGGCGTGCGCTCGGACGGATCGGAATGGGCATCATCGACCGGCTGTTTGGCCTGCTGCTCGCGGCGATCTCGGTCGAGATCATCGCCAACGGCCTGCGTGGCCTGTTCCCGGCACTCGGATAGGCTTGGTACGGTACCGTTTCGCGCGCTGACGCCTCTACGCCGCGCTTCGCGGGCGGCCGGCGCTCACTTGCCGAGTCTGCCCAGCCGGTATTTTACCAGCTTGCGATACAGGGTGCGTTCGCTGATTCCCAGTTCATCGGCCACCTTGCGCCGGTGTCCCCGGTATTTTTCCAGCAGGAATGCAATCTGCTCGGATTCGATCTGTTTCAGCGAGCGTGCAGAGCCATTGGCGGCCGGACTCTGTTCGGGCTGTGCGTCAAACTGGATGTGGGCCGCCCTGATATGCCCGTCGGTACACAGCGACACCGCCCGTTGCAGTGTGTTTTGCAGTTCGCGGATGTTACCGGGATAGCTGTGGCGGGACAGTCGTGCCCGCGCATCCTCGTCGATATGACAATGGTAGGCGACCGGATCGCGTATGCGCAACAGCAATGCATCAGCCAGCGCCGGTATATCCTCCTTGCGTTCACGCAGCGACGGTATCTTTTGCACGATGCCGGCCAGGCGATAGTAGAGATCTGAACGGAAGGTATTCTCCCGGATCCTGCTCAACAATTCATAGTGCGTGGAGGCGATGATCCGTGCATTCGCTTTCAGCAGCTCTCGACCGCCCACACGACGATACTGTCCAGTTTCGATGGCATTCAGCAATCGGCCCTGCACCGGGAGCGGCAGGTCACCCACCTCGTCCAGGAACAGGGTGCCCCCGTTGGCCTCGTCCAGCAGGCCGCGGCGTCGGCCGACGCAACCGGCAAAGGCCCCGCGCTCGTGACCAAACAGCTCGCTCTCGAACACGGCCTCGTTGATCGCACGGCAATCCAGCGTGATCATTGCACGGCCACGCCTGGGCGAGCGACTGTGAAGGTAGCCGGCGGCGAGACTCTTGCCCACCCCGCTCTCCCCGACCAGCAGGATATTGACATCTGATTTTGCGGCGGTGGTGAGTTCTTCGATGCAGCGCCTGAAGGCAGCGGACCTGCCGATCAGTTGCTGTTCCTCGCAATCGAGCTCGGTGGCCCTGGCAAGCCGAATAATTTCCTCACCCACATAGCGCGCGCCGTCCGCGCCCATGATGGGGTGGCCCTTGATACGCACATGTTCGGGCTGATTGTGCTGATCGAAGTGAATATGCAGGACTTCGAAACGCGCGTTCGTTTCCATCACCTTGGCGAGCGGGCAGTCTTCGTTGTTGAGGAAACAGGGTGTTTCGAAATGATGGGAAACCCTGTGGCACTTGCGCCCGACCACCGTGTCATCGGTGGTACCGTAGGAATCGCAATACGCCCTGTTGGCGGCGATGATCGTGAAGTTCTCGTCGATCAAGACAAACGGGTTGGGGTGCGAATCGATGATGGACTGCAGGTTCAGGTCCGGCTTGTGTGGTTTGTCCATACTGGCAGCCCCCCCGGATAAACCTGAATCAGGCCGAACTTGGTATGGGAAAAGGATACCCCCAATTGCGGGTGCTGACAAACTGACAGACCAGGATCTTTGTCAGCTTTCAATATTCCTTTTAAAAACAATATCTAACATAGGCTAACGGCGCCGGCAGCGATACACGCCGCCTCCGGACCTGACATTGGCAGTTCCGTCAGTCGCCGTAGATCGACAACTCGCTGTCCTGCCGGCACGCTACCGGATCGTCGACGGATTCGACGGCGCGGATCGTCGCGACATAGGCTTCCGGAAGGACATGTTCCGTTGCACCGCGCAGCACATGCTCGCGATACCAGTGATAGGGTCTCAGTGTCGCGTCGATGTGTGTGGCGTAATAGGTGAATACCCGGTAACAGCCCCCAACTGTGTCAGTCACGGTGACGCGCTTCTCGCCGTACCCTTTGCCCAGGCCTTCCTGTTCATCCAGTCTTGGCTTCTCGTCGGCGTCGATTTCGAATACCACACCGTTGACCACATCGTGCGTCAGGCCCGTAAAACGGGCATCGCATTTTGCCGAGCCGTCCCGGCCCCGCTTGTGAAACCTCAGCACGTGACCGGACAATTGCGCTACGGTAATGACACGCGCGGAAGCCGCCCGTCCGAGCAGGCGCGGGGTCGACATGTTCGAGCCGTACGCAAAATACAGCAGGGTGGGCCCATCTGGCGGCACGAGAGGCTCCTAGCCGGTTTTGCGGTAGGTACCGATCAGTTCAGCCCGTGCGATGACGTGCCCGTTCATGGCGGCCTCGACGCCTGCCTTGCAGGGGTCGTGCATGAGCGGCAGGATGCAGTCCAGCGCATAGAGCTTGTGAAAATAGCGGTGCCGCCCGATGGGTGGACAGGGTCCGCCGTAGCCGCGGCGCTGCCAGCTGTTGATCCCCTCCCGCGTGCCGGACGGCAGGCTGTCCGTCCCGGCCCCTTCCGGCAGGCTGCGCACATCCGGCGGCAGGTTGTACAACACCCAGTGAACCCAGGTTGTTTGCGGCGCCTCAGGGTCCGGCGCATCCGGATCATCGACGATCAGAACGAGGCTGCGCGCCGCTTCAGGAACGTCAGTCCACGCCAGCGGCGGCGCCCTGTCCTGACCCTCGCAGGTATGGCGTGCAGGAATTTCACCGCCATGGGCGAAGGCGGCAGAACCGAGAGTCATGGTCATGATGCCCTCCGCAAGATACCGGGACCTGTCTCTTCACTCCCCCTGACTGCGGCCGTGACAATTTCGGCCCGTGGTACGGCGTGGTGAGCGCGGTATAACCCATGCTGCGATAGAGCACACCACAATGAGGCCATTGGCCGGCCCTGCCTCAAGCCCACGGCTGCCTTCCGTACAGCATGCGCAGTTCGTCCTTGGCCCGCTCCAGTATCTGCAGCTGTTTCCTGTCCAGATTACTGCCGGCGCGGTTGATATAGAACACCAGCATGGACATCGCCGAGCGGTACGGTGAGCTTTTGCGCCGGGTACTGGCCTCGGCCGAGCGCTGCAGTGAGCGGGCGATCTTCCCCGGGTCCGCCCATGTAAACACGCCCTCTTCCAGGTCCAGTGCGTTACTCTCGCGGGTCACCTTGCCGGACCAGCGCGTGGTGGCTGTAGCTTTCGGTTTGCTGGACATCGGTATATTGGCAGTGTAGATCATCGTACCCCGGGCCTGGTACCGCAACGGCCGGTGACCGGCCAGATCGGCAACATTCAGGGTATGACACGGTAGCCGCCGGGTGATATATCCCCCAGCGACCATTCACCGACCCGGTAGCGCACCAGGCGCAGCGTGGGGTGACCGACATGCGCCGTCATGCGCCGCACCTGCCGGTTGCGCCCCTCGGTGACGGTCAGGTCCAGCCAGCAGGTCGGAATGGCCCGGCGTGTGCGGATCGGCGGATCGCGCGGCCAGATGCCAGGCGGCGGGATGGATTTCACGCCTGCCGGCCGTGTCATGCCGTCCCTGAGCGGGACGCCCCTGCGCAACTGGTCGAGTTCCCGCGAACCGGGAATGCCCTCTACTTGCACCCAGTAGCCTTTTTCCTTGCCGAACCTCGGATTACTGAGGCGATGCTGCAGACGCCCGTCATCCGTCAGCACGAGCAGGCCCTCACTGTCATAGTCGAGCCGGCCGGCACAATACACCCCGGGCAAGTCGATATAGTCCGCGAGTGCCGCCTTGCCACCCGTTGCGGTGAACTGCGACAGCACCCTGAAGGGTTTGTTGAACAGGACGATCATGGGATTGCGCGCGTTACCTTTCTGCACCTGTGGCGGCAGGCAAAGGAGTCTCCGGACATTGACGGGTAATGCAGACCGCGCCCGCCGGCATTCCCGGCTCGCCATGCCGGTTCGCGGTGAGCTGAACCACTACCGGCGCGCCTGTCGACGGTGGCAGCCGCTGTCAGGCGCCCTTCAGCAACAGTCGGGCGCGGGCATTCAACGCCTTGCGTCAGACTTCCGGCACGGGCTGACGCGCGTCAGCCGTTGAACCGGATTCGTTTTTACAACAGGACTTGACCGATATCAATGAAAGGATCTCAGCGACTGGCATCATGCCTGCACCAGTTTGACAGAAGGAGATGACGCATGGGTGGAACAGGCAAGTTGGCGAAACTGCTGAGTACCAGCAGGGACCGGCACGAAATAGAGGACTGGATGTTCACGCTGACACCGCTGGGTGTCGCCTTTGTGTTTTTTATCGTATTTATCATGAGCACGGATATCGCCAATAAGGGATTCATCATGGTAGTTGGAACCGCGGCAGGCTTCATCGGTCTGCAGAGTTACTGGGTTTTCCGCGGCTGGCGAAAGAATCACGCTATGACGGTGCTCATGGGCATTTTCAGCATCGCGCTGGTTGTCGGTCTCGTCTGGTCTTACATGCAGTTTGCCTTATAGGTTCGTCCCGGAGGGTGGCGACCGGGTCCGCTACCGGTTGCCACTGCCCGCTCCCGCCCTGTCGTGGCTGCAGGCCGCCCCCGGCATTTCATCCCCCGTTATTCCGGCACGGCTGTTTTTTCGCGCACACAGGTACAGACGGCCGCGCCGCCCCGTTCGATCCAGCCGTGTATCATGTTGCCGCGGGTGAAGCGGCTGGCACACCTGCCTGCTGCATCGATCACGATAACCCCGCCCCATCCAGCGACCCTGGTCACCAGGTAATCGATGCCGGCCCGGGCCGCGCGGGCGGCGTCATAGCCCTGTATTTCGATGTATGACGCAATCGTCCTTGCCAGCACGGTACACATGAAGGCTTCGCCATGGCCAGTCCCCGAGACCGCACAGCTTGCATTGTCGGCGTACAGTCCCGCACCGATGACCGGCGAATCGCCGACCCGCCCCACGGGTTTATTGGTCACGCCGCCGCTCGACGTCGCGGCAGCCAGGTTGCCATGTATGTCACGGGCGACTGCGCCGACGGTCCCGGAATCCCGCGCCCTCCCGGATGGGTCAGCCGGGCCGGCGTATCCGGACGTGCCCGCCTTGCGGTGCGCGTCCCGGTATTGCCGCAGTCGCTCCTCCGTTACGAAGTACTCGTCAGGCATCTGCTTCATGCCGCAGGACGCGGCGAACCGCAGGGCACCTGCGCCGGCCAGCATCACCTGCGGGCTGTGCGCCAGCACGAGCCGCGCCAGCCTGACCGGATTGGCGATAGTGCCGACAGCCGCAACCGCCCCCGCGGAAAGATCCCGTCCGTCCATGATGGCCGCATCCATCTCCACCCTCCCATCCGCATTCAGCACGGAACCGCGGCCCGCATTGAACCGGGGATCGTCCTCGAGCAGACTCGCGCAGGTTTCGACCGCCTGCAGCGCACTGCCCCCACCGGCCAGGATTTCCCGACCCTGCCCCAGGATGGCGTAAAGGCTCGCCAGGCCGCCTGCCTGCTCCGGATCGCTGTCCACACATTCCCATGTGCCGGCACCGCCGTGGATCATCAGCGAGTAGGCGTTCGGCAACTGGATGCCCGGCTGATACGTTTGATGGAAATCATGCCCTGAGCAGGGTCCACAGTCCTATCTCCGATAAAGCCCGCCCCGGCGATGTGGCGCATGAGCCTTGCGCTGACATACTCCGCGACCGTCCACCGGTGAGCACGCCAATACCAGAGGCGATGACCAGCGCCAGCGCGAGCCCGACAAACACTGTCAGTTTCAGACATCCCGGTCGGCCGCAAACGGCAGGATCGCCAGCTGGGTCTCGTCGCCGAATTCGGCGATGAAGACGGTGGTGAATACGCTTATCAGGATTCTGCCTTCCAACTCAGTCTTCCTCATTCCGGTTGCTGGGATGATGTGGAATGGCTGTCATGGTGCCTCCCGCCGGGTCGCAGGGCAGTGTATCCCCAATCAGAGACGGACGAACAGGCGCGGCGGTACATCCCTGTAACACGGTAAGAGGCAAGACACCGCGGTCGAGGTACGATAGGGCCGGTGACGATGGCGCTCAGCCCACCGCCACCGACCCGGCCCGATCACGGATAGACGCGCCAGTAGCGGTAGCGGTAGTTATAGTCAGGCCGGTACTGGTTCTGTGCGTCGTAGCCGCGCCGCGCCTCGGCCATGTCGCGGTACCACTGGCTGCGCGCACGATTCCACTGACGGCGTGCCTCCGCCGCGGGGTTGTTCCACCAGCGACGCTGGCTGCGCCAGCGATCCATGTTTTCACGGCGCAGCCTGGCCGCTTCCTTGATTTGGGCAATGCGGCGGTTTTGCGCGGTGCGATAGTCGTCGCCATCGCTGGAGTCGTTCTGTGTTTCTGCCTCCACCGAAGACGTCTCCGCGGAGGATTCTGCCGCAGCCGGCTCCGTGACGGCGGGTTCCGTCGCAACCGGCTCCGCGGCGGGTCCCATTGCAGCCGGCTCCGCGGCGGGTCCCATTGCAGCCGGCTCCGCGGCGGGTTCCGTCGCAGCCGGCTCCGCGGCGGGTTCCGTCGCAACCGGCTCCGCGACGGGTTCCATTGCAGCCGGCTCCGCGGCGGGTCCCGTGTCGGCAGCATCGGCCTCCACCGCCAGTGCCGGTGCCTGCCAGCCGCTGCCGGCGCACAGCGCGAGGGTGATCAGCATGGCGGTCAACGTGCTTGTTGAAACATTGGGTTTGTTCATGGCGTCCTCCTGGCTCGACCACCTGGACGGGCCAGGCAAATGAGCAATACTTGTTTTGTCAGAAAATTGACCCTACCTTGAACAACCCGGGACATCATTGACGGATATCAAGCGATCGGGGTGTTGGCCGGCCGAAAGCCTCGACCGGCAGGCCTGTGCGGGATGGCACACGGCAAGGATGTCCAGCGCGTAGCCAACCGGCTGCGATCACGCAGGGTGATACTGCTGCACTGCAGTCTGACCATTTCACGCTGTTCGAAATCCTTCGGTTGCCGGCCGATGACCACCCGCGCGGCGCCTGATTCGGTCCGAGATCCTGATGGGTTGCTTGCAGGGTATCGTCTGCGCCGGCCTGAGGTACCTGCCTCGACCAGCGCGATCGGCTACCGATGTGGTCGCTGCACGAGGCAACACGAAACGGCGGGAGGCGCTCGATCGCGGTATGGCCCGATGCAAGCGGCTGGCGTGAATGGTCAGGGCGACGATGCCGTATTCCGTAACCCCTTCAGCCGGGTAGTGGTTGTTACCGAACGGGCAGGACGCGACGAGCATATCCGCATCGCCCGGATCGAGGCGGTGGGAAACGATCTCGCGGCCGTTCCCGGGACGCGTGATGACCTTGACGCAGCCCACGATGATGAGGCGTGATTGCTGTACGGATCGCCCTGGTGTCTTACGGTCGACCGTGGCGGTACGCTGACTTCATCGGCATCACCCGGCGACGCTGGTGACATCCGCCTCCATGGCGGCCTGCCCCGCCATGACCGTGTCGGGGAATATGACTCGCCAGTCGCGCTTCATCGGCTTCGGGCGCGCCGCGCCCGCCGCACGGGCTCGCCGGCACCGACCGGATTATTGCGCGGCGACCAGCCGGTCCAGTTCATCGAGAGCCTTCACGGACCGGTGCAGACTGAAGGTCGCACGGGTCTGACCCCATGGCCAGCGTAGAAAGGTTACCGTCAATTGATGCCCCGCGCGCAGCTGTTTCAGCAGCGTATTGTCGGCAGGGATGCAGCCGGTGGCATTTTGCGCACCAAACTGAACAGGTGGTTGGTCATCGACCTGCATGCTGACGCCCTGCACCGGGTAGTCATGACCGAATACGCAAACGGAACGCGCGTACGGGGGTTCACCCTTCAGCCAGGAAATCCACAATACCGGCGTCGGGTGATAGATTTCGTCGCCCAGCGATGCGGTGACCTTGCCGTAGGTCTCCGCCTTGCACTGTGTGGAAAAATTGACCTCCTCGTAGATACAGTCGACGCGCCAGTTGCCGAACTGCACTCTGCGTTCGCGTGCCGCTTCGCGTTCCTGTACTCCCGTGTCCTGTGACACAACCTCGCCCGATTGCGCCCCGGTGGTGCCGCCGGCGTGAAAATTGGCACATCCGGTGGCCAGTACGACAGGCAGCAGCAGGCTGGCAGGTATTTTCATGGTTCACTCCTCGTGGGAAAGCAGCAGATAGAAAACAGGCATCGATTATTTAACAGATTCCGGATTTCATAAAGGCGCCAGGACATTTTTTTCGCTATATTCACGTTACCAACCGACCTGATCTAATACAGCCCGGAGGCCACATGTTGCGAATTGTATCCGTTTTAGTTCTGCTGCTGACGAGCCTGTCCGCCCAGGCCGCCGTCGTCGGCAAGGACGTCAGCTATCAGACCGGCGATACCGTGATGAAGGGATACCTGGCCTGGGACGATGCCGTGCAGGGTAGGCGCCCCGGGATCCTGGTGGTCCACGAGTGGTGGGGACAGAATGCCTATGCGCGCCGGCGCGCGGATATGCTTGCGGCCCTGGGCTATACCGCACTGGCCCTGGACATGTACGGCGGGGGCAAGACCGCCACGCATCCCAAGGACGCCGGCCGGTTCTCCACTGCCGTGCGCAGTAACCTGCCGAAGATGAAGGCGCGTTTCGAGGCGGCGCGCCGGTTTCTGAACGAACAGCCCACCGTCGATCCGGACAGGAATGCCGCTATCGGTTACTGTTTCGGCGGCAGCGTTGTACTCGAGATGGCCCGCATGGGTGAGGATCTCGACGGCGTGGTGAGTTTCCACGGCAGCCTCGGCGGGCTGGGGCCCGTCAGCGCGCCGGTCAAGGCAAAGATCCTGGTCGCCCACGGTGCCGATGATCCGTTCACCACGGCGGAACAGATCGACCAGTTCAAGCACGATATGGACACCGCCGGTGCGGATTACCGATTTATCAGTTATCCGGGCGCCAAGCACAGCTTCACCAACCCGGAGGCGGACAGCGTCGGCAAAAAGTTCGGCTTGCCGCTGGCCTACAATGCCGCAGCCGACGCGGCCTCCTGGCAGGCAATGCAGGATTTCTTCAAGACCCTCTTCAAATGACGGCAGCGTGTCGGGTCAGGGGCCGGCCGCCGCAGGCCGGAGGGGACTCCCGGGCCCGGGGCCGGCCGTCCCGGCGATCCGGACACTGCCCGCCTGCCGTCGCGAAGCGCTGCGACACGGGGCCACATTAAAGGCATCTCCCGGTCAAAAATCCCGTCATGTATTGAGGTTGTCTGCCGGTTGCGACACTATTGGCGGTAAGCGGGTCACAATAACGAGAGGAGCGACACACCATGGACAAAGGCGTTATCAATATCGCTGTTTTGCTTTTGATACTCGTATGCTTCTGGATCTTCTTCCTGTGGAAGAATTCGCGCCGGCTGAACAGCGACATCAAACTGGTTGCGCGGCAGCACAACCTCATCCGGCACGACGATCGTGCGCGTACCCTGTGCCGCGCCGTACACCTGATCAATCCGAATCTCTCGGCGGGCATCGATTACGTCATCCGGCATAACCCGGGCCAGGAGCCGATCATCGCGGAATGGAAGGCCGATGACCCGCAACCGACGGACGAACAGATCAGGTCGGCACTGGAAGAGGTCACGAGCACCTATCACGAGCAGGAATATGCCGAGATGCGGCATGCCGAGTATCCCAGCATCGAGGAACAGCTGGAAGCGGCCTATGAGGCCCGCCAGGGCAACATCGCCAAGCAGGTCGCGGTGGACGAGAAGATCCGCCTGGTCAGGGAGAAATACCCGAAGTCGGATGACTGCATCTAGCCCGGCAGCCTCGCCGGGACCCCGGATACTAGCGCGCTACGCGCGGTGCCGGACGTCGCTCCGGAACGAAAGGAATAGCCGCGCTACCGCCTGAGTGAAGCACACGTCCGGGCATGCGCGAACCCGTCAGGGCCGGGATTGGCGGTATTAACCGGCTAGAGCGTTCGCTGCCGGATTCCTGTGGCTCTCGTGATTCCACAGCCTGCCACCCGGACCGGACTGATTCGGCGTGTCATGTCGTGAGTGGAACGCCGCTACTGCGGAACCCAGCTGCCGTCGGATTGCCGGCAGGCCCGGCCGTACACCTCCTGTGCACGTCCGCCGATCGTGGCACGTGTCGTGTACTCGCGGCAATAGCGGCCATCCGGATTACGGAAGGTGTTCACGGGCGTGACCCGGTAGTCGGTACCGTTGTCCGGATTGCGCCAGTACACCGACTCCCGGTTCGGTGTATTTTCTAGAACCTGGCCGGTACATTGCTGATCGCTGGCGTTCATGGTGCGACCGATTGAACGGCCGACCAGGATGCCGATGACGGTGCCGGCGATGGTCGCCGCGGTGCGTCCCGAGCCCTCGCCGATACGCGAACCGGCGATGCCTCCGACCACCCCGCCCAGCACGGCGCCGAGCCGGTCGCGGTCGCAGCGTCCGTCGTGGATGTACGGGTTCTCGTGACTGCGGCCGTGCCAGGGCAGGTCCGACCGGTGTTCGCGATCGTCATGGCGGTCCCGGTGCTTGTCGCGGTAACCGTATGCCGGCGCCCACGGCGGCGGATCGGCCGATGCCGGAGCAACGATGGCCAGTGCCAGCATCGCTGCCAGCGTGGACTTCACGATAGCGTTAAGCTTCTGATACATGTGTTCTGCTCCTTGGGATGATTTTCTCGAATTCAGGTTCGACACATCGGATGGCTCAGTATAGCCTGCCCGTGTTCCCACGTTAGGACGGCAGTCACGGCGTCGGCTTAATCGCACCGGTACGGTCCGGCGCGGAACCCGGCAGGCCTTTGCCATCCCCCGGCGTCTGCTTGCCGAGCTTATTGCGCCGGCCCGGGATCGTATCCCAGCACCGGCGCCAGCCAGCGTTCCGTATCGCTGACCGTCATGTCCTTGCGCCGTGCGTAATCCTCCACCTGGTCGCGGCCGAGCTTGCCGGTGCCGAAGTAGCGCGCCTCGGGATGTGCGAGGTACAGACCGGACACGGATGCCGTCGGCAGCATGGCGAAGCTCTCGGTAAGCGAGATGCCGGCGTTGCGCGCGGGCTCGATCAGCGTCCACAGGGTAGCCTTCTCGGTGTGATCCGGGCAGGCGGGATAACCGGGCGCCGGCCGGATGCCGCGGTATTCCTCGCGGATCAGTTCTTTATTGCTGAGGCTTTCCGCCGCCGCGTAGCCCCAGAATTCCTGGCGCACGCGCTCGTGCAGGCGCTCGGCGAACGCCTCGGCGAGCCGGTCGGCCAGCGCCTTGAGCAGGATGGCATTGTAGTCATCATGGTCGGCCTCGAACGCGGCGACCCGTTCATCGATGCCGATGCCGGTGGTAACGGCGAAGGCGCCGATGTAGTCTTCCACGCCCGAATCCTTCGGGGCGATGAAGTCGGCCAATGCGAAGTCCGGTGCCCCGCCGCGGTGGGCAATCTGCTGGCGCAGGGTATGGAACACGGTGAGCACCTGGGTTCGCGTGTCATCGGTGTAAAGCGCGATATCATCATCGTTGACGGTGTTGGCCGGGTAGAAACCGATCACCGCCCGCGCCTGCAGCCAGCGCTCGCCGACGATCTGCTTCAGCATGTCGTTGGCATCCTCGAACAGGCGCCTCGCCTCATTGCCGACGGTCGCATCGTCGAGAATCTGCGGAAACCTGCCGGAGAGTTCCCAGGTCTTGAAAAACGGGCTCCAGTCGATGTACCTGACCAGGTCGGCCAGCGGGTAGTCGTCGAACACCTTCAGGCCGGTAAATGCGGGCCGGGTCACCTTGTAACGGTTCCAATCGGTGGCGAATTTGTTGGCGCGTGCCTGTGCGAGCCCCAGCAGCTTGCGTTCCTGTTGCTGGGCAGCACGATTCGTGCGCAGTGTCTCGTAGGTCGCCTTGATGTCCTTGACATAGGCCTTGCACCGGTCCTCGCTCAGCAGGCTGCTCGCCACGCCCACCGCGCGCGAGGCATCCGGCACGTAGACCACCGCGCCTTCGTAGTGGGGGTCGATCTTCACCGCCGTGTGGATGCGCGAGGTTGTGGCACCGCCGATCAGCAGTGGCAGCGTGAAGCCCCGGCGCTGCATCTCGCGGCCGATGTGCACCATCTCATCGAGCGAGGGCGTGATCAGCCCGGACAGGCCGATGATATCGACCTTCCGCTCCTCGGCCGTTTTCAGGATGGTCTCGGCCGGCACCATGACGCCAAGATCGATCACCTCGTAGTTGTTGCATTGCAGCACCACACCGACGATGTTCTTTCCGATGTCATGCACATCGCCCTTCACCGTCGCCATCAGGATACGCCCGTTGTTGCCGGTCGCGGCGTCCTTCTCGGCCTCCATGTACGGCATCAGATACGCGACCGCCTTTTTCATCACGCGCGCGGACTTCACCACCTGTGGCAGGAACATCCTGCCGGCGCCGAACAGGTCACCGACCACGTTCATGCCATCCATCAACGGACCCTCGATGACCGCCAGCGGACGACCAGCCTGGAGGCGCGCCTCCTCGGTGTCCTTCTCTATGAAATCGGTGATGCCCTTGACCAGCGCGTGTGCCAGGCGCTTGTTGACCTCCCACTCGCGCCATGCCTGAGTATCGGCCTGCTCCGCGACCCTGCCCTCGCCGCGGTAACGCTCGGCGATCTCCAGCAGCCGCTCCGTCGCGTCGGGTCTGCGGTTCAGTACCACGTCCTCGACACGCTCGCGCAGGTCCGCAGGTATCTCGTCGTAGATGGCCAGCTGGCCGGCATTGACGATACCCATGTCCATGCCGGCCTGGATGGCATGGTAGAGGAACACGGCATGGATCGCCTCGCGCACCGGGTTGTTGCCGCGAAACGAGAACGACACATTGGACACACCGCCGGATACCAGCGCATGCGGCAACTTCGTCTTGATGTCGTGGGTGGCATCAATGAAATCACGACCGTAGTTGTTGTGCTCCTCGATACCGGTGGCAATGGCAAAGATGTTCGGATCGAATATGATGTCTTCCGGCGGAAAGCCGACCTGTTCGGTCAGCAGCCGGTAGGCACGCCGGCAGACATCGAATTTGCGCTCGTGCGTATCGGCTTGGCCCTGCTCGTCGAAGGCCATGACGATGGCGGCGGCGCCGTAGCGCCGGACCAGCCTCGCGTGCCTGATGAATTCCGCCTCGCCTTCCTTCATGCTGATGGAGTTCACCACCCCCTTGCCCTGGATGCACTTCAAGCCGGCTTCGATCACCTCCCACTTGGAGGAGTCGATCATGATCGGCACGCGCGAAATATCCGGTTCGGCGGAGATCAGGTTGAGGAAGCGCACCATGGCCGCCTTTGAATCCAGCATGCCCTCGTCCATGTTGACATCGACAAGCTGGGCGCCGTTTTCCACCTGCTGGCGCGCGACGTCCAGCGCGGCCTCGTAATCGCCTTCCGTGATCAGGCGCCTGAAGATGGCCGAGCCGGTGACGTTGGTGCGCTCGCCGACGTTGACGAACAGCGAATCCGGGCCGATGTTGCACGGTTCGAGACCGGACAGGCGGCAGCGGGCTTCGATGGCGGGCGGTTTGCGTGGTGGATACCGGCCGACGGCCTCCACGATCGCCCGAATGTGCGCGGGCGTGGTGCCGCAGCAGCCGCCGATGATATTGACGAAGCCGTTCGCCGCCCAGTCGGCGAGCTCGCGGGCCATGGCTTCCGGCGTCTCGTCATACTCGCCGAATTCGTTCGGCAGACCGGCGTTCGGGTGTGCGGAGACGCAGGTATCCGCGATGCCCGACAGCTCTTCCACATACGGGCGCAGCTGGGCGGCGCCCAGCGCGCAGTTGAGGCCGATCGAAAGCGGTCGCGCGTGGCGCAGCGAGTTGTAGAACGCTTCGGTCACCTGGCCGGTCAGCGTGCGGCCGGACTGGTCCGTGATCGTGCCCGAGATCATGACCGGCAGGCGCGTACCCGTTTCCTCGAAGCACGTCTCAATGGCGAATACGGCCGCCTTGGCGTTCAGCGTGTCGAAGACGGTCTCGACCAGGAGCAGGTCGACACCACCTTCGATCAGTCCGTGCGTCGATTCGAGATAGGCGGCGACCAGCTCGTCGAAACCGATATTGCGAAAGCCGGGGTCATTGACGTCCGGCGAAATCGAGGCGGTGCGGTTGGTCGGACCCAGCACACCGGCGACGAAGCGCGGCTTGTCCGGCGTCTGCCGCGTGAACGCGTCCGCTACGCGGCGCGCCAGCTGTGCGGCGGTGACATTGATTTCACGGCTCAGTTCCTGCATCCCGTAGTCGGCCATCGCCACACGCGTGGCGTTGAAGGTATTGGTCTCGAGGATGTCGGCGCCGGCGGTCAGATACGCGTGATGGATATCCGCGATGAGCTGCGGCCGGGTCAGCACCAGCAGGTCGTTGTTGCCCTTCAGGTCACGCGGCCAGTCGGCGAATCGCTCGCCTCGGTAGTCCGCTTC
>Ga0210123_1000906_pt1 | contig 16434 bp, 14 predicted proteins | sample Muzzi_PWB_D2_FD_185535 | JGI IMG/M metagenome (GOLD analysis project Ga0210123, IMG submission 185535) | Wetland microbial communities from San Francisco Bay, California, USA, that impact long-term carbon sequestration - Muzzi_PWB_D2 (SPAdes) | ecosystem: Environmental > Aquatic > Marine >... | reverse complement strand
ACTGGTCGAACAGCTGCTCGACCGGCACGGCACCGGCCGCGTGCTGTTTCGCAATACACGTTCAGCCATCAAGGGTTTCCCCGACCGGGTAATGACCAGCTACCCCCTGCCGCTACCGGAGGCCTATGCCAGAGACATAAAACAGCTGCAGGCCGGGGACGCAATCGACCCGCAATTTTTATTGTCCCCGGAACTGCTGTACCAGTCCGGGCAGAAACAGACCCGCTGGACCGGCATCGACCCGCGCATGGACTGGCTGCGCACACAGCTGAAGAAGCTGTGGCCTGAAAAGGTCCTGCTCATCACGGCCAGCGCCGAGACCGCCCTTGATATTGCCGAGACGCTGCGTATCAAGTCGGGCATCCATGCCGCCGTCTTTCACGAAGGCATGAGCATCATGGAACGCGACCGTGCCGCCGCCTGGTTTGCCGACCCTGATTTTGGCACGCAAATACTGGTGTGCTCGGAGATTGGCAGCGAAGGCCGGAATTTCCAGTTTGCCCACCACCTGGTGCTGTTTGACCTGCCGCTGAATCCCGACCTGCTGGAGCAGCGCATCGGACGCCTGGATCGCATCGGCCAGACACAAACCATTCAGATACATATTCCCTACCTGGAAGACAGCGCCCAGGCCCTGATGCTGCACTGGTATCACGAGGGGCTCAAGGCCTTTGAGTACACCTGCCCGGCGGGATACAACGTCTTTGTCCAGGTTGAAGCCGAACTGCTGTCCGCCATTCGACAGGGTGACAGCGATGCATCAGGCCTTATCAAGGAGACCCAAAAACACCGCCGTGCGTTAAACGAGGCCCTGCATCGTGGCCGGGACCGCTTGCTGGAATACAATTCCTGCCGGCCACACATCGCCAACACACTTCCCGGACGCATCCAGGCGGAGCAGACTGCCGCTGACCTGATGCCCTACCTGGAAAGGGTGTTCGACTGCTACGACATCGAAATCGAGCCCCTCTCTGAAGGCAGTTATATCATCCGGCCAGGTGAACACATGCACACCGGCAGTTTCCCGGGACTCCGGAATGAAGGCATGACCATCACCTGTGACCGGGAGATCGCGCTCGCCAATGAAGACCGCCACTTCATGAGTTGGGAACATCCACTGGTCAGCGGCGCCATGGAAATGGTGCTGGCCAGTGAACTCGGCAACACCGCAATGACTGCCCTGCAATACCGCGGCGCAAAACCGGGCACCATGCTGCTGGAATGCCTGTATACGCTGGATGCCATAAGCAGTGATGTCCTGCAGACCAGTCGTTACCTGCCGCCCACCACCATTCGCATCGTCGCCGACCCGCAGGGCAGGGACCACGGCGCAAGCCTGTCACATGCCTTCATCAATGAAACATGCGACCCCGTGTCCGCCGATACCGCGAGCAGGATTATTCGCACCTACACCCGGCAAATGCGCAACATGGTAGAAGCCAGCGATGCCATCGCAAACCGGCAGGCGCCGGCACTGCTCGCCAGGGCACGGCAACAATCCAGGCAGACCCTGGAGAAGGAAATCGACCGGCTAGAGGCGTTACGCCGCATCAATGCAAATGTGCGCAGCGAAGAAATTGAATTCATGGAACTGCAGCGGGACGCGCTTGCAGCCGCACTCGATTCAGCAAGCTTCCGGCTCGAGGCACTGCGGGTTATCGTGGTGACATAAAAATGTGATCGCGGATGTGATCCGCTCCTACAATTGTTTGATCGTGCGTAGGAGGGGATCTCATCCGCGATTAACTAACCCGTACCGCTTAATGCTGCCAGACCGCGCAGCCCTGGTCCCTCAACCAGTCCGCCAGGGCCGCTTCTTTTTCATCATCGCTTAGCCCCTCGGCAGCAAAGCCGTCAATCAGCTCCAGGGCCAGTTCAATACCGTATTGCCGCGGATACCTGCTGCTGCGGTAGCCGGTCTTGTGCTGTTCAAAACGGTCCCCCGGCTCATGGATTGTGATGCCGACGTACAGGCAGGGCATCCCCTCGATATATCCCGGGTTCGCCTGGCGGAATTCCCTGTGCTCCAGCACCTGCGGGTCGAGTGTTATAACGTACAGCTTGCGGCCCTGCCTGCGCCTGGCCTTGTTACGGGCCAGCTGCTTCCAGCGGAGGATCTTTTGATCCCGGCGCGCATCTTCCAGGGCCTGTTCCTCCGGATCATTCCTCATGAATACATGATACAAGGAGCAGGCACTGCACCGATAGCCATGCAAAACAGCTGCAGCCCGTGCAATGCTCTCAACAGCACGGTCATTTTCTGCTATAAATGCACCATGAAAGCCATCCACATGACCGCAACAGGGCCGGCCACCGACGTACTCCGGCTGGTCGACGTCGACGCACCCGCAATCACCCGCGCCACCCAGATCAAGGTGCAGCTGAAGGCGGCCGGCATCAACCCCGTCGACACCAAGCTGCGCAGCCGCGGCGTCTTTTACCCCGATGCACTGCCCGCCATCCTTGGCTGTGACGGTGCCGGTGTCGTTACCGAAACCGGCAGCGAGGCCCGACGTTTCCAGCCCGGCGATGAAGTCTGGTTCTGCCATGGCGGCCTCGGCGGCGCAGCCGGCAATTACGCCGAATTCACGGTGCTGGAAGAATCCGGGGCAGAAAGCAAACCGGAGTCATTGAGTTTCGAGGAGGCCGCCGCACTGCCGCTGGTCCTGATCACCGCCTGGGAGGCACTCTTCGATCGGGCAAGACTCACCGCAAGCCAAACGGTCCTGATCCATGCCGGTGCCGGGGGTGTCGGCCATGTCGCCATCCAGCTGGCCAAATCGGTCGGTGCACGGGTCGCGACCACGGTCAGCACCCCGGAAAAGGCCGCACTCGTGCAACATCTGGGTGCCGAGCGGGTATTCTCCTACCGGGAGCGTGACTTTGTGAAAGAAGCCATGGAATGGACCGCTGGCCGCGGCGTCGACGTGATCCTGGATACCGTTGGCGGGGAGACCTTCCGCAGGAGCCTGGGGGCGGCCGCCACCTACGGACAGGTCGTCACCCTGCTCGACCCCGGTCATGATGTCGAGTGGAAAGAGGCCCGCAACAGGAACCTGGGTATTCACTTCACCCTGATGCTGACACCCATGCTGCAGGACCTGCCCGAGGCACGCCTGCACCAGGGCGACATCCTTAACCAGTGTGCGAAATTGATCGATGCCGGAAAGCTCAAACCACTGATATCAACCACCCTGCCACTGGAAGACGCTGCAAAGGCACATGAGTTAATCGAAGAAGGCCATGTGCAGGGGAAGATTGTATTGACCCTATAGACAGCCTGCATAATCGCGCCTGCGAGGCGCTCCTACAAATGCCTGAATACGGTATTTGCCTGATCGTGACCGCGGGAGGGCCTCGACGCGTTCCACCTGAAATTACATATCACGACCGAGGTCGGCCTGTATGCGGGAGTGCAACGCCGGCTCGATATCCGCTGCAACGTCCTGCGGGGCACAGATCCTCAACACGATATGGCCGGGTGCGGTCTGCACAAACTGGAACTGCTCAACCCCGCGATGGCCATCGAGCAGGCGCAAAAAAATCGAACACGAGCTGGTCTTTTGGAAAATGTTTTTCAAGCCGCTTTTAGTTCAGACATCACCGGGCAGCTGTGACGGGACCTCCACGGGCTGTCCGGGCGGCACTTCCAGTGGCGGTTCGGGCGAGGTTTCGGGTGGACCACCCGGAGGAATGCCGGGCGGCAGGTCGGGTTGCGGTACCTCCGGCGGGTTGCCCGGTGGGATTTCCGGGTCACCTGCATGAGCAGGATTGCTCCTTTGTGTGTACATGGTCTGTCCCGTCTGATCAGTGGATACTACCAAGTGTAGTAGCAACCGCCCGTGTCCGCGAAGAAATCCGTCGCACGCGTGAAAGATGTCCGGGACGCGCAATCCGCAATACCGCGTCTTTGATCTTTATTCCCTGTTCACTTCCCGATATTGTTCATCCATGCCTACGCAAATCGAAGAACTCCGCAGCGGATGGATGAGTCATGGCCTCACACGTGACGGGCTGAACCCCGATCCATTCCGGCAATTCGAACTCTGGTACACACAGGCGACCGACTCCGGCATTGCCGAACCCAACGCGATGAGCCTCGCCACGGTCGATGCCGACGGGCAGCCGTGGCTACGCACCGTGCTGCTGAAGATCTACGATGAACATGGCTTCGTGTTCTTCACCAATTACGAAAGCGACAAGGCAAAACAGATCGCGGTCAATCACAGGGTTTCCCTGCTGTTCCCGTGGGTCGCACTCGGGCGGCAGGTCAAGATCTGCGGCCGGGCGGAGAAAATCCCGACTGCAGAATCGTTAAAATATTTTACGTCACGTCCGCGCGGCAGCCAGATCGGCGCCTGGGCCTCCCCGCAGAGCCAGGTCATCTCCTCCCGCTCGCTCCTGGACGCGAAGGTCGACGAGATCAAGCGCAAGTTTGCAAAGGGCGAGGTGCCCCTGCCCTCCTTCTGGGGCGGCTACCGAGTCACACCGTTTGAAATCGAATTCTGGCAGGCCCGCGAAAGCCGGCTGCATGACCGGTTTGTTTATACACAGGACGACGACCACTGGACGATCAAACGGCGGGCGCCGTAACCGGTGCCAGGGCCTGTTTCCTGCTTGTATTGACGTTAAATCAGGCACGGACACCCGCGCTCACAACCGAAGTGCATGCTGGATCTTTTCAGCCCACGTGGCCGCTACCCCCGCATCCTCCGCATAATCCCGCCAGCGCGACACCACCGCCCGCACCTCCCCGACAATAACCTCGGCACGTCCGCGTTTCATCGAGGCCGTCCTTGCGCAGTCCCTGAAATCGTCCAGGGTAATATCATCCCGCTTGCCGTTCAGTGTCATCTGGTGGCTGGCCGTCCAGCTGCCGGCAGGATTGTAACTCCAGGTCATATCAAAGGCCGGTGACAGCGACCAGTTCCCGGCCTTGTCCATCAGGAAGGCGATGTTCTTGACGTGGTCGTCCTGGTTGCGCGCGATGATGTTAAACACCATGCGGCGAAACTGTTCCTCGATGGCGCTCATGGACAGGCCCAGCTGCCGAATCACCAGCAGCGCCTGTTCATAGGCATAGGCGCCCGCCAGGTTGAAATCATAATGTGCCAGCGCACACAGCGATTGCATGTGGAGTTTTTCACCACCGGCAAGGCGATCAAAACGCCGGGTCATAAAATGCCGCCGGCCGTTCTCCTCGAACAGCCGGCATTCACTGATATCAATACCGCAGTCCCTGGCCATCCTGTAATAGGCGTATTCAATCGCTCCATAACCTTGCGGGTCCTCGAGTTCCTTGTCCCGGTTACCCCTGACGCCATCAAATTTCAGCAACCAGTATTCGAATCCCGCGCCTGCCGGGATCTGGCCGGAACGGACCTCGTTGCTTGCCGGGTTCCAGGCAATGACCGCCTTGGCCCGGGCGCCACCGGCCGAGGTGCCGACCCGCAGGATATCGGTCAGCGCCCGTTCCCTGCCTGCATCGACAAAGGAAGCCCGCAGGTCATTGCGATGGGTGAGTACGTCCGCTGCAAGTTCCACCAGCTTGTCGATATGTATCCGGTTTGCCTGCCGTGCCCTCGGTCCAGTCGCCGGTGAAAATTCCAGGGCCCCCATTCCCCGCTTACCCGTATAGCACAATCGTTCAACGGCATTGTACGAGTCCGGCTGGCGTCCCCGGCTGGCCAGCCAGGCATCGATCAGTACATGGCCGAACTTGTCCGGGAGCGAGTCCGCCAGCAGGCCGGGTAGCCCGTAAAAGGTCTTTCTGGACAGCTCGGGAAAACGATAGACGCGGCTGGAAAGCGGCATCATGAGCGGCGCAATCTCGATGCCGCTGGCGGCAAACGCCGGGTCGTATTCGAAGGCCGTCACATCACTGCCCTCACTCAGCGAGACCGCACCGATCGTACGGCCCCAGAGCCTGACCTCGGCAACGCTGCTCATGTGTCGTCATCCCAGGACCACGGCTTCCCGGACTGATCCGAACGGCGGCCGCCCGAGGCACGTTGGCGTACCTTTCCCTTGCGCTTCAGCAGGTCCATCGGCCTTGGCCCGGCCTCGGGGATCATGCCATCCAGGCCCGGCAGGAGATCCAGCACCCGCAGAATCCGGATCAGGCTCGACACCTGCGCCGAGGCCCCCGCCTCGATCCGTTCGACCGTCCGCTTGGCGACGCCCGCCTGTTCGGCCACCGCCGCCTGGGTTAATTGCAGATCGAGCCTGCAACGCGTTAAGCGCGCGCCGACCTCGCTAAGGATGGCCTCATCTGTGAGGAGGTTTGATACTTTCATAGTCGCCACCTTTGATGGTTTATTATCAATATATCTCGTTAACTATGACGACTTATATAATCTGACACTTTCAAATTGTCAAATCGCCTATTATGGCGAATTTTGTAGTATATATTATTTAGCTCGTAGATATTGACGAGTTATTGACTATTTAAATCGAATGCACGCTCTATCCCCCGCCCCCTACCAAAAAGTATAAGTATCTGTATTTATTATCGAATAGGTCATATTTTAAAGTTCTGGAAAACAACTCTAAAGGGAACCTGTTCTGAGACGATATATATAATATCATTATTTGCTAATATTGTGATATACTACTTAACAATTCATGTATGCGAGGTATGAAATATGAACATGGCTAAAGTTTTCAAACAAATCCTGCTGACGGCGATGCTGGTGACCGGCGCCGGCCTGGTGCTGGCCGAGGATGGTGAGATCTGTTCGCCATTCATGGGCGGCATGGTCGACGAGGCCTTTCTGGCAACCATGTTGTCCGCGGCGCATGACGGCCACCTCTACCGTATACAGCAGAAAAGCTCCCAGGTGGGGTTCTGTGTCGACAGCAAACTGTCACGCGTTAAAGGCCACTTCAATAACTTTCAGGGTGGCATGACGCTTAATTCCGGGGACAACGCCAACGGCCAGACAATGGTCCTGATCAAGGCGGCCAGCCTGGATACCAAGGGCTCCATCATTGAGAACATGCTCAAGGGCGAGGATTTCTTTGATGTGAAAAACCATCCCGAGATCCTGTTTGTCAGCAATGGCTTCCAGTGGACAGGGCCGGATACGGCCGTGATCAAGGGCGACCTTACAATGCGGGGAATAAAGAAACCCGTCATCTTCAATGTCACGATGAAGCCGCTTGATACCGGCAAGACCGGCCAGGCACAGACGATCCTCGTCAAGGCAACCACGACGATTAACCGCGCCGATTTCGGCATGGAAGGTCTCTCCTCTGTGGTGAACAACAGTGTCCAGCTGTGCATGAGCATCGAGGCACGGAAATACCAGTCCTGAAGCATCAGGAAATCATGGCGGGGGCGGACAATCGTCCGCCCCCGCTGTTTACCGGCCCCCAAAAAACCGGGAGGCCGACTGGGATGGCACCACCTTGAATTGCAGAATCCGCACCTCGCGGGGAATACCCGTTATCTGAATTGCGTATACTGTCCCGGCGAATTCCCGCCAACTCACACCGACAGGAAATGAACGATGAACGGAGACAACCATGAGTGACACACTGATGATCCTGCCCGCCGGCAATACCGAGGGCATCCGCCTGGTCCGCGTACCCGATGACTTCGAGTCGCACGAGGCCTACCGACATGTAACCGGCCTGATAGCCGCTGCCGAAGAAGAAGATCCAAACTGTGACCCGGACGACATCCTGGCCGTCCTCGATGACCATGGTTTCGAGACAGTGGAGTTCATTCTCGGACCAACCCTGCCATAATATCCCGAGCACGCGGCCTGACCTGATTATGCCGGCTTAGTACATGAGCCCAGACCGGAGTTACAAGTTCCCGTGGCGGAAGGGCAATCACTTTGAAGTCCTCGTCGACAGCACGACCTTCTTTCCGCACATGCTTGATGCCGTCGGTGAGGCCCGGCAGTATCTGTTGCTGGAGATGTATCTTGTGGCATCCGGGGAAGTCGCGGATCGCTTCATCAATGCCTTGCTGGAGGCCGCTGAACGCGGCGTACGGATTTACCTGCTGCTCGATGATTTTGGCGCCCAACGGCTGGGCCAACTCGATCGCGAACGACTCGCACACCCGAATATTCAGAGCGTTTATTACAACCCGCTACCCTCGTACAGCACCCTGTACAACCTGTACAGGATCGTCCTGCAACGCACTAACCGCGGCCTGTATCGCAATCATCGCAAGCTGTTGCTGGTTGATGGCAGGATTGCCTTTGCAGGTGGCACCGGGATAACCGACGAGGTTGATTCGCCCAATGAGCCCGACATGCGCTGGCGCGAAACCATGATCGAGATCCAGGGGCCGATACTCGGCGACTGGCAACAGCTGTTTACCGAAAGCTGGAACAGGTATGCCAGGCAGGCATTGACCCTGCCGGCCGTGACACCGATTGCCTTTGCCAATGGTCAGCCAGGCCGGGTTACGGTAAACGAGGCCCACCGCAGGACGGGCATACAGCGATCATTACTCAAACATGTAAAGAGTGCCGAGCACCGGATCTGGTTTGCCACGGCCTATTTTATCCCCACCTGGAGTATCCGCAGAAAGCTGAAGCAGGCTGCAAGGAGAGGTGTCGATGTGCGCCTGCTGCTGCCCGGCCCCGTTACCGATCACCCGGGGATACGCTATGCCAGCCGGCGCTACTACGGCAGGCTGCTGAAAAGCGGAATCCGTATTTACGAATATACGCCGCGCTTTTTTCACGCCAAAACGGTGCTCTGCGATAACTGGGTGACCATCGGTTCCTGCAATTACGATCGCTGGAACCTGCGATGGAACCTGGAGGCCAACCAGGAGGTTGATGACCCTGGCATGGCTGCATCAGTGGCCGTTATGTTCAGGAACGATTTCTCCAACAGTCTCGGATACACCAGCAAGGAATGGGAACAGCGCAGCTGGCGGCAGCGTGCGCTTGAATGGTTATGGAGACGCGTGGAATTACTGGCCATGAAAATCAAGCACCGGCGCCGTCCCTGAGGAAGCCCGGTAGTAACCCCGGCATTCCGGATTGAAGCGCTTCGGCGCAATCAGTGGCAGCCGGCCCTGCTCCGCCAGCAAGCGGTATTGCCGGTCCACTGCAACCATGGTTTTAACGTCCGGGCCATCGCTGCCCTGCATGCGGGGCCGGCGGCGTCTTAAAGGCACGCAGGGGTCAGGGCACGATTCCGTGTTTATAGTTGTTACTTGAATCCACGATGTATTGATGGATGGAGAGATATTGATAGTCTTCGTGTTCCCCGGATAGCAAGCCGGTCCGGTCTGGCAGTTGCCCGCATCTTCTTCCTGTTACGGCGGATTACTCCTCTATGACAAAATCCGAGTACTCTTCCCTTATTTTCAATATATCAGGAAATATATAGATGAAGTGCCTGACAAGATCCGGATCGAACTGGTGACCTGCTGCATTCCTGATCAGCTCAAGTGAATCTTCCACGGACCAGGCGCGCCTGTACGGCCGAATTGTAGTTAGCACATCAAAAACATCCGCGATCGCTGTGATTCGCCCGGCCAGCGGAATCTCCCTGCCCTTGAGTCCTTTCGGATACCCCGAGCCGTCCCACTTTTCATGGTGGGTCATTATCACCACGTATGCGAGATCGAGCAATTTCGATCCGGTGTTTTCACTTATGATTTCCGCACCGATCTCGCAATGCGTCTTCATTAATTCCCATTCATTTGTATCCAGTTCACCCGTTTTTTGCAAGATACTGTCGGGAATCCCGATCTTGCCAATGTCATGTAAAGGCGCCGCAGTGAGCAGCAAGTTTGCGTCTGCTTCGTCCATTCCTGCCGCGATGGCCAGCTGGTAGGCATAGTGGCCCATGCGGATAACGTGGAGGCCTGCATCCTCGTCTTTATATTCAGCTGCCCGGCCAAGCAGGTGAACAATCTGGAGTCGGGTATCGTTGAGTTCCCTGGTGCGTTCGCGCACCTTGCTGTCCAGCACCCGGGTCTGGTCGTACAGCGCCAGATGTGTCTTTACGCGTGCATTGACGATTGGCGGACTGATAGGTTTGGTAATATAGTCGACGGCTCCCAACTCCAGCCCGCGCATCTCGTCTTCCATCTGGACTTTGGCAGTAACGAAAATCACCGGAATTCTGCACGTCGTCATATCTTCCTTAAGTTGGCGGCAGACTTCGTAACCGTCCATCTGCGGCATCATTACGTCGAGAAGAATAATGTCCGGACGATTCGAAGAGCGTGCGATCCTGAGTGCCTGTTCGCCATTCACTGCGGCACTGACCTGATACTCCTCTCCGAACATATCGGCGAGGATGTCTATATTGGTTGGCTCGTCGTCCACCACCAGTATTTTCTGCTTGGCAACCGTCTGGTTCATTCTGAAACCCTCAACTCGATTTCCAGTCTCTTGCCAAGATTTTTCAGGCAATTCAAAGCTCGTTCATAATCATAGTGATTCACCGCATCTTCAAGTGTGCTCACAAGAGAACTGATCTCAGGTGCATTCAACCCGGATTTTATTTCCCTCATCAAGTGATTGGCGCGGGTGTCGGAGGCTGCGAGATAACCCCCAAGACTGGACAGTAGTGACGTCAGCGTCTCCTTGTTTCGCAGCGGCGTCCCGCCGCCAGGTTTCAGGCCGGCAGCTGCGGTCTTCTCCTCTCCGAAAACACCATCCAGACCTTCAATTACCGATGTCAGCTGCTGCACGGTTTCGATGATATCGCCATCGCATTCCAGGTTCTGTTCAAGCCTTCTTTCCAGTTCTCCAGCCGCCTCCCGGACAGATATAGCGCCGATATTGCCCGCCACTCCCTTCATGGTGTGAGCCAGACGTATAGCGGTCGGTTGATCGCCACTGTTAACGGCAGTCCGTAATTCTGCTTCAAAGTTACGCTGGCTATCGAGGAACTTCCGAAGTATCTTGCGATACAGTTCTTTATTCCCCTGCACGATTTTCAGGCCGGCTTTTAGATCGATACCGGGGAGCGTTCCCCACTCTTCGTGCGCCAAGTCTGGCGGCTTTATTACTGCCTGGGGTTTGAACCCCGGTTTAATCCATTTCGCGAGTGTGGCGTACAGTTCTTCAACATTAATGGGCTTGCCAAGATAGTCATTCATGCCCGCGTCCAGCCCTTTCTTGCGACTGCTGGTCATCATGTTGGCCGTCATGGCGATGACAGGGAGATCCCTGAAGCGCGCATCAGCACGGATTGCGCGGGTAGTTTCGTAACCATCCATTACAGGCATGGTTAAATCCATAAGGACGCCATCGATCAATTCCTTGTCGAGAATTTCCAGCGCTTCCCGGCCATTGTTGGCCACCATCACCTCGAACCCCGCAATTCGGAGTATCTCGGTCGCCACCTCCTGATTGATTTCATTGTCCTCGACAAGCAGCAAACGGGTATTGCATGCCTGGTCCACAAGGTCGGCTTCCGGAGCTTGCTTGCCCTCTGCTTTACCAGCCACATCTTGACTGAAGACCTCGGTGATCGTATCAAACAGTGTCGAGGGTGCCACCGGCTTGAACAGGAATGCATTGATCCCGATTTGTTCGGCCCCACGCATGATCTCTTCCCGGCCGTAGGCGGTAACCATGATGATCGGTATCTTGTCTATACCTTCGGTGTGTCTGATGCACTGTGCCACATCGATACCGCTCATGCCCGGCATCTTCCAGTCCATCAACACCAGGTCAACCGACTGGCCACCCTTATATAATTGTTTAAGTTGATCGATTGCCTCTGGCCCTGATGCAACTTCAAGGACCTCGAAGGAAAACAACTCAAGCGTGCGCCCCAGAATCGCGCGCGAGGTTTTACTGTCATCCACCACAAGCACCCGCATGCCATTGAGACCGGCGGATTGAAAACTGAATTGATGCCGCTTCTCCGGCTGGTAGCCGAAGGTTGCGGTAAATGAGAAGGTCGAACCCGTACCCGGCTGACTATTGACCCAGATACGCCCGCCCATCATCTCAACAAGCTGTTTCGAAATCGACAGCCCCAAACCGGTTCCACCATATTTCCGGGTAGTCGAGGCATCAGCCTGGCTGAAGGACTGAAACAGCTTCGTTTGCTGCTCTTCGGTGAGGCCGATACCCGTATCACGGACCGAAAACCTGAGCTCAACCGTTTGGTTCCCGGCAGCGACTTTCTCTATATTCAGTTCGACCTCACCCTTCTGGGTGAACTTAACCGCATTGTTGGCAATATTTGTCAGAACCTGGCCAAGGCGCAAGGGATCTCCAACAAGTTTCATTGGAACGCCCTTGCCCATTCCAATCAGGAATTCCAGCCCCTCATCAACCGCCTTGATACCGACTATATTGGATACGCGGGTAATGACATCGTTCAGGTCGAAGTCGATTTGCTCCATATTGAGCTTACCCGACTCTATTTTGGATAAATCGAGAATATCGTCGATGACACCAAGCAGCGAATGTGTTGCCGATTCCGCCTTGGTCAGATAGTCGTGCTGCTTCACCGATAGCTCGGTCTTGAGTGCCAGATGGATCATACCGATGATTGCATTTATCGGAGTGCGGATCTCGTGACTCATGTTAGCGAGAAAGTCACTCTTGGCCTGGTTCGACCCTTCCATTTTTTCATGAGCCTGTTGAAACTTTTTCGCGAGGATATGTTCCCGCTCGATCAATTTCGACATGCGGCGGAATTGAAGTTCTTTCTCCAATGCATAGGTACTGAAAAGTATAACCAGTATAAACATACTGATTTTCATGATCTTCAGCGGGAACCACCCGGGCATGGTAACGCCCATTTCATTCGATATGAGCATTAACGAGAAAAGCAGGCAAAAAAGTATGACAATAGTCAGGATATAAAGCTCTAGACGGCGCTTGTCTATGATTTCAAGTGTCGGCAGATGATTACTGTCAACACCGGAGGCCTTCGCAGTCTTTTCCGGGCTCTCCCGGCCACCAGGCACAAGGGAGTTCCCGGTTGTTGCCGCCGGATTCGACCAGAGCCTCGGGATGTTTGATACTTGCCTGCGACACCATTCACGGCAGGCTGGTACCGTTCGCGCCTGCTGCTGAAGCAAGCTAGTATTATCCATTGGGACTATTCTCCACTTTGGTTGCCGTAGATGAACTGTGTTTTACGAACCACTCGTGCAACAGCGTCTGCCGGATAAAGCCCGTATAAAAATAATCGTTCCGGGATGGCAAAAGTCTGGAATCACCGGTTCCATGTACCCGCTATCGGCTGATACTTGTGACCCTGAATCCTCCGGCTCTCCTGAAACCGGTATAAATTACGGGGATAAATGGTGTCGGGGCAGAAGGGTACTCACATATACCGGCAAAGCGGTCATTGCGGGCGGAACGAAGAGTGGATCAGGAATCCGGTGCTTCTTTTTCGGGGAATTAGCGGATTCCCGCTCCCCGCCTGTGTAGTGACAGGCTTCTAAAACGGCCAAACCCAGAGGATCATAGGTACCGACACCACCATGACCAATACCTCCAGCGGCAGCCCCATGCGCCAGTAGTCCCCGAAGCGGTATCCCCCGGGCCCCATGATCAGGGTGTTGTTCTTGTGACCGATGGGCGTCAGGAAGGCACAGGATGCAGCGACTGCCACCGCCATCAGGAAGGGATCCGGACTCACCTGCAGGCGGTTGGCGATATCCAGTGCAATCGGCGCGGCAATCACTGCGGTCGCCGTATTATTCATCACATCGGACAGTGTCATGGTGACGATCATCAGCAGGGTCAACACCACCACCGGTGAATAGCCCTCGGCCAGGCCAATAATACCGCTGGCGATCAGGGCCGTCCCACCGCTTGATTCCAGTGCCGACCCGAGGGGAATCATGGAACCCAGCAATACAATCACCGGCCATTCGATCGAGTCATACACACGCCGGGCCGGGAGGATGTTAAACAGGACATAGGCCGCAACGACGACGGCCAGCGCCACCGGCAGATACAGGAGACCGGTGCTGGCCAGGGCGATGGCAGCCGCAAACAGGCCCGCCGCCAGCCACGCCTTGTGGCGCTTGACCAGGGAGAGCTTCTCGGAACCGGCCAGCGGCAGGGTGCCCAGCCAGCCGTTGATTTCTGCAAGCATGTCACTGGAACCAAACAGCAGCAGCACGTCCCCGGCCCTGATTTCAAGGTGACGCACCCGCTCGCGAAATTGCCGGCCCTGGCGCGACACGCCAAGCAGCGTGACATCAAAACGGTACTGCAAACCCAGCGAGCGGACCGTCCGTCCTTCAATGCGCGCCCCGCCCGGCACGACCACCTCCAGCAAGGACATATCCTCGCTGCTGAGCGGACTGGTATCGCCTTCCCTGTCATGGAACTTCAGCTTCAACACACCGACGATCTTGTCAATGGCTTCCGGCGCCGCTTCCACCACCAGCATATCCCCGGCACTGACCTCCGCCAGCCGCGCCAGGCCCGGCAGCCGTTTCCCCTTGCGTACCAGGCCCACAATTGTCACATCGTTTTCTTCAGCGGTCGTATCGAGATCACGCACCCGCTGACCGATGGCCGGGGAATCCTCGGGCACATGCAGCTCGGCAACAAATTCGCTGACATCGAAAAGTTTCTTCGCGCAGTCCTGCTGCCTGCATTCTGCCGGTAGCAGCCGCCAGCCGACCGTGGCGACAAACAGTACACCGACAACGGCACAGGCAAGCCCCACCGGCGCGAAGTCAAACATGGCGAAGCTCTCCCCCATCGCCTGCTGGCGGAACCCGGCAATAATAATGTTGGGCGGTGTCCCGATCAGCGTGATCAGGCCGCCCAGTATGGTGGCAAAAGACAGCGGCATGAGTGTCAGCGCCGGGCTGCGCTTGGCCTTTATGGCGGCCTGTATGTCCACCGGCATCAACAGCGCAAGTGCTGCAACATTATTCATAATCGCAGACAGGCCGGCAGCAATCCCGGCCATGGCCGCGATGTGCGTCTGCAGCGAATCCGATAACCGGCTGACCTGCCGCGCGATCCGTTCGATCACACCGGAGCTGGAGAGCCCCTTGCTGACAATCAACACCAGCGCAATGATGATGGTTGCCGGGTGACCAAATCCCGCAAACGCCTGGTCTTTCGGCACCACACCGAGAACCAGGGCCGCCGTCAGGGCCATGAATGCAACCAGGTCATAGCGCAGACGTCCCCAGATGAGAAAGGCAAAAACAAAAAACAGCAGTGTGAATAAAATGGCCTGGTCGGTTGTCATGTACATTCCCCGGGGGGAGTTTTTATTAGTACGTCATTGCGAGGATAAAAGTAACTTCAAAGAAGTCAGGATACTTGATCGCCAAGCATGTGATCGGCCCAGTTCCAGGTTTTCTCGACCGCCTTGCCTGAGAGCGGGAACACCTCCACAGTCATTTCCGGCAGACGCAATATCGCGCAGGAATAATTGAATGCAGTACTGCCCGGGTTCACCACCAGGATATTCCCTACCTGCTCGGCAAGCACCTGGTGCGTATGCCCGACCACCAGCACATCGCAGTCAAATCCATCAAGCTGCCCCACCCAGTGCGCAACCCGGTCGGGCTGCACCTCACCCGTCCGGTCCCGCAGCTTGATACCACCCAGACAGGCATTCGGTGGCTGTGCATGCACCATGTACACCCGCTTGCCTTCGATGCTTGTGTCGATTGAAGTGGGCAGTTGCTTGAAATACGCCACGGCCGTGTCGTCAACCTCATCGGCATAATGATCCAGGTACAACACATCATGGTTACCAAGAACTGACCGGCAGCCGCTTTCGACAAGCAGCGCAACGGTCTGCTCCACCCCGTCCCTGTAGCCGGCAATATCGCCGGCACAAAAAACCTGGTCCACACCTTCCCGTTTGAAAATCGACAGCGCCTCCGCGACCGGTTCCGGCGTTGAATGCACGTCGCTGATTAAACCTATTAATGCCATATCTAAATCCTGCTTTAATTACACAAATACCCACCCCCATGATACCCACTCCACCGCCAGACTCATATACGCGGGCCGAATACCGGCGGCCGGAATGTATTTTTTGCACCGGCGATAAATGTGGTGCACTATCCCTCCGGGGATGTGAAAAGACGGGCATGACGACCGGGCACTCCCTGACAACTCAACAGGAGACAATACTTTGAAACGATCAAACAGAATTTCCGGCATGCTTGCCGTAGCGGCCCTGGCCGGCTCGTTGGTTATGACTACAACCCATGCCGGCGGTATGAGCATGGGCAACTCCAGCAGGAATGGCGGTCCCGGCTATGGACCGGGTGGCGGTTACGGACCGGGCTACGGCCCCGGACAAGGCTACGGCCCCGGCCAGGGCTATGGACCCGGTTACCCGCAGGAACCTGGCGATGCCAGCAGCAGCGACAGCGGCTCCGGCTTCGGCATGGGCAGCCGCCGTGACCGCGGCTATGGCCCGGGTGGTCGCCCTGACCGCGGTGGTTTTGGTCCGGGTGGTCGCCCTGACCGCGGTGGGTTTGGC
>Ga0210123_1000905_pt1 | contig 16434 bp, 10 predicted proteins | sample Muzzi_PWB_D2_FD_185535 | JGI IMG/M metagenome (GOLD analysis project Ga0210123, IMG submission 185535) | Wetland microbial communities from San Francisco Bay, California, USA, that impact long-term carbon sequestration - Muzzi_PWB_D2 (SPAdes) | ecosystem: Environmental > Aquatic > Marine >... | reverse complement strand
CCACCCTCTGGGCATAAAACCGCTCAGTGCATTGAGCCAGGCATCGGCCAGATCCGGGAATTCCCGCGTGAAGGCCTTGTATTTGTCCTGCCAGGCCGCTTCGGCCGCTTCGCCTTCGGCCACCACACGCAGGCAGTTTTCACGAACCGCGTCAGGCACGCAGAACGCTTCATCCTGAATGCACCCCAGACAAGCTTTGGTCAACCGAATCTCTTCCTCTCCAAGTGGAGCGCCATGGGCATCGTGGGAATCCTGCTTGTTGGGACTGCCATAAGCGATGTGGGTTTTCAAGACGATCAAGGTAGGACGATCACCGTCCTGCTTTGCGTCCAAGAGCGCTTTTTCGATGGCCGCCAGATCATTGCCGTCATCCACTTTGAGAACCTGCCAGTTATAGGCTTCAAAGCGTTTGGCCACATCCTCGGTGAAGGTGATGTCCGTGTTGCCCTCAATGGAGATCTCATTGTCATCATAGATGCAGATCAGGCGTCCCAGCCCCAGGTGCCCTGCCAGGGAAGCGGTCTCGGAAGCCACGCCTTCCATCATATCGCCGTCACCGCAGATAACATAGGTGAAATGGTCGACGATCTCATGCGCCGGCTGATTAAATTTGGCCGCCAGATGCCGCTCGGCCATGGCCATGCCCACGGCATTGGCGATGCCCTGGCCCAAGGGGCCCGTCGTGGTTTCCACCCCCGGCGTATGGCCATATTCAGGGTGCCCCGGGGTTTTGCTACCCATTTGACGAAAGTTCTTGATATCGTCCAGGCTGACATCATATCCGGTGAGGTGCAGCAGGCTGTAGAGAAGCATCGAGGCATGCCCCCCGGAAAGTACGAAACGATCACGATCGGGCCAATCCGGATTCTTGGGATTATGTTTCAATATACGTGTCCAAAGGACATAGCCGGCCGCGGCCAACCCCATGGGGGCGCCGGGATGGCCGGAATTGGCCTTTTGTATGGCATCCATGGAAAGGGTACGGATGGTGTTGACGCTTTGTTCATCGATATTCATCGGTTTGCAGGTGGTCATTTTCAGGCTCTCCTTTATCATACCGTTCTGCCATATCCTGTATTTAATTGGCAGGTTTGATACAATGGATTGATAGCAGATGCAAGGGGGTTCGTAGCAGGACTATAAAGCCCGCATCCACTCGGGCTTCAAATCCACATCGCCTGCCAGGGCCTTGTCGATAAGGGCCAGGACCGGTGCCTTGTCTTTGGGCAACCGCGCCTTGATGGGCAAGTAATTAGACGCATGGTTGGCATGAAAGAGTCCCTTGGACAGGTGGGTAGCAGCGAACATGGTGCGCAATTCCGCCAGCATCTCACGGGCGTCGATCAATGGAAAGCGACCGTTGCGATGATCCTCATACAACGGCGTCCCGGGGATCAACATCAAACTCAGGGCGCCGATGTAGTCCGGATCCATGGCGGACAGCACGCGGCCCGTTTCTTCGGCATGGATCTGGGAACGCTCACGGCCGGCGATGCCTAAGAGAACGGTGACTGAAAGTTTGAATCCCGCCGCTCCGGCTTTGTGCGCCATTTGAATCATCGTCGCGGAGGTGGCACCCTTGTTGATCGCCTTCAGCGTGGAATCATCGCCGCTTTCCAGACCCATATACAGAATGCCCAAACCGTTCTGACTGAGCGCGCGCAGTTCCTCGGCGCTTTTCATTTTGATACTTTTGGCATTCGCATAGGCGCCTACGCGTGTCACCCAAGGGAGCTGTTCCCTGATGGTGCGCAGGATATTCAACAACCGCTGCTGGGGAATGATCAGGGCATCCCCGTCGCACAGGAACAACCGCCTCTGGCGACGGCAGTATTGGGCGGCAAAAGCGATATCCGCCATGATGATGTCATCGGATTTGATTTTAAAACGTTCGCCCTGATAGGAACCGCAAAAGGTGCACTTGTTGCGGGAGCACCCCACCGTAACTTGCAGCAAAATGGCGTTGGCCTCACTTGGCGGGCGGATAATATTGCCTTCGTAATTCATATGCCTGCGTCACCTCTCTTTTGCCTCAATTGTATCACCATCAGAATCACAATATGGAGTAACCTCTCTGAAAAATCAACCAGCCGGTTCGCATGACTGTCAGCCTGTCGATTCACCGTCGCGCAAAACCCACACGCGAGTTGATCTGATGCAAATAATGGTGGTATAAATATGCATCATCGGCTTTTCATGCACCCAACCCGATCTCATGAGGATCAATATGGGCAAATTACTTTGGACGCCATCCCCAGGCCGCGTTCAATCCTGCAACTTGTATTGTTTCATGCAGCAGGTGAATTCAAATTTGGGACTGAATTTAGATTCCTACCAGGCGCTCTACCAATGGTCTGTGGAACATATTGCCGACTTCTGGAAGGCATTGTGGGAGCATATCGACGTGATTGCTTCGGTCCCTTATAGCCAGGTGCTGGATGATGCCGCCAAAATGCCGGGCGCCAAGTGGTTCACCGGTGCCAGGCTTAATTTCGCCCAAAACCTGCTCCGCTTTCGGGACCAACAAACCGCGCTGATCTTTCACGGCGAGGACCGCGTGCGGCGCGAACTGACCTATGCGGAACTCTACCAGGGGGTTGCCCGCATTGCATGGTCACTAAAACGCCTGGGGGTACAGCCCGGCGACCGGGTGGTGGGGTATATGCCCAACATCCCCGAAACCGTCATGGCCATGCTGGCCGCCACAAGTATGGGAGCGGTGTGGTCAAGCTGCTCACCGGATTTCGGCATCAAGGGCGTGCTGGATCGATTCGGCCAGATCCAGCCAAAAGTGCTGTTCACCACCGACGGCTATTTCTTCAAAGGCAAGCGTATCGACGTTTTGGCGCGCATGATGCGCATCGCCGCACAGATTCCGGCCATAGAAAAGATCGTAGTGGTCCCCTATGCCAATAAACAGCCCCGGATCGACCAATTGCCCAACAGCGTGCTGTTCAACGATTTTGTCGCTGCGGAAGCGGGGCCCGAGATTGAATTTGCCCAACTGCCCTTTGGTCACCCGCTCTATATCATGTACTCCTCCGGCACCACCGGCCTGCCCAAATGCATGGTGCAGAGCGCGGGCGGCATCCTGATGAATCAACTAAAAGAGCAAATCCTGCACACCGATCTGAAACGTGAAGACACCATCTTTTATTTTACCACCTGCGGATGGATGATGTGGAACTGGCTGGTGAGCGCTTTGGCCGTGGGGGCCACGGTGGTGCTCTACGACGGCAATCCCTTTCATCCTTCGCCACGCGCTTTGTGGCAGATAGCTCAGGATGAAGGTATTACCGTCTTCGGCACCAGCGCCGGCTATTTGGCGGCCTTGCAAGGTTCCGGCCTGAAACCTGGCGTGGAGTTCGACCTTAATACCCTCCGGGCCTTACTTTCCACCGGGTCTCCGCTTTCCATCGAAGGGTTCGAGTATGTCTACGCGCATATTAAATCCGATCTTCAATTGGCCTCCATCTCCGGCGGCACGGATCTGAATGGATGCTTTGCGCTGGGCAATCCCATGGCGCCGGTCTACGCTGGAGAGCTGCAATGCAGGGGGCTGGCCATGAAAGTGGAAGCCTATGACGAAGCGGGACGTTCGGTCGTCCAGCAGCAGGGAGAGCTGGTTTGCACCGCGCCCTTTCCATCCATGCCGATCTATTTCTGGGATGATCCGCAAGGTGATAAATACCATGCGGCTTACTTCGATCACTACCCCGGTGTCTGGCGTCATGGTGACTTCATTTCAATCACCGCCCACGGGGGCGTGGTTTTCTACGGGCGCTCGGATGCCACCCTGAACCCCGGCGGCGTCCGCATCGGCACCGCAGAAATCTACCGTCAACTGGATTCCATCGAAGCAATCGCCGACAGCGTGGTGGTGGGACAGGATTGGAACAACGACGTCAGGGTGCTGTTGTTCGTTAAAATGGCACCGGGCCACGCCTTGACTGATGAACTGAAGTCCCGTATCAAACAGACCATTCGCACCAATGCTTCACCGCGTCACGTGCCATCCAAAATCGTTGCGGTAGCGGATATTCCTTATACCCTGAACATGAAAAAGGTAGAACTGGCCGTCCGCAAAGTAATCCACGGCCAAACCGTCAGCAACAAGGACGCGCTGCGCAATCCTGAGAGCCTCGACGCTTTTGCCGGCATTGACGAAATTTATGAAGATTAAATGGACCGGAGACCCCGACAAAATTATTAGAAACAGCTCACCCCTGCGTCCAAATTGGCCAATTTGGACGCAGGGGTGCTGTATAGCCTCTCCAGGTCAGATCAGCCATTAGACCGTCCCTTATTGTGCCCAATATTCGATAGGGGCAATTGCGATCTGAATCAACCGCGCCCAGTTTCTCCGAAAAGCAGTAGGTGACACGGCACCCTGATCGTCCAGGAGTCGATCATCTGCAATCACATCAACATCAATGGCCACCCCTGGGAAATCCTGCCCGGCATTTCCGGCCACCTGGATACAAACCTGATTGTAGATTGACGATTCCATTATGGACTTGAAGATTGATGAAGAAGATAGCCGTGGTGCAAAAAGGGCAAAAGACAGTCCACGTCCAGCTCCAAGAGAATATGAAATAGACAAACGTCGGCCGCAAACGCCCCTGCCGGCCATCTTTTCGACCTAAAGTTACAGCCCCCGAATGCCAATACAGAAATAGGCACGATGCCGATTTCGACTTGGCCCCGCTACTTTTGCGTGTGCGGTCCAGACGGTATCCTGATAAATGCGTGAAACGGACGACAACATGGCTGAATTTAATCCCCAAAATAAGAAATTAATTGCAAAATTGGTATATTATGGTCCGGCCCTCAGCGGCAAGACCACCAACCTGATGCGGCTGCACGATGTGCTTAACCCCCGGAATTGCGGCGAATTTATGGCTTTCGAGACCAAGGGTGACCGCACCTTGTTTTTTGATTTCCTGCCGCTTTTGATCAAATCAGTCCATGGATTGACGATTAAAATGAAACTATACACCGTGCCGGGTCAAGTGGCCCACGATGCCACCCGCAAGGCGGTTCTATCCAGAGCCGATGGCGTTGTGTTCGTCGCCGACTCTCAAACCAGCCAAGCCGTCAGCAATTTCGAAAGCTTCGACAACCTGGAAAAAAATGCCGGTCGGGTTGGATTGGATTTCAACAACCTGCCGCTGGTGATCCAGTTCAATAAAAGGGACGTAAAGGACATCCTCAGCGAAGATGAGATCCGGCACCGCTGGGAACCCGCCGGATTGCCCTTGGTGTTCGGCAGTGCGCTTTATGGCCGGGGTGTCCGACAAACATTTATTCAGGCCCTGAAAAGCATCTACCGCGGTCTTGACCACCGCTACCATCTGGCCAGCGGTTTTGGGCTGGAGGAAAAGGATTTCTTGTCCGTGGTCCCGGAATTACCAATGCAACGGGAGTCCGCATGAGGCAGTTCGATCAGGAACACATAGCGATGGAGCAATTTGATCGGGAGTATCTTATTGAAGAGCTGCTGCCGCCGGACCTGCTGGACAATGTCGCCAGAGACTTGACCGCCATGCTGCCGGATCGATGGGCGCTCTACTCGGAAAACGGGCGGGCGTACTACCAATCCGGTCAATGGCAACAAGCCCAGGTAGAGAAATCTACAGCGCTGATTCAAAAAAACCGTCCACAAGAAGAGATGACCATCCATGGTCCGGACAACTGCCGGATTGTCCTGTTGCCGGTTGAATACGATCTGGAAGTTAAAGGATACTTGGCCCTCTGCCATGCGCGCCCTGCGGATGAAGCCGCCTTGCAATCGTCAAAAAGTGTCCTTAATATGTTCAAACAATTCATGCGCCTTAAACATCAGACCATGCTCACTTCCGGTCTACACGGCATGGTAGTGGAAGAATCATATGCGGAACTGAAAAGCAAGGCCCAGGCACTGGCCCTTTCAGAGGAAAAATACCGTAATCTCTCCGCCAATCTAGAAATTGAAGTTCAACGAAAAACCGAAGAGATCCACGTCGCTCAGACGCATATGATGCAGCAGGAAAAGATGGCGGCCATCGGTCAATTGTCGGCCGGTATGGCCCACGAAATCAATAACCCGCTGGGGTTTATGATCAGCAACCTGACCACCTTGAAGAGCTATGCCGCAGACCTTGACATGCTTGTGCAGAATTACCAGCAACTGGCATCGCTATGCAACAGTCTGCCAGAGGTGGAAGCGACATCCGTCATCCAATCCCGGTGCATGTCAATCCAGGAGGTTGAGCGCAATCTGGACAGCGCCTTCCTATTGGCCGACATACCCGTTCTGGTGCAGGAATCCATCGACGGGGCCGAACGCATTCAAAAAATCGTCAGGGATTTGAGAACGGTGGCGCGGCCCGGCGAATCGAAGCGGGAGTCGATCAATATCCACGAAAGCATCGATGCCGTCTTGACCATCGTTCAGAATCGCATCGGACCCAACATCGCGATTCAAAGGGCTTTCAGCCCGGTGCCCCTGGTGCCCGGGTATCCGCAGGAGGTTAACCAGATCTGGCTCAACCTGATTCTGAATGCCCTGGACGCCATGGACGATGAGGGAATCCTGGGGATCACCACCCAGGCGGCCAATCACCAGGCGGTGGTCCTGATCAGCGACACGGGCAACGGCATCGCGCCGAATAAGCTGTCCAAAATCTTTGACCCCTTCTTTACCACCAAGGACGTGGGACGTGGCACAGGGCTGGGTCTGCATCTGGTCTATCAACTGGTCTTAAAACACGGCGGACGTATCGAAGTCCGGAGCGAACCCGGTAAAGGCAGCGCCTTCACCGTCCGCCTGCCAACCGCCAAGGATAATTGATGTCCCGACTTGCCGCTCTATTCCTGAACAAAGACAACGAAAATGTGGACGATTCATCTCAAGATCGTCCATGCGCTTCGTCCCGGAAGTATCGCATCCTTTTCGTCGATGACGAGGCCGGCGTTTTAAAGGCCATGTTGCGCATCTTCCGACAGGAGCATTATGACCTGCTGACGGCCATTTCCGGCGAAGAAGCCCTGTCCGTGATGGCCGAAGAGCCGGTTCAGGTGGTCATTTCCGACCACCGCATGCCCGGTATGAGCGGTACGGATTTATTGCGGGAGATCAAGAAGCGACACCCGGCCACCATTCGCATCATGCTCACCGGCTATGCGGACGTCGATGCCGTCATGGGCGCGGTAAATGACGGCGCCGTTTATAAATTCATCACCAAACCCTGGAATGACGAAGACCTCCGGCTCACCGTGAGCCTGGCGCTGGAACAATACGATCTTATTAAAGAAAACAAGAGCCTCAAACAAAAATCGGCAGCGCAGAAAAAGGACCTCAAACGCCTGAGCCGCTTCGTTGATATTCACCGCAGCCAGTTGGGCAACCATCTGCTGCGTGCGGGCCATGTTGATCAAAGCCAACTGGACAAGGCGCTGCGCATTCAAAAGAGCACGCACAAAGTCCTGCCCAAAATCCTGCTGGATATGGACGCCGTTGACGAAGCCACCATGATCAGGGTCATGGAGAGCGCATGCCAGCTCAACCGCGTCTCCCCCAACGAATTCGATGTCCCCGAGGCCCTGGCGGCCCTGCTGCCCAAGGAAGTCTGCGAAAAAAATATTCTGGTGCCGCTTAAGAAGACCGGCAGCAATCTCATCGTTGCCATGGCCGACCCCACCGATTTCAACAAACTGGATGATCTCAAATTTATCACCGGCCTGACCATTCGCCCGGTTGTGGCGACCCAGAAAGAGATTGTTCAAAAACTGGTCGACATCTACGGTGAGGAAGACCTGCTTGAGCAGGCCATGAGCGAAATCGACCTCGACGATCCCACCGAGGCCATCGAAATCATCATCGAAGAAGACGAAGAGCACACCGACCTCGGCGATCTGCTCAAGGCCACGGAGCAGCCGCCCGCCATCCGGATCGTCAATGCCATCATATCGGATGCACTGCGCCACGGCGCCTCGGATGTGCATATCGAACCCAAAACCAAGTATACCATGGTGCGCTATCGCATTGATGATTTGCTGGAAGACAAGCTCCATATTCCCATGCATCTGCACACGCCCATGGTATCGCGCATCAAAATCATGAGCGATCTGGATATCGCCGAACGGCGGCGACCGCAGGATGGCCGCATCACCGTCAAAACATCTTCGCGCATGGTGGACATGCGCATATCGACATTGCCAACGATCAACGGCGAAAAAGTGGTCTTCCGCATTCTGGACAAGAATGCCGCCATTCGGGAGGTGAGCGATATCGGCCTTGTGGAAGAGGATTTAAAAAAGGCCATGCGCATTATCGACATGCCCCAGGGCATCGTGCTGACCACCGGGCCCACCGGCAGCGGCAAGACCAGCACATTGTATTCGCTGCTGCGCAAAGGGGCCAAGATAACCAAGAATTTTACCACCATCGAAGATCCGGTGGAGTATTATATGAATATGGCCGAGCAGGTCAGCGTTAAGGAGAAGATCGGCCTCAGTTTTTCCATGGTGCTGCGTTCCATCCTGCGCCAGGACCCCAACGTGATCATGCTGGGGGAAATCCGCGACTTTGAGACCGCCGAGGTGGCGTTTCACGCCGCCCTGACCGGCCACTTGGTCCTGAGCACCCTGCACACCAACAGTGCCATCGCCTCCATTACCAGGCTGCTGGATATGGGGGTCAAATCATACGTGATTGCCGATGCACTCATCGGCATCATCGCCCAGCGCCTGGTGCGGCGCATCTGCCCGCACTGTAAAACCGAAGACCACCCGCCGCCCCATTTGCTGCATGCCTTAAAAATATACAATGGCGACATCAAAACCCAAAAAGGCGCCGGTTGCCGCAAATGCAACAACATCGGTTACAAAGGACGATTGGGCATTTTTGAAATCTTCATGGTGGATGGTGAGATGCGCCGGATGATGCGCAGCAACGCCTCGGAGACCGAATTGATGCGCTCGGCCAAACAATCGGGCATGACCACCCTGCTGGATGACGCCCTTCGAAAGATTGATGCCGGCCTGACCACCTGTGAAGAAGTGCTGCGGGTCTTCGGCCCCCAAAACACCATTGAAATCCCCTGCCAGCACTGCAAGCGCATCCTTGAAGAACGCTATCCCTATTGTCCGTATTGCGGTGCAGCCGTGACCCGGCTATGCAGTCAATGCGGCAATTTCATGGCCGACGATTGGCGCTTCTGCCCCCAATGCCGCTCCGCCGCCGATGTTGCCCTTACAGTTGCATAAAAAGATGGCAAAAAGATTAAAGACACATATCGGCACTGAATTTAACAGAGAAGATCACCATCAAGGTTCACACCTGCTGCTTGGCCAGGGCATAGAGTTTGGGGTGCGTGCAGACCTCATAATATTTACGTGACGTAATGCGCTTGGCCTTCAAGGTATTTGGATCCACCGCCGGGATTTGGGCTTCCCGAATGACGATACGCTGGTAGCGACCGCTCAGCGTTGGGAATTTGCCGACATATAGATTCGACTTCTGGTTATGTGAATCGTTGAATTTGCCTTTCAACATCTTCAAGTCAATTTCATGGGACAGCTTTTCAAATGCGGCGGCACTCAATTCAATCCCGTTGACATTGTAACGCATGAAGAGGTCGTCGGCCGTACCGGCCAGTTCTTCATCGGAAAGGGTCTGAAAGACGTACAGATTGAACGGGCTCTTCTTGCCGGCAAACAGTTTTCTTCCGGTTTTGCTGCAGCTGGAGAGTCGATCCGCCTGGTTAATGGCAGAAGATATCATGATACGGTTGTTGGCATCGAATAGGAACGTGGGGGCCTTATCCAGGAAGCTGATACCGATGCCCAATTCCAATATGGGCAACATGTACTTTTTGCTCTTTTCATTGTAGCGCTGGATAATAATCAGCATGTTCAAAGCGATACCACAGGCCCTGGCAACGCCATACCAGCCACTGGGCGTGTCCTGTCTCTCAAAAATCGACAGAATGACGGCGTCCCCTTCGATGAAAACCTTCTGGGCATCATACTCCGACAGGATTTCCGATATCGGATCGAAAAAATTGAGGCTGAAGTAGGAAGCCGGATTCAACCCCCTTTCATTCATCTGATGGGTGATGTCGGTGGAACCCCGGACATCCGCCTTGATGACCACATGATTGATAATGGGCGCTTTTTCCGACGCCCGCTCATGGGGGAGTAGAAATTCATAGAGCGTATTGTTTTCCCTGGAAAGGGTGACGACCTTCTCTTCCGTGGCCAGATGCACGCGTTCCATGGCGTCGTGAATCAACTCGGCGTTGCTTTTATCCCGGTGGTAGCGGGAAAAGGCACAGATGAAGCGGCAGAGATACGCTTTGCGTTTGGCCGAGGTCATCTGCTCCATGGCTTTGATCTTACGGTAGAGCGGACGAAGGGAGAATTCCCGATTGTAAATCTTCTTCATCCGCTTCAAGCGATTGCGTATGGCCTTGCGTGCTTTAGGCACGGTCAGATATTGGATAATCTGCTGAGGTATCAAAGGCGGGCAGTATTCCAGATACTCGGGCTGCATCTCGTATGAAGCCACGATGCGTTCAATCAGGCCGCTGCGGCGAAATTGATGATAGAAAAAATTCAGCAGCCGCTTCTGGTGCTTGAAGCGCTTGTTCAGGGTGGCCAGATCGGCGGCCTTGTGCTTGCTTTTTTTTAGGTCCTGGATTTGGCCTTTGGTCAGCTGCCAATTAAACAGCAAGTCCATATTCCCCGGGTATTTGAACAGCCCTTCGATCTTTTGCTGGTAAACTTTCTGGAGATCCGCTTCCTCTTCCTTGCCATCGAGATTCCCGGCTACCATGCGCTGGTCCACCGACTGACGGCGATTGGAAGGATCACTGCGATCAATCAAGTTGAGGTTCTGGCGGATAAAAAATAAGAGCGGTTCATATTTGTCCGGGTCCTCGATACGGCGACCCAGGACGACATCGTATTCGTTGATCAAAAATATCTCATTGTCCGGCTGATCGACATGCATGACCGGGTTGTTCAACACATCCACGAAAAAGGGCGATCGTTCCCCGAACACCGCCTCGTGCATCGGCTTGACATCCTTGATTTCAACCCCGGCCCAAAAGCCGCAGACCTCCCTGCCGACGTGTTGCAGGATCAGATCTCTATCCTGCTGAATACGTTGCAATTTGGTTTTAAGTTTGGGCGCTTCGGCCAGATCGTTATGAACGGCCAGCTCTGATTTGCGCACGGCTTTTTTGAGACGTCCGATCAAATTCTCATATTGGGCACGGATCTCCTCCAGCAGCATCTTAATGAGGGCCGTCTGGGCCAGCCATTCGACCTGGATTTCACGCTGCCCTTTGGATTTATTGATCGCATCGCGCATCATCTCGCGGTAAAGCTGTTTGTAGGCTTCGACTTCCTTGACCCAACTGGATTGCCCGGCATCCGCCCCCATCTTCTCGACACCGGCATGGCGGGCCACCAAACGGGCGATGATCTTGCGGGTTGCGTTTACGAATGTCGGGCTCAACAGAACATCGCAACGAATATTATCGACACCCAGAACCAGGTGCTCCAACGAGAAATCATGGGAATATGTCTTGAGTGGGAATTTGGATAAAGCCGGTAGTTTATGTGCCTTTTGCAGCAAGCCGAACATGGATCAGGCCCAATCCTGTGTCAGGTTTAGGGTTTGCGCAGAAATAACTTCCCCATTTTAGGTGTTGAGGCGCCTGTCTGGCAAGGCGCCCAAGCGCAGGAATATCGAGATATTTCTGCGCTTGGGCAACACCGCCAGCCAGGATGCATCGGCGCATAAAATGGGGAAGTTATTTCTGCGCAAACCCATAATAGCAGTTACGTCAACTTTTACCTGTAAATTCATAACACTTACGGGTTCAAATGTCCATTTTGAATAATGGATATGGGAATGGCCGACAAACGATGCTAATTGGGAAATTGAAAGCGCTTCTCTTCAATCAGCGACAAACACACATCCACCACCCTGCGATCATAAAGTTTACCGCGGTTGTCACGCAGCTCTTCCAGTGCCCGGGGCTGCCCCAGGGAGGGGCGGTAGGGACGATGGGATGCGATGGTTTCAAAAACGTCGGCCACGGACAGAATACGCGCGGCCAGCAGGATCTGCTCATCTTTGAGACCGTTTGGATAGCCGCTGCCATCCATGCGTTCGTGGTGCTGCAGGATAATGTCCGCCAAAGGCCAGGGAAATTCGATCTGCTTGAGGATGTCATAACCGGCCTGGACATGGCTTTTGATCAATTCATACTCCAGATCCGACAGCTGACCCGGTTTGCTGAGAATTTCCGCCGGGACCGTGATCTTGCCCAGGTCGTGAATCACGCTGGCCATGCGCAAACCATAGATTTCATCATCGGAAAGCCCCATGGCGCTCGCGATGGCGCATGCCAGATCGGCGACGCGCTGCTGGTGTCCGGCGGTATAAGGGTCTCGCATCTCAACGGTTATGGATATGGCCTGGACGATGCCCTCCATGGCCCGACGCAGTTTGTCCAAATTGAGCTTCAGGTCTTCCAGGGCTTTCTTGCGATCGTTCTTGGAAGCCCGCTCGGATAGCACCCTTTTCAGGCGCGCCACGAATTCTGCGATGCGCACCGGCTTCTGTAAGAAATCACTGGCCCCTTGTTCGACGATATCTTCATAATTAAAATCCTCAATGAACCCTGTCATGATGACGACATCGGCGGCGTACTCCTTTTTTACGATCTGGGCCAATTCAATACCGCTCATCCCCGGCATCTTGATGTCGGCGACCACCACGTCCACCGGATGCAGCGCCAATAACTCTAAGGCCAGCTTGGGGCTCTGGGCGACAAAACATTTATAACCTGCTATCTGAATGCCGGCTTGCAGCATGCTGCAAATGCCCTGGTCATCATCCACGACCATAATTATTTCCGGGTGGATAGAAATATGATTCTCCATCGCTTCTCCCTTTTGCTCTCCAGGTTGCTGTTGTGAAGCGGCACCTGACGGTTGACTTCACAGACATTGGCGCTATCCTTCAGATCATCCATGACCTGCGGCCCAACCTGCTTAAGCATTAAAAATCCCACCTGCGGGAAAGCCCCCGGGTGTTGAACTTTCTTGGCGCTTCGCCGGCATGTCAATAAACGTCAAAGCAGTGCGGCATGTGACATGCTCAGGCCACCAGGAGGTTTGAACGTCTTGCAGGAGGAGTGAAGCATCTTCTGTGGATCGCAGCAGATCTTTGGGGCATCGTTAAGATCAGCCGGCTTTTTTACATTAAGACGGAATCGATAAGAAGTCAAAATGCGTCGACCTTAACTACACGAGATTGCCCAAAATGATCCAATTGCCGCCATACAACTACTTTTTGGAGCGTTGCATGCGGACTTTTACGGATTGGGCATGGGCGCCAAGCCCCTCGATCTCAGCCAGTCTGATGATATCCGGGGCCTCCTTTTGAAAGGCGCGCCCGTCGTAATGGATCAGGCTCGTCTTTTTGATGAAATGGTCCACCGACAAGGCGGATGAAAACCGCGCCGTGCCGGCAGTGGGCAGCACATGGTTGGGTCCGGCCACGTAATCACCCACCGGTTCGGGCGTGAATGGCCCCACAAATATCGCGCCGGCATGGCGGATTTCTCCCACGCGGGCAAATGGTTCGGCAATGATCAACTCCAAATGCTCCGGTGCGATGCGGTTGGCCAATTCGATGGCGGAGATGGTATTCGGTACCACAATGAGGGCACCAAATGCCTTGAGGGATCTTTGGGCAATGTCCTTGCGGTGCAGCTTGTTCACCTGGCGCTCCAATGCCCTGTCCACCGCTTCCGCCAGCTCCCGGGAGTCCGTCACCAGCATGGCCGAGGCCAGCGGGTCATGTTCAGCCTGCGCGAGCATGTCCGCGGCCACATATTCAGGATCGGCCGTGCGATCGGCCAGAACCAGGACCTCGCTGGGTCCGGCGATCATATCGATCTGAACGTATCCGGCCACGAGTTTTTTGGCGAGGGTCACATAAATGTTGCCCGGCCCGACAATCACGTCCACCTTGGGAACCGTGGCCGTACCATACGCCAAAGCGGCAATGGCCCAGGCGCTACCGATCTTATAAACCGTATCCACGCCTGCCTTGTGGGCGGCTGCCAGCAAATAGGGGCTCACAGAACCATCGCGGGTAGGCGGCGTGGCCATGACAATGCGCGGCACACCGGCGATTCTTGCCGGGATGGCCCCCATCAATACCGATGAAACCAAGGGTGTCTGTCCGCCTTTTCCCCCGGGCACATAAACTCCAGCGGCGTCGACAGGATGAACCATCTGTCCCAGCAGGGTTCCCGGCCGGGGGGTGTCGATCCATGAGTTGGATCTTTGCCGGCCATGAAAGGATTCGATCTGCCTGGCTGCCCGGTTCAAGGCGCGCTTGAATCCGGGCGCCACCGAGCGAACCGCTTCCGAGATCTCATCCTTGGAGACGATCAATTGATCCAACTTCAGCTTGGGGGCATCAAACTGACGGCCGAACTTCAAGAGGGCTTCATCGCCGCTTTTGCGAACATCATTGAGAATCCGCTGTACGGCGATCAGGTCCTTGTGCTGATATTCCAATCCGCGCTGCTCGATGCGGCTAAGACGTTTTTCAGCGGCCTGGGATGGGTATTGGTATATTTTCATTCGCAATCATCTTCCTTTCGACAGCCAGTGGTATTCATAGAAATGTTTATTAGGGTAAACCTTAAATGGTTGTCAATGAACTTCAAGCCGCAATTTCGCGGCTGTACGGCAACCATCGACAGTTTACCCCAATGTTGCATGCCATTGGGCTGCCGGAGCCCGCCGAAGGGAATATTAAATTGACATCACACCCATATTCTGATGATATTGCGTGCTTTTAAGGATCGGGTGATTCGTTTGCAATATAAAATTCTGCCCATGGGAGCAATGTCATGAAACCGAAAAGAATTCACAATTTCAATGCGGGGCCGGCAGCTCTGCCCCAATCTGTTTTGGAAGAGATCCAGGAAAATTTTCTAGATTTCAACGGTTCCGGAATGTCCATCACCGAAGTCAGCCACCGCTCAAAATGGTTTGACGACGTAATCAACGATGCCATCACGCGCGTGAAGCGCCTCCTCAAGCTGGACGATCGTTACCATGTCCTGTTCATGCAGGGCGGCGCCAGCCTGCAATTCTGCATGCTGCCCATGAATTTCCTGCATGGCGGCCGGACCGCCGATTACGTGAACACCGGTACCTGGTCTACAAAAGCCATCAAAGAAGCGCAGATTCAGGGCAAAACCATTCAAGTGGTGGCATCCTCGGAAGATCGCAATTTTGCCTATATCCCCAAGGACATTCAATTTACCGCTGGCGCCGCCTATGCCCACATCACCTCCAACAACACCATTAAAGGCACCCAGTGGGCTGATTTTCCAGAGACCGGCGGCATCCCTTTGATTGCCGATATGTCTTCTGATATTTTTTCACGTCCATTTGACATCAATCCCTTTGGCCTGTTGTATGCCGGCGCACAAAAAAACATGGGCCCGGCCGGTGTCTGCCTGGTGGTGGTCCGCGACGACATGTTGGCGCTTGTTCCGGATGATCTCCCCACCATGCTCAAGTACACCACCTATAGCAACAAGAACTCCATGTTCAACACGCCGCCCTGTTTTGCCATCTACACGGTGCAACTGGTTCTGAAATGGTTGGAAGAGACCATCGGCGGTCTGGACAAAATGGCCGCGCTGAACAGACAAAAAGCGGATATGCTCTATGGCCTCATCGACCGCAGCGAATTTTACAACGGCACGGCCGACCCGGACAGCCGCTCCCTGATGAATGTCACCTTCCGCCTACCCAATGAATCTTTGGAGCAGCAGTTCGTGGCCCAGGCCATCGAGCACGACATGGGAGGGCTCAAAGGCCACCGATCCGTGGGCGGATGTCGCGCCTCGATCTACAACCCCACGCCTTTATCAGGGGTTGAGGCTTTGGTGGATTTCATGCGGACCTTCGAACAACAGAATGGATAATCAATGCATAGTGCTTAAATGCTGACGGGTCCGCAAAAAATGAAAAATCGCTTTGAGATCAAAATGAAGGTCGCGTTTCACGATCTGGATCCCATGCAGGTTGTGTGGCATGGCAACTATTTGAAGTACTTCGACGTGGCCCGTTTCGGACTGTTTGCCGCTGCCGGAATCGATCTGTACGACTATATGAATTCCAAACACTTCGTTTTTCCGGTCACACGCTCAGCCATCAAACATATCGCACCCCTGAAGCCTTTTGATGAATTTATCTGCCGCGCAACAGTGACCGAAGCCAAATACAAGATCGCCATGGATTTTTCCATCCACCTGGTCGACGGCGGTCAATTGTGCGCCCGGGGCAACAGCGAGCAACTCGCCGTGCAGTATCCGGAAATGGAGATGGAATTTGAAATTC
>Ga0210123_1000903_pt1 | contig 16444 bp, 10 predicted proteins | sample Muzzi_PWB_D2_FD_185535 | JGI IMG/M metagenome (GOLD analysis project Ga0210123, IMG submission 185535) | Wetland microbial communities from San Francisco Bay, California, USA, that impact long-term carbon sequestration - Muzzi_PWB_D2 (SPAdes) | ecosystem: Environmental > Aquatic > Marine >... | reverse complement strand
CCCACCGCCGGTCTGGGAGGAAACGGCAGGCTTCCCCTCCGAGGAGGAGGTGGACGACATGATGGGCTGGTTGCAGGACGTGCCGCCGGCCCCGTCGACACCGCTGTCCTGGGCGGCCAATTGGGGGCCACAACGTCCGGACCTGATGCGCTACAACAGGATCGAGGCCCTTGCCGTGGGCGCCCGCCTCCAGCTTCGGACGGGAAGCTTCTTGGGACCCCTCTCTCTGTCCCTCGAGCCCTTCCTCGGTGTGGCCGATCTGGACCCGAGGGCGCGCTTCACGGTCACCCGAGAGACCCTGGGAAGGAAGGACGTCCTCGCGGTCTATCACGAGCTCCGTCCAGTCTCCCGAAGGGACGACCCTCTCGGGCTCGGTAACTCGCTCGGGGCGCTCCTCTGGGGCAGGGACGAGGGGGAGTACTACTCTTCCACGGGGGCGGACCTGGCCTTCTCGGCGCCGTCCGCAGAGCGGCAGGCGTGGCGGCTCCGGATTTACGCCGAGCGGCAGGAAGAGGTGGATCGCCACACGGATTTCTCCCTCACGCACGCCTTCGAGAGCGAATGGAGGTTCCGGCCGAACATCGATGCGGAGTCGCGGGAGGAGATCGGCGCGGAGGCCTCGCTGAGTCCCTGGTGGGGCACCGATCCCTTCGCCCCCCAGGCCGCTGCCGAGCTCTACGTGCAGGTGGCGGAGGGAAGCGCTGCGGAGGACGGCTACGGAAGGGCCAGCCTCCTGATGAGGGGGATGGTGCCGTTCGGAATGCTGGGACAGGACCTCAGGGCGGCCTTGGAAGTGGAGGGGGGAAGGAGTTGGGGATCCGTTCCTCTCCAGCGGATGTGGCACCTGGGGGGTGTGGGCTCCCTACGGGGGTACGACGCGTCCACGCTCGTCGGTGCGAGCTTCGCGAGGAGCCGGTTCGAGTTGGCGCGGGCCTTCCCGGCGGTGTCCGTGGCGGTATTCGGCGATGCCGGATGGACGGGCGCCAGGCCCCGCGCGTTCCGATTCGACGAAGGCCTGCTGGCCGTGGGAGTCGGGCTGAGCGCGCTCGACGGTCTCATTCGGTTGGACCTCTCCCGTGGCGTCGTCGCACCCCGGGAGACACGTGTCGACCTGCACATGGACGCCGCGTTCTGACTGCGCGAACCGGGGGCGGCAGTTCCGGACTTCGGTTCGTGGCGGCCGCAGCCTTCTTCTTTTCGGTGATGACGCTCCTGGTGAAGGTTGCGGGTGCGAGTCTTCCCACGATGCAGATCGTGTTGGTTCGGTCCGCGTTCGTAGCGGTGCTCGCGGGCGGGACCGCGTTCGCTCGCGGGCGAGACCTCCGGGGCAACGAGCGCGGGCTTCTCCTCGTCCGGGGCATCGTCGGGTTCGGTGCGCTCTCATCTTCGTACTACGGCCTCGTGCACCTTCCGCTCGCCGAGGCTACGGTGATCCACTACACGAACCCGGTCTTCACGACCCTCATCGCCGCCGTGCTCCTCTCTGAACGCGTCCGGTCGCGGGACCTCCTGCCGACCGTCGCCGGCCTGGCCGGAGTGGTCCTGGTGGCGAGGCCCGGTGTCCTGTTCGGAGAAGCCTCCTCGTCGTTGCCTCCCGTGCCCGTTCTTGCCGCGCTTTCCGGGGCGGTCTTGAGCGCGGCGGCCTACGTGACGGTGCGCCGCCTGCGCCGAGAAGCCACCACCGTGGTCGTGTTCTGGTTCGCCGCCGTCAGCTTTTTGGGCTCGCTCCCGTTCGTGGCGCCCATCTGGGTGCCGCCAAGCGCCGCGGAGTGGGGGGTGCTCGTCGGAGTCGGGATCTCCACGCACCTCGGGCAGATGTTCGTCACGGCCGGCCTACAACGTGAGCCGGCCGGGCGAGCGATGACGGTGGGCTACCTCCAGATCGTGTTCGCCGCGGTGTGGGGTGTGCTTGCCTTCGGGGAGATCCCCGCAGCGTGGTCGGTGGCGGGTGGCCTGGTGGTGGTTGGCAGCACGCTGGCGTTGGGCCGCAGGATTCCCGCCCACGCGGCCTAGCGGGGAAGAAGGCTTGCACCTTTAGGCACTAAACATCGTTACACCGAAATATTGCTACTGCCGTTGACTCGGCGATTTAGTATGTTTACAGTGTTCACTCATGACCGATCCACGCGAGCACATCCTCAGTTGCGCCTGCGACCTCTACCTCGAGGACGGGCTCGAAGGCTTCTCGATGCGGAAGCTCGCTCGAGCCGTGGGGGTAACGGCGCCCGCGCTCTATCGGCACTACGAGAGCAAGGAGCGGCTTCTTCTGGATGTGGTGGGGGAGGCCTACAAGCGGCTCGGCGAATACCTGTATCGGGGTCTCCAGGGAAGAACGCCGGACGAACGGTTCCGGATGGCGGGAGAGGAGTATCTGACCTTCGCGCTGGAGCACCCTCGGATGTACGAAGTGCTCTTCACGCTTCCGGATCTTGTCCGGCTACCGGAACCCCCGGAGGAGGCCAGAGACCAGGCGTGTGCCATCGGACAGTTCTGGAACGACCGGGTGAGGGAATGCATGGACGCGGCGATCCTGAGGGCCGGAGATCCGGATGAGGTGGGCCAGACGCTCTGGGCCCACGCCCATGGGCTGATCTCGCTCTACCTGAGGGGAAGCTTTCCCGTGGACGAAGCCGGCTTCCGTGCCATGTACGGCGCCTCGACTCGTCGGCTCCTCATCGGCCTTGGAACTCCCCAGTACGGACAGCACCTCGGAAACCGACATGGGGAAGATCTCGTCGAAGAGGCCAGTGATGCGGCAAGCTGATCCTGCACGCGACAACAGCGGAGACGCCATGATCGAAGAAGGGAACGGGCCCGCGCGATGGAATGGACTCGGGAGGTGGGGATGGATCGCGACGGAGGTGATGCTGGTTCTCGCGTCCGTGGGACCCGTGACGGCTCAGCAGCGCGAGGGAGCCGCTCCGTCGCCGGCCCCCATGACGCTCGAAGAGGTGGTGGGGAACGTGATCGATGGTAGCCGCCGACTCGCGGCGGCTCGAGCCTCCTTGGACGAGGCCAACGAATTGGTAACGGAGGCGTGGGGAAACCTCTATCCGTCCGTGGACGTCTCGATGAATTACACGCGGAACGTTTCCCCGGCCGTGAACTTCGTGCCCGCGAGCTTCTTCGACCCCGAAGCCTCGGCGGACGAACAGATCGCGGTCCAGTTCGGGGCGGACAACGCCTGGGACGGACTGGTGGATGTCCAGCAGGCGTTGTTTCGGCCGGCCATCTTCCTGGGCGTGGGTGCTGCCAACCGGTTCGAGTCACTTCAGGAGGAGATCGTGCGGGGCCAGGTCCACGACGTGGTCACCGAGGCGCGCGTCGCGTATCTGGACCTGCTGCTGGCGCAAGAACAGCTTCGCCTTACCGAGAACTCGGTCAGTCGGGTGAGCGAGACCCTCGAAGAGACTCGCGCGATGAACGAGGCGGGCCTCTCGTCGGACTACGACGTACTTCGCCTCGAGGTCGAGTTGGCCAACCTCGAGCCGAACCTGCTCCGCGCCGAGAACGCGATCCGCCAGACCAAGCGCCGCCTCGCCGTCCTCATGAATTTGGAGGTCGCCGACGACCTCACGGTGGCCGGCGAGCTGGCGAGCATGAGCCTCGACGAGCCATCCGCCAATTCGGAGGCGAACCTCTCGGTCCTCCGCTTCAGCGGACAGGAGGTGCCGGTGGATGCCGGGGGGGAGGCGGTCCAGGAGCTCGTCGGCACGGCCATGGCCAGCCGCTCGGATGTCCAGCAGGCGGACCTCACGGAGAGCCTGCGCCACACCGAGATGCGTGTGGAGCAGATGGAGTATCTCCCCGAAGTGTCCCTCTTCGGCACGTACCAGGTGAACGCGTCTCAGAATGGTGACCCCCGGTTCTTCGGCTCCCCCAGGGCCTACTCCCGGAGAGTCGGCGTGCAGGTTACGCTGCCGGTCTTCAACGGATTCCAACGGGAGTCGCGAATCGATCAGAAGCGGGCTGCGCTTCGGGCCGCACAGTCCCAGGCCTCCCTCTTGAGGGACGAGGCCGAAATCGAGGTGAGAGACGTCGTCGATCAGGTCCATGAGGCGAGGGCACGAGCGGGCGGTCAGCGCCGGGCCGTGGTTCAGGCCGAACGCGGATTCGAGATCGCCTCGGCACAGTACGTGGAAGGGATCGGGAGCCAGCTCGAGCTGACGGATGCCGAGTTGGCGCTTCGGCAGAGTGAATTCAACTACGCGCAGGCGGTCTACGACTACCTGTCGGCCCGGGCGAGGCTGGATCGCGCCACGGGGAACGTACCGACGGCCGGTCGCGGGGCCCGCTGATGGAGCAGCCTACCGAAGTGAAGGACGACAAGGCACGAAAACAGGCCATGGAGGCGTGGGGCATGAGGATAGATCGGGGGAGGGTCCAGTTCGCGATCGTTTTGGTTGCCGTCTCGCTCACCGCGTGTGGAACGGACGCCGAAGCGGAAGGCCCGGCACCGGCGGAGGGGCAAGCGCTCGGGCGAGTCATCAACGTCGAGACGTCCACGCTCGAGCCCGGAGACTTCACGGAGGTCATCCGGCTCACGGGGACCGTCGAGGCCAACCGCGATGTGACCGTCGCTGCCGAGGAGAGCGGCGTTGTGCGGGCGCTCCTGGTCGAGAAGGGCACGGCGGTGCGGGAGGGTCAGCCCATCCTGAAGATCGACGACCGGCTTCTCGCCAGTCAGGTGGAGGAGGCGCGAGCGCGGGCCGACCTGGCGAGCGAGACGTGGACACGGCGCAAGAGACTCTGGGAGGAGGACGGGATCGGCACCGAGCTCGCCTACCTGGAGGCGCGGTTCGCATCCGAGCAGGCTGTCGCCAACCTCGCGCTGCTTCAGGAGCGGCTGGACCGCACGACGGTCACCGCACCGGTTGAAGGGGTGCTGGACGATCGGTTCGTCGAGGTGGGAACCATGGTCAGCCCAGGGACGCCGGTCGCCCGAATCCTGGATCTCGACCCCGTCAAAGTCACGGCTGGGGTGCCCGAGCGGTATGCGACGGATGTGAGACCCGGAACGCGGGCGACGGTGACGTTCGACGTGCTGGGCGGCTCCGAACGCGAGGGGGCCATCTCGTACGTGGGCGCGGCCGTGAACCCCGACAACCGGACCTTCCCGGTAGAGTTCACGCTCCCGAACCCCGGTCGCACCATCAAGCCCGAGATGGTTGCGCAGGTATCCGTGGTCCGGCGTGAGCTCGAGAACGTGATCGTGGTGCCGCAGGAGGCGTTGATCAGGGTCGAGGACGGCTTCGTGGTGTTCGTCATCGTCACGAGGGACGGACAGGACGTGGCCGAAGCCCGTCCCGTCCAGACGGGCCCCTCGCAGCGGAACCGAGTGGTCGTCACGGAAGGCCTCGAAGGAGGGGAGCGACTGGTGGTGGTGGGCCAGCAGACGGTCGCGGCGGAAGATGTCGTCCGGGTGGTGGTGGAGCCATGAACGAGCCGCACCAGAAGACGAGGCAGGTCACCAAGGAGGAACTCGACGATCCCGGATTCCTGGCTCGGTTCAAGGAGCTGGGGGTCACCTCGTTCGCCGTGGATCATCCGACCAGCGTCGTGATGCTCCTCCTCATCGTCACGATTCTGGGGCTCCTCTCGTACGGTTCGACGCCCAAGGAGTCGTTTCCGGAGATCGAGGTCCCGTTCATCGCGGTGAACACGCAGTACCCGGGCGTTTCGCCGGCGGACATGGAGAGCCTCGTCACCCGCCCGATGGAGGACGAGCTCGGCACGATCAGTGAGATCAAGGAGCTGACCTCCGCGTCGGTGGAGGGCTATTCGAGTGTCGTTGCCGAGTTCGAGACGTCGGTCGACATCGAGGACGCGCTCGGCGCCGTGCGGGAGAAGGTGGACCTCGCGAGACCGGATCTCCCCGACGATGTCGAGGAGCCGATGATCGTCGAGTTCGACTTCGAAGAGGTTCCGATCATGCAGGTGAACCTCTCGGGCGAGTATGGACTCGTTCGACTGAAGGCGATCGGGGAGGATCTGCAGGACCGCCTGGAACAGATTCCCGAGGTGCTGCGGGTCGATCTGCGGGGAGGCCTCGAGCGAGAGGTTCAGGTCAACGTCGACCTGAGAAAGTTGCAGTTCTACGGGCTCGCGATCGGAGACCTCATCGAGGCGATCGCCGAGGAAAACGTGAACACCCCGGGTGGGTCCATCGACGTGGGCCAGGCGAAGTATCTCGTGCGGGTGGACGGGGAGTTCGACGATCCGGCGATGATCGAGGATCTGGTGATCACGATTCGTGCGGGGCGGCCGGTTTACGTGAGGGATGTCGCCGAGGTGGACTTCGGCTTCGCGGAACGGACGAGCTTCGCGAGGCTCGATGGCAGTCCCGTCGTGACGCTGGACGTTCTGAAGCGCTCGGGTGAGAACGTCATCAACACGTCACGGCAGGTCCGGGAGACCATCGCTCAGATGAGCGACCGTTTCCCGCCCTCCACCGTCGTGAAGATCACCGGTGACATGTCCGAGGAGATCGAGATGATGGTCTCCAGCCTGGAGAACAACGTCGTCTCCGGACTGGTCCTCATCGTGGGTGTCCTGCTGTTCTTCCTCGGGCTCTCGACATCCATCTTCGTCGCGATCTCGATCCCCTCGTCCATGCTGCTCAGCTTCATCGTCCTGAAGGTCATGGGCGTGACGATGAACATGGTGGTCCTGTTCAGCCTGATCCTCGCCCTGGGGATGTTGGTGGACAACGCCATCGTGATCGTCGAGAACATCTATCGGTACCGGGAGGAGGGGTGGTCGCGGGCACTCGCCGCGAAGAAGGCGACCGGCGAGGTGGCCGTTCCCGTAATCGCGGCAACGCTCACGACGCTGGCCGCGTTCGCGCCCCTTCTGTTCTGGCCCGGGCTCGTCGGCGAATTCATGGGATACCTCCCCCTGACGCTCATCGTGACGCTCGCGTCCTCCTTGTTCGTGGCGCTCGTGATCGTTCCCACCCTCTGCGCGCTGTTCATGCGGCGGTCCGATGAGCCCCGGGCCCCGTGGACTCCGTGGGCCCGATGGACGGCTATCGTGGGGGCGGGCCTGACGCTTGCGATCGTGGCTCTGATCAACCCGCTCACGGCCGTGCTCCTCTCGGTGACCGCGGTCGTTCTCTGGGCGCTCTACACGTTTCTGCTCGCCCGTTTCGCCGAGTACTTCCAGCACGAGCTCGTTCCGCTGAATCTGAGATGGTACGAGAATTCGGTGCGGTGGGCGCTGCGGCATCGCCTGACCGCGCTCGGGGGATCGTTCCTGGCCCTCTTCGTCACGATCGCGGCCTTCGCCGGCTTCAACTCGGGCCTCGAGTTCTTTCCCGAGGACATCCCGCCCAATCAGATCTTCGCCGACGTGGAGCTGCCCGTGGGCACCCGGGCGGAGGCGACGGACGCCGTCGTGCGTCGCATCGAGACCGAGCTCGCCTCGGTGCCGGGCCTCGTGGACATCGAATCGATGGTGGCCGTCACCGGGGCCTCGGGGGCCTCGGGGGGAGCCGCGGAGATGACCGGTACGGGCGGACCCACGGGACCCGACGCCGGACGGGTGACCGTGAGCCTCGTCGATTTCCAGGAACGCGGATTCGACGGTTTCGAAACACTGGAATGGATGGAGGAGAACCTGGGGAAGGACGTTGCGGGGGCCGAGTTCACGGTGGCGAAGCTGGAAAATGGGCCGGCGACGGGGGCCCCGGTGAACGTGGAGATCGTGGGTGAGGACCCGGCGGAGCTCCAGGCGCTCAGCGACCGCGTCCTTCGGATTCTGCGGACGGCTCCGGTCTATCCGAAGCTCGTGGGTCTCGAGAGCGATCTGGACGCGGCGAGACCCGAGCTTTCCGTGCGGGTCGACCGGGAGAGGGCCGCTCTGTACGATCTCTCCACCGCCGAGGTGGGCCGGGCAATCCGAGGTGCGATCAACGGGATCGAAGCCGCGAAGTACCGCACCGGATCGGACGAATACGACATCATCGTGCGGCTAGCGGAGTCTTACCGGAACGAGCTCGACAACCTCCGGGAGCTCACCGTTCTGACGGACGACGGAATCCAGATCCCACTTTCGTCGGTCGCTGATTGGCAGGTGGGTGAGGGGTACGGGACGATCCGCCGAAAGGACCAGGAACGGATGGCCACGATCACGGCGGATGTGGCGACGGGGCTCAACTCCAACGCGGTCCTCACGGAGGTCCAGAACACCCTGGCGGACTTCGAGGCGAGCGAGCTACCTCCGGGCTATACCGTCCAATACACCGGCCAATCCGAAGATCAAGCCGAGGCCGAGGCGTTCCTGAGCAGCGCATTCCTCACGGCGCTCTTGCTCATCGGGTTCATCCTGGTGAGCCAGTTCAACTCCGTGGTGAAGCCCGTAATCATTCTGACGTCGGTGCTCCTCTCGACGGCTGGCGTGTTCCTCGGCCTCCTGGTGTTTCGCATGCCGTTCGTGATCATCATGACCGGAGTGGGGATCATCTCCCTGGCCGGCATCGTGGTGAACAATGCGATCGTCCTCATCGACTACATCGACATTCTCCGAGAACGGGAGGGTATGGATCGGAGGGAGGCCCTCGTTCAGGGTGGACTGACCCGGTTCCGACCCGTCGTGCTCACGGCCGCGACGACCGCGCTTGGGCTGGTGCCCCTCGCGATCGGGCTCAACTTCGACTTCTTCGGGCTCTACCGTGCTCTTCAGCCGGACCTCTACTGGGGCGGGGAGCAGGCTGCTTGGTGGGGGCCGATGGCCGTCGCAGTCATCGCGGGTATACTGTTCGCCACGTTCTTGACGCTGATTCTGGTTCCCGTGATGTACTCCCTCGTAGACGACGTGACCACCTTCTTCAGGCGGCATTATACCTACGGCGACACGGAAGGTCGCGCGGGAAGCGGACCGGGAGGTGAGACGGGAGACGATGGATGGCGTGAGGGGCTTGCCGGGTCGCCCGATCCGTCTCCCGGCGAGACCCAACGCGAACCTGCGGAGGTCTACCGAGAGGGGCTGTTCGGGAAGCCACCCCTGCCGCAATCGGAATGACGGCGGCCGGTGCGGGACGCGGGGCGCCATATGTCATTCCTGTAACGATCGTCGATAGGGCGTTGTTGCGACTGGAGTCGGCTCCTATGCTCAGCGGTTCCGATTAGAAGGGCGACTCTCCGGAGCCACCTTGATGAACCTTGTAGCACTTGGCCAACGCCTTCGGGCCTCGTCGTTGGAACAGTACGCGCTTGGGGTCTCTCGGTACGCGCTCCCTGAGCCGTCCGAGGTCGAGCGCCTATTCAGGATCGCCCGAAAGGGAGACGATCAAGCCCGCCGGACCATCGTCGACTCCCACCTTCGCTTCGTGGTCGATCTGGCGTTGACGCGTCGCGACTGTGGGGTCTCGCTCCCCATCCTCATCACGGCCGGCAATCGGGGGCTCCTCAAGGCCGTGCACCGGTACGATCCGGATTCGGATGGAGATTTCTTCGCATTCGCCCGGGAGTGGATCCGGATGGAGATGACGGGCTCCCTCCAGCCCGTCTGAATGCCACTCAGTAGGTGAGGGGCCGTCAACCGCCGTAGCGCTCCACCATCTCTTCGCGGTACGCCTCGCTGGCGAAGATCGCGACCTCCACGCGCCTGTTCTGCTGTCGGCCGGTCTCCGTGTCGTTCTCCACGACCGGCTCGGTTTCACCGAGACCCACGCGACGCAGGCGCGACGGCGGAAGCCCTCGGGTCACCAGGAAGTTCGCGGCTGCCTCGGCGCGGCGCTCCGACAGACTCTGGTTGTAGGACTCCGTGCCGACCGAGTCGGTATGGCCTGCCACGAGCAGCTCGTAGTCGCCCTCCTCTTCCGCCAGGGCGTCGGCCAGTTCTCCGAGGTTGGCCCGTGCTTCGGTTCGCAACGTTGCCGAGTCGAAGTCGAAGAGGATGCCCGATTCGAAGGTGACGAGAATCCCCTCGCCCACCCGCTCCACCGTCCCACCCTCGAGTTGGTCGTCCAGCGTCTCCGCCTTGTCGTCCATCCGTTGGCCGATGAGGGCTCCCGCGGTGCCGCCCACGACGGCCCCGATGATGGCGCCCTTCGCGGTGGATCCGGCGGCATCTCCGATGACCGCTCCGACCGCGCCTCCAGTACCGACCCCGATGACGGCGCCCCGCTCCGTATTGCTCATGCTCGAGCACGCGCCGGCCATGAGGGCGATGAGGGTGGCGGTGGCTGTGGCGTGAAGGCGTACGTTCGGACGTTTCATGAAGAGCCTCATCATTCGGGTTCGTTTGACGCCCCGCTCGGGGCCCGGGTCGGGGGATGGCCCCGCCTTTCCGCCAAATACTGCTGCAAGAGTGATTCCAATGGCGTGGGGCGGGGTCTCAGAACTCCCCGATGAGTCGGATCTCGGGGACGAGCTCACGTCCCGTCTCACGGAGGACGGTGTCGCGGGCCAAGTCGATCAGGTCGCGCACATCGGTCGCCCGGGCGCCGCCGAGGTTCACCACGATGTTGGCGTGACGGTGGAAGATCGCGGCGCGCCCGCTCTCGTGGACGTGCCCCTTGAGCCCGCATTGGTCGATCAGGCGGCCGGCGCCGAGGCCCTCGATCTTCCTGAAGATGGATCCGACGGAAGGGTACAGCCAAAGGTCGGGATGCCGGTCATCTCTCCACCGAAGGTTCTCGTAGAGGATTCGTCGGAGATCGGCGATGGGGGCCGGGGCGAGGCGGAAATCAGCCGAGAGCACCACGTCGGGGCGGTGATGGAGGATCGACTCGTCGTAGCCGAACCGGAAGTAGTCGACGCCGACCCGCCTGCGTTCTCCCTCCGCCGTGAGGATCTCCGCCGCATCGAGGACCTCCTCCAGAAAGCAGGTCCGTGCGCGGTCGGGGGAGAGGAAGTGCAGGTTCTGCCATAGGGCCCCCCCGACCGTGCTCGGGATACCGACGTAGTGGTGCAACCCACCGAGGCCGGCGGAAACCGTGGCCTCGATCAGGTCGGGATAGGTCTCGACTCCCGCTCCGGCACGGACGATGTGGTCCTCCAGAAAGTCGATTCCGCCTACCTCGGACCGGATCACGAGACCCCGGAACCCACGATCCCCCACGAGGACGTTGGCCCCCTTTCCTAGAAGGAACCACGGGACCTCTAGCCTGCGCGCCCACGTAACCGCGCCGGCGAGCTCGTCGGGGGTACGGGCCCGGTAGAGGAGATCGGCAGGCCCTCCGATCCGGAAGGTTGTGAGGGAAGCGAGCGGAACGTCCCGTTCGATGCGTGCCGACCCGAGTGCCTCCTCGAGGTCCGTCATGGGATATGGTGGGAAGGTGGTCACGGCGGAGGCTGGATCTTGTGAGGGCCCGAGGCGAGCGGGCGAAGCGAGCCGAGGCCAAGTTAGTCGAGTCCTCCGTGGGTCGGTACCGTCGCGAGCCGGATGGCGCGGAGGGTCCGGAACGGAACCGGTGAACCCGCGGACCCGTGGGCGTCGTAGGGTCGGCTGTTCGGGAATGGGACGAGGTGTCGCGCGTCCGGACACTTTCATGTCGCATAAAACACATTATGTACAAACACATAATCACATATACAATAGTATCTTACGTGACAGTTGCAACAACTGGCATGGTCCTTCCCTTGAGTGGGCACGGACGGGATGGTCCTCTCGGACGGAGAATGGATTCACTGCCATGACACGGGACATGCGACACCGTCGATTCCGCGCGGCCTTCGCAAGGATCGGTCGGGCGGCCCGACCCGGCGTGGTCGGCGCCCTGCTCGGGACGGTCCTGGGCGTCGTGCCAGGGTCCGCTCAGCAAGTGCCTTCTCCGCTCACCCTGGCGGAGGCCCTCCGGCTCGCACGGGAGAACAATCCCCAGTTCTTGAGCCTCCAGAACGACGTAAGCGTCTCGGATTGGGACGTGCGTGAGGCGTATGGCTCGTTTCTCCCTTCGGTCGCGGCCGCGGGCAGGTTCGGTTACACGGCGCCAGGCGTCCAGACGTACAGCATTCTGACCCTGGCCTCGCAAGCCACGGGCACGCTCTCGTCAGCGTATAGCCTAGGACTGAGCTGGCGGTTGGACGGCAACTCCATCTTCGAAGTGTCGAGCGCCCGCGCGGCACGGCGGGCGACCGAAGCGGGGGTCGACGCTCAGCTTTTTCAGCTCGAGTCGGTCGTGACGCTTCGTTACATGGCAGTCCTTCGGGCGGAGGACGAGCTCGACGTGTTCACCCGCCAGCTCGCGCGTGCAGAGCGGAACCTGGGGATCGTCCAAGCGCGGGTCGCGAGCGGTGCGGCCGCAGGAATCGAGGGGAAGCAGGCCGAGGTCGAGCGGGGGAGGAGACAGGTCGACATGATCCGGGCCGAGCAGGGACTTCGGAATCAAGAGCTCCAGCTCATGGAGCAGATCGGCCTTCCGTTGGAGGGTGATCTCCAGCTTCGAAGAGAGTTCGACGTCTTCGAGCCGGGGTGGACGCTTGCGGAGCTGACCTCACTGGCTCTGGAGAGCCACCCTTGGCTCGAAGCGGCGGCCGCGCAGGAGGACGCGGCGCGGGCAAAGGTCCGTCAGGCAAGAAGTCAGTATTTCCCGGCCCTCACGCTGAGTACGGGATGGAGCGGGTTCACCAACCAGTCCACAAACTCCGACTTCGAGCTCACGAAGGCCGAGAGAGGTGCCCGATCCGCGTTTGACAGCTGCAATCGCTGGCTGACGATTCAGAACGGGCTGGGGACCGAACTGCCCGGGCTCGATCTCGGTGATGGATGTGGTTCGCCGGAGCTGTCCGATGCGCAGCGGCGCTCCGTGTTGGCATCGAACGACGCCTTCCCCTTCGACTTCACCAAGTCTCCTTTGAGCTTCTCCGCGACGGTGTCCATTCCCCTCTTCCAGGGCTTTTCCCGCGAACGCCAATCTGCGACGGCGTCTGCGGCGTCCAGAGACGCTCAGCACCAGCGTCGGGCGGAGGAGCTCCGCATTCGACGCGCGGTCACGGAGGCCTACAACGCAATGGTGGCGGCCTGGGAGGTCGTGCGCATCGAAGAACGAAACGTGGAGTTGGCGGGAGACCGCCTCGACGCGGCCCGCCAACGATACTCGATGGGGGCCGCACCCGCGCAGCCCGCTTCCGCGGGAAGCACCTTCCTCGAGCTTCTGGATGCCGAGGCGTCCCTCAGCACGGCAGAGCGCGATCACCTGACCGCGGTCTACGACTTCCACCAGGGCCTCGCCCAGCTCGAAGAAGCGACGGGCCGTAGGCTCGCGCCCGCCGGCGTGGGCGCCAACTGACCGGCCCTGGCCGGAGAGGATCCATGGACATTATCCGGGACACCAAACCTGAGCGCAGGCGGAAACGGATCCTCATGGGGGTGGGCGGGGCCGTGGCCCTCGTGCTCGTCGTCGTGCTGATCCGGTCGCTGCCCACGGCCGTGCCCTCGGTGGATCGCGCGACCGTCTGGACGGACACCGTCCAACGTGGACGGCTGGTTCGCATGGTCCGCGGCGCGGGCACGCTCGTGCCGGAGCAGGCCCGATGGATCACGTCCGTCACGGCCGGGCGCATCGAGCGAATCTACCTGCTGCCCGGTGCCGAGGTGGGACCGGGCGAGGTGATCATGGAGCTGAGCAACCCGGACGTACAGATGCAGTTGTTGGGTGCACAGACGGAGCTGTCGGGAGCGCGTTCGACGCTTGCGCAGCTCCAAGCGACCCTGGAGACCCAGAAGCTCACCCAGAGAGTTGCCGTGGGGGCCACGCACACCCAGTACCTGGAGGCGAGGCGCGTCTATGTGACCAACCAGGCCCTGTTCGACGCCAACCCGGACAACGTGGCACGTGCGGAGCTCGACCGCAGCCGCGAGGCGGTGGAGGAGCTCGAGATGCGCCTCGAGCTGGACGAAAGCCGTCTCGACGTGCTGGAGAGCTCTTCCGGGGAGCAGATCGCGGCGCAGGAGGACCAGATCCGGCGCCTGCAGGCCCAGGTGGAATTCAACGAGAGCCGGCTCGGGTCCCTCCGGGTGACCACCCCGGTGCCGGGACTGCTGGCACCGCTCGAAACGGCTCTCCAGGAGGGGCAGTGGGTCCTTTCGGGCGAGAACCTCGGGCGCGTGGTGGTCCCGGGCCGTCTGAAGGCCGAGGTGCGCATCCCCCAGACCCAGGCCCAGGAGATCGTCGAAGGGCAAAGGGCCCTGGTGGATACGCGCACCGACACCATCGAGGGAAGGGTTACCCGTATCGATCCCGCGGTTCGAAGTGGCTCCGTCACCATCGACGTCCGGCTCGTCCCCGACACCTTGCCGCCTTCGGCACGGCCAGACCTGAGCGTCGACGGAAACGTGATCATCGAGAGCCTGGACGACGTGATCTATATGGGGCGCCCCAACTTCGGCCAGGCCGACCAGCGGGTCAGCCTTTTCAGGGTCGTGGACGACGGGGCGTACGCCGAACGGGTGCCCGTGCTGCTGGGCGCGAGCTCCGTGAACGAAATCGAGGTCCGGGAAGGGCTCCAGCCCGGCGACGTGGTGATTCTCTCGGACATGGGCCAGTGGGACGGGTTCGACCGCGTCAGACTGCGCTGACCAAAGCGAGCGAGGGACCATGAGGACCTTCCTGAAGGACATGCTCGTCGCCGTGCGCAGCCTGCGGCGCGTGCCAGGCTTCGCTGCGGCGACCATCGCCGTCCTGGCTCTCGGCATCGGCGCGCCCACGGCGATCTTCAGCGTCGTGGAGGGTGTCCTCCTCCGGCCGCTACCGTTCCCCGAGCCGGACCGCGTCGTGCAGGTGCGGCATGTGGGCGAGAGCGGGTCGTCCCAGCCCAACGTCTCGTATCCCAATTATCTGGATCTGCGGGACCAGAGCGACGGTCTTCAGGCCATGTCGGCCTATCAGCTCTTCGCGGCGACGGTCTCGGGCCTGGACGGCGCTCGGCGCGTCGACGCCTCCGTGGTCACCGAGGGCTTCTTCGAGGTCCTGGGCGTCCAGCCGGCCGTGGGTCGTAGCTTCCTTCCTGAGGAGATCGGCACCACGGGAGCGTCGTCCGTGGTGGTGGGCCACGAGTATTGGCGGGTTCAGCTCAATGGTCAGGCCGACCTTTCGGATGCCACCCTGCGACTGGGCGAGAGGACGTACGCGGTGGTGGGAGTGATGCCCCCCGGGTTCTCGTTTCCACCGGGGGCGGAGCTCTGGCTGCCCAGCGACGCATCCCTGGCGAACCAGACGCGAACCGGCCACAACTTCCAGGTGGTGGGACGACTCCGGGACGGCGTGACGTTCGCGGACGCTCGATCGGAGCTGAGCGCGATCGCCCGGCGGTTGAAGGCGAGGTACGGGGAGGAAACCTGGATGGCCGATGTGGAGATCGTCAGCCTCCGGGAGGAACTCGTGGGACGGTTGCGCCCCGCGTTGACCTTGCTCCTGGGCGCAGCCGGACTGCTCCTTCTCATGGCGTGCGCGAACGTGGTCAATCTCCTGATGGTTCGCCGGACGGCACGCCGGAGGGAGATCGCGGTTCGCCTGGCCCTCGGGGCGGGGCGGGGTCGGATCGCGGCCCATCGTCTGGCCGAGACGCTGGTCCTGAGCGTGGCGGGGGGCGCCCTCGGGGTCCTGCTTGCCATGGTGGGGCTCCGCGCGCTGCTCACCTTCGAGCCAGGGGGGCTGCCTCGCCTGGGCGAGGTCGGTGTGAACGGCGCCGTGCTGCTGTTCACGGTGGGGGTGTCCGGGCTTTCATCACTCGTCCTGGCCATGGTAAGCATGTCAACGCGGGGGGACACCATTGGCATGTCGCTGGCCGACCTCCAGGGAGCCGGGCCTGGGGGCGGGGGCTTGACCTTCCGGCCCAGGCGCCTCCTGGCCGCTTCGCAGGTGGCGCTCAGCCTGGTCCTCCTGATCGGTGCGGGCCTGCTGGGCAGGAGTTTCCTGCGACTGCTGGAGGTGGATCCGGGGTACCGGACCGGTGGCGTGCTGGTGGTGGATCTCTGGAGCCCCTCGAGCGAGGGAGGGTCGGCGGAGCAGGAACTGGCGGCCTTTCACGAGGAGCTGGAGGCGCAGCTCCGGGGCCTTCCCGGGGTCGAGGAAGTCGGCGGTGTGAACGTCTTCCCGCTCGATGGAGGTGGATCTAATGGGACCTTCGTGATCCAGGAGAATCCGGACGAGATAGATGAGCTCCTGGGTGGGGCGGACACCTTCGAGGAGATATTCGGAGACCCGGAGCTGCTCGCCCGTCTGCAGCGAATGATGAACGATCCCGAGCGCACGGGCAGCGCGCAGTTCCGTGTGGCCAGCACGGGATACTTCCGCACGATGGGGATCGCCCTGGTGAGGGGTCGTCTCTTCGAGGCGCAGGATGGACCGGACGCACCCCACGTGGCGGTCGTGAGTCGTTCCCTGGCCGAAGCCCGTTGGCCGGGCGAGGACCCCCTCGGCAAGCTCATCCAGTACGGCAACATGGACGGGGATCTGCGCCCGTTCACAATCGTGGGGGTGGTGGGTGACGTTCGGGAG
>Ga0210123_1000901_pt1 | contig 16502 bp, 11 predicted proteins | sample Muzzi_PWB_D2_FD_185535 | JGI IMG/M metagenome (GOLD analysis project Ga0210123, IMG submission 185535) | Wetland microbial communities from San Francisco Bay, California, USA, that impact long-term carbon sequestration - Muzzi_PWB_D2 (SPAdes) | ecosystem: Environmental > Aquatic > Marine >... | reverse complement strand
CCGGCCGGTGATCATCGCCCCCGAAGGGGCCGCCCGGGCCACGGTATACGACATGAGCGAAGAAGCTTATCAATCCGGCGTACGCAAAGGCATGGCCCTGCGCCGGGCGCGCCGTTTGTGCCGCAGTGCCCGTATTCTGCCGCCCCACACGGCGCGCTACGAACAGGCCATGGCCGACTTGCTGCGCCAGGCCCTGCCCTTTTCACCCCTGATCGAGCCCGGCGAAGACGACGGCCATCTCTTTGTGGATATCACCGGCACCAGCCGCCTGTTCGGGCCACCGGTGGACGTGGCCTGGCGACTGCGCCGCCAATCGCGAAAAACATTGGGGCTCGACCCCATCTGGTCGCTGGCCGCCAACAAGCTGGTAGCCAAAGTGGCTTCGCGCCTGGTCAAACCGCTGGGCGAGTACATCGTGGCCCCCGGCGATGAAGCCGCGTTTCTTTCGCCGCTGCCGGTATGGCTGATCCCGGGCATCGAGCACCAGGACCTGGCACGATTGCAGGAGTTCAATTTGACCACCGTCCGCCAGGTCACGGCACTGACCAGGGACGATCTGGAAATCGGTTTCGGCCGCCGCGCCGATTTTTTGTCCAGTGCCCTGCACGGCCACGATGCCTCTCCGGTGCTGCCGGTGGGGCAACAGCCGCCCCGGGTGGTGTTGAACCGTACCTTCGGCACCGACACCAACCGAACCAGCGTGGTGGAGGGCGTTCTGCACCATCTGGTGGCACAGGCCGGCCGCCATTTGCGCCAACAGGGCCGGGCGGCGCGGCGCATCCATATCATCGTGGACTACAGCGACGGAGGGCGTTGCGCCCGGCAGGTGAAAATTGAGCCGGCCACCGCCAACGACCTGGCCCTGCGCCCCTTTGCCCGGCGCGCCCTGGGCCTGGCATGGCGCCGGCGGGTACGCATCCGCCACCTGCGCCTGATCTGCGACCGTCTGGTCTTTCCGCCGGCCCAGATGCCTCTGTTTGAAGCGGAACGCCAAACCGTCCTGCGGCAGGAGCGCATCGTGGCCGCCCTGGACAACGTCAGAAATCGTTTCGGCTTTCAGGCTATTGCCATGGGCGGTGGATCGACCTCGAATCTCGACGCGGCGCTTCAATAAAGAACGCGGTTATCCGAAAAGCTTAAGTGCATGGTGCCAAGTGATAGTTCCGTACGCTTGCTTGAGGTGGGCCGAGATTCTAAGCAACACAACTGTACACAACCACAATAAAAAAGACGCATATGATCCCCTTAACCGTCCGCTCCAACTACTCCCTGATGTGGGGTACGGCATCCATCAAGGCCCTCTGCCGCCACGCCCGCCGGCTGGGCTATGAGCGCCTGGCCCTGACCGACACCGACAACCTGCACGGCCTCTGGCCTTTTTTAACCGCCTGTCGCCGGGAAGGCCTCACCCCCATTGTGGGCGCTGAAATCACGGACCCCCATCGTCCCGGCCGGGCCGTCTGTCTGGTCAAAAACGAAACCGGCTACCGCCGTCTGTGCCAACTGCTCACCCGGCGCCACATGGCGGCCGATTTTGATTTGGCCGCCGCCCTGCCGCCCCGGGCTGACGGATTGATGGTGCTGACCGCCGACGCCGAGCTGTTGACCCGTTGGCACCGGGCCGGTGTCCATGTGGCGGCGGCCATGCCCCGCCGCCCTTTGCCGGCCACCCACCGGCTGCGCCGAACCGCCCGGGCCCTGGGAGTACCCCTGGTCGCCACGCCGGGCAGCTTTTTCCTGCACCCTGCAGAACACGCTTTGCACCGTCTGCTGCGCGCCATCGATCTCAACACCACCCTGGGGCGTGTTCAAGCCCGCCTAATGGCACCGGCCGATGCCTGGCTGGCGGGGCCGCAAGTGTACGCCCAACGCTTTGCCGCCTGTCCCCAAGCGTTGGCCGACACCCATAAAATCGCGGCCCACATCACTTTTGACGGCCCGCAATTCGGGCTGGTGATGCCGCCCTGGCCGGACGACCGGGGGTTGCCCGCACCTCAGACCCTGCGCCGGGACGCTTACGCCGGAGCCCGCCGGCGGTACGGCCGTGAGCTGCCCGAGCCGGTGGTGGACCGCCTGGAACACGAATTGCGCATCATCGGGCAGATGAATTTCTGTGCCTATTTTCTATTGGTCCGCGACATCGTCCAGCGCAGCCCGCGCACCTGCGGTCGGGGGTCGGGGGCCGCATCCCTGGTGGCCTATTGCCTGGGCATCACCAATGTGTGCCCGGTGAAACACAACCTCTATTTCGGCCGTTTCCTGAACCCCGGCCGCCAGGACCCGCCCGACATCGACGTGGATTTTGCCTGGGACGAACGCGACGCCGTCATCCAGGGCGTGCTCGATCAGTTCGGCGACCGGGCGGCCATGGTCTCCAGTCACATTCTTTTTCAGCCCCGCATGGCCGTGCGTGAAACCGCCAAGGTCTTCGGGCTGACCGCCGCTGAAATCGGCAAGGTCACCAAACGCCTGCCGTGGTTCTGGCGCGTCACCTCGGCAAAGGCCGATTTGATGTCCGACCTCAAACAGCGCCCCGAAGCCAAGACCCTGGAGTTCATCCACCCCTGGCCCGAAATTCTCACCCTGGCCCAGCAGCTCATCGGCACACCGCGCTACCTCTCCGTCCATCCCGGCGGCGTGGTTATCACCCCGCAGCCTGTCTGCCACTACGTGCCGGTGCAACGCGCCGCCAAAGGGGTGCCCATCGTCCAATGGGAAAAAGATGCGGTGGAAGATGCCGGGTTGGTGAAAATCGACCTGCTGGGCAATCGCAGCCTGGGCGTAATACGCGACGCTATTTGTAACGTTCGTGGCAACGGTGCTGAATTCGACGAAAACCGTTGGGAACCCGAGGATGACGCCGACACCCAGGCGACCCTGGCCCAGGGGGAGACCATGGGCTGTTTTTACATCGAGAGCCCGGCCATGAGGCTGCTGCAGCAAAAAGCCGGCGTGGGGGATTTCCATCACCTGGTGATCCACTCCAGCATCATTCGACCGGCAGCCAACGAGTGCATTCAGGCGTATCTTCACCGGCTGCACGGCGGCGATTGGGAGCCCATCCATCCCCTGCTGGCCGATGTCCTGGAAGAAACCTTCGGCATCATGGTCTACCAGGAGGATGTGTCCCGGGCGGCCATGGCCCTGGCGGGATTTGACGACGCCGAAGCCGACGGCCTGCGCAAAGTGATGTCCAAGAAGGACCGCCGGCGCAGACTGCAGGACTATCACCGGCGCTTCGTCGACGGCGCCCTTGGGCGGGGGGGCACCCCGGAGCAGATTCAAGCCGTATGGCAAATGATGATGAGCTTTTCAGGTTACTCCTTCTGCAAACCTCACAGCGCCTCCTATGCCCGGGTCTCCTTTCAGGCCGCCTATCTCAAAGTCCATTTTCCCGCCGAATTCATGGCCGCGGTGATCAGCAACCAGGGCGGTTTTTACAGCACCTTTGCCTACGTATCCGAAGCGCGCCGACTGGGCGTCACCATTGTGCGGCCGGATGTGCACCGAAGCGAATACCGCTGGACCGGCCGCAAAAATAGAATCCGCGTGGGCCTGATGGCCGTCAAGAGCCTGGCCCGCGGCACCATCGACCGCGTGATGGCCCGGCGCAGGGCCAGGCCCTTTGACGACCTGGGCGACTTTTTCACCCGGGTGCGGCCGGCCGAAGATGAAGCCCGCGCCCTGGTACACTGCGGCGCGTTGGACGGACTGGCGCCCGGCCGCTCTCGCGCCCAGATGTTGTGGCAATGGGTCCAGTGGCAAACCCGGGACAAAAACGGCACCCATGCGCCCCGGCTGTTCGATCCCCCCCGAAAAACCCCGGCGCCGCCGCAACTGCCGCCGGATGAGGCGCTGACCCTTTTGCGCCGCGAATTCAGCGTGCTTGGATTTTTGTGCGACCAGCACCCCATGGCCCTTTTTGCCCGGGCCGTAAGCGCGGCCCGCACCGTCAAAGCCAATATGCTCGCCCGGCACCTCGGCCGCCGGGTGCGTTTTGCCGGCTGGCTGATCACCGGCAAAGTGGTGCGCACCAAAAGCGGTGACCCCATGGAATTCCTCACCTTTGAGGATGAAACCGGCATCGTGGAGACCACCTTTTTTCCAGCCGTCTACGACCGCTTTTGCCATCTGATCGACCACGGCCGCCCCTATTTGTTGGGCGGCAAAGTGGAACAAAACTGGGGCGCCGCCACGTTGACCGTCAGCCATGTCCGCCCCCTGTCCGCCTAGTCGTCCAAGAGCCCTGCTTGGACTTCATACCGGTCGGTCGTCGCGAAAGCGATACCAATAGCGACCCCGATCATAAACGGTTCTGCTTGCATGGCATTGAATTCGCTGCGAGGCATCGCTCTTTCACGGCATCACGTTCACCGGGAATTGCCAGTGGGGTTAAAGCTTTTGACAATGCCTTTAAATAACAGCTATATTTTGCTTACCCGACTTTGGACCAACAGCCGAGACAGCCCGGCCAACCGCAAACCAGGAACCAAAAGCCAAATGATACCCATGCAGCAGATCAAAGCGTTCTATCAGGAACACCTTGCCGATACAGAGGTAACGGGCCATAAACTATCGGCGCCCTGCCCTTTCTGCGGTGGCCTTGAGGGGGTCAAACCTGGCAGAATCGTAATCCATCTCAACCCAGAGAGCTATTTCCGAGGGTATTTCCGATGCTCCAACCATTGCGTGCCCGGCGGATACCATTTTCATTTCGCGCGCCTGATGGGTATCAAAGGCACGGCCATCCCGGGTTTTGACCCCGACATGGAATCCTTTGCCGCTGACGTCCAGTACCCGCCCCGCCATCTCGGTGCCGACATCGATCGCTTTACATCGTTGCTGGGACCGGATCAGCAAAACTATTTCTCCGGATTCAACGTGGCACCATCGGTATTAAAAGAGTTGCGGGTGGGCTTTAACGGGCGCTATTTGATCTACCCCTATATTCTCGACAGCGGATTCGCCTATGCCGCCCGCTGCGTCATGCCCCGGCGCGAGGCGGATTTTTTCTGGCACGGCAATGAGGACTTTTTCAAGGAGGACTTCAGGATTCACAATCTGCAGGAGATCGATCGCTGCCAGGGCGGAGCCATTTTTGTCACCGATGGCGAGCTGAATCTGTTGATTCTCAAATCCATGGGATATCCTGCCATTTCCGTGCCCTCATCCGCAGACCTGCTTCAAATTCCACCCGAACGGCTGGCCCATATCGAGCATGTCTTCCTCCTGGTGGCCAACAGCCCCGAGACCAAAAAATCCGCGCGGACATTGGCCACTCAGTTGGGGTTCAAGGCCCGCATCCTGGCGTGGCCTACCCGCTTCAAAAGGGGCCGCCACCTGGCCCACCTGGCCCAGGAGAGCGGCGCCGAGCTCAACAAACACCTGGCGGCGATGATCAAGGCCTCCCAAGCCTTCTCGCCCTTTTCGTCACCCCAAAAGGAACAGCGGGAGCTCCTTGAATTTCTTGAAAAAGAGAAGGGAAAATCCCTTTTGGGCATTGAAACCGGCTTCACCAAAATGAATGCCGCCCTGGACGGACTGCGGGGCATCAACATTCTGGGCGGACCGCCCAAAGCCGGCAAGTCATGCTTTTTCATGCAGATCTCCACGGAGATCGCCCGCCGCAAAGTACCGGTGATCTATTATGATTTTGAAAACGGACGTCAGAAGATCTATTTGCGAACCCTGGTGCGCACCAGCGGTGTGCCTGAGAAAACGATTCGCAGCGGCAAGATGGACGCCGGGCAATCCAAATTCCTGGACACCGCCATGCAGGAATTCGACGAAATGCTGACTTACTTTCGCGTGGTCACCGACCGCCAGTTGAGCCCCGACATCATGCGGCGCCATATCGACTTTCTCAAACATGAAACCCGCAAGGACGACCTGCTCATTGTGCTGGACAGTCTGCATAAGCTGCCCTTTAAAAGCCTCACCGAACGGCGCACGGGCATCGATTTCTGGCTACGGCAGATCGAGGCCATCCGGGACGAACAGCAGGTTTGCTTTCTGGTCATCAGCGAGTTGGCGCGCGGCAAGGGTGGCGGATACGGCGAAAAGCCGGACATGAGCTCATTCAAGGAGTCGGGCGACATCGAGTACAGCGCCGACAATGCCATGATCCTCAGTCCCAACTGGGATCCATTGGACCCGGCAACGACCCGGGAACGCCAGAATGTGCTTTGGATGGTGGCCAGTCGGGAGAACAGTCCCGGTCAGGTGGCGGCCTATCAGCTTGAATATCCGTATTGGCGCTTCAAAGAAGTGTGATTAGCATGGACGACTTCCAATGACCGTTAACCCCGCGCCTTAACATACGAGGAGGACAGCTTGGATCCGGCCATTAGAGCGGGTATTTTCAATGCAGTGAGAAACGAGCCTTTTGCCAAAGCCCTGCGCATGAAGCTGGTTGCGCTGGATGTGGGATATTCCAGGGTGGAAATGATCTATCATCCCGAACTTATGGACAATATTTATGACCGCGCCCATGGCGGCGCTTTGTTCGCCATGATTGACGAAGCTTTTGAGACCGCATCCCAGACCCACGGCACAATTGCTGTGGCCCTGAACGTCAATGTCACCTACATTCGACCGCCGGAGCGCAACGAGACCTTGACGGCCGAAGCCCGGGAGGTATCGCGAACGCGCAAAACCGCCGGTTATGAGATCCGGGTGACCAACGCCGAGGACGATCTGGTGGCCACCTGCCAGGCCCTGGCCTATCGGACAGGTAAACCGGTGGTTTTTTCAGATGCGCGGCAGGAGGATCAACTATAGTGCCGCTAAAGAATTGGTGGGTGCAGACCGATAATTGTTTGGGGATCAACTTCATCCCAAAGGGTCGGCCGATGAACACCAAATTGCTCATTTTAATCGCCTGGATATCCTATTTCGCGCTGAGACAAACCGCGGACGATTTCTGGCGCTTCTGCCTTATATACAGCTGCGTGATGGCAACCTGCACCTTTTGCTATCGCCTGGAAAACAAACCCAAAGCAACCAACAAAAACAAGAAAATAAGCCGCTGAACAGCCTTGCGTTTTAACGCGCTGGTCACACTTGATGGGGACGGATGCAGTCCAGCAATGCCCGACTGCTGGCCTTGCCCGTGACCATTAAATGACCGCCGATGCGTTGCCCATCCATATAATCGCCCAGCAAAAATTTATTGCCGTCAATTTTCATCAACCGGCCCCCGGCCGCTTCAATGATCACATTGACGGCCGCCAGATCCTTGAACGATTCGTTGGCCGTAAAGGCGGCCTCGGCGCGTCCCATGGCCACATAGCAGGCATGGGCCCCGGTGCTGCCGAAATCCCTGATTTTTCCGGGAAACCGGCACTCATAAAATTGATGAAACCGGGAGAAGGTCAGAAGCAGGCTCTCCCGGGAAACGCCCCCGCGGTCTTCAATCCGGATGATCCGATCATTCCAATAGGCTTCTTCCCCGGCGCAGGCACGGAACAGATCATGGGTGACCGGCATGAAAAACAACCCCAGCACCGGCCAATAATTCTCATATAAGGCCAAGGACATCCCCCAGATAGGTATTCCCGATTGAAAGTTATCCACCCCGTCCAGGGGGTCGAACACCCATAGGTAGCGTTTGCCGTCATGGGTATACCCATCCCCCAGCGCCCCTTGCCCATAGGTCTGGTGATGGGGGTATCGATGGGCAATGATCTGCTGAAAAGAGCTGTTGAGATGGAGTTCGGCCTGGGTGACGAGATCCTGGTCGAAGGGGGGGCGGTGACGGCCCTTGCCATAGAATTTTAGCGCCTCGCTGCCCATGTTCTGAATGGTTTCCTGGGCAAAAACATACAGTTCGCCGATATCAAGGGTGGTACCGGATACCTTCATGGAGCCTCCATTGGATATATGCGGGTTTCCGAAGCGGTACGGATCGTACCAAAAAATATTGCACGCAGGCAGGAGGTTACGCAGGGATGATTTTCCACCGGTCCGCTGAAGTGGCGGACCGGTTTTTCAAAACGCTGACCGGAGGGTGATCGCCGAGGGTCGATGTTATTTTTTTGAGGATGACGAATAGCCATCCGCATACCATCCGCCGCCTTTAAGCTCAAAGGTGCACGGCGACATAATTTTAGAGGCCTTTTCACGGCACTTGGGGCATTCCATGGATTTGGTCCCCATCTTTACAAGCTCTTCAAAGCTATGGCCACAATTGCATTCGAATTCGTATACCGGCATTGTTTCATCGCTCCATTAACCCTGATCGTGATCGGGTTCAGTATTTTGGAGTCAATTTAAGTTTGATGCCCAGGCGTGTCAAGTCTAAACCCCAACGTTGCGGAAAAAAGGCGCCGGCGGGCATGCCCTCCGGCGCCTTGCAGACACGATTATGGAGCCCATGACAGGGGCGCCGCATCAGGGTTCGATACGTATCCCCCGGGAGCCTTGATCTCGACGGCGGACCAGCAAATTGATGGATTCATCTTTTTTTACCCTTTCAATCAGCGTCTTATATTCTTTCAAGCCGTTGACATTGCTCAGGTTAATCCCTTTGATAATATCACCTACGCGGACACCGGCTTTGTCGGCCCGGCTGTCGGGGTCCACTTCAACCACCAGCACACCGTGCTCGTCTTCATCCAGCCCGAACTGACGTGCCCTTTCCGAGGACAAATCGGTGACATGCAGCCCCAAATCATCGCTGCTGCTTTTGGTGCTGGCCAGTTGCACTTTCTCATCCGATTGTTTGGCTATTTTGACGGATATGGTTTTCTTCTGACCATCGCGCATCAGGACGATGTGTGTCTTCTGACCCACGGGAATGCTGGCCACCAGGCTGGCCAGTTCCCGGCCCGAAGTCACCGGCTGACCGTCCACCGTGGTAATAATATCGCCGGAGCGAATGCCGGCCTTGTCCGCCGGATCGCCGGGGACCACATTTTCGACATAAACGCCGCTGAAGGGCTTTAATTTATAATAGGAGGCCAGGCTCTCATCCAGATCGCGGATCTGCACGCCCAGCCAACCGCGGGTCACTTCCCCCTTGTCCTTGAGCTGGGCCACGACATTGCTGGCCAGGTGGATGGGGATGGCAAAACCGATGCCCTGCCCTCTGGCCATGATGGCCGTATTAATACCCACCACCTTGCCTTCCAGGTTGAGCAACGGTCCTCCGCTATTGCCCGGATTGATGGAGGCATCTGTTTGAATAAAATCGTCGTAGGGGCCGGCGCCGATGGAGCGGCCTTTGGCGCTGACGATGCCTTGAGTAACGGTCTGCTCAAGGCCAAAGGGGCTGCCAATCGCCACCACCCAGGTACCGACCTTAAGGTTGTCGGAATCGCCCAGGGGCAGCGGCGTGAGATCCTTGGCGCCTTTGATTTTAATCAGGGCCAGATCGGTTTTGGGATCCCTGCCCACGACCTCCGCATCAAACTCTTTGCCGCTGGACAGCTTAACTTTAATCTCGTCGGCTTCAGCAACCACATGGTTATTGGTGACAATAAAGCCGGCCCGATCGATGATAAAACCGGAGCCTAAGCTACGCTCTTTGTGTTCGCGTTCCGGCTGATTCCAAAATGGACCGAAGAAATCCTCAAAGGGTTGCTTGCGGTTATCGAACGGCTCTCCAAAAAAATGCCGGAAAACGCGGCCGCCGCCCTTGATGGTGCGCGTGGTGCGAATATTGACGACCCCCGGACGGGCTTTTTCCGCCAGATCTGCAAAATTGGCCGGCACCATGGCAATGTCCTTGGCCAGGACCGGTGCCGGGGCCCAGGCGGCGGCTGAAAAGAGAAAGACGCCAAGCAGCGCCAGGGTCGCATATCGTGTCATGGTTCGCATATCTTACCTCCTGAAGATCCCTGATGGTTGTTTGTATCGTGGGCTATATGTAATGCCATAAGATGACGTTGAGATGATCCTAATATTACCATTTGGTCATGCGCACGGAAAAGCAGCGCCTGAATGGTGCGCACGCTTGAATTCAGGAAGGCGGGTATACTTCCGCTACCGGCAGCATGATGGTGAACAGCGTCCCCTCACGGGGTGCGCTGCGGATATCTATGTCGCCGCCATGGGCCCGCACAACAGCTTGAACCAAGCTGAGCCCCAATCCCGCGCCGCTCTGGCTGCGGCTCTGATCTCCCCTGAAGAAGCGCTGAAAAATACGGGGCTGATCCTCCGGAGGGATGCCCGGGCCGTCGTCGGCCACCGTCAATCGCGCCTGTCCATCATCGCCCAGGTTCAGCCCCACGGCAACCTCACCGCCTGCATGGGCGTATTTGATCGCGTTGTCGATCAAATTGGCCACCATGCGTTGCAGCATACGGTGATCGCCGAGAATACGAACCGGCTCGCTGACTTGCGTTTTCAGCGCGATGGATTTGTCTTCGGCCAGGGGCTCAAACAGCGCACAGGCATCCATGGCAATGGCCGCCAGATCAACGACGGTGCGTTTGTCCGGATGCATGCCCGCTTCGGTACTGGAAATGGTCAGCATGGTGTTGATCATATCCAACAAACGGTCACACTCTTCGATGGTGCTGGCCCCCATTTGCTGGTATTCCTCCATGGATGAGGCGTTGGTCAAGGTCACTTCGGCCAGCCCCCGAATGCGGGTGATGGGGCTGCGCAGATCGTGGGCGATGTTGTCGTTCATCTGGCGCGTTCCGGTGACCAGTTGCTGAATGCGGTCCAACATTTGATTGAAGGAAACGGCCAGACGATCGATTTCATTGTGGCGATGGCGCACGGGCACGCGCGTGTGCAGGTCATCTTCCGAAATCCGGCTGGCCGTACGCGTCACCATGGCCACGCCGGACAGCGCCCTGCGGGCCATGAACCAGCCGCCGGCCACCGCCAGAACCAGCAGCACCGACATGGTGGTCAGAAAAATCTGCCTGAAGGCCTGCAGCATCTGCGCCTCGTCTTCCATGGCATATCCCATCTGGAGCATGATGGCTGCGCCGATGCGCGCATAGATGACCCGGGCATGATATTTTCGCCCCGGCAGCGCATGGGTCACAAAAACATGGCTGGCATTATTCAGAAGTGCTTCCACGGCCCCGCGGTCGATGCCGATCTCCTTCCAATAGGTCATCCTGGAGGAAGAAAAGACCACCCCGCTCGGATAAAAGAGGCGGTAGAACATCTTCTTTTCGCCGGCCGCCTGGGACTGAAATGCTGCCGTGCGCTGCAGCATATCAATGCCTTGAAGGGCATAGATGCTGGCGAATTCATTGCGTCGGGCCAACAGGTCTTCATCGGTGCGCTGTTGGATGACAGAAGTAATCAACATGTAGAAAAGGACAAAGACCACGGCTGCCGAGAAAACGAAAAGCAGCGCGTACCATAGCGTCAGGCGGAAAGCCAGGGTGCGGTGCAGCTTACTGATCTTGGCGAAGAACATACCCCACCCCGCGCACGGTATGAATCAGCTTGGTGTCGAAACCTTTGTCTATCTTGTCCCGCAGGCGGCAGATGCGCGCCTCCACCACATTGGTCTGGGGATCGAAATGGTAGTCCCAGACATGCTCCATGATCATGGTTTTGGAAACCACCTTCTCGCGGTTGCGCATCAAATAGGCCAGCAGGGAGTATTCCAGGGGCTGCAGGTCAATTCTACGGCCGCCGCGAACCACTTCCCGGTTGATCAAATTGAGGCTTAGCTCCCCCACTTCCAGGGTCGTGGTTTCCGTCTGGCCCCTGCCGCGTCGCATCAGGGCCTGCACTCTAGCCAGCAGTTCTGCAAAGGCGAAGGGCTTGGGCAGATAATCGTCGCTGCCCAATTGCAGCCCCTTGACGCGGTCTTCCACCGAATCCTTGGCACTGAGGATGATGATGGGAATAGATACTTTCTGCTTGCGCAGGTTCTCGATCACTGCCAGACCGTCAAGCTTGGGCAGCATCACATCGACAATGATCACATCATAGGGCTCGGTGAGCCCCAAATCGAGACCCCGCACGCCGTCTGCGGCGTGATCCACGGCAAAGCCCTCAGCCTTAAACCCTTTGATCACGAAAGAGGCGATTTTTTGATCATCTTCAATGAGCAGCAAACGCATGCCAGCGACCTCCCGGTTGTTTTTTACCCCTTGATGGGGGTTGCCGTTAAGGGTATATCGGAATTAGAACCTGCTGACAAGTTGGCAACAAAGGATATGATTCGGTTAAGCCGCTCACCCATAGGCAGCTAAAGAATTCACAACAGGCGCCGATGCTTAAGTAACAGCTATACCGATCGTTAACCCCGGATGCCAGTGAAGCGAGCGACACTTGCCGGAACAAAGGAAGAGCGCACATTCCCATTGCAGCTCTCAAGAGGGGGGCAAGGTACAAGCCCAAAACGCACGAGGTACAAAAACCGCTCTCATGGTGCGGCATGGCATGTATCCCATTGAGGGATTTACGCTCATCGAACTGATGGTTGTCATTGCCATAATCGGCACTTTAGCTGCCATTGCCGTTCCAGCGTACATGACCTATCGTGACAGGGCCAGGACCGCGAGAGCCGTAGCAGAAATACACACGTTGCAGTCTGAAATCCTTGCCTTTGAAGTGTCGGGGAACCTGCCCAATGACCTGGCCGCCATCGGCTGGGCCGGCCTACTGGACCCATGGGGGAATCCATATCAATATCAAAGTTTTGCGCTGGTACCCAAAGGCAAGTGGCGCAAGGACCGCTTTCTGGTACCATTGAATTCGACCTTTGATTTATGGAGTATGGGGCCGGATGGCAAAAGCAAACCACCATTAACCGCCAAGGACAGCAAGGACGATATTATCCGCGCCAACGATGGCAGCTTCATCGGACGGGCTGACAGGTATTAAGGGTGTCGAAATGATCAGCAAAAACCTGGATCAAACCTTTCCCAAGAGTAAATTCGGTTTCAAGATATTCCTTTTGTTCGTGCTCTGCGCCCTGCTCCCCCTGCTGGCCATATCCGGCGTCTCTTATGTCTTTGTGACCCACCAATTGAAGTCCGAAGCTTATTACCGCCTCAGACAGCAATGCAAAGCCAAAGGATTTGAGATTTATGAACGGCTGACGTCTTTGGAAACCGAACTGGCTTCCATTGCCAGGGAAGTCGGCGCCGGGCGATGGCGTCATCACGAACCGCGGCATTACGATCCCGTCACCAGGGAAGGCAGCCGGTTTGCATCCATAGTTCATTTTAGGCAAAATGGCCACGCCGTTTCCATCCTTGGAAAGGTGCCCCCCCCTCCACCAAAATTGAGGTCCGCAAACCTCTCCAGTCTGAAACAGAGAAAAAGCATTGTGCTGGTGCTCAACACACAGCAAAATCAACCCGACATCGTCATGATCCAGTTGTTAGATCCCAATCATCCGGACAAGGGGTACCTGGCCGCCAGGATCGAAAAGCTGTACTTATGGGGCATCGGAGCCGAAGGGTCGCTGCCCCCCGATGTTGAAATGGTTGTCACCCAACCCGGCAAACAAATCCTGGTCAGTTCCGTTCGAAATTACGAATTCAGCCGCCCCCTGGTTGAAAAATACAACCAAAGCGCCTTTTCAGGGGTTTTTGAAAGTCAGCACCAAGGCCGAACCTTTATCAATGCCTATTGGTCGCTGTTTTTAAACCATCGTTTCATGTTATCGGATTGGGTGGTTATCTTAAGCCAGTCCAGATCCTCCGTGCTGGCGCCGATCTCCAAATTCAGCACCATATTCTTCCTTTTGATCTTGTTGACTTTCTGGATCATTATGCTCCTGGCCATCATCAACATCCGCAAAAGATTAAAGCCTGTGAGGGCCCTAAAACGCGGTGCCCAGAAAATTGCCAACGGCGAGTGGCACCATCGCGTGGATGTCCACAGCGGCGATGAATTCGAACTTGTGGCCGAGGCATTCAACGATATGGTACAAAAACTCGAAAAGAGCCAGTCCATGTTGGTGCAAGCCACCAAAATGAGCACATTCGGCCAGATGGCGGCTGGTATCGTGCATGAGATCGGGCAGCCGCTGAGTTCAATTTCCGGATACACCGACTTGCTGGCCCTGGAGGTGACCGAAGAAAAACCCGCCCGCTTTATATCCATCATGCAGCGCGAAGTCAGCCGGCTTGCGGAGATCATCGCCAAATTCCGATCTTTTTCCCGGACCTCCTCCGACATCTTCACATCACTGCAGATCAATGACGTTATTTACCAGACACACAAGCTTGTCGAGCACCAACTGGGCATGAGGCAGGTCCGCATTCAGCTTGCCCTGCAGGAAGGGCTGCCCGATATTCCTGGTGATAAAAATGGGCTGCAACAGGTCTTCCTGAACCTGGTCATCAACAGCATCGATGCCTTTGAAGATCAACCGAAACAGCAAAACATGATATATCTGCGAACCTATTTAAAAAATGACCAGGTGTTTGCAGAGGTAGAAGACAACGGATGCGGCATTCCCCTTCACCTGCAGGAAGATATTTTTGAACCCTTTTTCACCACCAAATCAGAAGACAAAGGCACCGGATTGGGCCTGGCCATTCTACAATCCATCCTGCACAAACATGACGCAATACTGGAAATGGATACCCAACCAGGGCGTGGGACGTGCTTCAAAATCTCGTTTAATCCTGATTCGGATGCCTCTGTTTAGTATCCGCCTGCCGACTTTTATAATACATGTCCATATCTTCAGGCATCCTGCCACATCGAACATTCACCAATGCAGCGCCCTATTGCGCTTGCCTATGTGTGGGATGCACCCTGTTTCAAGCCAGGAAGATTCGCAGATAGGCGACCCCGAAAATCAACAAGATCAGCAGGTGGGGCAGACTGCGCCCGAAAATATTCTGTCTGCTTACCTGGCGGGAAATCATGAGCAATGCCACCATGGATGCAGTAAAACCGGTAAAGATGATCATGAATTTTACCAACGTGACCACCTGCCCTTGGATGAAATGGGGCACCTCGATTCCCGACTGCGCCATTGCTATGCCGCTGAACAGATAATTCCATAGTTTCTGCGCATAAGCCATCAACTCAAAAATGCCTTCACGCAAGAGTTCGTGGCTGACGTGCGCTAAGTGACCCGCCAGCGCCAGCGGGATAAATGCCAGCCCGTAGGTTGCCATGTTTCGAGTGATCTTTTCGTTTGAGGCTGCTGCCGACAGTGTAGCGCTGATGAAAAATGGAACCAGCGCCAGGAGGATAAACGTCACGTAAAGAAATGAATAAGTCGCATTCGGTGACAGGGACAAGCCGGCCTCTATGGTCTCCCACTTCGGCAGCTCAGAAAACTGATGACGCCCCATCAGCCCGATGAGTATCACACCAAACAGTGAAATGCTGAGAACAGGATCCATCCGTCGCCACAGTTCCTGCATGGGCGGGCGAACATTGATTTGTACCCCGCGGTTTTCACAGTTTCGCAGGCAGTTACCGCACATCATGCATTCGGCGTTGGAGTTGATGGATGCAGGGTAGGAGAACAGCGGGCATCCCGGCGATGTGCCCGACCCTTTATAGCAGGATTGATCTCCACACTGTGTTTGACATACTTTTCTGTTACCGCGGACCTCAACCGGACTCACAGTGGCATAAGCACCAAGCAGACCTGCCAGGGGACACAAGAAGCGGCAGAATGTTTTACGCTCATAAAGGATACAGAATGCTACTGAAGCCAACACAATGGCGACCAGCAACAGGCCGGTGGACAGTGGTTCATGGGCGACCTCGATAAACTCCTCAATGAAGTCCAAAAAGAGAAAGGAAGCCACCAGGAGCCAGAAATCGAGCCGACGCAGAAGCTTTGGAACAGGCAGGTTCAACTTAAACAGCCGGGAAAATAGATCGCCGATACCGGCAATGGGGCAGATACCACACCATATCCGGCCCAGCAGCAGTGCCGAAATCGGCAGAAGCGGAAACCAGACCAGCCAGGTGAGCAGCATACCCGGGTTGTTTTCCATCTGCCTTAGGGGGTGATCCGGAGATTGCAGACCGCCGACAATGGTGATGGCCGCCACCGAGCCGGCCATCAGGATATTGAACCACATGAATATCTTGAACAGCAGGGGCCTGCGCAGAAACCTGCGCAATTTATCATGGCGAAGGATGTTGTATTTGTGGGAATCCTTTTCTCGTGGCGTGACGAAAATCAAGTCTCCGGGGATAATGGTCTTATCCACCGATACGGAAATGGCCCGCTGAATCACATTCTCTAATTCGGAAACATTCCCAGGCCATGCATACGTCACCAATTTATCAATGGCCTCTCTTGAAAGTCCGGATACCTCTTTTGCCGCCCTTTTGGCATATTTGGATAGAAAATGTTCGGCCAGCACAGGGATGTCTTTCAGGCGTCGGGAAAGTGGCTGCAGCACCACGATTTGATTTTCAAGTTCACGTTGCAATTCCGGTATAAGCTGACCCGTCGCTTCTGTTTTCTGTCCGGTCATAAGGATGATGATTTTTGTCCTGGCCTCGATGGCCGCCTGACCGTATTGTTTGTGAAACCAGCCTAGCTTCAGATAGGTCAACAGCTTGCTTTGCAGATGAGCCCTCAGCAG
>Ga0210123_1000900_pt1 | contig 16508 bp, 13 predicted proteins | sample Muzzi_PWB_D2_FD_185535 | JGI IMG/M metagenome (GOLD analysis project Ga0210123, IMG submission 185535) | Wetland microbial communities from San Francisco Bay, California, USA, that impact long-term carbon sequestration - Muzzi_PWB_D2 (SPAdes) | ecosystem: Environmental > Aquatic > Marine >... | reverse complement strand
CAATCCCTTTTGCCGCATCAGTTCGAAGAACTTGTCCGCTGGGCCGGGTCTGTCCATCAATTGCTGATGGATTGATAAAACAAAATTAAGGTGACCTATGCAATCGATTTTTGTTGAGGGCCAATCCGGCCGCTCCCATGTCATGATCGGCGAATCCCTGGATAATTTGTCCCGCCATCTGCCGCCCGGCCGGACCATTTTGATTACCGACGAAAATGTGGCCGAACACTATCAGGCCCGCTTTCCGGACTGCGATACCATCGCCATCGGACTTGGCGAAAAGATAAAGACTCTGGACACCATCGAAGAGATCTATCGCCGCCTGATCGCGCTGGAGGCGGACCGGGCAACCTTTATTGTGGGGGTGGGCGGCGGCATTGTCGGGGACATCACGGGATTTGCCGCATCCACGTATATGCGCGGATTGGGCTTTGGATTCGTGGCCTCCAGTCTGCTGGCCCAGGTGGACGCCACCGTAGGTGGCAAGAATGGGGTCAACTTCCTGGGGTTCAAAAACATGGTGGGCGTGTTCAATCAGCCCCGGTTCGTCATCGCCGATATCGGCCTGCTCAAGACGCTGCCATCCCATGAGGTCGCCTGCGGGCTGGCCGAAATCGTGAAACACGCCTGCATTATGGATAAGGCTTATTTCGACTATATTGAGGGGCACTGCGATGCCATCGAAAAAAAGGATCAGGAAGTCATGCATCGGCTGGTCTATGAATCGGTGGTGATCAAAGCCGATGTGGTCAACCAGGATGAAAGGGAGGCCGGTGTGCGTCGCAAGCTGAATTTCGGCCACACCATCGGCCATGCGCTGGAGAAGACCACGGGCATCTCCCATGGCGCCGCCGTCAGTGCCGGCATGGTTTTGGCGGCGGAACTTTCCATGCAGAGAGGTCTGCTCTCAGGGCAGGAGGTTGAGCGTATCAGGGCTTTGCTCCAACGCCTGCGTTTGCCGACACAGGTCGATTTTGACCGGCGGGCGGTGATCGATGCCCTGGGTAAGGACAAAAAACGCGAAAGAGATATCATCAAATTTGTTCTTCTGAACGGCATCGGCCAGGCCGTCATCGAAGATATCCGTATGGCGGAGCTCGAATGCTGGATCGTTGATTTCTGAAACGGTGGTTGTTTGTTTTCAGCTCTTTTTGTTACTCTGTGTCCTTGCGCAACAGATTTGTTTTGAAACCGCCGCTGATATTTTTCACGTTGAAGCCATATTGTGACAACGCACGTGCGGCGTAGTAGGATCGTTGACCCACAAAGCAATAGGTCCAGATCTCTTTTTCTTTGGGCAGTTCTTCCATGCGGCTGCGAATCTCGTCCAGCGGCAGGTTGTCGGCGCCCGGTACATGCCCCCCTCTGTATTCTCTGGGATCACGCACGTCGATCACCACGGCATCGGTGGCCGGGACATCCTCCCAGTGGGCCAGGGCCACGTCGCCGCGCACCACGTTGGCTGCAATCATGCCGGCGATGTTGACCGGATCCTTGGCTGAACCGAACTGGGGGGCGTAGCACAGCTCGGCCTCCTCCAGATCGAACACGGTGGCATTTTTCTGGATGGCCATGGAAATGATGTCGATGCGTTTTTCCACCCCGGCTTTGCCCACCGCCTGGGCACCCACCACGAGCCCGTCTTTTTTTTGGAAGATCAGTTTCAGCGTAATGGGGCTGGCACCCGGGTAGTAGTTGGCATGGTGACCGGGATGAAGATAGACTTTTTCCATTGCGCGCCAGCGTCCCAGGCGTTTGAGCAGTTTTTCGCTGGGGCCGGTGATGGCCAGCACCTGGTCCATGATCCCCACCACCGCAGTCCCCTGGGTGCCGCGAAAAGCCGTCTGTCGGCCTGTTATAACGCCTGCCGCGATGCGCCCCTGACGGTTGGCCGGACCGGCCAGGGGGATGACGTTTTTTTTGCCGGTGACCACGTCCACTACTTCTACGGCATCGCCCACTGCCAGAATATGAGGGTCGCTGGTGCGCATGGCGGCGTCCACCACGATGCCGCCGCTGGCGCCGATTTCCAGGCCGGCATCTTCGGCCAGGGCGGTTTCCGGGCGCACGCCGATGCCCAGAATTACCAGATCAGCTTCCAACCGTTTCCCGGACTCGAGGGTGAGGTTTAACGTGTGGCCTTTCCCATTGGCAAAGGCGATAATGCTGTCATCCAAACACAGGACCACACCATTTTTCGTCAAAGTCTCATGGACCGGGGCCACCATTTCCGCGTCGATCAGGGGCATAACCTGGGACTGCTTTTCGACCACGGTGACATCGAGACCACGTTTGTGCAGGTTTTCCGTCATCTCCATGCCGATATAGCCACCACCCACCACCACGGCGTGTTTGGCCTGGTGCTGGTCGATCCAGTTGCGAATCTGTCGGCTGTCGGGAATGGTTCTGAGGGAGAAGATCCCGGGAAGGTCGATACCCGGTAAGGGAGGCCGAACGGGTTTCGCGCCGGGCGCCAGGACCAGGGTGTCATATTGCTCAGAATAAGTCCTGCCGCTGCTCACATCCCGAACTTCGATGCAGCGTTTGTGCCGGTCAATGAGGGTGACCTCAGAGTTCAAGCGCACTTCTATATTGAAGCGGTCGCGGAACAACTCCGGCGTGGCCACCAGCAAATGTTCTTCTTTTTTGATGACGTCACCCACGTAATAGGGCAAGCCGCAATTGGCAAAGGAGACATATGGGCCGCGGTCAAACATGATGATTTCTGCGGATTCGGTCAATCGGCGAGTGCGTGCCGCGCAAGATGCGCCGCCGGCCACGCCGCCCACAATGAGAATGCGCTGGTTATGGGGCATGGATTCCTCTATTGCATCAATTTTTGTGGAAAGTTTGGTGAACAATGAGCATTTGCTGTGATTATACTGGCCGGTGGGATGGTTAGCAAGGGTTGTGTTGGGATTACCACTGGAGTTGGTCTGTATAGGAGATCAGGCGCTCTGTTTCGGTGCGAAGCTTTGCCATGCATTGGACGGCTTCATCGAAGTTCTGATCTTTGGCACTGAATTCGACCCTTTTGGCCCAGCCCGCAAGCGGGTTCATGCTCAGGTTGGCCGCTGCGCCCTTCAGCGTATGGGCGCAATTGGAGAGGGTGGACGCATCCTGGTGCTTCAGGGCATGATCAAGGGCCGACAGGTGATCCGGCAATTGTTTGATAAAAGCCGCGACCATCTCCTGGAGAAATTCCCGGTCACCCATGGCCCGCTTCAAGCTGGTGTCCATGTTGAAAGGCCTTTCATCTTCGGCATCCTGCCCGGAGGCGGCGACACGCGTCTCCTCGCGCTCCAGGCCGGATGTGGCGGGCGTCCATTTGTCCAATTTGTCCAGCAGTTCATCGGGGTCTACGGGTTTGGATATATAGTCGTTCATGCCCGCCTGCAGGCAAGTTTCGCGGTCCCCCTTCATGGCATTGGCGGTCATCGCAATAATCGGCACTTTTGGATTGAGGGCTTTTGAAGAAGAGGCGCGAATCAGCCGGGTGGCTTCATAACCATCCATTTCCGGCATTTGAATATCCATCAGCACCAGGTCGAATTTATGCTTTTCCAAAAGCGCCAGTGCAACTTTTCCGTTCAAAGCAGGTTGGGCGATATAGCCGAAATTTTCCAGCATCTTCAAAGCCACTTTCTGGTTGATCGGGTTGTCTTCAACCAGCAGTACGCGAATCTCTTTCCGCCGGGCCGCTTCGATGGTGTGTCGCGTAACCATGGCGGTGCCTCCTGCCACGCTGGGGTCGTTCGACCCCGCACCAAATACCGTTACCAGGCAGTCAAATACCAGGGATTGTTTGACGGGTTTGCGGAGATAGGCGTTGAAACCAACCCCTTTCATACGCAGGGCGTCCCCGCGCATACCGCAGGAGGTGAGCAGCACGAGCAGTGAGCCCGAAAGGTTGGGACTGGCTTTGATAGCCAATCCCAAGGCTTTGCCGTCCATATCCGGCATCACTTGGTCGATGATGGCCAGGTCGTAGGCGTCGTTGCCGTCATGGGCCTGGTGCATCAACTGCAACGCTTCCGGGGCGTTGGCGGCTGTGCTGTAGCGGCATCCCCAACTGCGCAGGTAGGTGCCCATTACTTCAAGATTGGTCTGATTGTCATCCACCACCAGAATACGTTTATCCTGAATATCGGGTGGCAGCTTGGCGGCTGAATCTTCGGACAGCGCTTGGCGCTCAAACACGGTGGTGAACCAGAAGGTCGAGCCCTTGCCTTCCTCACTTTCAACGCCGATGCGGCCGCCCATCATCTCCGTCAGCTTCTTGGATATGGCCAGGCCCAACCCGGTGCCGCCAAAGCGCCGCGTGGTCGAAGCATCGACTTGCGAGAATGATTTAAACAACCGGTCCATGCGGTCCGGCGGGATCCCGATGCCGGAGTCCTTGACCGTAAATCGCATCTCAACGCCTTCATCCCGTTCTTCCCGAAATGAAACCCGGATGGTCACTTCACCTTTTTGGGTGAACTTGATGGCATTGTTGGCCAGGTTGGTCAATACCTGGCGTAATCGACCGGGGTCGCCTTGCAGCAGCGATGGTACATCCGGATCCACCAGGCAGACCAGTTCAAGCCGTTTTTCATGAGCCTTGGAAGCCAGCAGCTGCGCCGTCTCCTCGATAGTTGACCTGAGATTGAAATCAATTTTTTCAAATTCGAGCTTGCCGGCCTCGATCTTGGAGAAATCAAGGATATCGTTAATGATCATCAATAGACTTTCGGCGCTACGGTAGACAATCTGGGCGTATTCGAGCTGCTCATCGTCGAGCTTGGTTTTGAGCAGGAAATTGGTCATACCGATGATGCCGTTCATGGGTGTCCGGATCTCATGGCTCATATTGGCGACAAAGACGCTTTTGGCACGGCTGGCCGCTTCGGCGGCTTCCTTTGCTTGCCTGGAAACTTCTTCGGCCGCCAGGCGTTTGGTGATATCACGGCAGCCGCCCCGGAACCCGGATAGCTGCCCCCATTGATCTTCGACCGGCACAGCATTGACTTCCAACTGAATGATTCGCCCGTTCTTGTGCCTGGTCGGGATGACTTTTTCAGCAAATGGCGCTTTATTTTCAAAGTGATCGGTCATGAAAGCGGAAAGGGCGGCCTTGCTTTCATCCTCAAAGTGATCGTACATGAGCGTTCCGCCGATGGCTTCGGGAGAGTATCCCAATATTTTTCCGACCGCCGGGCTGGAGTAAGTATACCGACCGTCGATGTCCACTTCCCAGATCCAGTCGCCGGTATTGGTGACCACGTCCTGGAATCGGCGTTTGGAGTTCTCCAGTTCTTCGATGGAAACCATGGAGGATTTCAGGCTTTGGGCCATGTCATTGAACGCCCTTGCCAGGTGACCGAATTCATCCTCCCGTGGCATCTGAATGCGGCTGCTTCTGCCACCCTTGCCGAACCGGTCGATGCCGTCGAGGAGGGTTTGCATGGGATCTGCGATGAGGCGCCGGTAGAAGATGAAGATAAAAAATACGGCGATCAAGTTGACGGCGACGATGATGCCCATGTTGATAACACCCATGCGGCGCGCCGGCCAAAGCAATTCATCCTTGGAGGCTACAATGCCGATGCGCCAATTAATGGGTGACACAGCCCCGAAGGCAATGATGCGTTCGGTGCCCCGCCAGTAGCCCGATTGAACGCCAGTGGGTTCTGTTAAAAGGTTCTGGCCGAATTCGTATTGGGTAATGTTTTCGGTGAGAGCCTGGCCGTCTTCCATATGGGAGAGAATCGTGCCGTCATTATCATAGATGAATGCGAATCCTTCCTCTCCCATGCGCAGCGGGCCAATGAATATTTCGTTGACATCGTGAAGGTTGAGAACCACCATAAAGACGCCTTGAACGCGGAGATCGGCGCCCTTGATGGGCAGCGAGATGACAAATATCCGTTGGCCGGTGTTGGGGCTCTTAAGGATTTTACTGTAGACGATATTGCCCCTTATCGTTTCCTGGAAGAACGGCTCGTCGCTGACATCGAGCCATTGATTGTCGAAGAAGTTGGAGGAGGCCACAATACGGCCTTTGGGATTGGCGATGGCTATATTCTCATAGTAGGGATAGTTGATCAACTGGCGATCCATTTCGCCGGAGGCGCTGCGGCGGGCCGCCCGGCCCATGAAGCCTTCTTCCAGTGTGATCTGATAGAGCTTTTGAGCGGCCCAATTCAGCAGATCGACCTCCTGATGCTGGAACCAGGAGGAGATGACCTTGGATGTCGCGTCTCTTACCTGCAACAATCGCCGGGTGGCTTCCACTTCAACCGCATCACGGCTGTTAATATAGGAAGCAATCGTCGCCAGGCTCATGCCGACGGTGATCATAATGGTCATGGAGATGAGAAATTGGCCTTTGAGACTCTTTTTCATTGGATCCCCGCGGCTGTTCTCAACCTAAATGCAAAATGACAGCCGTCCAAAGTATATGCCGCTGACTATACAGTTGTATAGTCAATGTCATTAACTTAAAGAAACCGTGTTTAAAGCTGAATGTGGGAGCGGCGTCTCGCCGCGATATAAACTCATGATCGCCTTGAAATCGCGGCGGGACGCCGCTCCCACAGACCGTAAAAAGTCTTAAGTTAATGACATTGGTTGCATAGTTATAAATCATCATGGGCTACGCTCAAAAATGTCCTCATACCCAGGTCATTTTATGACCTGGTCAGCAATCTGTTCGATATCGACATTGACATCGAAGACGAGGTGCTCATTGCCCCGCAGGTTAACCATGACATAGCCGTCCTGGTTGGTGCGCAGGGGGATGTCGGCCGCCTTTTTACCGCCGAGGATCTCCTTGGCCATGCGAGCTGCAACCCGGCCATGTTCCCGGGGGTCCACCGTTACGGCCAGAAGCGCGCCGTTGTATACGGCGTGCGGCCACAATCCCACCACCGGCTTTTGGGTGTGGTCCAGAGTCCATTGCATGATCTTTTTTGCCGCCACGCTTTTTGGGCTCCCGTCAATTCGGACGGTATGGTAGACGGGGATCAGCAGCGCGTGTACCCGAGGGTTTTGATTCAAATCTAAAATGACTTTTTTCCACGCTGAAAAGGTGCGCGGTTGTTTAAACAGGATGATTTCGATCCCCGGCTTTAGGTCGGCGGCAATTTTCCGGATGCGCGGCAGGACAAGGTCGGCCGTCGTGCTGACATCCGAAACCACCGCCACGCCGTGTATCCCGGGCATGATGGTTTGCAGCATGTGCAGCGTTTGCGCAGGATAGCTGCGCTCCAGAATGCCGGTCACATTGGCGGCCGGGTAGCCGTATATCTGCGGATCGGCATTGACACCGCAGAATACAAATTGGATTGTGCTTTTATTGACATAATCAGATGCAAAGTACGCTTGGGCGTTGTCATCAACCGCGATGACCACTTTGGGTTTGTACGCGCGCACCAATTGTTTGGCTTTCTGAGCGGCGTTTATTTTCCATGCTTCACCCGGGTTGCGTTTGGTGTCCATATGGAACGTTTGATATTCGATGCCGGATGCCCCAAATTGCGCCGTAAATATTTGGCTAATTGTTTGGACCCAGGTAAATTCGCGATGGTAACTGTGTACCACCAATATGCGATCGGCAGCCTTGCCATGGGATCCCATCGACAGATAGAATACCACACTGAAGAAAATAATCCGTGTCGCTTTATTAAATGGAATCATATGACAGCCCGTTCAAAAGACAGTGTTGGCGCAATGCCTGATATTGTTATCGGATGATATATCCTTAAGTTTAATTGAAAACGGGGCGCCTTGGAAGCTCAATCTCGAATTTGACTGGGAAAAATCATACCGTGGGGGTTCGGATCTTCTGAACGGCAATGAGCGAGATCAGGCTCATGGCCGCACCACCGAAAAATACCAAGCGATAATCGATCATCCACACCAAGCCGCCCAAGACCGGCAGCACCACGGCGGCGATATGGTTGATGGTGAATCCCACTGCCATGGACGGGGCAATATCTTTGGGGTCGCCGACTTTTTGAAAGTAGGTGCGAATGGCAATGGCGAAATTGAAAAACAAATGGTCCAGAATGTAAAGCAGGGCCACCATCCATTTGGAAGATACATACGCATAGGCCACGAAGATGAAGATCAAGCTGGCATATTCCAGGGAGAGCACTTTGCGTTCACCGAATGCCCAGGGAGATGTCTTTTGGTCGAAATATTGAAGGGTTAAGGACTGGTTGGTGGTTTCAAAATAGTGGAAGCCAAAGCTCATCACCAAAGTGGTCAATATCAACCCGCTGAATGAAGGCAAAATGCCTGTGGCCGTCACCCCCAAGCCCAGTAACAGCAGGCTCAGGGCAGAGAGCCGGTGTTCCCGGATCATCAGCATGACATAGACGGCCAGCAAGGCCAGAAAACCCGGGATTTCCCGGATGGATTGCAGGATGCCCACTTGATAGCCGTTCAATCCGGCCGCTTCCACCGCGAAATTGTTAAACAGGGTCCGCCAGATTTGAAGGCCTGCGGTGGCCGCGATGGTCAGCACCACCAGGTAGCGGTACATGGCGGCATGTCTGGCTATTTTTTCTTGCATGCCTTGTTCGGTAGTCCAATGCTGGCCAATGGTGATTCGGCAGTTTGTAAGCGGGGCCGAATGGTTGGTTCAAAACTGGAAACATAAATAAATAGCATATAATCTCAATTTGTTAGTCGAGTTATGGTTCGTTCGGGGGCGCAAGGTTTAAAATTTTGAACTTAATGCTCTTTGCGTCAAATAAAAATAAATACTGGTAGTTATATAAAGTTTAGCGCAAAATGGTTCATAATGCTGAACTCTGCAGGGTCGTTTCTCCCTCCCTTCGGCAGGGAACAGGAGGGCCGGGGGGTGAGTGCGTTTCAATGTATCATACTGAAAATATTTCTAAAAATATAATATTTGAATTTATCCGCATAAATACCTGGTTTTGGCAAGTATATTGCACAAACTAATATTGCCAAACCCAATAATTTTTTCATCTGTTCTCCTCCTTAACGGCTATTCGAATCTTCGAATAGCCGTTTCTTTTTGGGGATCGCTTCAACCTACCGGCAAATGTTCGCTTCCCACTGGCCGGACAACCACAGGGAGACCCAATGCAGCGTCGCCTCAATATCGGCATCCGCCCGTAAGGCGCTCTTTTCCAGCTTGATGGATGTCTGTTCCACCTTGGCGGTATTGCCGAGCAATGCAAATATTTTGATGCTGCGTTTATAGTAGGAAACGGCCTGATCGAATTGCGCCAGCTGCATGTGGCCATCCCCCAAGGCTTCAAGATCCTCCCCGATGGCGAAGTAGGCCCGCGCCTCATGGTCCATCTTCAGCGCCCTGTTCAGGTAGGCAACGGCTTCCTTGGGCTGTTGGGTGGCCAGCAGCGCATATCCCATGGTGTATTGGGCACTGGCATACTGGCCGCTGTCGTTTGACGAAATCGCATCAATGGCTTTTAGCAACAGTTGTTTGGCACCATCGCGATCTCCGGCCTTTAAGCGCAAGATGGCCCGCGCCTTTAGCCGCAGGCCCAAAAGCATGCTATGGTGGGATGCGGCCATATTATCGGCCTGCCCCAAGACATCTTTGGCCTGCTCCAGCTTACCGTAAGCAGCCAGCGCCGTGGACTGATTGGTCAAGGCGCGAATGCTCCCTGCCTGGTCATCCAGAAGGTGATAGAGGGCAACGGCTTCTTTGAAAATCAGGATCGCACTTTCCAACTTACCGATCCGAAAGTAGGCATTGGCCATGCTGTTCAGGCTTTCGGCGGTTCCGCGCACATCGTCCGCCGCCGCAAACCGCTCATGCGCTTCCTGGAAATGCTGGATCGCCTTGGGGTAGCAACCTTTCTTATAGAATGCCGTACCTTTGTTTAAATTCCGGATGCTCAGGTGAAGGTCTTGGGGAGCCCTTTGCGGCGCGGGACCTGAACCGGAAGCACAAGCCGCACAAGCCGCTGTGATCGCGGCCATAATAATGAGGCGCAGAAGGTGCATGGGGATTAAATATCCTATCGCGTTGGTCATCGGTTTATTCGGTAAATTAATACACTTAAAAGCTTGCAGAAGTCAAAACATGATCCGTGCGGCGTTTCATGCAACATTGGGGTATGGGTGGCGATAGGATATTTGACGGTCAGGGCTCGGCGCTTGGTTGCGGCCCTGGAAGGAATACGCGTCAACTGCCCAGATGGTCGATCAGCCGTCCGCTGGTCTGCCTTAAATATTGACTCATCAGCTTGGAAATTTTAAGCACCAGCACCACGGCCACCCGGGGCCATTCATCCAGCAGCCGGTTGAACTTTTCGGTGGTCATTGCCATGAGGGTGGACTCTGTGGCCGTCACCGCTGACGCTGAGCGGGGTTCGCCGTCGATAATGCTCATTTCACCGATGGTTTTGCCAGAGCCCAGGGTGGCGATGCGCTTGGGGTTGCGCTGGGAATCGAACTTGACCACATGCACCTGTCCCTTGACGATCAATACTAGAAACGCGGACTTATCACCTTCAAAAAAAAGCACGGTCTCTTCGGGCACGCGATAAACATCCATGTAGGCGGCCAGTTTTTTGATCTGGGCAAAGGTGAATTCGTTGGCCCATTGCGTTGCATCGATCAAATTGCTTTTTTCCAGGAGGGATAGATCGGTCTTGGCCCTGGCTGTTAAACCGCCGTAGGTGTTGCCGGTTCTGGTGGCTGCTGACATGATGGTGAATCTCCAGCGTGACAATTGTGCCGCATATGGTTAGCATACTGACAATGCCATAGAACCATGATAGGCAAACTTGAGCACCGATGCCAAGTGTTAATGCGTAAAAATTTTCATCGGGACGGTTGGAAAGGAGCAATTATGCACTTGATCGTTCAAACGGATACAGCCCCTGCGGCCATCGGACCCTATTCCCAGGGCATTGTGGCCGGTGACCTGATATTTGTAAGCGGTCAGCTGGGACTCGATTCCCAAACTGGAGAAATGAAAGGCCCTGACCTATCCAGCCAGGCGCGTCAGGCGCTGACCAATCTGAAGGCTGTTTTGGAAGCCGCCCAAAGCAATTTGCAGCAGGTGACGGCGGTGGATGTCTACTTGTTGGATATGAATGATTTCGCGGAATTCAACGGCATTTATGAGACCTTCTTCGGCAGTCACAAACCCGCTCGAGCCGTCGTCGGGGTGGCCGCGCTTCCCAAAAACGGGCGCATTGAAATCAAATGTGTGGCGCACCGCTAAGGGTGGGCCAAACTTCAGGATGTACATCGTGTTAACCCCATGGTTGCAAAAGCTGGAGGGCTTCAAAGACAAGGCGACAAGGGTGAAGCCGTAGTCAACCTACTGCGAGCCCTTGTCAATACGGGATCTGGAGTCCTCCGGCTTTTGCAACCATGGGGTTTATTTAACGCGCGACATGAACTTGCCGGTTTCGGTGTTGACGCGCACCCGCTCTCCGGGGGACATATATTCGGGAACCTGCACCACGCGCCCGTTGGATAGGGTGGCCGGCTTGTTCCGGTTCGTGGCGGTGGCCCCTTTGATCACCGGGGCGGTATCTGTAATCTCCAACTCCACATTGGCCGGCAGCTCGACGCCCACCACCAGGCCGTCCAGCATCAGGGCGATGATGCCCTCCATGTTGTCGCTCAACCAATCCCGCTGGTCTCCCACCTGATCGCCATGCAGGCTGTACTGTTCGTAGTTTTCCGCATCCATGAAATGAAAGTTCTCCTGATCGAAATAGAGAAAACTCACCTGCCGGCGATCCAGGGTCATTTCATCCAGGTTGTCATTGCCCTTGTACGATTGGTCCAGATTTTGTCCGCTGGTAATGCCCTTGAACCGTACCCGGTATATGGTGTTGCCGCCCCGGGCGGTGGGGGTGCTGATGTCGATCAGGATCACTTGATAGGGCTGCCCGTTGAGATTGATCACGTGTCCCTTTTTCAACTGGGATGCTTTCATGGGTTTTGTTTCTCCAGGGTTGATGATATCCATGGGCGATGCGCTGCCGCACCCATGGAGGGTTGGTCGCACTTATACCTAAAATGCCCTAACAAGCAAAGCCAAATTCATACTTGATGTTGGGCATGCGGCGAATCTGCAGATTTTCCGGCGGCTGTTTCAAAAATGGGCTCGCGATGATTTGGACCGGACCGGTCCGGAAATTCAAACGCCTCACGATCCGCCATACCCGATGGTTGCTTTGTCCTGTTCCACGATTACCGGCACTTTGCGTTGTCCGTGGGTCCATTTGAGCATGGCATCCATGTTCTCAGGGCTTTGTTTTACGTCAATGTACTCATGGTGTTTGTGGGCCGCCCGGGCCCTTTCGGTATAGGGTCAACCGGCCTTTCCGTAAATAATAACTTTCTGGGTCATGGCGCACCTTCCTTTTATTTATATTCCTTGTTTGCCATAGGAAAAATTTCCTGATTCGACTTAACCCTGACGTTGAAAGGTCCGGAGGGCTTCAGAGCCGAGGCGTCCAAGGGCGAAGCCGTATAAACATACTGCGAACCCTTGGCAACACAGGATCTGGAGTCCTCCGGACCTTTCAACGTCAGGGTTTGCGTTTGTCGTTGAAGATATGATTGCTGATCACCACACGCTGTATTTCAGAGGTGCCTTCATAAATGGTAAACACACGGGCATCCCGGCAATAGCGCTCCACCGGATATTCCTTGGTATAGCCATACCCGCCGTGCAGCTGCAAAGCCTTGGCCGTGACGCGGTTGACCATTTCGGAAGCAAACAGCTTGGCCATGGAGGCCTGCTGGGTGAAGTTCTGGCCCCGGTCTTTCATGGCGGCAGCCGAATAGGCCAACTGGCGGGCCGCTTCCAGTTCGGTGGCCATGTCGGCGATCATCCAGCGCAGGCCCTGGAATTTGGATATTTTGCGACCGAACTGTTCCCGCTCCCGGGCGTAGGCGACGGCGGCCGCAATGGCGGCCTGGGCCACGCCGATGGACTGCGCGGCAATGCCGATGCGGCCACCGTCCAGTCCTTTCATGGCCAAAGTAAATCCCTGCCCTTCGTCTCCCAGGCGTTGGTTTAAGGGTACGCGACAGTCATCGAGAAACAGGTCGGTGGTATCCGAGGCGCGCAAACCCATCTTGTCTTCCTGATGACCGGTTTTGATCCCGGGATTGTCCTTGGTGACAATAAAGGTCGAGATGCCTTTGTGTTTCTGGGCCGCATCGGTCTTGGCGGTGATCAAAATAGTTTGCGCATGCCGCCCGGATGTAATGAATCGCTTGGTGCCGTTGAGTACGTATGTGTCGCCGTCTTTGACGGCCCGGGTCTTCTGGCTCACCGGATCGGAACCGGCATCGGGTTCGGTCAGGGCAAAGGCGCCGATGACCTCTCCCCGGGCCAGGGGTTTGAGAAAAGTCTGTTTTTGTTCTTCCGTACCGAAACGGTAAATGCTTTCACAGACAATGGAGTTCTGCACCGACATCACCACCGCTGTGGAAGCGCAAGCCCCTGCAATTTCAGCCAGCGCCAGGACGTAGCTGACCGTATCGGCCCCGCTGCCGTCATATTCAGGCGGGATCATCATGCCCATGAGGCCCAGTTCACCCATCTGCGCAAGGATGTCGTCCGGAAAGGTCTTGGTGCGGTCGCGTTCGGCCGCCCCCGGCGCCACCACGTCACGGGCGAATTCCCGCACCATGTTCTGGATCATCAATTGCTCGTCGCTGAGTTGAATGCTCATGGATCGCTCTCCGGGATTCAGGTGAAGCAGTGGGCCTTGTCCGCTGTCGATGCAGATTTTGCCCTATTGTTGCGACTCTATGGTTTATGGATTGTAGATGACCACCAGCAGCTCCGCGTTTTCTTTTCCGATATTGCGCATATGGTGCCGGATGCCCGAGTTGAAATGCAGCGAATCCGTGGGCCCCAGTTGATTGACATGGTCTCCCACGGCGATTTCCACCCGGCCATTGAGCACGTATACGAACTCCTCACCTTCGTGCTGATAGCCGACCCCTTTGTGTTCCTGCTGTGGATCGATATGGACGCGGAAGGCTTTCAGGTGCTTGTTTTCGGCCCCCGGGGTCAAGGTGTCATAGGCGTAGTTGTCGGTGCGTTTGGAATAGGCCTTGGCGCGGGCTTTGCGGGTTTCTTTTTGTTCTTTGAGCAAAAACCCCGAATCGATCTGGAGGGCGCGGGCGATCTGCAGCAAGGTGCCCACCGGCGGCATCTCTTTGCCGCTTTCCACTTGTTTGAGGTAGTCGATACTGCAGCCGGTGTCGTTGGCGACCTGGTCCAGGGTCATCTTTTTCTGGGTGCGGACCTTTTTTATCTTCTTCCAGACAGGAGTAGGCGCAACGGCTTTTTTCTTGGCCATGGGTTCTCCTTGAAAGGGAAAAATGGATAACCGGTTGGGCCGCTTGGAAGCCGGCCCACCGGGGCGAAGCATGAAATTCTAATAGTCGTAGAATCCCTTTTTGGTCTTCCTACCCAACCACCCGGCCTCGACATATTTGCGCAGCAGCGGGCAAGGCCGGTATTTGGAATCCTTGAACCCGTCATAAAGGGTCTCCATGATGGCCAGGCAGGTGTCCAATCCAATCAGATCAGCCAATGCCAGTGGGCCCATGGGATGATTCATGCCCAGTTTCATCACGGTATCGATGGCTTCTTTGGCCCCCACGCCGTGGTAGAGGGCAAAGACCGCCTCATTGATCATGGGCATGAGAATGCGATTGGAGATGAAACCCGGAAAGTCGTTGGCCTCGGCCGGAACCTTGCCGAATTTTTCAGACAGCTCCCAGGTGGTCCTGAAGGTCTCTTCCGAAGTTGCAATGCCTCGAATGACTTCCACCAGTTTCATCAAGGGGACCGGATTCATGAAGTGCATGCCGATGACTTTGTCCGCGCGCCGAGTGTTGGCGGCAATGCGGCCAATGGGGATGGATGAGGTGTTGGTGCCCAGGATCACCTCCGGCCGGCAGACACCGTCAAGGGCCTGGAAAATATTGAATTTAATGGTTTCGTTTTCCGACGCGGCTTCTACTACGAAGTCGGCCCGGGCCATATCGTTCAGATTGGTGCTTGGCGCTATGCGGGCCAAGGTGGCCTCTTTGTCTTGGGCGGTAAGTTTGCCTTTTTCTACCCCTTTGTCAAGGAAACGTTGAATGGTGGTCATGCCGCGCTGGACAAATTCGTCTTCCATATCATTCATGATAACATCCAACCCGCTCATGGCGGCGACTTGCGCGATACCGCTGCCCATCTGGCCCGCACCCACTACGCCAAACGTTTTAATCTCCATGCTTGTCTCCTTTTATCTTTTGATAATCAACGCCACTGCTTCGCCGCCGCCCAGACAAAGGGAGGCCAGTCCGATTTTTTTGTCTTCTCGAATCATGTTGTGGATCAAAGTTACCAGCACGCGGCATCCGCTGGCCCCGATGGGATGCCCCAGGGCCACGCTGCCACCGGCGATATTGGTTTTGGCCGGATCGAGGTTGAGTTCATTGGCCACGGCACAGGTAGAACCTGAAAAGGCTTCGTTGATTTCGAACAAATCCACATCTTCCAGGCGGATACCCTCTTTCTTCAGACACTTGGGGACCGCCCAGATCGGCGCGACCAGTACATATTTCATATCGATGGCAGAGGATGCCTGGGCGCCGATGGTGGCCATGATGGTGCATCCCAGGGCCTCGGCTTTTTCCCGGGCCATGACCACCACTGCGGCGGCGCCGTCGCTGATGACGGAGGCGTTGCCGGCGGTGGTGACCCCGCCTTTCTTGAAGGCCGGCCGCATTTTTGCCAAAGCGTCGTAGCTGGTGGCCCGGGGACACTCGTCGGTATCGAAGATGAGGGGATCGCCTTTGCGTTGCGGGATCTCCACCGGCATGATTTCGTCTTTGAACAGGCCGTTTTCGATGGATGACAGGGTGCGTTCGTAGGATTGGGCGGCATAGCGGTCCTGTTCTTCCCGCGAGATGTTGTACTTTTCGGAACACATTTCGTTGGAAATGCCCATGTGGAAGTCATTGACAATGTCCCACAAGCCGTCGTGCACCATGTGATCCTGGAGCTGGCCCGGCCCCATGCGGTATCCGAAACGGGCCTTTTCAAGATAATAGGGGGCCATGGTCATGTTTTCCATGCCGCCGGCCACCACCACGTCGGCATCGCCCACCTGAACGGCCTGGGCCGCCAGCATAACGGTCTTCAGGGCCGATCCGCACACCTTGTTGACCGTAAAACATTCCACTTCCTTGGGCAGGCCGGCTTTGACCGCCGCCTGTTTGGCGGGGTTCTGGCCATACCCGCAGGGCAGGACCTGGCCCATGATGGCCTCATTGACCTCGGCCGGATCGATGCCCGCCCGCCGAACCGCTTCGGCGATGGCCATTCCGCCCAGATCGGTGGCCCCGATATTGGCAAGGCTTCCATTATAGTTGCCCAGCGGTGTTCGCACAGCGCTGACGATAACGGCTTCACGCATAGCAGGTTCTCCTTTTTTAGAATACGCTGATTAATTTGTAAGGCGTTCCCCTAGTAACAT
>Ga0210123_1000897_pt1 | contig 16529 bp, 12 predicted proteins | sample Muzzi_PWB_D2_FD_185535 | JGI IMG/M metagenome (GOLD analysis project Ga0210123, IMG submission 185535) | Wetland microbial communities from San Francisco Bay, California, USA, that impact long-term carbon sequestration - Muzzi_PWB_D2 (SPAdes) | ecosystem: Environmental > Aquatic > Marine >... | reverse complement strand
CGAAGACCTCGGCGTCGAGGGAGTCGAGGCTGACGGTCACCCGGTCCAGGCCGGCCTCGGCCAGGGGCGCGGCCATCTGGGGCAGGAGCGCCCCGTTGGTGGTCATGGCGAGCTCGATCCCTTCCACTTCCCGGAGCATCCACACCAGGCGGGGCATCTCCTTGCGGAGCAGCGGCTCGCCGCCGGTCAGGCGGACCTTGCGCAGGCCGAAGCGGCGCATGACCTGGATGAGCTGGCGGATCTCGCCGAAGTGGAGGATCTCGAACCGGGGCAGGAAGGCGAAGTCGGGGCCGAAGACCTCCCGCGGCATGCAGTACCGGCAGCGGAAGTTGCAGCGGTCGGTGACCGACACGCGCAGGTCGCGGAGCGTCCGGCCGAAGCGGTCGGCGAGCTCGACGGGTCGGTCGGGGGAGGCGCTTGGCATCAGGAGGTTTCCCAGGAGGAGGTTTCCCTGGCCCGATCGACGCGGGATCGACGTCGACGGACCCTGAACGACTCTATCAACGCGCTCGATTCTCCGCGCTGGCCCTCCACCCGCCGAGGGAGCGGCCGAGCAGGGACCGCGACCGCCGGGTCCGTCAGCCGCGCGAGGGCCGCCCATGAGCTGTACGATCCGCGCACAACCTGTGCTTGCCGCCCCGCGAAATGTTCATTTTGCCGATGAGCTGGCAGGGCGAGTTCGCGGCACCCTACCGGCCGACGGTCCGTTCCAGGTGGTCGGCGACACCGCGGGCGATCCCCCGCTTGCCTACCATCCGCTCGGGCTCCTTGCCCGCCCGCTCCCCCGCTTCGGTCAGCAGGTAGGCCAGGTGCTCGTCCGGCGCGTCCGGCCGGTCCGGGGGCGGCCCCATCTCCTCGCCCCGGTTGGCGACCACGGCCTGGTACCCCTCGGTCAGCCGCCCCCGGGCGATCTCGAGGAGCTCCTCGTGGGAGATCCCCTCTTCGAGCTTGAAGACCACCATGTGGAGCTCCGGGAAGGCGTCGCGCACCTCGCGGATCACCTTGGGCGTCGGCACCAGGTCGATCGACCACTCCCGGCCGCTGGGCATCTTCCCTTCGCGGATCTCCTTCGGCCGGTAATCGGCCACCGCCGCCGAGAACACCCCGAACGAGCAGCCCTCCTGCCCCGCCAGCACCTTCACCATCTCCCGGTACTCGTCGTAGCTGCGCACCATGGTGGAAGGCAGGTACTCCGGTGGGTGGAGGGAGCTCTGGCCCTGGACCAGGTGGATGTCCGCGCCGCGCAGGTAGAGCTCCTCCGCGATCAGGTTGCCGAGCCGGCCGCTGAACCGGTTGGTGAGCCGCCGCACGCCGTCGATGAGCACCGGCGTCGGCCCGCCGGTGACGATGCCCCGTACCCCGCGGAGGGTCGAGCGCGAGGCCGCCCGGCAGACCTCGGCGACCAGCACGTGCTCGTCCGGGATGTTGTGCTTGCCGTACTCCTCGCGGGGGGCGACCACCTGGACGCCCAGGGCGGTGAGCCGCTCGAGGGACTCGGTGAGGATCGACGTGTGCAGCGTGCCGTGCATGGTCGGCACCAGGAGGATCTTCGTCTGACCCCGCTCCAGGCGGCCGAGGGCCGAGGCGAGGGCCGCGGTGACCGTCGTGTCGGCGATGCCGTGGGCCAGCTTGTTGATCGTGTTGTACGTCGCCGGGGCGACCAGGAAGGCGTCGAACGGCGCCTCGTCCGAGAGGTGCTCGGCCCGGGGTGTGAGCCGGTCGACCACCGGGTTCGTGGTCGCCCACTCGAGGGCGTCACGCGCCACGTAGCGCAGGCCCTCCGAGGAGGCGAACGCGACCACCTCTGCCCCCTGGCGGCGCAGCCCGCGGGCCAGCGTCGGGGTGCGGTAGGCGGCGATGCCGCCGGTCACCAGGAGAGCGATGCGCCGGCCGGCGAGGTGCTCGCCCTCGCGCGGTACGTCACGGTCCGCGAGGTTGGAGGTGGGCGGCGGGGTGAGATCCCAGTCGGAGCGCTGTTCCATTGGCGAGCGCCAGTCTACACCGGCGAAGATCGCCTTACGCCGGGGAAGATCGGCGCCCCGCCGTCCGTTGTCACTGCCGACGCTCCCCTTTTCGTGCGCCCTCCCGGTCACCCGGGCGAGCCGGCAGCGGAGGGGCCACGAACCACCATCTCTCCCGATAGCTCCACCGAGGTCAGACACCCGTGATTCCGCGAGAGCGCATCCGCAACTTCTCGATCATCGCCCACATCGACCACGGCAAGTCGACGCTCGCCGACCGCCTGCTCGAGCGCACCGGCTCGGTCTCCGCCCGGGACATGAAGGAGCAGCTCCTGGACGACATGGACCTGGAGCGCGAGCGCGGCATCACGATCAAGGCCCACGCCGTGCGCATGACCTACCGCGCGCCGGACGGCGAGGAGTACCTGTTCAACCTGATCGACACCCCCGGCCACGTGGACTTCTCCTACGAGGTCTCGCGCTCCCTCGCCGCGTGTGAAGGGGCGCTGCTGGTAGTCGACGCCGCCCAGGGGGTCGAGGCCCAGACCCTGGCCAACGCCTACCTGGCGGTGGAGGGGAACCTGGAGATGGTGCCGGTGATCAACAAGATCGACCTGCCGGCCGCCGACCCGGACCGGGTGCGCGAGCAGGTGGAGAACGTGATCGGCATCGACGCGTCCCAGGCAGTGCTCGCCTCGGCCAAGAAGGGTCTCGGCGTCGACGAGGTGCTCCAGGCGGTCATCGACCGCATCCCGCCGCCGACCGGTGACCCGGAAGCTCCGCTCAAGGCGCTCCTCTTCGACTCCTGGTACGACCAGTACCGCGGCGTGGCCTGCCTGGTGCGGGTGATCGACGGCACCCTCTCGACCGGCGACACCATCCGGTTCATGGCCTCCGGCCGCACCTACGAGGTGGACGAGCTCGGCGTCTTCGCCCCCAAGGCGAACAAGGTCGGGAGCCTGACGGTCGGCGAGGTGGGCTACGTCTACGCCGGCATCAAGGACCTCATCCAGGCCCAGATCGGCGACACCGTCACCCACCCCAAGCGGCCCACGGCCACGGCCTTCCCCGGGTTCCAGGAGGTCAAGCCGATGGTCTTCGCCGGCCTCTACCCGGTGGGGGCCGACGACTACGAGGGCCTGCGCGACGCGGTGGAGAAGCTGCGCCTGAACGACGCCTCCTTCACCTTCGAGCCCGAGAGCTCCACGGCCCTCGGTTTCGGCTTCCGGTGCGGCTTCCTGGGGCTCCTCCACATGGAGATCATCCAGGCGCGGCTCGAGCGGGAGTTCGACCTCGACCTCATCACCACGGCGCCGGGCGTGCGCTACCTGGTCTACACCGAGGACGGCCGGGAGCTGGTGATCGACAGCCCGTCGAAGCTCCCCGAGCTCCACGAGATCCACCATCTGGAGGAGCCCTACATCCGGGGGACGATCATCACCCGGAGCGATTTCGTGGGCGGCCTCCTGGGTCTCCTCGAAGAGCGCCGCGGCGAGCAGAGGACGCTCCAGTACCTGACCACCGACCGGGTGCTGATCGAGTACGACCTTCCGCTCGCCGAGGTCATCCACGACTTCTACGACCGCCTGAAGACGGTCAGCCGCGGCTACGCCTCGTTCGACTACGAGCTGATCGGCTACCGGGAGAGCGACCTGGTGAAGCTCGACATCCTGGTCAACGAAGAGCCGGTCGACGCCCTGTCGCTGATCGTCCACCGCGACCAGGCCTACGAGCAGGGCAAGCGGCTGGTCGAGAAGATGAAGGACCTCATCCCACGGCAGATGTTCGAGGTGGCGATCCAGGCCGCCCTCGGCCGCCGGGTGATCGCCCGGGAGACCGTGCGCGCCATCCGCAAGGACGTGACCGCCAAGTGCTACGGCGGCGACATCTCCCGGAAGCGCAAGCTCCTCGAGAAGCAGAAAGAGGGCAAGCGCCGAATGAAGCGTGTGGGGAGAGTCGACATCCCCCAGGAAGCCTTCCTGGCGGTCCTCTCGGTCAACGACTGAAGGCCGCAGTATGGCGAGAGCGCACCCCGGCCCGTCCGGTAGCATCCGGCCAGCCTTCCGCTGACCCAGGCGCCCGATCCGCCGCTGGCCGGGCGCCCCGACCGAAGGAGTGCCGCTGCCGTGACCGACTCCGACTCAGGCCGTTCCCTGACCCGCGCCGTTCTCGTTCTGGCCGTCTTCGCCCTCGTCACCTGGCTCCACGAGCTGGTCCTTCGGGTGCCCGCCTACCGGGCCCTCTACGACGCCAACCCCTTCTACGTGCCGGAGGGGTTCCGGAGCGCCGTGGAGATCTTGCTCGTGGTGCTGGCGGTGATCCTCCTGCGGAGGGTCGGGCTCCCGGAGGCGCTTCGGGAGCTGGGGTTCCTCCGTCGGCCGTGGCCGGGGCTGATCTTCGCCATGGTGGCCTGCCTGCCGCTCTGGGCGGTCTTCTCCCTCACCATGCCCATGGCCCGGGAGCTCGACCCCTGGGCGGTGCTCTACCTGGCGGGGCTTTCGCCCTTGGCGGAGGAGGCGGTCTTCCGGGGCTTCGCCTTCGGCCAGCTCCGCAAGGCAGGTTGGGGGTTCTGGCCGGCGGCGCTGGTGCCGGCGGTGGTCTTCGGCCTGGTCCACATCCGGGGTGGCGACAGCCTCGGCCAGACGGCGGGTGTCTTCGCCATCACCGCGGTCGGAGGGCTGCTCTTCTCGTTCGTCTTCGAGCGCTGGGAGGGCAGCCTGTGGGCGCCCTGGGGGCTCCACGCGCTGATGAACCTGTCGTGGAACGTGTTCGCGGTGGGCGAGAGCGCCCTGGCCGGTTGGCTGCCGACGGCGATGCAGGCGACGACGGTCCTGGTGGCGGTGGCGCTGACCCTGTGGCGGAAGCGGTTGCCGGTGTTGGGGGAGTGGCCGGAGGGGGAGGAGGGGCGGTAGGGCGGTCGGGGGCGGTCCTTCGATGGGGCAGGGTCGGGCGCGGCGCGGGGCCTCCCGTCCGGGGACCGGCCTGCGCTTGGGTGGTCGAATGAGGCGGGGCTCGGCCTCGGTTCAGGAGGGCGGCGGGGCGGTGTAGATGTGGTGGCTGTACTGGGCGCGCCCTCCTTCAACGCCCCCGGCCGGGAGGCCCCGCGCCGCGCCACCGATCGACCGGTCGTCGGAGTAGCGAGGCAGAGGGTTGGGCGGTGGCGCCCCCTTCTTCCCTTGGGGGTGAGAAGGGGGTTGGGGGGTAGTGGGGGGATCTAGGCAACCGCCCCTCTTCCACCCTGGGGTGGGGGAGAGAGCGGGGGTGCGATCGACCGTCGCGGGGCCTCCCGTCCGGGGACCGGCCTGCGCTTGGGTGGTCGAATGGGGCGGGGCTCGGCCTCGGTTCAGGCGGGCGGCGGTGCGGTGTAGATGTGGTGCCTGTGCTGGGCGCGCCCGCCTTCAACGCCCCCGGCCGTCAGGCGGCGTGGTCGCGTCGGTTTGGCGAGGGCGTTGCCGGCCCTCCATCCGAGATCGAAGCGGCCGGACCTGTGCCGGCCGAGGTGCGAGCGGAGCGAGCGTCCCTATTCCTGACCCGCAGCGAAGGGTCGGGCGGCGGCGCCCCCTTCTCCCCCTGGGGGTGAGAAGGGGGTTGGGGGGTTGTAGGGGGGTCTAGGTCACCGCTTCGCGAACCCCGTCACGATGTACGTCCCCGACCGCTTGTCCTTCTTCAGCCGCAGGATGTTCTTGCGCTCGGCGTCTTCGAGAAGCTCCGAGAACGAGCCGTACCCGTAGTAGCCCTCGTTGAAGCTGGGGCGCTTCCTCTGCATGGTCTGCTTGATCATCGAGCCCCAGAGCACCTCTTTGTTCTCGCGGATCAGGGCCTGGATGGCGTCGGTCATCAGGCCGAAGGCCTCGGCCGTCTTCTTGTTCAGGCCGGCGAGTTGGGGTGCGGCCTGGCGGTCGCGCCAGACGTCCTCGTAGTAGATGAACTCGTCGCAGTTGTCCACCAAGAGGGCGGACGACGAGTTCTTCACGCCGATGCCGATGACGTACTTGTCGTTCTCCTTGAGCTTCGAGACCAGGGGCGAGAAGTCGCTGTCGCCGGACAGGATCGCAAACGTGTCCAGGTGCTCCTTGGCGTAGCAGAGGTCCATGGCGTCGACCACCATCTTGATGTCGGCGCTGTTCTTGCCCGAGTAGTACTTCTGCGGGATGTCGAGCATCTCGATCGCGGCCTCGTGAAACGGGCGCTTGTACTCGCTGTAGCGCTCCCAGTCGCAGTACGCCCGCTTGACGATGATCTTTCCCTTCTCCAGCAGGCGTTCCATGACCAGGGTGATGTCGAACTTCTTGATGTCGGAGTCTCGGACTCCGAGGGCGATGTTCTCCAAGTCGCAGAACATCGCGATCTTGCGCTCGTCGTTCACGGAGGTGTTCCTTTCAGGCACGGAATCGATCTCGGCCCCGGGGGCGTCGAACAGCTCCCGGTTGATGCTCGCGATGTCTTCCGCCGTGATGTCGTGGGGGACGGGCCCGCGCTGGCCGCCGTCCTTCTTCGGCTTCGGCGGCTCTTGCTTCTTGGCGCTCTTGTCCTTGTCGGACGGCCCCTCCTTGGTGTCGCGGCTTCGCCGCTCCCGCTTGCGCTCCGTGCCCTTGTCCCTCTCCTTCTCCCGGTCCGAGCCCCGGTCCGAGTCCTGGTCTTTCTGGTCGGGCTTTTGGTCGGACTTGCGGGAGGAGGAGCGACGCCCTTTGGCGTCGGCATCTCCGGCGGGCTCTTTGGAGTCGTCGGAGCGGCGCGAGCGCGAGGAACGGCGGCGGCGGTCGTCAGCCGCTGGCCGTTGGCGGTCGTCTTCGGCGGGTCCGCGACCCTTGGCCTTGTCGCTCGTTTCGTCGGAGCCCCGTGTGTCACGGGCCTCCTCGGTGTCGTCGGCTTCCCGGGGCTCTCGGTCCCGGGGCGCCTCCGCCTCTTGCTTTGGCTCTTCGGTCTTCTTCTTGTTGCTTTCGGCTGTGGGCCTCAACCACCAGGGTGTCACGCTGGAGCTTCCTTTCTCAGGGCCTCTGCCGGGGCCCCTCTCGAGATGAAACGCAGTCGGGTCGTTGCGGATGTCCTGGGTCCGCGGTGGCCCCAGGCGTCCCCCGGCGTCAGACATCGAGTGGCCGGGCGGAGCCGAGCCCCACGAGCTCTGAGCCTCGCGGGCCCGCGCTGGGCCTCGCCTGCGATGGAGCCGGGGATGCCGGAGCCGGGCGAGGGGACTACGGGCTCCGACCAATCACTATACCGAACGATGATCGGAGCGCCGGGATTCCATGACCGGAAACCCACACCTGCCGCCCTTACCGGCGGCCGAGCTTGGCGGGCCGTCCGGCCGGGTCGCGGTGCTCGACGAGGCGCTCGCGCTCGAGCCAGGAGAGGAAGCGGGTCACCCGCTCCTCGGCCGGCTCGACGGCGTCGCCGAAGGCGTCCCGGAGCTCGGTGGCGAGTGCCCCGATGGTGCGCTCGCCGTCGATCCTTCGCCACAGGAACGAGCCCCGTGGATCGAGCCGCAGCCGCCGGACCCCGGTCATCGCCGACAGCCGTTCGAGGATCGCCCGGGGGCTCCAGCCCCCGGGGATCGGCCGCTCGATGACCACGCGGCCATCGGGTGCTTCGCCCTCTGAGCCCGCTTCCGGGTCCGCATCCGGCTCCGCCGGAGTCGAGCCCTGTGCCGGGCGTGGAGCTTGCTCTTCCCACTCGGCGAGGCGAACCGGACGCAGGTCCAGAGGGTTGCTCTGGCCCGGACCGGGGTCCGGGCCAGAGCCGGCCTCAGTCAATCTTGACCGCAGGCGCCCCGCCTTCCTTCGCCCGTTTGACCGGTAGCGAGACGAGGAGGTAGTAGAGCGCCGGGTAGATCAACAGCCCGAGCCAGAAGACCGGCTCGAACGATGGTGTGACCATCTGGCGTAGCTTCTGGAGAGTCGGCGTGAACTCCGCGCCGAGCACCAGGAAGGCGAGCACCACGGCCGTCAACGCTTCGCCGGCGATGAAGCCGGACGACATCAGAACCCCGAGATTCTCGGCCCTCGTACGCACCTCTGGAGGCGCCTCCTGCTTGTCGAGCTTCTTGTCGAACGCCCAGCGCAGGATGCCACCGACGAAGATCGCGGCGGTGGAGAAGAAGGGCAGGTACATGCCGACGGCGATCAGCATCGGCGACGGCGCGCCGATCAAGATCAGCCCGATGGCCAGGAACATGCCGACGATCACCAGCGGCCAGGCCATCTCGCCGCCGACGATGCCCTTGGCCATGAGCGCCATCAGGCCGGCCTGGGGCGCCGGCAGCTCCGCGGAGCCGATGTGGTAGACCTTGTCGAGCGCCGCGAGCGGCAGGGCCAGCACCGCGGCGGCGGCGATCACGCCGATGATCTCGGCGATCTCCATCTTCCAGGGCGTGCCGCCCAGGATGTGCCCCACCTTCAGGTCCTGCATCATGTCGCCGGCGATGCCGGCCGCGCAGCAGACCACTCCGGCCACGCCGAGCACCGCGGCCACGCCGTGGACGTCGGTGACGCCGATCATCACCATCAGCACCGCCGAGATCAGCAGGGCCGAGAGCGTCAGGCCGGAGATCGGGTTGTTCGAGCTACCGATCAGGCCGACCAGGTAGCCGGCTACCGCGGCGAACAGGAAACCGAGGACCACCATGACGACGGTCAGGATCAGCGAGCCGCCGACGTTCTGGGCGAAGTACTGGTAGAGGAAGAAGACCGGCACCGCGATCGCAGCGATCGCGAGGAAGACCTTCTTCATGTCCAGGTCCTTCTCGGTCCGCTCGACCGTGCCGCTGCCTCCGACGCTGAAATCCTTGAAGGCCTTGCCAATGCCGGCGACCAGGGAAGAGCGCAGGTTCCAGAGGGTGTAGAAGGCGGCCACGATCATCGTGCCCACCGCCAGCGGCCGAACCTGCCGCGACCACACCTGATAGGCGAGATCGATCGCCGAGTGGTCCGAGAAGGTGTCGGCGAGCGCCGGGTTGAGGAAGAGAGCCAGCGGCACGAGCAGCAGCCAGCCCATGACCGCGCCGGCGAAGAGCACCGCCGAGACTCGCAGGCCGACGATGAAGCCGACGCCCATGAGGGCCGGCGAGGCGGCCGGCGTCTCGAGCAGGATGCCGCCCTGGTAGCTCGTCGGCTGGCCGAACATCTGAATCGTCGACTTGCCCAGGGAGAAGAAGTTGCTGGCCGAGTCGCGGATCAGGTGGATGCCGTTCGAGTTCTTGAACAGCTCCCAGAGGGCGGCGAAGCCCATGGCGCCGAACACGTACTTGGCGCCGGTCTGGCCTCCCTGGCCCGCCTTGACGATCTCCGAGGCGGCCACGCTCTCGGGGAAGGGCAGGTCCGCTTCGACCACCAGGGTCCGGCGCAGCACGATGACGAACAGCACGCCGAGGACGCCGCCGATCATCATGATCGCCGTAGCTTCCCAGTAGTGGAGCGTTTCCCAGGCGCCGCTGATGACGAACGCCGGGATGGTGAAGATGGCCCCGGCGACCAGCGCCTCGCCGACCGAGGCGGCGGTCCGGGCCACGTTCTCCTCGAGGATCGTGCCGCCCATCAACCGCAACGCCGCCATGGCGACGACCGCCGCCGGGAACGTGGCGGCCACGGTGAGGCCGGCCTTCATGCCGAGGTACGCGTTGGCCGCGCCGAGCACGACCGCCATGACGACGCCGAGCAACACCGATTTGATGGTGAGCTCGGCCATACTCTTCGACGCCGGAACGAACGGCGCGAACTTCTTGGACTCCTTGGGCTCCATGGGCTCTGCCCTCCGGATGGGTTGCAAGGGGACACGTGGGGACGGAAAACCGCGACGGATTGTAGCAGGGCGTAGAGGCGGTGACGAACGGCCCCGTGCTACGCTCGTTTGCGCATGCCCCGGCGGGCGCCGCCCCGCCGGGCCCCTCACCGATCCGCGGGCTTCTCCGGCGGACCGCCTGACGACTGTTCAAGAGCACTCCAGAGACTCTCTGAAGACTCCATCACGAAGATTCCAGAAGACCGAGGAGGTTTCCCCGATGACCTTCGTCTCCGAGCTCGAGCCGCGCTCTCTCTGGCGCCACTTCGACGAGATCCTCTCCATCCCCCGGCCCTCGAAGCACGAGGAGGCCGCCCGCAACTACGTCCTCAAGGTGGCCGAGGACAACGGCCTGGACGCCACCACCGATGGCGTCGGCAACGTGGTGGTCAAGGTCCCGGGCACGCCCGGCCACGAGAACGCCCCGACCGTCGCCCTCCAGTCCCATCTCGACATGGTCCCGGAGAAGAACTCCGACGTCGAATTCGACTTCACCAAGGACGCGATCCGTCCGGAGCGCCACCCGGAGGAGCACGACTACCTGACCGCCCAGGGGACCACCCTCGGTTCGGACAACGGTATCGGCGTCGCCGCCATGATGGCGCTCATGGACACCGAGGGCCTCGTCCACGGCCCGCTCGAGCTGCTCTTCACCATCGACGAGGAGACCGGCCTGGTCGGCGCCAGCAACCTGTCGCGCGACCTCCTGTCCGCCAAGCGCCTGATCAACCTCGATAGCGAGGAGGAGGGCTCGGTCTACGTCGGCTGTGCCGGCGGCGTCAACAGCGAGGTTTCGGTGCCGGTCGCCACGGCGAGCCTCGACGCGTCGTGGACCGGCCGGAAGGTCGCGGTCTCCGGCTTCAAGGGCGGCCACTCGGGGGTCGACATCCACCTCCAGCGTGCCAACGCCGTCCAGGCTCTCGCCCGCTCGATCCACGCGGCGGCCGTCGACCACCCGGTGCGCATCGTCTCGATCACCGGCGGCTCGGCCCACAACGCCATCCCGCGCGAGGCCCACGCGATCATCGCCGTGCCGTCGGACGTGGCCGGCACGATCGAGCAGGCGATCGAGGACGAGTTCGCCACCATCCAGGCCGAGCACAAGCCGGAGCCGGACGCGGCGATCGCGATCGCCCCGGAGGAGCTTCCGAAGTCGGGCCTCGACTCCGCCTCCAGCCACCGGGCGCTCGAGCTGCTGGTCGCCCTGCCCCACGGGGTCCTGGCGATGAGCAAGGACATCCCGGAGCTAGTCGAGACCAGCGCCAATGTCGCCACGGTCGGTCTGGGCGGCGCGAGCTTCGAGGTCCTGGTCTCCATCCGCAGCTCCGTGGACTCGGCCAAGTGGGCCCAGTACCGGCGCGTGCTGGCCATGGCCCGGTTGGCCGGTGGCTCGACCAAGGAGGAGGGGGACTACCCGGGTTGGAACCCGAACATGGACTCCGAGCTCCTCCAGGTGGTTCGCGACGTGCACGAGAGCGACCTCGGCTCCGCGCCGGAGATCAAGGCCATCCACGCCGGCCTCGAGACCGGGATCATCGGCGAGAAGTACCCCGGCATGGACATGATCTCGTTCGGCCCCCAGATCGAGTTCCCCCACTCCCCGGACGAGCGGGTGCTCATCCCGTCGGTCGAGCGGTTCTGGAAGCTCCTGGCCGGGGTGCTGAAGCGGCTGGCGTAAGCGGGTGTCGGCCGAAGCCGGGTAGGGTCGGGTAAGGCCGCTCGCTTCGCTCGTGCTCGGCCGGCACAGGTCCGGGTAAGGCCGCTCGCTTCGCTCGCACTCCGGCCGGCACGGAGACCGGCCGCTTCATCACAAGATGGTGTTTCCGAAGCACCTTCTCTAGATGAAGCGGCCGGACCTGTGCCGGCCCCAATCCCATCCCCTGCTATAGTTCTGCGCCGTGCCGGGCGACATCCTCCCCTACCGATACATCGCCGTCGACGGCCCGATCGGCGTCGGGAAGACCACCCTGGTCGAGCTCCTGACCCAGCGCTTCGAAGGGGTCAAGCTCCTCGAAGACGTCGACAACCCCTTCCTCCCCGAGTTCTACAACGAGAAGCCGGGCAGCGCCTTCCAGACCGAGCTCTACTTCCTGCTCAGCCGGTTCAAGCAGCAGCAGGACGCCGTCCAGCAGGAGCTCTTCGACCGCCTGCTGCTGGCCGACTACACCTTCCAGAAGAACCGCATCTTCGCCTACCTCAACCTGGGCGACAGCGAGCTGCTGCTGTTCGACAAGCTCTACGCCCTGCTCGAGCCCCAGGTCCCGGCGCCGGACCTCATCCTCTACCTGGTGGCCGACGTCGACACCTGCCTCGCCCGGATCAAGAAGCGCCGAGCGGCGAGCAAGAGCCAGGGAGCCCCGCGGTACCTGGACGATCTCTACGAGGCGGAGCGCGGAATCTCCCCCGGATACCTCGCCGAGTTGATCGACGCATACAACCACTACTATCATTACTACGAGCGGTCCCCGCTGCTGGTGGTCGACACCCGTCACCTGGACTTCCCCCAGCGGCCCGAGGATCTCGACGAGCTGGTGAACCGGTTGTCGAGGCCGATCAAGGGGACCGAGTACTTCGTACCGCTTGGATCCCGAAGGGCCCGGTGATCCGGGTCGCGCCCCGCGGAGGCCGGTAACCGGCCGCCTGTTGGAACGCTGGCGCGATCCGAAGAGGCACCGGGGAGGGACCGAGACGGAGCAGCAGAGCGTTGCCTGAGCGCACCTTGTTCATGGCCGGGCCGTAGCGAGAGCCGCAAGTGTGCGTGAGATCGGGGCAAGCGCAGCGACGACCGACCAAGGCGTAGCCGAGCTACGTTGCGGAAGGGAGCAGCGAGCACGTCCCGAGATTGCGTGCAATTGTGGCTCGCAGTAGGGCCGGCATGAATGAGGTGGGCTGAGCCGGCCCGCCGGTCGGGGAGCTCGATCCTCCACGAGGACGGCAACCCCAACGAACCGCGAGACGGTCGGCCACACCGCGACGCCCGCCTTCCGCTCGCCCGGCATTCGTCCGGGGTTCCCTCCCTGCCTGTCCACCGAGCGCTTCCAAGGCCGGAACGGCCGATCCCCGCGGTACCCGAAAGCGACCGCCCCTGGCTCCAGGTCGGACCCAGGTCAGCCCGGGACCGGACGGCGCGCCGCGGAGAGGAGATCGCCCGATGGGCAAGCCAGCACCCGACCCGAAGCTGGGCCCCACGCCGGAAGAGCAGAGCCAGCGCTCCACCGGTCCCAAGAAGATCACCGTCCCCTGGGTGAGCGCCGCACCGGCCGACGGGCGCCGGCTGGTGGTGGTCACCGCCTACGACTTCCAGCAGGCGCGGGTCGCCGACTCCGCCGAGATCGACGTGGTGCTGGTCGGCGACTCCCTCGCCAACGTGGTGCTCGGGTACGACGACACCCTGTCGGTGACCGTCGACGAGATGCTCCACCACGTCAAGGCGGTCCGCCGGGGCCTCTCCCGGGCCCTCCTGGTGGCGGACATGCCGTTCGGCTCCTTCCACCTGGGCCCGCGGGCCGCGGTCGAGAACGCGATCCGGTTCGTCAAGGAGGGGGGCGCCGAGGCGGTCAAGATCGAAGGCGCCCGCCCCGAGGTGGTCCGCGCCCTGGTCGAGTCCGAGATCCCGGTGATGGCCCACCTGGGCCTCACCCCGCAGTCGATCCACAAGCTGGGTGGCTACAAGGTGCAGGGCCGGGGGGCCGCCGCCGAGGCGCTCCTCGCCGCCGCGCGGGAGCTCGAGGAGGCGGGGGCCTTCTCCCTGGTCCTCGAGTGCGTGCCCGCCGTCCTCGCCGCCGAGGTCACCGCTGCGCTCTCGATCCCCACCATCGGCATCGGCGCCGGCGCCGGCACCTCCGGCCAGGTGCTCGTCTACCACGACCTCCTGGGGCTCGAGGAGCGGATCGCCCCGCGGTTCGTGCGCCGCTACGCCGAGCTCGGGCGCGCCGTGCGCGAGGCCCTCGAAGCCTACGCCGCCGATGTCCGCGCCGGGCGGTTCCCCTCGGAGGAGGAGAGCTACGGCGATCCGTCCCGGCCCGATCCGGAGACCCTCTCCAAGCTCTACGGAGCCTGAGGAGGGCCGACCGACCATGATCACCGTTCGCGACCCCGGCGCGCTCCGCCAGACCACCGAGCCCTGGCGCCGCGCTGGCGAGAGAATCGCCTTCGTGCCCACCATGGGCGCACTCCACGAGGGACACCTGTCGCTCGTCCGGCAGGCGCGGGAGCGTGCCGCCCGGGTGGTGGCGTCGATCTTCGTCAACCCGACCCAGTTCAACCAGGCGAGCGATCTGGAGCGCTACCCGCGCACCCCGGAGCGGGACGCCGAGCTCCTGGAGCGGGAGGGCTGCGACCTGCTGTTCCTGCCCACGGCCGACCACCTCTACCCGCCGGGGGACGCCACCTGGGTGGTGCCCGAGGGCGCGGCCGAGGGGCTCGAAGGCGAGCACCGTCCCGGCCACTTCCGGGGCGTCGCCACCGTGGTGCTCAAGCTGTTCAACCTGGTGCGGCCCGACGTGGCGGTCCTCGGCGAGAAGGACGCCCAGCAGCTCGCCGTCATCCGGCAGATGGTGCGCGACCTCTTCGTGCCGGTCGAGATCGTCGCCGGCGCCACGGTCCGCGAGGAGGACGGCCTGGCGCTCTCGTCCAGAAACGTGCGGCTCGCACCGGAGGAGCGCCGGGCCTCCCTGGTTCTGTCGCGGGCTCTCCGGGTGGGGGCCGAGGCGGCCGCGGCCGCGGGGGCCGGTGGCGACGCCGAAGCCGTCCGCGCCGCCATGGGCCGCGCATTGAAGGCCGAGCCCCGGGCGCGCATCGACTACGCGGAGGTCGTCGACGGGCGCACCTTCCAGCCCGTCGAAACTCTGACCGCCGACGTGATCCTGCCGCTCGCCGTCCGGATCGGCGAGACCCGGCTCATCGACAACGTACGCGTGGCGCTGGAATAGCGTCCTGTGATCGAGGATTGATCATCCATGATCGGAGGTGCCCGCCGGCGGTGTCCGGACGAGGCCCCCAGGTGAACCCGAACCGATGCGACGAACTCTGCTCAAGTCGAAGATCCACCGCGCCACCGTCACCCAGGCCGACCTGGATTACGTGGGCTCCATCACCATCGACCCCGACCTGCTCGAGGCGGCGGACATCCTCGTCCACGAGCGGGTCGAGATCTACAACATCACCAGCGGCGAGCGCTTCGCCACCTACGCCATCCCGGGTGAGCGGGGGGCGGGCGAGATCTGCATCAACGGTGCCGCCGCCCACAAGGCCGGCCCCGGCGACCTGGTGATCATCGCCACCTACGCCGAGTACGAGGCGGCGGAGCTGGCCGGCCACGAGCCGACGGTGGTCTTCGTCGACGACGCCAACCGGATCACCCGCCTCGGCACCGAGGTGGCGCCGGGGCCGGTGGTGGCCGTCGGGTAGGTTCGCCGGGCAACGACGTCTCACCGCCGCGTAGGGTGCGCTTCAGGTGCGCACCAGGCCAGCAGGCCATGCTCCGGTGGTCCGGTGCGCTGAAGCGCACCCTACGGGCTACGGGCCTGCGGCACTCCCCGGGCGGCGTGGACTTCCACCGCGGCCTCTTAGTACGCTCGGGGCTCGGCCCGCCGCGCGACGCTACGCCGAGACTGTTTCCCCACGAAGGCGCGGCGGGACCCCGAGCCACACAACCGAATCAGGGAGCCCCCATGCCTGCCACGCTGACCCCCACCGAGGTCGAGCCGCTCACCATCGCCGACCGCACCTTCGAATCCCGCCTCATCCTCGGCACCGGCAAGTACGCGGACTTCGAGACCATGCAGGCGGCCCACCGGGCCTCCGGCACCGACATGGTCACCGTCGCCGTGCGGCGGGTCGACCTCGCGGACCGGTCCAAGGGCTCGATGCTCGACTTCATCGACACAGAGCGCATCCAGCTCCTGCCCAACACCGCCGGCTGCTACAGCGCCGCCGACGCGATCCGCACCGCCCGGCTGGCCCGCGAGATCGGCGGCTGGAGCTGGATCAAGCTCGAGGTGATCGGCGACGAGAAGACGCTCTTCCCGGACACCATGGAGCTGCTCCGGGCCACCGAGACCCTGGTAGGCGAGGGGTTCACCGTGCTGCCGTACACCAACGACGACCCGATCGTCTGCAAGAAGCTCGAGGAGCTGGGCGCGGCGGCGGTGATGCCCCTGGGCGCGCCGATCGGCTCCGGCATGGGGGTCAGGAACCCGGCGAACCTCAGGATCATCGTCGAGCAGGCGAGAGTGCCGGTGATCGTCGACGCCGGCGTGGGCACGGCGTCGGACGCGGCCATCGCCATGGAGCTGGGCGCCGACGGCGTGCTGATGAACACCGGCGTGGCCGGAGCCCGGGACCCGGTGCGCATGGCCCGGGCGATGAAGCTGGCGGTCGAAGCCGGCTGGTTGGCGGCCAACGCCGGGCGCATCCCGATGAAGCTCTACGCCACGGCGTCGTCGCCGTTGGAGGGACTGATCGGGTAGATTCGATCTCCCCTTTGGCCCTCGATTCCCGGGGGCTTCGATGGTCGCGCCACAGGGAGTCCCCCCATCCCGGACATCTCGAAGCGGCCGGTCTCCGTGCCGGCCGGGTGGGGCCGAAGGCCCCGACCTCACAGGACCGAGCCGAGCCAGCGCTCCCGCCCGCTGGAATTCGATCCTCACCGGGACGGTTGTCATCCCCGCAGCGATCCGCTAAGATCCCTGCCCGCGCGACAAGCGCACAGCGCGCCCCTAGCTCAACTGGACAGAGCATCTGACTACGGATCAGAAGGTTGGGGGTTCGACTCCTCCGGGGCGCGCCACTTCA
>Ga0210123_1000896_pt1 | contig 16559 bp, 17 predicted proteins | sample Muzzi_PWB_D2_FD_185535 | JGI IMG/M metagenome (GOLD analysis project Ga0210123, IMG submission 185535) | Wetland microbial communities from San Francisco Bay, California, USA, that impact long-term carbon sequestration - Muzzi_PWB_D2 (SPAdes) | ecosystem: Environmental > Aquatic > Marine >... | reverse complement strand
CGCACGAGCGCGTGATGCGGGCTCATCGTCACGTAGCACACGTGATCCGCCTCGGTGTAGTCGGCCATCTTCAGCACGAGCGGGTCGTCGGCGTTCAGCACGACGGTGTCCTTCGCCGCGTCGATCACGACCCGCTTCACCTCGGCCAGTTCCTCGAGCGTGTTCACGTCGCGCAGGCCGAGATGATCGGCCGCCACGTTCAGGCACGCGCTCACGTCGGCGCGCCGGAAGCCGAGTCCGGCCCGCAGGATGCCGCCGCGCGCGGTCTCGAGAACGGCGACCTCGACGGCCGGATCCCGAAGCACGATGCGCGCGGACGCGGGTCCCGTCATGTCGCCCGGCACCGTGAGCTGGCCGTCGAAGTACACGCCGTCGGTCGTCGCGAGCCCCACCCTGGCGCCGGCCAGCTTGTGGATGTGGGCGAGCATCCGGACCGTGGTCGTCTTCCCGTTGGTGCCCGTCACGGCGAAGATGGGCACCCGCTTGGGCGTGCCGGGCGGAAACAGCATGTCCATCACGGCTCCCGCCACGTCGCGCGGCCGCCCTTCGCTCGGATAGGCGTGCATCCGGAAGCCGGGAGCCGCGTTCACCTCGCAGATCGCCCCGCCGAGCTCCTTGTGGGACTGCGAGATGTCATCGGTCAGGAAATCGACGCCCGCCACGTCCAGCCCGACCGCCGCCGCCGCTCGCACGGCCATTTCGCGGTTGTCGGGATGCATGACGTCGGTCACGTCGACGGCCGTGCCGCCGGTCGACAGGTTGCCCGTCGATCGCAGGTATACGATCTCCCCGGCCTCGGGCACCGTATCCTTCGTGTAATCGAGCAACTCGAGCAGGCGCTCCGCCTGGTAGTCGATCTCGATGCGCGTCAGGATCTTCTCGTGCCCGATACCGCGCCGCGGATCGCGATTCACCTCGGCCACGAGCTGCTCGATCGTCTGCTTTGCGTCGCCCACCACGTGACCCGGCACCCGCTTCGCGGCCGCCACCACCTCGCCGTTCACGACGAGGATCCTGTGATCGAACCCGGTGATGAACTTCTCGACGATGACGCCGCGCGAGATCTCGCGCGCCCGCTCGAAGGCGATCCGCACGTGCTCGGCGTCGGCGAGGTTGAGCGAGACGCCGCGGCCGTGGTTCGCGTTGAACGGCTTCACGACCACCGGGAACCCGATCCGCTCGGCGGAGCGGACCGCCTCGGAACTGCTGTAGACGAGGCGCTGCTGCGGAACGGGCAGGCCGAGGTCGCCGAGGATCCGGTTCGTCTCCTCCTTGTCGGAGGAGATCTCGACCGCGATGTGGGGGGTCTTGCTGGTGACGGTCGCCTGGATGCGCTGCTGGTACTTGCCGTGACCCATCTGGACGAGGCTGTATTCGTTCAGCCGGAGCCAGGGAATGTCGCGCTCCTCGGCGGCCTTCACGAGCGACGCGGTGCTCGGTCCGAACGCCGTCCGCTGGGCGAACCGGATGAATTCCTCGTACTCGGCCTCGAAATCGAAGTCGGTCGGCAGCTGTCCGGGGGTACGCAGCTCTTCGGGCAGCAACGACTGGAACAGCTGGATCGCGAGGCGGCCCGCCTCGATCCCGACCCGCTCGGCCTCGTACTCATAGACGATGTCGTAGACGCCCGGCTCCCCGACCTCGCGGGTCTTGCCGAACGTGATGTCCTCGCCCGTGCTGGCCTGCAGCTCGATCGCCACGTGCTCGAGGATGTGGCCCGCCCACGTGCCATCGTCCTCGGTCAGCCGCCGGACGAAGCCGCCCGGTTCCCCATACGAGCAGCCGTGCTCGCGCAAGCCGGGCAGCGCCTCGAGCAGGGCATCGATGAAGCCGCGGCCGAGCCGCATGCTCGGCCAGTCCTCGAGGTCGCCGATGTCCATGCGCAGGCGGATGACGGGGAAGCGGGCATACAGGCTGGGACCGAGGTAGACGGCGCGATCGAGTAGCTTCATCCGTGCCGCCTCAAACCGCCGCGACGGGCTGTGCCACGGGTTCGCGCGCTTCGCGGAGATGCATGTCGAACTTCCACCCTTCGGTCAGCACGTGGAGCCGCAGACCCACCAGACACACGGGCTCGGACTGGTGCGCGGAGTCCATCGAGGAGTACGTGAGGTCGGAGGGGTCCAGGACGCTGACCGAGCCGCTTCCCGCGACTTCGAACACGTCGTCGGGCCCGATGAACGCCGCGGTGTCCTCGTCGAGGCCGAGCCCGAGTGCAAAGGGATTGTATCCGACCGCCGTCATCAGGCGACCAATACGGTCGCGCTCGCGGAAGTGCTGGTCCACGATGATCCGGTTCGTGAGTCCGAGCCCCGGCGCCAGGGTCACCATGTCCGCGCGCGGTGAAGGCCCCTCGGCGCCGAACGCGATCATGTGTTCGGAGAGAAACGCGGCGCCGGCGGAGGTTCCGGCGATGTGCGTGCCCCTCGCGCTGGCTTCCCGCAGGGCGCGACCGATCCGGGTACCGCCGAGAATCGTCGCGAGCCGGAGCTGATTTCCGCCCGTGAGAAAGACGCCCGTGGAGCGTTCGAGATCGTCGAGGCACTCGTCGCTCTCACAGTCGGCCCGGCTCCGGAACGGAAAGTTCCGGACGTAGGCGACGCCGATATCCTCGAACAGCGACTCATAGCGGGGACCGGTCTCGTCGAGCTCCGAGGCCGCGGGAATGACGGCGATTCGGGCGCTCTGCCCGCCGCACAGCTCGACGAACCGCGTGAGGATCGCCCGATCGCGGACCTTTTCCTCCGCGCCGCCGATGGGGACGATGAAGCCGCGCCGCTCCCCGTCTCGGGTGCGGGCGGTGGGAGGTTTGGAACTGGCGTGTTCGATCATTGGTCAGAGTGTGCGCCGGGATGGCGATGAGCGTGAATGTGTCGCCGAAGCTATCGGGGAGAATATTAGCTACGACGGTCCGAATGCCACCATGGCGAACCCGCGTGCGAACGAAAACGGCGCCCGGTCGCAACCGGACGCCGCCCCGTCCTTCTCGAAACGTCGGGTCGGGTCAGAACAGGATGCCGCCCGTGACCGCGACCTGGTCGGCGCCCTCGAGCACCGCCCGCACTTCGACGAACGGCGTCACCGACGAGGCGGGGAACTTGATGCCACCGAACAGATTCAGTCCGAGGTCGGTATCGTCGAAGCCGTTTCCCGGCGACTCGTTGTTGTCGACGGAGACGTGGAAGATGTTCAGGCCGGCGCCCGCATAGGGAAAGATCGACGTGTCCTGGATCAGGAAGTTGTAGGCGAGGTTGCCGTTGGCTTCCCAGGCGCTGATGTCGTTGTTCGGGCCGTCGTCCGGGAACCAGACGTCGAACGTGCCCACGAAGTCCCAGTGGTTCAGCGACTCTACGTTCGCCACGACGCGTCCTCCGACGCCGAGATCGGTGTCGCCACCGAAGCTGAGCTCGGGGCCCAGACTGACCTGGCCGAACGCGGTCGCCGGAACCGCCGTCAGCAACGCGGCCGCACCGATGATCATCGAGCGAATGTGCATCTCGTGCTCCCTGTCAGAATGGATACTCGGGTTTCCACTTGTCGAGTCAGATTTGTCCTGCAACTACGATGCCTGCGGCACGGTGACGGTTGCTCAGCCGCCTCAGATCGCGTCCTTGACTTCCTTGTCGAGCACCTTGTCCAGGGCGCCCAGCGTGGCGTCCAGCAGGACGTTCGGCTGCTCGCCGCGCTCACCGAGAACGGCTCCGCGCGCCAGCGCGCTCGAAGATCCCTCCCAAACGACGGATGAGGACTCGGTGTCGTAGAGCTGCCAGTCGACGGTCATGCGCAGTTCGTACCTGTCGTCTCCCCCGATGTCGATGTTCGTGATGATCCCGCCCATCCGATATCGGCTGCTTCCCGCCATGCCTGCCTGGAAATCCACATCCTTGCCTGGAATGGCCGGGATTCCCGCGTACTGCAGGTTCTCGAGTGTCACCAGGTGTTCCTTGGCCGTCTTGTCGTCTGGCGTCGACATCTCGTCCCATACGTAGACGACGGTGCCGCCTCGTGTCGGGTCGGCCCCGCGGTTCCGGTTTCCAGCGGTGGGCGCGGAGCGCGAACCCAGGTTCTGCCGATCCGGGATGTCGACGGCCATTCCTATGAAGTCGATGCCCATGTCGGCCATCTTCTTCATCACCTCTTCGGGCGACTGGGCGGCCACCGGGGCCGGCACAGCCAGCGCCAGGGCGAGCCCCGCGGCGAGAGCCTTCAGGGCGAGGGGTACGTGAGCTGTCGTGCTGCGGGCTGCGGATTTCATCGTCCGACCTCCGGTGTGCGCTCGTGCTCATCCATCCGATGTTCGTCTGGCGATGTATCACCATGTCAGAAAGATAGGACGCCAGACCGGCCGGCGGCCAGCCGGAATGCTCCGACGGCGGCCGTTCGGGTGGGTGCCGTCACTCAGGGGGCCCTGGCCCCGCGAGCGAAGAACGAGATCACGGCGAGCACGAGGAAAACGAAGAAGGCGATCTTCGCAAACCCGGCCGCAGTGCCGGCGATGCCTCCGAATCCGAGCACGGCCGCGAGCAGGGCGACCAGCAGCAGGGTGATAGCGAGACCTAACATATTTATCTCCTTTGCAAGTGTGCCTGTCATCCGGAATGCAGGCGCCTCAGTCCACTTCTATTTCGGGCGTCTCGACGACGACCGTGTCGGTATCGGACTTCACGTCGACTTCGGGGGTCTGGACGTCGTATTCCGGGAGTTCTCCTTCTTCGACCTGTACTTCGGGCGCTTCTCCTTCGTCCACTTTCTGTACTTCACACGCGCCGAAGAGGAACACGGCGGCGCCCAGGGCGAGAAAGCGGAGATGCCAAGCAAATTTCTTCATTGATCGAGCCTCCTGTCGGAACTGCTCGTGAAATTGTCGAGAATCGACCGCGGAGCGGGTTGCACCGCGGAACGGCATGGTGTGGCTCGTGCCGTCACCCTGAAGAGTGCAACGACCGTTCCACGACGCCCACAACACCTATTAAATGCTTGTAATAATTACTGTTACGATATGTCTTAGCGTCGAACACGGACGGGTTCGGGGAAGGGCCCGTCCGATCAACACGGGGAAAATATACCTGTTTCTTGCTTCGTCAGGCGTGGCGAAGGGTCGGGTCAGCGGCCTAGAAACGCTCCGAGCGGATCCCCCGGGCGGCACCCACTCGATCTCCGGCCAATCGGGCACGAACCAGCCCAGCACCCGCGGGTCCCCCTGGTCGATGCCGTGGAAGCAGCCGGGGTGAGCTGCCGCCCGTCCCCCGCTGGTCGAGCAGGATGACGTCGCCGTCGGCCAGGAGATCGACCCAATCGTCCAGGAAGTCAGGCTCCTCGGCCTGCCAGGTCGACGAACCGCCGGGCCCTCCGGCCAGGTAGATGAGCGGCGCCCGTACGCGATCGGCCGGGCCGCGGAGGCGGACGAAGGCGATCTGAATCGGATCCGAATCCGATCTGGCGCGATTCTCTGGCACGACCAGGCGGCCGAAGTCGGCGGTGATCTCCGTGCCGGCGGCCGCGCGGATCGATCGAGTTTCTACATAGAGATCGCCGGGCTCCGTCAGATCCTCGGCGGAGGCGACGGCATCGACGGACCAGCGATCCTGGGCGGCGATAGGCTGAGCATAGAGCGCGAACGCGGCGGCGGACACTATCAGTGCCCGTACGTTGATGCGGAGCTTCATCGGGAAGCTGCCTTTCTGGTCCCGGTGTCCGGGGTCTCGACCCCGAGGTAGGCCGGCAGGGCCCGCGCGGCTTCGTCGACGAGGCGGTCGCGGGAGAGCTCGAACGAAGAAGCGTGAGGGGCGTTGGCGAACAACCAGTGCCGCCGAATCATTCGGTCGACGACGCGGCCGAACAACTCCCGGACGACAACCTCCAGCGAGGCGTCGTCGTCCGCCGGGACGGGACGCGACTTCGCCGTTCGATGCAACCCGGCATCGTAGCGATCGTAGAGCGCCGGCAGCAGCGTCTCTTTGGTGGGAAACCGGGCGTAGAACGAGCCGGTCGACGTCCCGGAGCGAGTGACCAGCTCGCGGACCGTGATGTCTTCGAAGCGCCGGGTCCGGAGCAAATCCTCCAGCGCGTCGAGGATGCGCTCGAACGTCGCGTGGCTGCGCGCTTGTTTCGGCGGCGTGATGCGCTGTTTCTCCGGGCCGATCCTGCCCATCGAAGCCTCCATGGTCCACCTCAATTAGAATGACGTTCTAATTATACGATGAGCGAAGCCGGCAAATGGTTTCAGCCGGCTCCGGTTGCCCGTTCCTGGCCGGGCCGGCATCGTGCAGCGCATCGGGCGCGGCACACCGCCGCGCCAGCCCGATCTCCTCGACGGGGGACCACACCCTGACATGCGCCGTTCCCGACCACCGAGGCCTCTCCGCCCCGCCGCGATCGTCGCGATCGCGGCGGCCTGTCTGGCGCTGTCCGCCGCTGCCGCAGCTGCGCAGACGGCCGGGGGGGTGCCCTGCCCGCGAGACCTCGAGGTGCTCGTGGAACGTGGCTTCGCGGCCCGCACGGGGCTTGCAGCCGGCGACTCGGTGCGCGTCGGCCCGACGCCGAGGACCGCATGCGTCGCACGCGTGGCGGGCACCTTCGTGCCGCCACCCGACCCCGCCACGCTGACCCGGGAACGCCCGCGGTTCTTGTTCCACCTTCCCGACCTCGCTGAGCTGGCCGACCGGCCGGACGCGGTGGACAGGTTCACACTGAAGTTGAGGCCCGACGCAGATCCCGATTCGGTGGCCAGCCTCCTTGCTCCCGTTATGCCCGGCGCCCAGGTGATGAGCGCGACGGAGCTGGCGGACCGCTCGTCGGCCACGTTCAACGTGATCCGGCGCTTCCACGTCGCGATCGCATGGATCACGCTCACGGCCAGCGGCGTGTTTCTCGCATGCCTGATGATCCTGCGCGTCCAGCAGCGCCGTCTCCCGGTGGCGGCGCTCCGGCTCACGGGGATTTCACGGCGCACGCTCTTCCTGTGGCTCCTGCTCGAGACAACGGCCGTTTCGCTGCTGGGGGGCGTCGCAGGCCTCGGCATCGGGGCGCTCGCCTCCGACGCGATCAACGCGTTCTACCAGCGGCGCTACGATACGGCCCTGCTGTTCTCCCTGATCGGCCCCGACTCATTGTTGCTCGCCCTCGGCCTGGCCGTCGTTCTCGGACTGGGCGCCGGGTGCGTGGCCGCCGGCTTGTTGCTCCGCGCCGATCCCCTGGCCGAGGCGGGGCGATGATCGTTCGGTGTGCGCTCCGCGAGCTGACGCGACATCCGCTGCGCACACTGCTCGCCGTGGCCGGCGTCGCGGTGGCCGGTGCGATGCTGGTCGACATGCTGATGCTCTCCAATGGCCTCCAGACCAGCTTCCGCGAGTTGCTCGAGAGCGCCGGCTACGAGGTAAGGGTCTCCCCCGCGGGCACCCTTCCCCTCGACACCGAGGCGACGATCCGCGACGCCGACGCGCTAATCGAGCGGCTGCGTGAGGAATCCGGAGTCGCCGGCGTCGCCCCGGTGCTGGCGGCCAACCTTTCGATGCACGGCGAGCTGGAGCGGAGTGTGTTCGCGCTCGGCGTCGACCCCGACGCCCAGGGTGTGTTTCGCATGCTGAGCGGACGTCCGCCGGGGCCCGGCGAGGTCGTGCTGGGCCCGGAGGGCGCCGGCGGAGACACCCTGTCGCTCGCCGCCTTCGGCACGCTCGGCGCCGTGGCCGGCACGACCCCGCGCGCCCTCCGCGTCACTGGCCGCGCCCGCTTCCTCTACGTCTCGGAGTCCGAGGTGCCCGTCGCCCTCGAGCTCGGCACCCTCCAGGCCATCACCGGCCGCCGCGACCGGGTCTCGTTCGTGATGGTGGCGGCCACGCCGGGCACCGACCCCGACGCGCTCGCCGCCCGGCTCGCCGAGCGCTTCCCCGAGGTCCGCATCGTGTCGATCGGTGAGCTCGTCGAGCAGGCCGAGCAGCGGCTGAGCTACTTCCGCCAGCTCGCCTTCATCCTGGGCAGCGTCAGCCTGATCGTGGCGGCGCTCCTGATCGGGACGATCGCCGCGGTGTCGATCAGCGACCGCTACGGAACGATCGCCGCGGCGCGGGCGATCGGGATCTCGCGGCGGAGCATCCTGCTCACGCTGCTGCTGGAGAGCCTTGCGCAGTCGGCCGCCGCCGTGGCCGTCGGACTCACCCTCGGACTCGTCACGGCACGGCAACTCGAGCGGATCCTGTCGGACTTCCCCGGCCTGCCCGAGGCCGTCCGGTTCTTCGTCCCGGACGCCCGCATCCTCGGCATCGCGGCCGCGGGGATCCTGGGGATTGCCGCGCTCGCCGCACTCATCCCCGCGTATCGGGTCACCCGCATGCCGATCGCCACCACCCTGCACCGCGAGGAACCGTGAGTCCGCTGCTCGAAGCCCATGACCTGCATCGCACCTACGATCTCCAGGGTGAGCCCGTTCACGCCGTGCGCGGGGCATCGCTCACCGTCCCGGCGTCCGATTTCCTCGCGCTCGTCGGGCCGAGCGGGTCGGGGAAGTCGACCCTGCTGCACCTGCTCGCTGGCGTCGACCGACCCACGTCGGGCACCGTACGCATGGGGGGCGTGGTGGTCTCGGATCTTCCCGACCGAGCGCGGGCCCGCCATCGGCTCCTCCAGGTGGGTCTCGTGTTTCAGCGCTTCCACCTGCTGCCGATGCTGACCGCGCTGGAAAACGTCGAGATTCCGATGGCCGAGGCGGGCGTCGGCCGGACTGAACGGGAGGCCCGGGCCGCGGAGTTGCTGGTGCGCGTCGGCCTGGGAGATCGCCTCGGCCACCGCCCCGGCGAGCTGTCGGGCGGTCAGCAGCAACGCGTGGCGATCGCACGGGCCCTGTCCAACCGCCCCCCCCTGCTGCTGGCCGACGAACCGACCGGAGAGCTGGACCGCAAAACCGGCGAGGGCATCCGGGCCCTGTTCGCCGAGCTGCGCGCCGACGGGACGGCGATCGTGGTCGCGACACACGATCAACACCTGGCCGACGCGGCGGACCGCGAGCTCTGGATGGTGGACGGACGCCTGAGCGAGCACGCGCCGTGATCCTCCGCCTCGTCTGGCGCTCCCTGCGATTCGCGCCCGGCCGCTCGCTGCTCATGCTGGGCGGCTACGCGCTCGGCGTGGGGGTGATGGTGGCCCTGCTGTCGATCGGTGACGCGATGGTCGCCCAGTCGCGGGATCGCGACCTGGTCGGGGGCGGCGACCTCGCGGTGCTTCCGGCCGGCATCGACCTCGAGACCCTGCGTACGGGCGGGGTCAGTTCGCTCTATTTCGACATCGACCTGGCCAGGTTCTACCAGCGGGACGTGCTGACGGGACCACGCCTGGCGGGAGCCGTCGAGGCGGTGGCGCCCTGGCTCGACGACGAGTTGCTTTACGCGCGGCTTGGCGACTCGACGTGGGCGATCAGCGCGGGGGGACAGATCCCCTCGGCGGCGGCCGCGCTCGGCGTCGCGCCGGACCTCCGCTCCGGCGAGTGGGTGGACGTGGCGGCGGACCGCCGCTGGACCACCCCGACCGAAGACGAACGCCTCGTCGATGTGGATGCCTTCCACGCGCCACCCCCCGAAGCGGCCGGCGACTCCACGTGGGCGGAGTGGCACTACTTCAATATCCTCGCACCAGACGGGGAGCGCTGGCTCTACCTGACCTACCTGGTGGGCGGCGACCTGCGCGGCGGCGCATGGGCCGGCCAGTTGCTCGGCACCTGGGTGGATGCGGACGAGGAGCGCGTGTTCGAGCGAAACGTCCCGGCCCACTCCGTCCGTCTGGAGCCCGGCGACGTGGACCTGGCGCTCGGGCCGGACAACCACGTGCGGCTGAAGGACGGCACCTACCATCTGACCGCCGTGATCCCCGCATCCCGCGGCCGCGGAGCGCTGACGCTGGATCTTCGTGTCACGCCAGCTCCGGAGCGCTACCTGCCGGCGCTCGACATCTCGCCCGGCGCTTTCCCCTCGGGGTACGCCGTGCCGGTGCTCCGGGGTACGGCCCATGGCTCAATCTGCGTCGACGGCGTCTGCGAGGACTGGTCCGGCGCCCGCGCCTACCATGACCACAACTGGGGCGTCTGGCGCGACGTCACCTGGGACTGGGGCCAGTTCCAGCTCGGCCAGTGGTCAATCCTCTACGGAGGCATCGCCCGGGACACGGCGGCCTCCGATCCAGCGTCCGCGACCGGCGCCCGCTTCCTGTTCGCCGTCGACAGCCTCGGGCTGGCCGCGGTGCTACCCATCCGCGCGATCGACTACACGTGGGGCGAGGCAGGGCCGACCCGGATGATTCTCGATGCCGGACGGGGTGACGAGGCGCTTCGACTCGAGGCGGATGTCGGGCATGTCCGCTCTACGCGTAGCGATCCGCGGGCCGGAGGAAACGTATTCTACCAGCTCCGGGCCGGGGCGAACCTCACCGGCCGCCTGTCCGGGGGCGGTGTGTCCGCGCGCGGCGACGGCTTCTTCGAAACCTGGCGCCGCGGACCTCCCTGAACCGCCATCGGACCTCGTACTTCATTGTGGCGTATTAAGATATGAAGCAGGAATTGATATCGATATCACAGAGGAGCAGCGATGAACTGGAATACGATCGAAGGCAACTGGAAGCAGTTCCGCGGAAAACTTCGTCAGGAGTGGGGCAAGCTCACCGACGATGATCTCGATCGCATCGCGGGCAAGCGCACCGAGTTGATCGGTCGGCTGCAGGAGCGCTACGGGAAGACGCGCGAAGCGGCCGAAGAGATGGTCAACGAATGGCTCGCCCGGGCGAAGAAGGAGCCAGCCGAGAAGAAGAACGAGGAGCAGCCGGTCGGCTGAATCGCACACCGACATCCGAGAGGATCGCGAAGGCCCGCTCCGGCGGGCCTTTCGTGATTCCGGGAGGCCCTATTCCCCGTCCTCCACGTCGCGGGTGAGCGCTCGCTCGACGAAGTCCTGTTGCTCGGCCACGCGCTCGATCTGGGCTTGCATGCCCGCCAGCTCTCCGCGCACCTGGCCTAGCGCGGCCTGCAGCTCGCCGGCCACGCCCCGGTTCTCGATCCAGATCTTCAGGGCCTGTCCGGCCAGTCGCGCGATCGGAAACAGCAGGATGAACCCGCCGATCATCCCGAGCACCACCACCGTGAAGATCATCGCCGCCAGAATCAGCGGATCCAGCATCACGCACCTCCCACCCGGCCGTCGCCGTCCACGTCCTCGCCGAATCGCTCCACCCTTGCCTCCAGCGTCTCGGTCTCGGCGCGGCGGTCAGCGAGCTGCGATTGCTGAATCAGATCCCAGACGAAACCCATCGTTCCCTCCTGATCGAAGCATCTGCGGCCCGGTAAGAATATACGCCGACGCGAGACGTCCGGTTTCTCCGGAAACGCGTCCCGGCCCTCGGTCAGGATGGCGCATCGAGCCCGTACCGTCGCAGCTCACCCCGTTGCGCGCGGCCGAGGACCACGCGGACGAGTGCCAGCTCGACGGCGGCAGCTCCCAGCACGGCGAGCAGCACCCAGGCCACGTCCGCCACGCCGACGGGCTCTCGCAAATGCAGAAAGTACCACGACGACACCGCCATCCGCAGACCCGTCTCACCGTGCGCTCCGTCCCGAACGTGGAAGGCGACGGGCACGAGGGCGCCGGGTCGGAGGGCGACGTCCGGTGTGAGCGGGCGCCGCAGCACCACCGTCCAGCGACCGTCCACCCAGGCCGCGCGGGCGCTCGTCTGCTGACGATCCGCGCCCAGGGGGCTCGGGGGTTCCTCTACCCCGCTCGCGCGGAGTTCCTCTGCGGGCCGCTCTGCGGCGTCCGCGACGCCTCCGGCCGCCCAGCGCCACAGGTCGACCGAGCGCCGGACATCGCCGTAGACGAAGTGGGGCAGTACCGGACCCCCGAGGGTCGACGGAAACACCACCTCGAGCATGTCGCGATACGTTCCGCGTCGCCGCTCCCCTCCGGGCAGCACGGCCGGCCAGGTCTCGCCGGCATTCCAACCTTCCACTTCCGCCCGCACGGGATCGCCCGGCACCGAGTCGGCGGTGCGGTCGTCCCAGCGGAGGCGCAGCACGAGCTCGTCGGCGTCGTACAGCGCCTGCACGGCGAGGTCGGTCACCGACGGAATCTGCCAGCGCGGCGGAAACGTCCCCTGCCCGGTCATGGGCACCCAGACGGTCGGCGCCTCCGCCCAGGCCTCGTCGTCGGGCGCGGATGGCAGCGCCCCCTCGATCCGCTCGGCGCGGATCACGACGGGCCCGGCGCCGTCGGCCCGCGTCTGGCCGGCCAGCGACGCCACGTAGTACGCGACCTGCCAGCGCTCCTCGTCGGTGAGCGTCTGGGCATAGGACGGCATCGGGGTGCCATCGAGGCCTGTCGTGAGCCGGAGGTACGCGTCGCGCGGCGTGCTCCCGCCGCGGAACTTCCAGGCCAGTTCCAGATCCGTCGCCCGCATCGGAAGGTTCCAGTCGTCCGTGAGTGCGTCGGCCTTCGGACCGTCGCCGCGGCCGAGCTGGCCGTGGCACTCCCAGCAGTCCGACCGCTCGAACACCTGACGACCCGCCTCGGCCAGCGACACCGGCGACTCGGCCGGCGGCCGTCCGAGGTCGATCACCAGGGGGTACGGATCGAAGGCCTCGTCCTCGAAGATCCCGTCTCCGAACGACTTCACGTAGGCGATGACCTGCCAGCGCTCCGCGACGTTCAGCACCGCTCCCCAGGCCGGCATCGCCGTCCCGGGCGATCCGAGCGTCACCGTTCGGAAGAGGTCCTCGTCGGTGGGCAGTTCGCCGCTGGGCGTCGTGCGGAGCTTGAAGCTGGCGATGCGGAAGTCGCGGGGACGGGGCCACAGGGTTTCCGCGATCGGGCCGGCGCCGTCGCCCTCTTCGCCGTGGCAGGTCCAGCAGTGGGTCTCGTAGATCTGGCGCCCCGCTTCGACGAGGTCGGCGCTCTCTTCGGTCGTGGCCGGAGTGGGCCGGGCCGGAACGTCGAGCTCCAGCCACTGCGCCGCGGCGACGCGGGGCGCCAGCAGGGCCAGCAAGGCCAGCAACACGCCTGGCGAGGCCGGACGGACCGGGCGCCGGGTCACGGCTCGCCCTCCGGACGACGTGGCTCCGTGCCCGAGAGCCGGTACTCGGTGGCCACGATCCGCCACGCATCGTCCGTGCTCAGCTCGTCCTGCCACGCCGGCATCGCGGAGTTCCAGGGCGTCGCGATGTCGGGGAGCCCGGCATGGCCCTCGAGCACGCGCCACAGCGGATACGACTCGACCACCGAGGCGATCGTTCCGCCGTCGGTGAAGTTGACGGGCCGCAGCCGCAACCCGCGGGCTAGCGGCCCGGCGCCGTTGGCGGCGGCCCCATGGCAGGGCCGGCAGTTGCGCTGGTAGAGCACCGTCGCCGCTCGCACCTCCGCCGCCGACGGCGAGGGATACGGGTTCGTGAGATCTGCGTAGGCCGCGGGCTGGGTCGGGTGCTGCAGCCGGATCGCGGCGCCCGGATCGGCGGTCGGGGCGACCCGCTCCCAGGCCAGCCAGCCGGCGAGCAGCGGCGCCAGGCAGAGCACGGCGAGCCGCCAGCGCCGGCCCGGACCCGGCGCGAGGGCGAACAACCGCACGAGCGGACCGAGAAACGCCCGCCAGCGCGCCTCGTCGGCGCTCACGTAGACGAGCGCCCCGAACATCGCGCACAGCATGTACATGCCCATGGCGAAGTCCGGGACGGGGGCCGGGACCGGGCTGAGACCGACCCAGACGGACAGCCACGGCACGGCGAAGCGCAGCCCGGCCCAGGTGGCCACCAGCGTGAGAGCGACGCGGGCGAAGACCCCGGGAGGTTCCCGTCTATTCAAGGGCCCGGACGTACGCCACGAGGTCGTACAGCTGGGTGACGGTGAGGCGGTCGGCCAGGTCTTCCGGCATCAGCGACGTCTCCTGGACGCGCCGGCGCGCCACGTCGTCCTGCGCCAGGGATTGCACGTCTCCCAGGGAGCCCACGAGCCACAGCGAGTCCGCCGTCTCGCGCTGCACGAGGCCGTCGAGAATCCGTCCGTCGGTCGTCTCCACGAGCTCCGTCTCGTAGCCGGCGGGGATCGTCGCGCTCGGCTCGACGATGGATTCGACGATCGCCCGCAGCGTGCGGGTGCTCGCCACGTGGGTGAGCTCGGGGCCGACGTCGGCGCCCTCGGCGCCCACCCGGTGACAGCCGGCGCAGCTCGCCGGCCCATCGAGATCGAAGAACAGTGCACGGCCCCGAGCGGAATCCCCCGGCAGCGCCGGCTCCCACGGCACGGCCTCGGCGGCGGCGCGGCGGTCCGCGAGCGCGGCGGGCGGAATCTCGATCGCGGCGGGGTCCGGCTGGCCGCCCAGCGTCTGCAGGTAGAGGATCACCGATGTGAGCTGGTCGGCGTCGAGATAGATCGGCGGCTGCGTGACGACGGGCATCTCGTCCTTGAATCCCTCGACGACGTACGCGTCCGGCTCGACCAGCGACTCGACCAGGTAATCGGTCGGTGACACGTCGTGCCCGAGGGCGGCCGAGCGCTCGTGCGCCCGCGCCGCCGCCCGTACCATCAGCGGCTCCCCGCCCGCCGGCGCGCTAAGATCGGGTCCGCGCACCGACTGTCCGCGACCGCCCACGGCATGACAGGTGTGGCACTTGCCCGGGCCCCAGAAGATCAGATCACCGTTCTCCACCGATACGCCCTCGCCCGGGGCCGCCCGGCGGGTGTCGCCCGACGCCCGGCTGACCACCTCGCCGGCCCACACGAACATCCCGACGAGGGCGCCGACGAACAGCGCGACACGCAGCCAGGGGTTACCCATAGCGATCCTTCGCGCCGAGACCCGCCAGCCAGAACAGGAAGGAGATCGCCAGCAGGAACACGATCGTGATCCCGCCGACCATCTCGACCATCGTGCCGATGCTCGGCGTATACGCCCACTGCGACGTGTCCTGCATGACGCCGTAGATGTGCCAGTTCTCGCGCAGGCCCGAGCGGACGTAGGCCATCATCCCCATCGTCATGATGATGATCACGCACAGGGAGACGAGCGCATACTGCGATCGCGCCGGCACGTCGCCCCAGCGGATCCCGCCGTAGGTGCGGGCGCCCCGGTAGATCGCGATGTCGATCGCCGCGACGAGGATCAATGCGGTCATCAGGATCAGCCACTGCGCGGCCGCCAGCTGGCGCAGAAACGGGTTCGCCGCCGTCGTCACGATGTAGCCGAATACGCCGAGCACGCCGACCGACTCGACGGCCACCACCGCCAGGTAGAGTCCCTGGGCCAGGTGCCCCCGGTCGCGCAGCGTAAGGCCGACGCTGACGGCGGCCGCAATCATCGCCGCGACCACCAGGCCGCCGGTGAACCGGAAGTAGCTCACCTTCTCGGGCGCGAGGTCGAGCGTGGCGGGATCGAGCCGGAACAGGAGGCCGGCATACCAGCCCAGGATGCCCAGGCACAGAACGCCGGCCCCGACCACCAGCGTCTTCATGCCGGGTCCCTGCCGGGACAGCGGCACCGCGTCGATCTTGTTGGCCCGGCGGTACAAGAGGAAGCTCAGAAAGGTCGTCAGGATGATCAGGTTGATCACGGCGTTCTTCGTGGACATCAGCCCGAGCGCCCCGAGGAGCGGATGGACCTGGCCGCCGAGGGTCAGCTGCTCGCCGGGGCTGAGGGGGAGATTCCGGGGCGTGAGCCAAACGGCCACGCATACGACGAGCACGACGATGTAGTACTTGATGTACTTCTGGTAGCGCTCCGATCCGGGGATGCGGCGCATGCCGATCCACAGGTAGTAATTGCCGATGATGAACAGCAGTCCCACGAGCATCGCCTGGATGATGAACGCCCAGGAGAAGTCGCCACCCATCATGTTGTTGCCCATCACCGGGCTCGCGCTGTAAATCTCGCGCCCCAGGTAGTAGCCGGCGAACGGAAGCGGAATCAGCCCGGCCAGGCCGACGAAGTTCCCGACGTAGCCCATCCAGTCATAGTGCGCCCGGGCCTCGTCGCTACGCGCCGTGAGGAACTTCGCGGCCGCGTAAGCCCCGACCACGAAGCCGCCGAACGTCAGGTTCCCGAGCAGGCGGTGGATGACGACGGGAACCCAGAGCGGATTGTCGACCGCCTGCCAGGCCGTCCCGACGAACGCGCCGGACTCGTTCACGCCCGTCGGCGCCATCATGTAGGAGGACATCGAGCTGCCGATGAACACGATCACCGTGCCCACGGCGATCAGGCCGACCCCGAGCGCGAGGTGCAGCGGCTTGCGGTCCCGCAGCCGCTCCCAGCTGCTGTAGTAGAGGTAGAGGACGGCGGTCTCGGCCAGGAAGATGCCGCCATACACGTACATCACCGGCGCGAAGATCCCGAAGAAGTAGTTCGAGAAGCGCGGGTAGAGACCGATCAGCGTGAAGGTCAGCAGGCCGCCGAGGGCCGCGGTCGTCGCGAAGGCGGCGGCGAACAGGCGGGCGAACTCGTGGGCCAGCCGATCATACTTCGGGTCGCCCTTTCGCCACCCGATGAACTCGACGATGACGGTGAACCAGGGAACTCCGACGACGAACGCGGCGAACAGCAGATGG
>Ga0210123_1000895_pt1 | contig 16572 bp, 15 predicted proteins | sample Muzzi_PWB_D2_FD_185535 | JGI IMG/M metagenome (GOLD analysis project Ga0210123, IMG submission 185535) | Wetland microbial communities from San Francisco Bay, California, USA, that impact long-term carbon sequestration - Muzzi_PWB_D2 (SPAdes) | ecosystem: Environmental > Aquatic > Marine >... | reverse complement strand
AATTGCAGATAGCAAAAGCCCGGATAATAAAAAAGCAGCGCCACTTTTGACCCTGCTTTTTTAAATGTTTCCAAATTACTTTGTTGTTCTTGGTTTTAGCCTTCTATCGAGCCCGCTTCTGCGTTCTTTACCCGACCTGCGTTCGGGAATGTGAAAATAATAAGAGAATTGGCGTCTGTCTACACCCAGACGTCTTCCCCCGTTATCAGGCAATATGGGAAGGGCCACGGTAATCTATTCCTTAAAGATCCTGTTAAAGAGTAACTATTGATCAAAGGCTATTTCGGACTATCCTTTCGATCATCTGAGTTAATCCCAGATTGTTTTTCTATAAGATTTAACATTTCACTGCATTTGCCTTTGACAGGACAATTATAAATTATCTCTGATAATTCCAAAACAACTTTTAGTAATTCATCTTTAGTTAAAGATGAAATTGGTTTCCCGTAATATCCAATTTTATCAGGTTGTAAATCGCTCATACTTATTTCAATTCCTTACTAATATAATATTTATGAGTTAGGATAGTTCAATTTCTCCATGTTAATATTGTTCTGAAGAAGGGTTAAGTGATTAGTAGAGAGTTCTCTTAAGTAATAAATTGCATGCAAATATCATGCAAATTCAGAATGTTATATCTGAAATGATTAAGATATTAAAGATATTAAGCGGTTAAATCAATTAGAGAGGTAAAGCACACATTCTAAATTACATAAAAAACTATGTAATTGTGGGACATATTACATAAATTTATTACATTATTTGCATAGTTCTGTTAAACAATTCAAATAGATATATCACATTGTAGCATTATTTGATGGGATGGATCGATGGAAAGGAGAGATGCGCTTGATTACAGATTACTTGCCATAATTACAACCTGAAACCAAATCTCGTTCAGTACATATATCCTATTTCTTACAAAATTGTCAAAAAAGCAAACCCAGTGAAATGGATCTGCCCTTATGAAAAGACGATATCAAAAATTTTGAAGCTCAGATATTTACATTTTAAAGCAGATAGCAAAAACCTTCGAATTGATGATTTCGCACCCCAATCTACTCCACTACCGCATTTCTTTTCAGAATAGTTTTGGACAAAACGGGTTTGAGGGCTTGCATTTTTATACGTCCGCATTATTTTATTAGATAAATAGGGGCTGTATATGTAGACTCCTATACGATTAAAGGTGTTTGAAACATTTTGATAATATTTCATGGTGGAAGGAGGTGAACATCATGACAGAACGAACAAAACGACGAATCGCTGCAGATCCTTGTTCTTATGTAAATGATGATTTTTCTTCCCTGCATCTTGAATTTACCATACCGGGAGTAAAGCGTGAGGATATCAAGCTGAAACTGCTTGATGATAGTTTCAGCCTCTCCGCTGTGATGGATAATACTGAATTTGTATCCACGGGTTCATTCTGTTGTCCTGTAAAAGCGAATGAATCAAAGGCCCATTATGAAAACGGACTATTGAAGCTTGACATCCCTTTCAAGGATCCCTGGGACGGCGCTTATGAGGTGCCTGTGAATTAAAATCATAACTTGTTCTAAATAAAGGCAGGGTCAAATTTGCTCTGCCTTTTAACTAATTACCACACGAATTTCAGACCTGTCAAAACTTGTGATTTCTTGCCAGTATTTGGATTACAAACGAGTTAACAGACATTGTGATATCTAATCTTCAATTCGATATAATTCTATTAAATTACAACAAAACGAAATACAATAAAAAACCCTTATTAGAGTTATTTACGGAGGCTATGCTTTTTAACAATTGGATTAGGAGCTTTTATTATTACCATGTCGAAGTTCCCAGGGCGGTATAGGATTAGGTTCACTCCATTTTTGAAATTAACTTTGAAAGCGAGGATATAATAGCAAATATCGCCAGTAGTGAATAATCCTAAAATATCATTCCCTCTGTTATTTTTTTAACTCGTCCCTAACAGCTATCCCAATGTTTTCTAACGTAAACGGCTTCTTTATATATTTTCCTGCGCCTAATTTTTGGGCTTCCTTAACCTCTTCTGTTTCAGCGAACCCACTAACTATGATAGCCTTTTGTTTGGGATGAATTTTTATTATCCTCCTGTATGTTTCACAACCAGTTATGCTCGGATCCATAATCATATCAAGCAATATTAAATCCACTGTATGTTCCTTCAAATATTCTACGGCTTCTTCACCGCTGGAAACGGCCATAGCTTTATAACCTAGAGTATCCATCATTATACAGGCTATTTCTCTCTGGCTTTCCACATCATCAACAACCAGAATCGTCTCCCCATTTCCTTTGTAATCTTGCAAAGGTATGGATAAAGCTTTTTCCGATGTTTCTTCCCTTGTTATTGGAAAGTAGAGCTCAAATGTTGTGCCGCTCTTGTCACTTTTTACATCTATGTAACCTTCAAGGTCCTGCACAACATTCCATACCACGGTTAAACCTAAACCGGTTCCGCTTCGGCCCAGTACTTTCTTTGTATAGAAGGGATCAAATATCCTTTCAAGCTCACCTGGGAATATTCCCTGGCCATCGTCTGATACAGCCAGAACAGCATATTCACCTATAGTTACATCACCATAACCTTTTAAAGGTTTATCTACATACCGGTTCACGGTTGATATCGTAACATTTCCGCTTGCCTCAATTGCTTCCGAAGCGTTTGATACTAGGTTCATTACCACCTTCCTGATGTGAACATTAGAACCTCTTATGTTAAACAAATCGGAATCAAGGTTGGTCTTTATTATTATATTAGGATGAAACTGTTTGAGCTTTTTAAATTCCGGAGAATTTAAATAGTCATTTATCAGGTCATTTAAGTTCAGAGGTTCTTTTATGATGGCCACGCCTCTTGCAACAGTCAACATATCCTGGATAATAGCAACAGCTCTATGTCCGGACTCCTGTATTGTCTCAATGGACTTTCGGAGCTTACTGTCTTCAGGCAAGTCTATCAATATTAATTCCGGGTAGTTTACAATCCCTGCCAGAATGTTATTCAGGTCATGGGCGACACCACCTGCCAAAAGCCCCAGGGATTTCATTTTCTGGGATCGTTGGAGTTGGGCTTCAAGTCTTTTACGCTCAGTTATGTCCCTTATGGCGGCAATATGGACATCTCTTCCTTGATACCTAAAAATACTGGCTGTAATTTCTGTGGGGAAAACTGTCCCATTTCTTTTTTTATGATACCTTACAGGAACATATGTTAGGCGTGCCTGGGTTGCTTCTTTGGTCACTTCAGGTTCTGCTGAAAAATCCGTGTTTTTCATCCTTAGTATTTCTTTCTTTGTGTATCCATAAAGCTCAACAAAAGCTTTATTAACATTAAGCATATTCCCGGTTTCTATTTCGATTAAAGCAAGCGCATCTGATTCCATATCAAATAAAGTTCGGTATTTCTCCTCATTCTCTCGCAGTTCCTCCCAGGCTTGCGTGAGTTCGGTGATGTCTTTAACAATTGCTTGGAGGGAATTTGCTCCCTCTGATTCCAAATGATTTAAAGAAACCTCAGCATCAAATTCCCTACCATCCTTTCGGATATGCTTCCAATAAAACATCTGAGGCTTACCTCCTAAAGAGACGTCAATCATTTTTATTACTTTTTCTTTTGAAATGCTTCCATCAGGCTGATTTGGAGGAGAAAAGTCCCATGGATAAAAACCCAAAATATCTTTTTCATTTTCACACCCAAACTTCTTCAGCGCCACCTTGTTGCACCCCACAAGCCTATAATCTTTCAGTATAAATATGGAATTTCTGGCTGCTTCAAAAAGGGTTATGTAACGAGATTCTGCTTTGGCCAGCATTTCTACAGCTCGCTTATGCTCGGCTTCTAATTTCTCAAGCTCTTTCAGCCTTTGATCCGATTCTCCACAGGTTGGTTTTTGAGCCATTAGGTGACCCTCCGTTTATTCGGGTTAAACGACAATAAATCACAATATGTTAGCACCGTAAGTATACCTACAACCTAAGATTTCTTTAACAGTTTATTGTGATATCTTCAAATTTCAGATATCTTGCCATAATCACATAAATTGCTAAATTGCAGATACCTAATCGGTATCAGCTAAAAGCAAAACCCCACCTCTCAATTTGAGAAATGAGGTTTATTTATATTCAGATCATAGCTCCCTTATTATTTGAGTTAAGAGCATTGTTAATTATTTGAAACCATTACCACAAAGTTATTTTTATAGTCAAGGTTTAAGGTAAACAAGGAATTAATCGATCAAAAAGCCGGGTTTTGTCCGGCTGTATGATTTCGAATTGCATTTTTCAACAACTTACTTTTTCTATTTTTGCGAAATTAAATCTATCAAAGTTTCAGTCATCATCTCGCGATCATCCGGAAATAGATTTTTGAAATCCTCTAAAATTGATACAGCATATCTCAAAGCCATTATATTGGCGCGGTTGCTTTCATCAACAGCTTTTAAAAAATCGTAAATCGAAATTTCCATATAAATAATTCCCTTATTCAATTTTGCTATGAATTATATAATCAATAAACATGCCATTTTTTCAAAACGGGCAATCACAATCCTATGTGACTGAATTTAAGGAATTTTGAGAGGATTTATTGTCTGATGGTTTAAAAGAAGAAAAATGAGGTTGCACAGAAAACTAGGCATGAGTGCAAATAGATTTGTGCAGGATTTTATGATCGATTAACTAAAGAACCAGGGATAATCTCATGTCATGCCGGACATCATGCAGAGCATGCACCAAATATTTTGAATAGCTCGCAGATATTCGCCTTAAGGTGAAAATATCATCAGGCCTCAAAACCGGTGATAAGTCTGACTGAGTAAACTAAGTTTCTCTTTGTGCCGTACCGGGTTTGTTAATGTTGGAAACATTGACCTGACTATGAAGGGATTGCAACATATCGTGTTGACTTGGAACCCGCGTTTTGGTATCGCAACAGGGACAATAATTTTAATCAAAGGAAACTAAACATCATGGAAAGAACATTGTCTATTATCAAACCCGATGGTGTTGCACAGGGGATCATTGGTGAAGTGATTCAACGGCTGGAAAGCAACAAACTCAACATAGTGGCCATGAAAATGTTGAAAATGAACAAAATTCAGGCTGAAGGTTTTTATGCGGTACACGAAGAGCGGCCGTTTTTTGACAGCCTGACATATTTCATGTCATCCGGACCGGTTGTCGTCATGGTCCTTGAAGGTGAAAACGCCATCGCCAAATACCGTGACATCATGGGCGCCACGGATTACAGGGAAGCGGCTGAAGGTACCATTCGGAAAGACTTTGCTACAGACATTGAGAAAAATGTCGTTCACGGTTCGGATTCTCCTGAAACCGCTGTCATTGAAATCGGTTATTTTTTCAATAGTTTTGAACTTATCCACTGATGTCCGATAGGGTCAATCTAGATAACATCAGTATTGTGCTTTTGCAGCCCCGGTATTCTGAAAATATCGGCGCTGCTGCTCGCGCCATGCGCAATATGGGCATCCGGTCACTTGTGATCGTTGATCCTCAAAACTTTGACCTGTCTAAAGCGCTCAAGCTCGCCACCCATTCTGCTTCGGATATTATCGAAAAAAGCAAATACTATCAGGACTTGAAAGAAGCCCTCTCCCCGTTTAATTATGTTGTGGGAACAACGGCGCGGCTTGGGGGACAGCGGCAGGTTGTGCGTACACCCTTGACAATTGCTCGAAAATTAATTCCAATTTCTGCAAAGAATCGCATTGCCATTCTCTTTGGCCCCGAGGACAAAGGACTTTCCAATGAGGACATCCGGTTCTGCCACGCCCTTGTCAATATCCCCACAGCTGAATTTTCTTCTTTGAACCTGGCCCAGTCGGTCATGATTCTGTGTTATGAGATCTTTATCGCCGGTGGTGAGGCGAATGAAGAATTTACGCCTCGAATGGCCAGCAGATATGAGCTTGACGGGATGTATGATCAACTTAAAGATATCCTGGTTAGAATCAGCTATATTAATTCTGAAAATCCGGATTACTGGTTGAATCATTTCCGCCGTTTTTTTACCCGTCTGCAACTCAGAGCAAAAGAGGTCAATATTATCCGGGGACTGTGCCGACAGGTGGACTGGTATGGAAAAAAGTGCTATGAGGACGGAAAAAAAGAAAGGGTAGACAACCAATGAAACTCGTTCGATTTGGTGATAAAGGAAAAGAAAAACCAGGCCTTTGGAAAGATGGCAACATTGTTGATTTAAAAAAGATATTTCCTGATATTCCGGATATCGGGGAAGTGTTTTTTAGGGAAAACTGGCTTGAAAAGATCTCTGAAATTAACGATCCCGGCCAGACCCTGAAAGATCGAATCGGTTGCCCGATCCATGCGCCTTCTAAAATCATTTGCCTTGGGAAAAATTATGCCGAGCATGCCAAAGAAGGCGGATTTGAAAATCCGGATAAGCCGCTGATCTTTTGCAAAACGCCCAATGCCCTGAACGGCCCTTTTGATCCCATCATTCTTCCTAAAAGCAGCGGAAAGATCGACTGGGAGGTAGAACTGGCCATCATTATCGCAAAGCAAGGAAAACGAATACGTAAAACAGATGCATGGGAATATATCGCAGGTTTTACCATCATGAATGATGTTTCCGGGCGAGAAGCCCAGTTTTCGGATTCCCAGTGGTTCAGGGGAAAATCCTTTGACGGCTTTGCACCAACCGGTCCTTTTATTGCTACACCCGATGAGATCGGGGATGTGAACAACTTAAGACTCACCGCCAAGGTCGATGGTGAAATCATGCAGGATGGAAATACACGGGATATGATTTTCGATGTTTGTACCATCATAGAAGATATCAGCGAGGATATCACCCTTATTCCCGGTGACATCATTTCCACCGGAACACCGGCCGGGGTGGGGATATTCAGAAATCCTCCGGTAGTCTTGAAGCCGGGCAACGTGGTTGAGTGCTATATCGAAAATATCGGCACCATTGTTAATAAAATTGTAGAATGACAGTTTATCGTATCTTATTTCACCTTTTGCAGCATACGGTTGAAAGATCGCTTTGCTTTTGGATTGATGATTGATGATTGTACGGACAAGAAGTTAAGAATATCAGAAGGTTAGTTTTTTTCTTACCTTCCAATCTTCTCACCTTCTGATCTTCCGTCCTCTGATCTTCGACTTCCGATCCCTGGACACAAAAAAAACATCAACGCTTGATGAACTCGTAAAAGATATAAATTGAGACGGCAAAGTAAAAAGTTCGAGTTCAAGACGTCGCGAATTTCTTGGAACGATGCGTACTTATGTACGCCGCAGTGAACACGGAATGAAGCGCAACGCAGAAATCGGGTTTTTTACCTTGCCGTCAATACTTGGCATCCGCATATTCCACCCAACCACCGGTCATGACCAGGGCACGGTCAAAATCGGAAATTGAAAAAGAGACTTCTTGATGAAGACCATCGGCTGTAATGATAAACGCATTGTCTTCAAAATCCGTTTCAAGATGCGTATCTTTACCGGCAAATTCTTTAAAAATATCATCAATGGTCTGCCCCGGGAGTTCCACCGCCATCATTCCGCAGTTGAACATATTCTGTCTGAAAATCCTGGCAAAGTTTTCAGCAATGACCAGATGGATGTTGTTGGCTTCAAGTGCCCATGGTGCATGTTCTCTTGAAGAGCCACACCCAAAATTCGCCCGGGTGATGATGACCTGTTTTTCTTTAATATCACGCTGCGGATCGAATCCCGATAAATTGATATCCTCCAACAGATAGGGTTTCAATGCCTGCTTTGAAATTTCGGTGAGGTATTTTGCAGGAATGATTTCGTCCGTATTAATGTCAGACCGGTCAAGAAAGAGTACGTTTCCACTGAAATTTTTCATGGTTACCCCTTGTATAATTCTGAATTTGTAATGAAACCTGCAATGGCTGTGGCTGCGGCTGTTGCGGGGCTTACCAGGTGAACCATACCGCCCTTGCCCATTCGGCCGTTAAAATTTCTGTTTGTCGTAGATGCACAGACTTCACCTTCAGCCAGAACGCCGTTGCTCATGCCCAGGCAAGCCCCACAGGTCGGATTCGTGACACAAAATCCGGAATCCATAAATGTTTTCAGAATACCTTCTTCCATTGCCTGACGAAAAGCCTTTGGTGTTGCCGGAGATACAATGCCCCTTACCGAATCGCTGATCTTTTTTCCTTTGAGCACCTGTGCTGCAATCCTGAGGTCTTCGATTCTTCCATTGGTGCAGGATCCGATATAAACCTGGTCGACCTTGGCGGATGCCATCTCTTTTACAGGCTTGACCTGATCGGGTTTATAACCAAATGTCACCATGGGTTCTAGTGGACTGACATCATGTTCAATGACTTGGTCATATCGGGCGTCAGGATCTGATTGAAAATTGTTAAACGCTGCCAAAGCGGATTCTTTATCGGCATGGTCGTCTTGGATGAACTTCCAGAGATATTCGACGGTGGTCATATCGGGATTGCATATACCCGAGGTGGCGCCGGCTTCAACCGCCATATTGCACAGCGTCATCCTCGATTCCATACTCATGGCATCCACCACCGGGCCGGTGAATTCCAATATTTTATTAGTGGCGCCGTTGACACCCATCCGCTGGATGATAAAAAGAATCACGTCTTTGGCAAAGACGCCGTCGGGCAACCGGCCGGTAATGTCAATTTTTATGGTTGACGGAGAACGGAAGGCACAGACGCCCTTGAGAATTCCCACTTCGAGATCCGTTGTTCCCACGCCGGCGGCAAATGCACCGAAGGCACCATGGGTGCAGGTATGAGAATCCCCCATGATCACCGTGTAACCGGGACGTACAAAACCCTTTTCAGGGAAAAGGGCATGGCAGATACCATTTCTGCCGATATCGAAAAAATCCCTGATGTTGTGTCGCCTGGCCCATTCTCTCAGGATTTTACCCTGCATGGCGGTTTTCGAATCTTTTGCCGGTGAGACGTGATCAATGACAACCTTGATTTTGTCGGGATCGAACACTCTGTCTTTGCCTCTGCTGACAAGATCATTGACAGCGACCGGGGTTGTGATTTCATGACAGAATACCGCGTCCAGCCGAATGACATGAATGTCTTTCTCTGGCAGATCAACCCGGTGGGCATCAAAAATTTTTTCAGCAATGGTTCTACCCATAAAGCCTCCTTAGTTTCCATTCATAAATGATTCTTTTTTCTATGAGCGGCGTTCTCCTCGGATTTCCGTCTGCGACGTACATATTTGTACGCCTCAACAGAAATCCTCGTGCGGCCTTGCTCATCGGAAAAATTCCTCATTTTTGAATCGGAAACTTTTTTATTATTACAAATTTTGAACATCAAACAACAAAACGGTTCATTGGCTGTCAATAACTTATTCTTTAATTATTGCCGATCATTATTTTTCATATGGATAGGAAGTAGTTTTCGATCTGCAAACGAACAATTTTCTGCGAGATTAAGGAAAATCAAGGGATTACGCGTCCCGCCCTCAGGCGGGAACAAACAATCCCGAAGATTAACGCAGAGATCGCTGAAAAGGGCCGTTTCCAGACGAAAACTAGTCGGTGTCCGACTTTAGCACCGAAAGAAATGCTGACTGTGGAATCATGACCTGCCCCACCATTTTCATTCGTTTTTTCCCTTTTTTTTGTTTTTCCAGAAGCTTTCGCTTTCGTGTCACGTCGCCGCCATAGCATTTTGCAGTGACATCCTTTCTAAATGCTGAAATGGTCTTTCGGGCAATGATATTCCCGCCGATAGCCCCCTGAATGGCTATTTTAAACATTTGCCTCGGTATTTCATCCTGAAGTCTCTCGCAGGCGCGTCTTGCGCGATCAACCGCCCGGTCTCGATGAACAAGCTGTGAAAGCGCATCAACGCGCTCTCCGTTGATCAATATATCCAGTTTGGCCAGGTTTGTCTCTCTGAAATCGATAATTTCGTAATCAAAGGATCCGTATCCCTGGGTCACCGATTTGAGCTTGTCGTAAAAATCGTAAATGACCTCCGCCAGCGGAAGTTCAAATATCATTTCCAATCGATTGCTGGTTAAATACTGATACGTTTTGTTAATTCCTCTGTGATCCAGACACAGCTTCATGACTGCGCCCATATATCGGTCCGGTATGATGATTCCCGCACGGATAAAGGGTTCTTTTGTGCGTTCGATGGTTGTCGGATCCGGATACAATGCCGGGTTGTCGATGACTTTTGAGGACCCGTCATTCATGATCAGCTCGTATCGGACCGAAGGGGCCGTCAATATCAATGATAGGTCGTATTCACGCTCGAGCCGCTCCTGAACAACCTCGAGATGGAGGAGCCCTAAAAAACCGCAACGAAACCCAAATCCCAACGCCACCGAGGTATCTTTTTCATAAATCAGGGAAGAATCATTGAGTTTCAGTTTTTCAAGGCCGACAGCAAGGTCTTCGTAACCGTCGGAAGCCACCGGATAAATCGAAGAAAAAACCACCGGTTTTGCTTCCTTGAAACCCGGCATCGGGTCGCAGGGATGATGTTTTAGTGTGATGGTATCCCCGCAGCGGGTATCGCTGACCGTCTTAATTCCCGCAATAATATAGCCGACTTCTCCTGCTGAAAGCTCTTTTCTAGGGATGCGCCCGATTTGAAATATGCCGACTTCTTCCACCTTATAAACGGCGTTATTGGACATGAACATAATGACATCTTTCGGTTTTACGGTTCCCTGGAAAATCCGGATATGAACAACCGTTCCCCGGAAAGAATCATAGTGGGAATCAAAAATCAATGCCTGAAGCGGCGATTCCGGATCTCCGGATGGCGGGGGGAGACGATTCACAATCCCTTCCAGCACCTCTTCAATCCCGATTCCTTCCTTTGCTGATGTCAGTAACGCTGTTTCAGGATCAAGTCCCAAGTCATCTTTGATCTGTTGCTTGACCCGATCAATATCGGCTGAAGGAAGATCGATTTTGTTAATGACCGGAATGATTTCAAGATCGTGTTCAAGAGCCAGGTACAGGTTCGCTAGGGTTTGGGCTTCGACACCCTGACTGGCATCGACAAGGAGCAAAGCCCCTTCGCAAGAGGCCAGCGCCCGTGACACTTCATAGGTAAAATCCACATGGCCGGGGGTGTCTATCAGATTTAAAGAAAAAGATTGATTGTTTTTGGCCGTATACGGCAGGCAGATGGTCTGGCTTTTTATGGTGATACCCCGTTCCCGTTCAATGTCCATGCTGTCCAATATCTGATCTTTAAAATCACGATCAAGGACAACATGGGTCATCTGGATCAGGCGGTCGGAAAGCGTCGATTTGCCATGATCAATATGAGCTACAATACTAAAATTTCTTATGTTTTTCATTTTGGTTATTAACCTGTCTTTCTATATTTACATCATTCAAAAGCCTGTTGACACCATCTTTTTTTCAAGTTATGTTAAAAACTTCCACAAACTTTAATATGCTCATGGGCGCTTTATAAAGGAACAGTTTTTTATCAAAATGAGGTTAAACATGTCAAGCCTTACCCCAAAAGTGTCGATATATCTCTTCAAATAAGAAAAGAGAGGATGAGTTAGAGAAAAATGGGTGAAAACATTTTAATCGTTGAAGATGATGATGCCGTAAGAAGCTCCATACATGAATTCTTAACAAAGTCAAACTTCAAGATTTTCTCCGCTCCCAGTGCGGAGGAGGCGTTTGACATCATAAAATCAGGCACTATTCAAATTGTCATAACTGATATTTTGCTTCCCGGCAAGGATGGTCTTCAATTTACATCTGAAATCAAACAAGGTTACGATATCGATGTCATTGTAATGACTGGATATAGTGAGAATTATTCTTATGAAGAAGCCATCAATAAAGGTGCCAGCGATCTTGTTTTCAAACCGTTTCGTTTCGAGGAACTGTTGCTGAGATTGAAAAGAGTCTTAAAAGAAAGACGACTCACCAAAGAACGCAGCCGTATCCTCAGCAAGCTTGAAAACCTTGCAATAACAGATGGCCTCACCAAATTATTCAATTTAAGACACTTTTATAATTTGCTGGAAATAGAAATTGATCGCTGTCGCCGGTATGGTCACTCCATTGCGCTTTTACTTTTAGATATTGATAACTTTAAAGTGTACAACGATACATACGGTCACCTTGAAGGCGACAAGGTTCTGGTGAGAATAGGACAGATTATCCGTTCGTGTCTTAGAACAATGGATTCCGCTTTTAGATATGGCGGTGAAGAATTTACAGTTATTCTTCCGGAAACCAGAGCACAAGAGGCCAATAACGTTGCCAACAGGATTAGAACCGCCGTGGAATCCGAAAACTTTGTTCCGGAACCCGGAAGTGTCGTTACCGTCACCATCAGTATCGGTGTGACGGAATATCATAATAAAGAATCGCTGTCAGAATTTATAAAAAGAGCTGATCAGGCCATGTATCTTTCAAAAGAAAAGGGCCGAAACGCCATTTCATCCCTGTTTGCGGAAAATTCTTAACCCCGGACGTCCCACTAACTATTTGCGTGTTTGACCTACCGCAAATGTTGCAAAAAAAATCAAAGACGCCAATGCAACGATCGTTGCGCCGGACGGCAGGTCGGCATAATAGGAGATAATGAGCCCACCGCTGGTGGATATCAGTGCGATGAGTATTGAAAAGGCGATCATGCTATTATAACGACGGGTTATCTGTGAAGCGGCTGCCCCGGGGATCACCAGGAGTGCGGAAACAAGGATGATTCCGATTATTTTCATACTGATCACCACGGAGAGGGCAAGGATGGTTAGGAAAAAATGATCGAGAAAGGCCACCGGCATTCCACTGACATAAGCAACTTCCCGATCATAGGCTACAAAAAGCAATTCCTTAAAAAACAATACCGTTGAAAGAAGTACCAGCCCTCCAAGCACTGCGGTGATAATCAAATCCTGCCGGGTAATCGCCAGAATGTTGCCGAAAAGATAACCAAAAAGATCCACGTTGTATTGATTCGACATACCGATAAAAATAACGCCCAGAGCCATTGCTAAAGGGAAAAATATACCGATGGCGGTATCTGTGCCCAGGTGGCCTTTATTGCTGATATACCCAATGGCATTGGATACGACCACGGCAAAACCGATGGCAGTAAGTGTTGGAGATATCCCCAGAAGTGCCCCCAGGGCTACACCGCCGAAAGCCGAGTGTGCCACACCAACGCCGATAAAAGACAAACGACGCAACACGACGAAAAATGAAACCACCGCCAGAACGAAGCTGAGCATCATTCCCGCTAAAAAGGCGTTTTGCATAAATTGAAGGCTGAACATATCAATCATGATCTTGATGCCTGTGGTAACAGGTTGCACATTTATCATCATGAACAATAACTTTGAGGTCTTTCCCAAACACCTTTTTTGTTATTTCCGGTGAAAAACAAAAGTCCGGCTCGTCATGATAGTGAAGCTCAACATTCAGGCAAGCCACCCGGTTTGCATGGGAAGAAATAACACCGATATCGTGTGACACCATGATGACGGATATGCCTTGGTCATTTCTAAATTTTGCCAAAAGTTCATAGAAATCTTCCTGAGCCACGCTGTCGACACCGGTTGAAGGCTCATCAAGGACTAAAAGTTTCGGTTTGGAAGCCATTGCCCGTGCGATGTTGACCCGTTGCTGCTGTCCGCCCGAAAGCACTGCAAAGGGTCTTTTTGCATGATCAGCCATGTTTATCTGTGAAAGCAGGTCCATGGCCATCTTTTTGCTGTTACGGTCCGGCCTGTGGAAAAGGCCGATACGACTATATAGACCCATGAGAACCACATCGAGGACGGTAACCGGAAAGGTTTGGTCTGCATGGGATATCTGGGGAAGATATCCGACCTCCAGCCTGCTTTGTTTGTTGGGTTGGCTTCCAAATAACTGAACAGAGCCTTTTTGGGGGTTCAAAAGTCCAAGGATAACATTCAGCAACGTGGTTTTGCCGCCGCCATTAGGGCCGACGATACCGAATATTTCACCGGGATAGCAGTTTAGGTAAATGGATTTTAGAATCCATTTGCCATCGTATGCCACCCATACATCATTTAAATCCACAATGGGTTCTTTATCATTTTTTGTATCCATGACCCTTTGTTTCACTTCATGGCCTCCTGCATAACATTCAGGTTGTACTTAATTAGATCAATATACGTGGCGCGCCCTATCAAATTGGGGCCACCTAAAGGATCGAGCAAAAGGACGTTAACCTCTGCTTCTCTGGCAATGATTTCTGCAGCTCTGGGGTTGAGCTGGGGTTCTGCAAGTACAGCCCGAATATGGTACTTTTTTATCATTGCCACAATATTTTTAATCTGTATCGGTGTTGGATTTCGACCGGGAGCCGCTTCGATGACACCGGCAGATTCAAGGCCGTATCTCCTGGCAAAATAATCCCATGAAGCATGAAAAGAGACATATTTTCTGATCGTAAAAGTTGACACTGTCTTTTGAATCATCTGATCGAGGTCATCAAGCTTTTCCAAATACCTCTGGCCCCTTTCCTTATAATACGTTACATGCTGATGATCAACATCACAAAGGGCGGCCGTAATTTTATTGACCATCGTTTTTGCGATCACAGGATCCATCCATATGTGTGGATTGGCAACGCTCGATTCGTGATCTGGATTGCCTGTCCTGGCATGATGATGCTCGGCCTCGTCTTCATGATGATGTCCGGCGGTGTGGATCAGTGAAACTCCATCTGAAAGTACGATGGTTGTCAAACCAGGCCTTCCCAGATTGATGAATTTTTCAGCCCAGAACTCCAGCCCGGCGCCGACCATGAAGAAAATACGTGCTGATGAAAACTTTTTTACCAGGCTCGGCTTTGGTTCAAAGGTGTGGGGACTTGCACCTGCCGGCAGAACAAAAGCAACGTCAACATGGTCGCCGCCCACCTGCTGAACCATGTCGGCAATGGGGTAAATGCTGGCAATCACCGGAAGCTTTTCCGACATGCATGCAGTTGAGTGAAGTTGGATACTTAAAAAGCACAGAATAAAAAAAAAGTGGCGTAAAGACATTCAAATCCTTTGATAAAAAATTTTAGCCATTGTTAAATAAATAACCTTAAATATGTTAAATAGTCAAGAATGTTCAATCTTATCAAAATTTCCTTGAAATTTAAGATTCTAATTCATACCTTAATACAAAAACCTTTCAGCCTTAAAAGGAGGCGGAAATGACAAAAAAAGCATTGATCATCGTAGACATGTTAAACGACTTTGTGGATGAGAAGGGCGCACTGTATTGTGGCGACACGGCGAGATCGATCATTCCCTTTATCCAAAAGACATTAACGAGTTATCGAAATCGCAAGGATCTTGTGATATATCTTCAGGATTCGCATGATGAAGATGATAAAGAGTTCGAGAAGTTTCCCAAACATAGTGTTGCAGGAACCTGGGGTTGTGAAGTGATTCCCGAACTTTCACCTCAGGCCGATGAAACAATGATTCCCAAAAAGCGATACAGTGGTTTTTACGGAACCGATCTTGAACATGTTCTAAAATCAGCCAACATTGATGATGTTGAGGTGGTGGGTGTTTGTACGTCGATTTGTGTGATGGATACTGTGGGCGGACTGGCCAACCGGGATTATAACATCACTGTGTCCGTTAAGGGAGTTGCCGATTTTGATCCTGAGATGCACCAATTCAGTTTGAAACGAATGGAAAAAATATACGGAGCCGATGTCTCATGACAGAATCACATCGAGCTGGTCCTTTGTTTACAGATCTTTACGAATTGACCATGGCCGCCAGTTATTTTGCTCATGAGGTATTTGATACGGCAACATTTTCCCTTTTCATCAGAGACGTTTATGTCACCCGCAATTATTTTGTGGCTGCGGGTCTTGAGCAAGTGTTGAATGAACTGGCAGGCTTTCAATTTTCTGACCAGGATATACGCTACCTGCAAAGTATCAGTCGTTTTTCGAAACATTTTCTTGATTACCTGAGGCAACTTCACTTTACCGGTGAGGTTAATGCTATGCCAGAAGGCACGGTTTTCTTTGCCAATGAACCGGTTATGGAAGTGACGGCGCCCATCGTTGAAGCCCAACTTATTGAAACTTTTGTGTTGAATACCATCGGATTTCAAACCATGATTGCCTCAAAAGCGGCCCGATGTTTTCATGCCGCTGCCGGCCGTCCCTTGATTGACTTTTCTCTGCGAAGAACTCAGGGGAAGGATGCAGGAATCAAAGTGGCTCGCAGCACGTTTATTGCCGGATTTGCGGCGACCAGCAATGTTCTGGCCGGAAAAATATACGGTATTCCCATCTCCGGAACCATGGCCCATTCTTATGTTTCAGCCTTTGACAATGAACGTGATGCCTTCTTTGCGTATGCAGATACATTTCCTGATCATTCAATATTTCTCGTTGACACCTATGATAGTGTTGAAGGCGCACGACATGCCGCTGCCGTCGCCAAAGAGATGCAGAAAAGGGGTCATACACTCATCGGTGTTCGTCTTGACAGCGGAGATATGGTAAGCCTCAGTCGAAAAGTGCGCAAAATATTTGACGCCGCCGGCCTTTCGGA
>Ga0210123_1000894_pt1 | contig 16576 bp, 10 predicted proteins | sample Muzzi_PWB_D2_FD_185535 | JGI IMG/M metagenome (GOLD analysis project Ga0210123, IMG submission 185535) | Wetland microbial communities from San Francisco Bay, California, USA, that impact long-term carbon sequestration - Muzzi_PWB_D2 (SPAdes) | ecosystem: Environmental > Aquatic > Marine >... | reverse complement strand
TGATAGACATTTTGGCCAAATGGTCAATGATCTGAGATAAAGCGTTCGGAAGTCCGCTGTTGCCAAAAAAGGTTTTGATCTCAAATAAATTAAGCTGAATGATATCGGCTTGCCGCAATTCCTCTTCCCAATAACTCACTCCCAATTGATACTGACTTGGTCCTGGATTGATTGAAACCAACCAATCAGAGGGAACCATAGAAAGAATTTGTCTGGTAATACAATCTTCCCGTTGTCGGGTCCTGTCCGATGGCACATGACCGATCATCAGTGAGGTCTTCTTGAAAGCCGAAGTGGTGAGTGTACCTAATCGTTCAACGGTATGCTTGCTGACAACATCTGGTCCGGCGGAATGCATTTTCGAAAAAATGGTTCTCCGACCTTCATGTACAATGATGGTTGCCTGGGCTGTCTGAATCCCGGGGATGAGAAAGTCCGGGGACAAGATGAAATCCATTATTGTGTCATTTAAATCCATCTGTCTGCACAGTTGGATAAGACGGGCCTGGATTTGAAAACCGAGATCGTCTTTCCCAATCTGCGGAATAGGAAATGCCTCGAAACCCGCTGTCACCATGCGAAGAAAATAGTTTATGCAACTCCCTCCGATAAGTTCATGAGTGGAAACCAGGTGTTTTTGACCCAAACGTACCTTTCCCTCAAGCGTGAGGATGTTTTCTAAGTTCCCGCTGCCTATAATGATAACGGGTGCTGAGGCGATTTTTGAAGTCAAGCCGTTCATCAGGCTGTAACCGATTTCAATTGTGAGACATAATAAGGCTGATTGAAAAGATAGCATCAATCATTGTATACAGGTTTTCCTGCGTCATATAGAGATTTTTATACATTGCGAATCTTAAAAGCGCAAGCTAAGTCAACTGGTTGGGTGTTGAGTATCGGCATTAAGGCTGTTAAGGTTAAAAACGGTTTAAGAGCTGTTTAGGATGAACATTACTCTTTTTGGCCAGAAAGGAATATGTCAAATCGTCACCGGTTTGAATTATAAAATTTTCGGCACCTTGTTCTTCTCCCTTTTGGCCACCATCACCGGCGTGGGCATCGTGGTGCCGCTGCTGCCGGTATATGCGCGCCATATCGGCGCAGGCGGACTATATATCGGGCTTATTTTCGGTGCTTTTTCAATCTCCAGAACTTTTCTACTGCCGTTGTTCGGCCGCCTTTCCGATCGCAAGGGGCGCAAACCTTTCATCGTTACCGGGCTGTTGTCCTATGCCCTGGTCTCGGTGGCCTTCATCCTGTCTACCAAAATCCAGCACCTGATCGTCATTCGCTTTTTTCAGGGCGTGGCTTCGGCCATGATCATGCCGGTGATTCAAGCGTATGTCGGCGACATAACCCCCTCCGGCCGTGAGGGGTTTGTTATGGGGCTCTTCAATATGTCCTTGTTTTTCGGACTGAGCCTGGGGCTCGTAGCCGGTGGCCTGATCAATGACCATTTAAACCTGCAGGCCGCATTCGTCTGCATGGGTCTGCTGGCCTTGGTCGGCGCCGGTCTCAGCTATTGGTTGCTGCCGGCCACAGGCGATGAGACCGGTTTGCGCAGGGGGCGGCCGCCTTTGGCGTGGCGCGTCATCATGGGTGACCGCATCATCATCGGTCTCTTTGCTTTTCGTCTGGTTTACACGGCCAGCATTGGTGTGATCTGGGGATTCGTGCCGGTTCTCGGCGACCTCGCCTTTGGTCTCTCAAGTTCGCAAATCGGTATTTTGGTGATGACGGGCGTCCTGGTCAGCGGTATGGTGCAGACCCCCATGGGGTATCTTGCCGATCGAATGAGCTGTAAGGCCATGGTGATGATTGGCGGCGCCCTGGCCGGGTCGGCCGTGCTCTCTTTTCAGTGGGCCGGCAGTTATGCAGAATTATTGGGCGCCAGTGTGGTATTCGGTCTGGGCGGCGGTATCGCCATGCCGGCCATGATGGCGTTAGCCGTCCTCAAAGGGCATCAAACCGAATCCATGGGCTCGGTCATGGCCGTATTGACGGTGGCACACAGTCTTGGCATGTTGATCGGCGCTATCTTTGCGGGCATGATGATGGACTGGTATGAATTGCGCGATGCATTCAGCTTTGGATTCTGGTTCATGCTGGCCGGGTTGGGTGTCTTCTGGCTTTGCATGTTCGGCGCGCCTATCAATACCGGTGATGTACAGGGCAATGCGCACGGAACTTGATCGGTAGTATCCGGTCAGACATCTTTTACCGGGATGATTATCTCGCTTTTGTTTCTGACGGCGCCCCTTGGCCAATATGCGTACGCGTGAATGAAAGGATACCCATGCAGCAAATTATTTTTCAGCCCATCGGCATGATCCGGACGCCTTTCCAGACCTGTGAAGGCATGCCCATCCAGCCGCGGGGCGCACGTTCGAATGAGGGGCAGGTGGTTCTGGATACGACCTTTGCCGAAGGGCTGAATGATATTGACGGATTTTCCCATTTAATCCTGATTTATCACTTCCATAAATCCGAAGGGTACCGGCTGACGGTCAAACCCTTCCTGGACGACCGGGATAGAGGGGTGTTTGCCACCCGGGCGCCTCGGCGGCCCAATGCCGTGGGACTGTCCGTCGTCTCTCTCCTGGGCAGGCAAGGCCATGTTCTTCGCGTGGGCGACATCGACGTGGTGGACCGGACCCCCTTGCTGGACATCAAGCCCTTTGTACCGGCTTTTGACGCGCCGGTGGCCACCGCCATCGGATGGCTTGACGGTAAAGCCGAACAATTCCGGGTCAAACGCGCGGATGATAGATTTTCAGGCCGCTAAGCGGATAACCGGGCCCTGGCGGTTGCCCGGCCGCGATTGTATCTGTTCAATGTAAATCACAGCAGGCCGAAGCGGGTGTTCTTCGGCACAACGGCGAACACGAAGAAAATGGGAGCAGGCATGACATTGCCACTGCGATTCAACCGTCTGGAGCTGGCCGGTTCATTGGGCGATCTTGGCACCATGCTGCCTTTGGCCATCGGAATGATCGTGGTCAACGGCCTTACCCCCAGCGGCATCTTTTTCACCGTCGGCCTTTTTTACATCTTTTCGGGGCTCTATTACGGCGTTACCACCGCCGTACAACCCATGAAAGTGATCAGCGCGTACGCCGTGGCGGCGGCGCTGAGCGCCCAACAGATCCAGGCCGCCACGTTGGCAATGGCCGTCATTCTGGTCCTTGTGGGCGCCAGCGGCGCGATTTCCTGGATCAGCAAACATACGCCCAAGCCGGTGATCCGAGGCGTCCAGCTCGCCACTGGTGTGCTGTTGATGATCCAGGGCATCAAATGCATGGTGGGCACCAGCACGCTTCAGCAGTTGCACCGGCTCGCAGAACCTTATCTGATTTGGCAGCACATCGGCCGTTTGCCCATCGGCATTCCCATCGGCATCGCCGGGATATTCCTGACGCTGGTACTGTTGGACAATCGCAAGATCCCGGCCGGCCTGGTGATTATCGGGTTCGGTCTGCTGCTGGGCCTTTGCCTGGGTGGCTTGAAGTCCCTGGACAACTTTGGGCTCTCGGTGGGGATCCCCGCTTTAATGCCCTTTGGCATGCCGGCCAGGATTGACTTCACCTTTGCCTTTTTCGCCCTGGTGCTGCCGCAGGTCCCCATGACCATCGGCAATGCGGTGCTGGCCAATGCCGATCTATCCAACCAGTATTTCGGCGATGCCGCTCGCAAAGTGACCGCACGGTCGCTGTGCTTGAGCATGGCCCTGGCCAACTTGCTGGCGTTTGCCTTTGGCGGCATGCCTCTGTGTCACGGCGCAGGCGGGCTGGCGGCGCACTACCGCTTCGGTGCCCGCACCGCCGGTTCCAATCTGATGATCGGTATCTTTATGGTACTGGCCGTAATCCTTTTGGGAGATCGGCTTTTATCCCTGTTTCATTTGATTCCCTTGGCGGTACTGGGCGTGTTGCTCTTTTTTGCCGGTGGGCAGCTGGCCCTGAGTATCACGGACCTGCAGAAACGGTCCGAGATGTTTATCTCCCTCAGTATGCTGGGTATCGCCCTGGCATCCAATCTGGCGGTGGGGTTCCTTGCCGGGATATTATTGGCCTTCATTTTGAGACGCCGAGGGCTCAATCCTTAGCTTGATGTTTGGCGTTATCCAGAACGTCGCGCAAGGTTTTGGCCAGGTCCTGGTACAGAATGGGTTTGTTCAATACCGCTGCGAATTCATCGAATTGGCGGTGCAGGGGATGTTGGTCGAAATTCATGCCCGTGGTGAGGATGATGGGTACATCCTTGCGCAATTGTTTTATCTTCAGCGCCAGTTGGGTGCCTGTGATCTTGGGCATGGTGAGGTCGACGATGACGGCATCGAACTGGTCGGGGCTTTGGCTGAATTGTTCGATGGCCGCCTGACCGCCGTTGGCGGTTTCAACCTGGTAGCCCAGCGAGCCCAGCATATCCGTCATGATTTCCAGAATAAAAAGCTCGTCATCGGCTACCAATATCCGTTCATTGCCTTCGGGAAGTGAAACTTCAGCCGGTGTAACCACCGCGATGGTGTCATCCGCCCGGGGTAGATAGATATCAAAGGTGGTCCCTTTTCCAGGCTGGCTGTTGACCGAAATGGTGCCGCCGAAGTTTTTTACAATGCCGTGGACCACCGACAACCCCAAACCAGTACCGCCGGTCTGCTCTTTGGTGGTAAAGTAAGGTTCGAAAATGCGCTCCTGTGTTTTGTCATCCATGCCTTCGCCGGTATCGCTGACCGTCAACCGGCAATAGGCGCCTGGTGCCATATCGGGTTTTCCGGCGCATTGCACCGCATCCAGTTCGACATTTTCCAGGACCACCTGCAATATGCCGCCGTTCTGATGCATGGCATGGGATGCATTGGTGCATAAATTCATGATGACCTGGTGGATCTGAGTGGGGGTGGCGCGCACGATGCTTGGTTCGCTGCCGATGCGCGGCTTGAATTCAATGGTGGACGGAATGGATGCCCTCAATAGCTTGAGCGCTTCTTTGACGATGATCTGAACTTCAATGGGTTTGGTCTCTTCATCGTTTTTCCGGCTGAAGGTCAGAATGTTCTGGACCAGCTCCTTGGCCCGCTGGCATCCGTCCAGAATACGTCCCAGATTGCGTTTGAGCTGTTCATTTTCGCCGGACCTGAGCATGGATATCTCGGCAAATCCCAAGATACCGCCCAGGATATTGTTGAAATCATGGGCGATGCCGCCTGCCAGGGTGCCGATGGCCTCCATCTTCTGGGCCTGCTGGAGCTGCTTTTCCAACTGGACTTCGTGGGTCACATCGGTCTTGACACACACCATATTGATGGCTTTGCCTTTTTCATCGCAGATCGGGAAGATTCGCGTATCGGCAATATAGGATCGGCCATCCTGCCGCTGGTTTTCCACCCGCCCGCTCCAGGTATCCTCTCGCGAAACCATGAAGGTCATTTGCTTGAGAATGCGGCGGTCATCATCGCAGAAAAACGCGGCGTCTATGGTTTGACCGATACAGGCGCGGCGTTCGAATCCGGAAAGGTTTTCAAAGGCGTGGTTCACGTATTCAACCCGGCCGTGATTATCGGTGATCACCACGGCTTCGGCCGATTGATCGATCACCGCGGCCAATTGTTGGCGTTCCCGGTGCAGCTGGTTGCGTTCGGTAATATCCAGCAGCGATGCCACCGATTGTCGCGTTTCGGGCATCCATTGCACATTGGCCAGCACATCCCGAATGCTGCCGTCCTTGCCGAAGATCTGGAATTCGAACTGGGTGGGAACGTCCGTGTCGCCCTGCATGCGGAGTTCGTGATACAGTTTGATCCGGTCGCGGTGCGGTGGTGTGATAAAATCCAGCGTTTTCGCCTGCCCGACGAATTCTTCACGCGATAGGCCGGCCAGCTTCTCGGCCTTGGCATTGGCCATGGCGATGGTCATGTCCGATTCGATGAGAATGGTGGCGGTGCCGGTGTTCTCGAAGATGCTGCGGTAGCGCTCCTCACTATTTTGCAAGGCGATTTCGGCTTTGCGGCGTTCATCGATTTCATTGGAAAGCCGGTTGTTGATGGTCATCAATGCAGCGGAACGCTGGGTCACCATTTCTTCTAACCGGTCGCGGTATTTTTTGAGCTCCGCTTCGGCGTTTTTGGCCATCGTGATATCGAGCATGAGTCCGGCGATGCCCGTGATGTTTTGATTTTCATCCTGAATGGTGGATTTGTGGAAGGCAAACAAGCGGGTCTTGCCGTCGCCGCAGCGCACCGATGCTTCGTAAAGCTGATGGCCGGGATTCAAAAGCAGCTCGGCATCTTCTTGCATGTGGAGTTGTATCAGGTCCTGAGGAAGTCGGCTTTCCAGGTCGATGAGAGATTTTCCCGCCAGTGTAAACCGGATGTCGCCGATGATTTGTTCCAGAAAGGCTTTGTTGGCGCCCAGATAGATCCCGTCACAACTTTTGTAAAATACCGGGCATGGCATGGCATCAAGCAAGGTTTGCAAATCCGGCGGCTTTGAGGCGGGTGCGTCGGGGGCAGACGTCGGATTGGAATCCTGGGCTTGTGTTTTCAGCATGGTTAGGGCCTCCTGGTCATCGGCTAATAGTCAGGTGCTCGCAAGGCAAAATCATAAACCTGTCCTGGGGTACGGCCATGCATACCGGGTCCAAACAGCGGACTTCATTGCTTGTACGGGGTGCTTGTTCCTGGGGCGACGAAGCATTTACGAAAAACCTTTCCGGATTTAATACCGGTATACTGCCAGGGGAACTTTAACTCGAGAACCTGCGGGGGAAATTCCGGGGCGTGCCCCGGAATTGCATTGACGGTGTCGAATTCGATTACCTGGTTCCTATGAACCAGTTTATAGCTCTTCCGGACAGAAGGCAACCACTTCATCGATTTTAGCGGTATCAGCCCACAACATCACCAGGCGATCGACGCCCAGGGCATTGCCAGCCGATGCCGGCATATCCGCAAGGGCATCCAGGAATCGTTCCGGCATGGGATAAACGCGCTGTTGGGCGGCCTTACGATCTGCCATCTCTCCTTTGAACCGTTGGCGTTGTTCCTGGGGGTCGGTGAGTTCACTGAAGCCGTTGCACAGTTCCAGTCCGCCGATATAGAGTTCGAAGCGTTCGGCCCATTCGCTGTGACCGGCTTTCAGGCGGGCCAGCGCGCCGCATGCCACAGGATAATCATAGAGAAAAACCGGGTGGCGGATGCCCAGTCGGGGTTCGATCTCCAAGGCCATGATTTCATCGAACCGGTTGGCTTCCAACGCCTCGGCCACGGGCAGCGATCCGAAGCGGTCAAATGCCTCGGCCACCGTCAACCGGGGCCAGGGGCGCTGCAGGTCAATGGTGAGGCCTTGATAGGATAGGGTGTGCCCCCGGCGCTCCTGAAACGCCAAGTGGCGGATCAGCGCCTCGCATTGGGTCATCATGTGGCTATAGTCCGCCCCGGCGGTATACCATTCCAGCAGGGTCATTTCCGGCAGGTGTTTGTGGCCGCGCTCTTTCCGGCGGAAGCATTTGCAGATCTGAAAAATGTGCTCATAACCTGCCGCCAGCAACTGCTTCATGCACAGCTCGGGCGAGGTGTGCAAATACCAGTCGCCGCAAGGCTCGGCGTCGATGTGGCGCTCGGGCGCCGGCGCGGGAATACGGATGGGGGTTTCTATTTCCAGGTAGCCGTTTGCAACGAAGAATTCCCGAATGGCTTGCACAATCCGGGCACGCAGGATCAGATTGTCTCGTATTCCGGTCTGCCGGTATTTGGAATTCATGGGTTTGGTTCCTGGTTTATTTTTGGAGATAAGTATCCGCCACGCGGTCCTGCAGAAAAATATGATCAAATTGGTCTGTATCGGCGGTATCGTACCACTGGTGGCCCTGGTCCTGGCACGCCGGACAGGCCTTGGCGGGGATGTGGATGGCGAGGATATGGTTACGGCCATTGGCCCGGGAATCGATTCTGAGAACCCCGGCGCAATGGTCGCAAATGGTGATGGTTTCCTCCTGGGTTTCATGGATATTGTCGGTATCGTAGAAGATATTTCGGGAGCGCTGTTCGCAACCGGGCTTTCTGCGCATGTGTTCGGCCAGGTCATGCCGATGCTCCCAGATCTCCATGGCTTTATCGCAGGTTTTTTCGATCCATTCGTCGGTCTCTCTGGACTGCCGGTACTGCGCCGGGTCGTAATCCGGTTCCCGCAGGTGACTGTAATCCAGTCCGGCCATGGCCAGGATGATGCCGGTGTTGACATAGGGCAGGGCGCCTTCTATGGAATATCCGCCCTCCAACACGGCGATATGCGCCTGGAGCAGACGGGTGAGTTCGGCATAGCCGTGAGCCGAGAAGTTCATATTGGTGATGGGATCGGAGTAATGGTTGTCCTGTCCGGCCGAGTTGATGATCAACTGTGGTTTGAACTCCTTCAGGATGGGCAGCACCGCATGCTTGATGGCATAGAGAAAGCCGTCATCAGAGGTGTGCGGCGGCAAGGGCAGGTTCAAGGTGGTGCCTGCCGCGTTGGGGCCGCCCAATTCACTCAAAAAGCCTGAGCCGGGGTAGAGGGTGCGGCCGTCTTGATGAATGGATATGAACAGGGTGTCGGGATCGTGCCAGTAGATATCCTGGGTGCCGTCGCCGTGATGGCAATCGGTGTCCACGATGGCCACCCGGTCGATGCCGTAGGCCCGGCGCAGGTATTCGATCATGATGGCTTCGATATTGACGTTGCAGAAGCCCCTGGCGCCGTGTACCACGCGGTTGGCATGATGGCCGGGCGGCCGCACCAGCGCAAATCCCCGGTCCACAATGCCGTCCATCACCTGCATGCCGATGGTCTTGGCGCCGCCGGCGCTGATGAAGTGGGATTCGGTCATCACCGCCCAGGGATCGGGCACGCAAAAGTGAACCCGCTGCACATCTTTCAGGGTGACCGGGTCGGGCTTGAACTCCATCAGGCCTTCGATGTCCAGCAGCCCCTCTTCGAACACCTGGTCCTGGGTATAGAGCAGGCGTTCTTCCCGCTCGGGGTGGTTGGGGCTGATGGCCCAGTCAAAGGCCGGGAAAAAGACAAGGCCGGTTTTTTGCTTGGCGGTCAGCATGGGTATTGGTTCCTGGTTAGTGGTTTCTGGTTCCTGGTTTCTGGTTTTTGGTTTGGCTTCGAGTTAGCTATTGGATTCCAAGGTTTGCAAATTTGTGAAATCCGTGTTCATTGGAAACTTAGCTTCGCTGTTCAGGTGCCGAAAATTCAATGCAAGGGTTTAAACCATGAACCACGAACCAATAACCACAAACCATTATAATTCGATCAGACCGGGCTTGACCTGGACGCGGACCCGGATGTTTTTGCCGATGGTATGGAATCCGCGGATCATATTGAATGCGGATTCCTCGATCACTTCGCCCTGCAGGTCGTCGGCACTGGCGCCGCGGCGCAGGGCCTTCTCTCGCAGGAGCTCAAAGGCGAGCTGGCGTGCGTCCTCCAGTTCGAAATGGCTGGAGATATTGGTGCTGTAATGTTCCCCCGGCACGGTGACGATCCGCTGGGCGGTGTCGGCGAACAAGGTCAGTTCGGTGGTGGTCCGCGCCAAGGCACTGCCGATGGCATTGGCCACCTGCCAGTGGGGGACCACGGTGACCTGCCCGTCGAACATGGTTGCCAACCGTTTGGCGAATTGCGGTGCCGGCCCGCCCAGGACCAGCATTTGGCGGGGTTGAATCTGGCTGCCCTCCCACAGTTCGTGGACCGTATAAACCGGCTTGCTGTTGATGCCGTCGATCATCGCTTGGGCGGCGTCCAGAATTTTTTGGCAGGCCGATTCAAAAATCATTCTGGCAGCGTCCTCGACGGACAACCCCAGCGATTGGGCTAAGGGCGTGATGCCTTCGCGGGCACTGGCCTGATCGCCGCGTTCTGTCATGCCCAGAACACAGAATGCATCGGTGGGGGTGGGTGCAGGACCGCCGTAGGCCATGGCTTTGCCGATGCGGTCAGGGCCGATGGTGATAGCGCCGTCCTGCAGACGCACAGCACTGTCGCCGCCGATGCCGATGGACTGCGTCCGCAGGGCCCGAATCAGGGTTTTATAGGGCGGGATTTCAATGCCCAGGGGGGCCAATAAAGGCACGCCGTCGATCAAAACCGCCATGTCCGTGGTGGTGCCGCCGATGTCCAGCACCAGGCTCGCGCCCTGGGCAGGCGCATAGGCCAGCGCACCCATGACGCTGGCCGACGGTCCGGAGAGGATGGTTTGGGCCGGATAGTCCACCGAGGATTCGAAGCTCATGTTGCCGCCGTCCGGTTTGAGCACGCGGATCGGTACGGTGAGGCCCCTTTGGGCCAAAGATTTCTGAACAGCTTCAAAGAACTCTTTATGTACAGGGTAGACGGCGGCATTCAGATAGGTGGTGGCGATGCGGCGGGGGAAATTCAAGCCGCCCGCGAACACATGGCCTTTGAAGACACGCTCCACAAAAGGCGATACCAGTTCCGCCAGTTGGTTCTCGTGTTCCGGGTTGCGCACCGAAAATTTCGAGACCACACCGGCGAAGCGGATGCCCCGGCGTTTGAATTGCTCTCCCACAGCCTGCACCTGGCGCCGGTCCAAAGGCTCGATTTCACGGCCGCGATGGTCCAGGGCGCCCGATACGATATGGTAGTGCTCGTCGGTCCGAAAATATTCCGGGTCGATACCCGGTCCGGAAGCCACCACCATGCCCACCGGGGGAAGCTGCTGCTGAACCACCAGATTGGTGGCCAGGGTGGTGCTCAGCACAGCCCTGTTGATCGTACGGGGATCTATGCCCTCAATGGCTTCTTCAAGGGCCTGAAGAATGGTCTGGAAGAGATTTCCCGGATCGGTGGGGACTTTGACTTTTCGTATCAGTCCCTCTCTGCCCAGCAAGATTGTGTCGGTATGGGTACCGCCTACATCGAGTCCGATGATCATCCCGTCGTCCTGATTGCGCTTTTAAGGGTGACCGGGGGGTTGCCGATGGTCACCGTACCGAAAGCCATGGGGGTTGTCAATCGGTCAGATTGCAGGATCTACAGATTTTACTCCCCTTTGCTCCATTGAATCCAGTCGGCCGGCAGGGCTATTTGTAGATTTCGGGATGTTCGGTCTTCCACTTACGATGCATCCAGAGCCAGTGGTCCGGATGCAACCGAATGATATCTTCGATTACATCGTTCTGGCGCTGCGCGATCTCCTCGATGCTGTCCGTATCCTCCCAGGTCAACTCGGGCAGGAAGACCAGTCGATGTTCCGCACTTTGCCGCTCGCGGACCACGAACATGGGCACGATGGGGTAATTGTATTTTTTGGCCAGGGTCGCCACAATGGGCAGGGTGGTGGTTTCCCGACCAAAGAAGCGACAGGCGACCCCCTCCTTGGGATTGGCCTTCTGATCGGCGAAGATGACCAGATCTTCCCCTTTTTTGAGGCTTTTGATGGCCGCCTTAAGCCCGCTCTCCTTGTACAGGATCGTGACGCCGTGAGGATGGTTGGAGGCCACCCGGCGCTGTTCCATGCTCGGATTGTCGATGCGGCGCACGATAAAGTTTAATTTATTGATCGTGGCGGCATAGTGCAAATGGCCGTATTCCCAGTTACCGAAATGGGCGCTGAGAAGCAGCACCGCAGGGCTCTTTTTTTTGGCCGCCCGAAGATGCGCTTCCCCCGATATTTTCATGCGAATGGGCAGTTGGTTCGTCGGCAAGCAATTGAAAAAACGTTTTCTTCCCCACTCATAGGCGATCATGCCCCATTGCATGAAATTGCGGTACACCAGGCGTCGGATTTCCGCGTCGCTCTTGCTGTCCTGAAAGGCGAATTTCAGGTTGATGCGGGCAATATTGCGATGATGGGCATCCACTAGGCAGGCCAGGTATCCGAACATGCGGCCCAAAGGCAATCCGATGAACGGCGGCGTCAAATGCACGGCATAGCAGAAAAGCTCCACCAGGGCAGCCATTATGCGGTCGGTAATCCTGCGGGGTATTCTCATGCCGGCGTTTATTTCATACCGTCGGCGAAACCTCAACCGCTTTTTATAATACAAGGGTTAGCTGTTGACGCACCGATAAAATTTGGGCTATGTACTAAAGTTTACACAAATTGAGCAGATGAAGGGCTCGCGCAAAAATAACTTCACATTTTTATGCGCCGATGCATCCTGCCCGGCTGTGTTGCCGAAGCAGGCGCTTCGACTCCTAAAAATGCAAATTAATTTTTGCGCGAACCCTAAGGACCGCCGGCACAGCGCATCGGCGGGGGCGTCAGGACAGTTTCAGGATACGCATATGATACATCTCATACGAGGATTCAAGGACATACTGCCGGAGGAAGTGGCGCTGTGGCAGCGCATCGAAGCCGCGGCGCGCGACCTGTTCGAGCGTTTCGGCTACGGCGAGATCCGCATCCCCATCATGGAGAAGACCAAGCTGTTTGCCCGCAGCATCGGCGAAGACACCGATATCGTCGAAAAGGAGATGTACACTTTTGCCGACCGCAAGGGCGATCTGCTGACCCTGCGGCCCGAGGCCACCGCCTCGGTGGTGCGCGCCTATATTCAGCACAAGCTGCACGCCGTGGACCCTGCTCAGAAATTTTATCTCATCGGGCCCATGTTCCGCCGCGAGCGGCCCCAGAAGGGGCGCTACCGTCAATTTTATCAGATCGACGTGGAAGCCTTCGGCATTGCCGCGCCCCATATCGATGTCCAGATGATCTTCATGCTGCACAATCTGTTCAACACCCTGGGCGTGGGCGATACCCAGGCTCAGGTCAATTCTCTGGGCTGCCCCGCATGCCGGCCGGGTTACCGCCAAGCCCTGACAGCCTTTCTGGACCAGGTGGCCTCCCAATTGTGCGAGGATTGCCTGCGGCGCAAGGACCGCAACCCATTGCGGGTGCTGGATTGCAAGTCGCCGCAATGCCAGCAGGCCGTGGCCGATGCACCCGCCATCGTGGATCATCTGTGCCCGGCGTGCCGTGAGCATTTCGACACGGTCACCCGTACGCTGAAAACTTTGAAAGTGCCCTTTGAACTCAACAAGCGTCTGGTGCGCGGGCTGGACTACTACACCCGCACGGCCTTCGAGATGCAGACCACTGCTTTGGGCGCCCAGAGCGCCGTGGCCGGCGGCGGGCGCTATGACGGCCTGGTCAAGGCCCTGGGCGGGCCCGACACCCCGGCCATCGGTTTTGCCATAGGGTTCGACCGGCTGGCCGAAATCGTGGGGCAGTTGCAGCAGCCCCCGACATCCGGCCCCTCGCTTTTCATTGCCGCGCTGGGACCCCAGGCCCAACAGGCGGCTTTTGAATGGCTCTCGCGGCTCGGCGCCGGCGGCATGGCTGTGGAGATGGATTATGCCGACCGCAGCCTGAAGGCCCAGATGAAGCGCGCCGACCGGCTCAACGCCTGCCATGTACTCATCGTGGGCGCCGCGGAGCTCGAAAAGGGCGCCGCCGTCCTGCGCAACATGGCCACCAAGACGCAGCAGGACATACCCTTGGATGGTTTGGTCAAAGAATTGGAAACGTTGATAAAGTAGATATCCCCAATATTGCAAAAGAAGGAGAATGACCAGTGGCTGATCTGCTGGGAGATATGCGCAGAACCCATAACTGCAACCAGTTAGGGGCGGAAGATGTGGGCCGGGAAGTGGTCCTGATGGGCTGGGTGCAACGCCGCAGGGACCATGGCGGCGTTATATTTATCGATTTACGCGACCAGCAGGGCCTCACCCAGGTGGTCTTCAATCCCGAACTGAACCCCGAAGTGCATGCCAAGGCCCACGGCCTGCGCAGCGAATTCGTCATCGGCGTGCGGGGCAAGGTCGACCCCCGGCCGGAAGGCATGGTGAACCCCAACCTTACGACCGGCACCATCGAGGTCATGGTGACTGAGCTGCGTATTCTCAATGCGGCCGCGACCCCGCCGTTTCTGATCGAAGACACCGTGGAAGTCTCCGAGTCCATCCGGCTCAAGCATCGCCACCTGGACCTGCGCCGCCCCCGGCTGCATAGCAACATCATCCTGCGCCACAAGGCCTCTGCGGCCGTGCGCGAGTATCTCAACGGCAACGACTTTCTGGATATCGAAACCCCGTTTCTCACCCGCAGCACCCCCGAAGGCGCTCGGGACTACCTGGTGCCCAGTCGCGTCAACCCCGGCCAGTTCTATGCGCTGCCCCAGTCGCCCCAATTGTTCAAGCAGCTGCTCATGGTTTCCGGGTTCGAACGCTACTACCAGATTGCGCGCTGTTTCCGGGATGAAGACCTGCGCGCCGACCGCCAGCCCGAATTCACCCAGATCGATATGGAGATGTCTTTCGTGGGCGAAGAGGACGTCATGGCCATATCCGAAGGGCTCGTAGCCCATGTCTTCGAGGCTGTCCTGGGCCGCCGGTTGACACTGCCCTTTGCCCGCATGACCTATGCCGAGGCCGTGGACCGCTACGGCCTGGACAAACCCGACACCCGCTTCGACCTGGAGCTTGCGGACGTCACCGACATCGTCAAAGGCTCCGGGTTCAAGGTCTTCGCCTCGGTGGCCGCCAAGGGCGGCATGGTCAAAGCGCTCAACGCCAAAGGGTGCGTCGACTTCTCGCGCAAGGAAATCGACGATCTCACCGCATTTGCCGCTATTTACAAAGCCAAGGGCCTGGCCTGGATCAAGGTGCGCGAGGACGGCTGGCAATCGCCCATCGCCAAGTTCTTCACCGACGAGGAAAAGGCCGACCTGACCAAGCGCATCGATATGGCAACCGGCGACCTGGTCTTTTTCGTGGCCGACCAGCCCAAGGTGACCAACGAAGCCCTGGGGCACCTGCGCAATCACCTGGGCCAGAGACTGGGCCTCATCGACACCGACGCCTTCAATTTCGTCTGGATCACCCACTTTCCCATGTTCGAATACAACCCCGATGAAAAGCGCCACGAGGCCCTGCACCACCCCTTTACCGCGCCCCTGGAAGCGGACTACGAGATCCTGGAAAGCGACCCGGAAAACGTTCGGTCCAGGGCCTACGACCTGGTGCTCAACGGCTTTGAAATCGGCGGCGGCAGCATCCGTATCCACGACAATGACCTGCAGTCCCGGGTGTTCAAGATCCTGGGCATGGCCCCCGAGGAGTATGAGAACAAATTCGGCTTCCTGCTGGATGCCCTGCAGACCGGCGCCCCGCCCCACGGCGGCCTGGCATTCGGATTCGACCGCCTGGTGATGCTGCTCTGCGGCGAAGAATCCATCCGCGACGTCATCGCCTTCCCCAAAACCCAGAAGGCGGCCTGCATGCTGACCAACGCCCCGTCCGACGCAGCCAAGGCCCAACTGGATGAGCTCTCCCTGCGCATCAAGGCCACCGCCAAGGTTGCGGAGTAACCGCATTTAGATAAGCACAGCTGGTGGGTGGCCCTGGCAACTCGTTGCCAGGGTTGCGAAGCAACAAGAGGTAATTGTTATTTTGGTCAACCCCTCTTACCTCACAGACTCCGGCAACCAATTGCCGATGCCACCCCCCCCCTCGAATTCATTGGCAGAAGTGGTCTTCGTAGGGCCGGCCTCCGCGCCGGCCGGCCATGGATCGACGCCATCGATGCTTTAGATTTCTTAAATGCGGATACCCGGGTCGAGGCGCTGTTTTCCCTTGACATTTAACCCAGGCTAAATTAAAAACCCAACTTTCCCAAGCGGGTTTCCGCCAGGGAAAACCCATATTCCCCAGTAGCTCAGTCGGCAGAGCAGGTGGCTGTTAACCACCGTGTCCGTGGTTCGAGTCCGCGCTGGGGAGCCAACCAATAATCCTGTATTTTCAGGTACATATAAGTTTACGCAAAACCCCTGGGGATCAAAACCTCGGGGTTTTGCCGTTTTTGCAGTAATAACGCCCATCTACGTTTTTGATCTTTCTTCCGCGTATTCTCCGATCGCCGCGGTTTTTTGCCGGGTCTGAGCGCGAATGTGGCACTTGATAGCTCCGTCTGAAAATGCGTTCTCCGAATTCTCCGATTTCTCTTTGATTTGGTTTCTAATTTAACATCTCGGTGATTTCCAGGAATACCGGACCGTCGGTTTTTTGAAACCCGAAACATAAAGGGTGAAAAGCAGCCATGCATGGCTCTAAGTCACACTTCCGAATTGACATACGGTGGCTTTTCATTTATTCGTTATTCGCGAATCGCGAAAGGAGAATGACCGATGATTCTCAAGCCCCAAGATGTTCTTGTGTTGCTTAAACTGGTTTCAATTTATCCACATGAGTGGGCTTACAATACCTTGGCTGTTGATTTGGGCATGAGTCCATCCGAAGTGCATGCCGCTGTACAGCGCTCTATCAAAGCTGGATTGGCAAATCAGGGTGATTCCCAAATCAAACCCAACATCAGCAGGCTTGAAGAATTTCTTGTTTATGGCATCCAATACGTATTTGTTCCGGACAGAGGCGAGCTGACGCGCGGAATGCCCACAGCTTTTGCGGCTAAGCCCTTGCTCGGAAAAATAGTTATGCCGGATGAACCCGCGCCTGTTTGGCCGGACCCGGAAGGTTCTGAACGTGGTCAGGCATTCTCGCCACTATATAAA
>Ga0210123_1000892_pt1 | contig 16623 bp, 12 predicted proteins | sample Muzzi_PWB_D2_FD_185535 | JGI IMG/M metagenome (GOLD analysis project Ga0210123, IMG submission 185535) | Wetland microbial communities from San Francisco Bay, California, USA, that impact long-term carbon sequestration - Muzzi_PWB_D2 (SPAdes) | ecosystem: Environmental > Aquatic > Marine >... | reverse complement strand
CCCAAATGCGTCGAGGATCGTGCCGGCGGCCAAGTCGGTGCCAGCTTCACGGTAGAGGCTCAGTACGCACCTTGCCGTCTCGGGCACCGGCGCTTCGAGGTCTGGCAAGACCTCTTCCAGGACATGGTGAAGGAGAAAGAAATCGGAGCCGGCGTCCGAGCTCTCTCGCAATCCAGAGAAAGTGCGGACCAAGTCGATCATCCCTTCGTTGTGCAAGTCCCCTAGCCTGGACTATTCATGAGGCGCCGTAGCGAGAGCCGCAAGTGTGTGTGAGATCAGGGCGCACGTAGCGATGCGCGACGCAGGCGTACTCGGCAGTCCGTTGAGGAGCAAAGAGCGAGTACGCCCTGAGATTGCATGCAATTGCGGCTCGCAGTAGGTGACTCATGAATAGTCCAGGCTAGGTCAGATGCCAGCTTCTCCCGTTCGCTTCGATCAGGCGAGATTGCAGCCCTGATCGCTTCGAGTAGCTGACCAGAGGAGTGCGCACGGACCAGAGCGTCTCGGTCACTCATTCTCTGACTTGGCTTTCTGCAAGAGGAAAGGCCCGTCGACGAGCTTCAGCGACATGACCGCGCTCGTCACTGCCACTTCCACTCGCCGGGTTCCCAGTTGGCGATCCTGTCCGGTCTCAAGACCGGATCCAGGAACGAGGAGACGGCCTCCCTGACACGTGGGAGCGTTGCCCAGGGCAGCTCGTCGGCGGCGGCCATGGCTGCGTAGGGAACCTCCCAGAAGTCAGGCGGAGCGGGAACAGCATCCGGAACCGGGTGGGTTCCGCGGTGTGCGAAGGTCGTCCCGATTGCACTGCGGAGCGCCTCGCCATCGATGGCGCCGGTAGTAGCCAGAAGCGCAAGGTCCGGTAGGTCACGGACCCGCGAGTTGGGACGCGGGCGCGGCATCGTCAGCGCGTGAAGCTTCTCAGAGATGTGCGAGACAACGGGATAGAGGCGCAGAGTCGGCGGAGCGATCCCAGCAAAGCCGAGGAGATCCTCGGCCACGACGATGTCCGGCTCGCCGATCAGTGGATCTCCGAACGCAACGTCGACGCCGAACGGACGCCCATAGATCATCCCGGCAAGTCGGCACTCCGTGCGGTAGCGGAACCCTTCGTACCGCATCCCTTCATTCTGGATCTCGGGATGGTCGTCGTAGGGCTGGACTTCGAAGCGCATGGAGTCACCGAGGTCGAGCCGGCCCGCCTCCTGCAGGCGCTCCAGGACGTCCCCCGACGAGCCCATCATCCGCAGGTCGACATCCTTGGTCGTACGGGCTCGAGCGAGGCGTAGCTCGAGCGCGAGCCCACCCTTGAGAGTGACGGCGTCGCCAGCGACATGGGTGAGACGAGCCAGGAAGCGATCGAAGATGAGGAGCTGGCGCCGTCGTCCGAAGTTCGCCCCGGTCGTCGACGACGACTTGAGTCGCTGCTCCAGTGCCTGCTTGAACGCGAGCGGCGTCGCATACCGATAGATCGTCATCGCTCCGCTGCCTCGGTCTCGACACCGGTCTCGCGAAGTCGAACCTCATCAGCGGCCGAGATCAATCCGCGCCACCGTGCTTGGCCAATTGCCTGTCGAACAAGGGCCGGCGAGACGTTTGCCTCGATACAATCGACGAGCGTTCGGAGTGGCGTCGTCACCGGTACCGCCGAGTAACTCTCGCGCTCGGTATCGCTGATGTCGGCGAAGTGGAGCACGAGGCCCGACGGGACGCGGAGCCGGCGCCGCCGCCAGGTCGCCGGAAGCGACATGTGTACCTTGGCCGGAAGCACATCGGAGAGGTCATGAAGCGCGAGTGCTGTCTCGTGGGAGAAGACTCCCGCCTGCTCGCTCCAGAGCCAGACGACGACCAGGTCCTCATGCTCCGAGGCAGGAAAGTGGATCAGACGGTAGATTCCCCGCCGCACACGCGTAATCCTCTTGTGCATGAGGTAGGCGAGCAACTGTGGTGAGTACCCGGCACGCGCTGCCTGTCTTGTCGTGAAATGGCCTGCCTGCGCCTGGGCAATCTCGAACAGGGCCTCCCAGTCGGGTGCCATAGCGTGTTCCTTTCCCTGCCCAGTCATGTCGCACAAAGATTAAGTCACGCTTTAGTTTTGTGCAAGCTGCCTAGCTGCCACGAGCTGCTTGGAGTGTGCGGTGCGCTTCCTTCCAGGGCCAAACGTCGTGAAGTTGTCCCCATCCCCCACCGGACCGGCCGCCGGTGTAACGTAGGCAGGTTTGCCGCCGGGCGTGGCCGTCCGGCACTCCCCGCCCATCACCACGAGGATCTCGCTCGATGATTCGAACCGCCTTGCTGAGCCTGCTCGTCGCGCTCACGGCCGGACCCGCGGTCGCCGCCAGCGGAGCACAAGCGAACGGACCCGCCGAAGAGAAACCTGCCCCGATGCGCCAGAATCCCCTGCTGACCCCGTCAGAGCTTCCCTACGAGGCGCCGCCGTTCGACACGATCGAGGACGCCGACTTCAAGCCCGCCTTCGAAGCCGGGATGAAGCAGCAGATCGAGGAGATCGACGCGATCGCCCACGATCCGGCACCGCCGACCTTCGAGAACACCCTGGTGGCGCTCGAGAAGAGCGGCCAGCTCCTGACCCGGGTGAACCTGGCCTTCAATGCCCTGTCGGGCGCCAACACCAACCCGACCCTGCAAGAGTTGCAGGAGGAGGTGGCTCCGAAGCTCGCCGCCCATCACGACGCGATCTTCTTGAACGACAAGCTCTTCGAGCGAATCGAGACGCTCTACGAGAAGCGGGAGAGCCTCGAGCTCGACCACGAGTCGCAAAGGCTCCTCGACTACTACCACCAGGAGTTCGTCCTCGCCGGCGCCGAGCTCTCCCCCGCCGACAAGGCGAAGCTCAGGAAGCTCAACGAAGAGGAGGCGACCCTCTCCGCCAAGTTCACCAATGAGCTCCTCGCCGCGACCAAGGCCGGGGCCCTCGTGGTGAGCGACGAGGCGGAGCTCGCCGGCCTCTCCGCGAGCGACGTCGCCGCCGCCAAGCAGGCCGCCGAGGCCCGCGGCCTCGAGGACCGGTGGGTCATCTCGCTTCAGAACACGACCCAGCAGCCCGAGCTGCAGTCCCTCGAGAACCGGGCGACGCGCGAGACGCTCTACGAGCATTCCTGGGTTCGCACCGAGCGCGGCGACGAGAACGACACCAGAGGCGAAGTCCAGCGCCTCGCCAAGATCCGCGCCGAGAAGGCGTCGCTCCTGGGCTACCCGAGCTATGCCGCCTGGAACCTCGTCGACCAGATGGCCAAGACCCCTCGAGCGGTCCAGACGTTCCTCGCCAAGCTCGTGCCCCCGGCCACCGCCAAGGCGCGCAGCGAGGCCGCCGACATTCAAGCCCTCATCGATCGATCCGACGAGTCGGGATCTGCCTTCGAGCTCCAGCCCTGGGACTGGAACTTCTACGCCGAAAAGGTGCGCAAGGCCAGGTACGACCTCGACGAGTCCGAGATCAAGCCCTACTTCGAGCTCGATCACGTGCTCCACGACGGCGTCTTCTACGCCGCCAACAAGCTTTACGGCCTGACCTTCAAGGAGCGCCACGACCTCCCTGTCTACCAGGAGGACGTGCGCGTCTACGAGGTCTTCGAGCAGGACGGCTCGCCGCTCGGGCTCTTCTACACCGACTACTTCAAGCGCGACAACAAATCCGGCGGCGCCTGGATGGACAACCTCGTCAACCAGTCGAAGCTCCTGGGCACCAAGCCGGTGATCTACAACGTCTGCAACTTCACCAAGCCCGCTCCGGGCGAGCCGGCGCTCCTCTCCTATGACGACGTGACTACCATGTTCCACGAGTTCGGGCACGCGCTCCACGGCATCTTCGCCAGTCAGGAGTATCCGAGCCTCTCCGGCACCGTGGTGGCGCGCGACTTCGTCGAGTTCCCGTCCCAGTGCAACGAGCACTGGGTCCTCGACCCGGCGATCCTGACCCATTACGCCCTGCACTACGAGACGGGCGAGCCGATGCCCGAAGCCCTGGTGGAGAAGATCAAGAAGGCCTCGAAGTTCAACCAGGGATACCTGTTGACCGAGCTCCTCGAAGCCGCGGACCTCGATATGGGCTGGCACGTCCTGCCCGCGAACGCTCCGGAGCAGGACGTCGACGCCTTCGAGCGTGCGACGCTCGAGAAGGACCAGCTCTTCCTGGCGCAGGTGCCACCGCGCTACCGCTCGAGCTACTTCCTGCACATCTGGGCCAACGGCTATGCCGCCGGCTACTACGCCTATCTCTGGACCGAGATGCTCTCCGACGACGCCTTCCAGTGGTTCGAGGACCACGGCGGCCTGACCCGCGCCAACGGCCAGCGCTTCCGCGACCTCGTCCTGTCACGGGGAAACACCGAGGACTACGGCGAGATGTTCCGCTCCTTCAGAGGGAGCGATCCCTCGATCGAGCCGATGTTGAAGGCTCGCGGCCTCGAGTAGCGAGAGGAACCAGCGCCCGCTGGCTCCTCTTCGAAGAAGGCACGGCCCCCTGCCTGACGATCAGACAGGGGGCCGTCGTCGTGGGCTTCACCCGGTCTTTTCTTCGGAGCCCTCCTCGGGCCTTCCGTGGTCGGCCGCGGCCACCGCCGCCGTGACGGCCTTGTGGGCCATTCTCGAAACGAGGACGACCACGGCCGTCACAGCGAGGACGCCGCCGAGAATCGCCAGGCTGTGGGCGGTTTCGCTTCCAGCTCCGGCGGCCATCCGGGCCACGTGCTCGCCCGCGTGGCCGAGGAAGACCTCCAGCAGGAGGTGAGGCAGGAGGGCGAGGCAGGCGAGAAGGAACCCCCGGAAACGCACACCCGCCGCGCCGAGCAGGTAGCTGACCGTCGCCGGATTGACCGGGGTCAGGCGTACGAGGAACTGGAGCCGGATCTCGTCCTCAAGGACGGCGTCCTGAAACGCGGCGAGCGACGGCCGGGCCGCCAGGCTCCTCCGGACTCGCGCCCGCAGGAGCCACCGTGCGAGCGCGTACTGCAGCGAGGCGGCGAGGAGATTGCCGACGAGCGAGGCGACGAGTCCCCAGAACAGTCCGAAGAGAACGCCCGCGGAGACGCCGAAGATCGACTCGGGCAGCAGGATCGAGGTGCCCAGAACGAGCGTGGCGACGAACGTGACGCCCCCCCAGGGCCCGAGCTCCGCGATCCACGCTTCGAGCGGTTTGACGTACTGCTCGAGCTTGTGGCCGACAAGCAGGATGGCGACGAGGAAGACCACCGCGGCCGCCAGGTACCGGAGCTCGCCCTGTGACCGCGCCCCCCTCGCCAGTCGCCCTGCCCGATCAGAGCTGCCGGAGTGCATCCCGACCCCCGAAAGCCCGCGCCTTCGCAGAAATGCGACAGCCGGCGACGGGCTTCGCACCGGTCGCGACCTCGATCGATGGAAGCTCTCTCCCGTCCACGGCCTCCATCCTAGCCTGGCCTTCCGCGGGGAGATGCCCGGCAGGGGGATCCCGTTGATCACGATGTTTCCGACCCGGAGGATCTGGTGCAGGTCGATCCCTCGCGACAGCGCCCAGTCGATGTCCAGCTCCACGAGGTAGTGGAAGTCCGAGCCGTCTCCGCAGCCGTTGTCGACGCCCCTGAGCCAGCCGTAGAGCCCGACGAGTTGGATCTCTTTGCCCTGCGACGCCATGGGGACCGCGGTGGCGACCCCGGTCAGGGGGAGGTGGTTGACCCGGCTCGGCGGAAAGACCAGGGAGCCTGGGGTGGGCGAAGAACACGGCAGGTTGAACCGCGGGTAGCCTTGGAGGGTGCCGTCGGGAACCACCCGGACCTGAGACCAGTCGTACCCCATGACCCGCAGAGCGTCCGGCGTGGGGATCCAGACCTTGCGCTCGCCGAGCGCATGCGCCACCTGGACGACCTCTATGGAGCGAGCGCCGTCCACCCGGCGGAGCGCCTGAGCGTCCTCGCTCTCGACGACCTGGCCGGCAGGGCCTGACCGGCGCCCTGAGCCGCGCCCGGGCGCCTTGCCGCGGTGGCCGGGAGCGCCGGGACTACGTCGACTCCGCGCCCGTGCCGGACCCTCCGGGCGGGCAGGCGTCCCCATTGCCCGCGCATGGCTCGCACCCATCGCCCCGGGTCTCGTAGGCGACGACTCCGCCTCGGCGGTCGACTTCGATTTGGCAGCAGGAGACCAGGGCCTCGTGCAGCATGCGGCGAGCGCGCTGGACCCGCGACTTGGCGCCGGAGAGCGACAGGCCCTCGCGCCGTGCGATCTCCCGCTGGGGCAGGCCCTGGATCTCGGCCAGGGTCAGAGCCTGCCGGTACTTCGGCTGTAGCGTGGCCAGGAGCGGCGCGAGGCAGCCGGCGAGCTCCTGCTCGGCCGACTCGTCGTCCTCCAATCGCTCACCCGGGAACTCCTCCGGGAGCTCGTCACTGGGCCGCCGGGACCGGTAGTGGTCGACGATCCCGTTGCGGGTGACCCGGTAGAGCCACGCTCGCAGGTGGGACGGCGGCTCCGGGCCTTGGAGCGCGTCCAAGGCCCGGAGCAGTACGTCGTGGACGATGTCGTCGGCGGTCGAGGGGTCGCTCACGCGGGCGGAAACGAACCGGACCAGCTCGGCACGGAGCTCCGGCCAGGCATGGGCGGCAGGCGTTTCGACCGGCACGGGCATCTCCGTCACGCCGTCTCGGCCGGAGCGCAGCAGGTCGAGTCGCAGCACGAGTCGGCCTCGGCGGCTTCCTTCTCCCGGCCGGCGAAGAAGCGTTGAATATTCTCGGGAACCTCGTAGCCCGAGGCCTCCGCGCCGCCGGACCCGCTCCCCGCGATCTCCCGCAGCAGACCCTCGACGATGAGGCCCACAGGCGCCTCGGTGTGCTCGGTCCCCTGATAGCTCCAGACCCGGCAGCTCACACCCTCCTCGCAGCCGCACAGATCAGTGCACGAGTCACACAGGCTCTCCTTGGTCTCGAAGACCAGGTCGCGGCCCGCCACGCGGATGGTCGGCGAGGTCACGAAGCGGTGCCGACGCGCGTCCTCCTCGGACTCGATCAGCGTCTTGCGGAGCCGGATCGAGCTGCCGGTCGCCTCGGCCGCGTGGGAGACGATCTCGATCGCCTGCTCGATGTTGGTGAGGGTTCCGGTGCAGCGGGTGCAGCTCGTCAGGTCGAGGGCCAGGAGCTCGACGTCGACGACACGGGGACTCTCGATCGGGAACTTGGTAACAGAGGTCGTGGTGGACATGGTGATCAGATCTCCTCAGGGTGTCGGAGCCCCGCTCCATGCGGGGTTCCGATCTGGGAGACGGATGACCAGCCGAAAGGACGCAAAACGCCACTTCGATCACCCTCCGCGGACCCATCCTACCTGCGAGCTCACGATGGCGGCGTCGCTCGCGGCCGAACAACGAGAACCCTCCGACTGTCGGTACCCGCCGCCCCTGGTGCATGGTGAGAACACGGAGGGTCAGAAGGTCTCTGCGGGAGAGCCGGCGTACGGGAGCGAAGGACTCGGAAGCCGCCCTGAGGTCGATGACTTCCGAGCGGCCGAGTCTGACTCTTTTCCAGCGGCAACCACGCATCCTATGAATAGAAGCACAAAAGGCAGGAACGGATCTTCCGAGCCGATCACTCCTCCGCTGGCGCTACCGCTTCACCCTCTACCTGGCGGTCGGACCTGCGAGCCCCCGGGCCATGTGGCGGGCCCACCGGGTCTTCGTCGTGGTGGACAAGGCCAGCCAGGAGATCACCAGCTACGGCATGTCCGGCGATTTCCAGGAGGTCATCCCCCTCACCTACCGGCCGGTCGCCGGCGGGGTCGCCAACGAAACGGAACCGTTCCTGACCCGGGACGGCCAGTACCTGTTCTGGGCCTCGAACGCCTGGGAGGGCACCGGCCGGGTCGCCCACTACATCTACACCGGCACGGCGTGCGCCCAGCTCCAGCAGAGCCCGACCCCCTACGACAACCTGTCGAGCAGCAAGTTCGCCTGGAAGGACCAGTACACGAGCGGCTTCACCTACCAGAAGACGAGCAGGACGAACTACCACACGGTCGCGGAACGGACGTCGGACGGGAAGACGGCGCTGATCTTCGAGCAGTGCGTAGGGCAGACCGCCTGCGACCCGCTCCAGTTCGGGAACCGTGACTGCGCGTGCGATGGCCAGAACGACTTTCTGTCCACCACCGGCTTCGCCGCGGGGGGTCAGCCGACGGCGATCACCAACTGGTCGAGCGGCCCCTTGAACGTCGCCGGCGGCAGGGTGAGCCACCCGGCGATCTCCGGTCCCCAGAACACCAACGACGGGAGCTGGCTCCTCTTCTTCATGAAGGGGAAGAAGATCTGGTACACGAAGGTCAAGGAGTGAGCAGGCCACCCCTGCCCCGCCGCCGGTGATGTCCGGCCACGGGGCTGGGAGCCGTGCTGATGCCGGTCCAGCCCCAGCCGTCAGGCGAGCCCAGCCAAATCGAGCAGGAAGGCGTAGATGAACGCCGTCTCCTTGTGGCTCTTGAAGCGACCGGTCGAGCCGCCGTGGCCCGCTTCCATGTTGGTCTTGAGCAGCAGCAGGCTGTCGTCGGTCCTTGTCGCCCGGAGCTTCGCCACCCACTTGGCGGGCTCCCAGTACTGGACCTGGGAGTCGTGGAGACCGGTCGTGACCAGCATGTTCGGGTAGTCCTTGGCCTCCACGTTGTCGTAGGGGGAGTAGGACAGGATGTACTCGTAGAAGAGCTTCTCGTTCGGGTTGCCCCACTCGTCGTACTCGCCGGTGGTGAGCGGGATGTCCGGGTCGAGCATGGTCGTGATGACGTCGACGAAGGGCACCCTGGCGACCACGCCGTGCCAGAGATCCGGGCGCATGTTGACGACCGCGCCCATCAGGAGACCTCCCGCCGAGCCACCCTGGGCGTAGAGCCGCTTCGGGTCGGTGTAGCCCTCGGCCACCAGGTACTCGGCCGCGTCGATGAAGTCGGTGAAGGTGTTCTTCTTGGCGAGCTGGCGGCCCTCTTCGTACCAGTCGCGGCCGTAGATCTGGCCACCCCGCACATGGGCGACGGCGAAGGCGAAGCCCCGGTCGATGAGGCTCAGGCGCGCCGACGAGAAGGTCGGGTCGATGGTCGCACCGTAGGAGCCGTAGCCGTACAGGAGAAGGGGGCTCTTGCCGTCCGGCTGGAAGCCCTTCCGGTAGAGGATCGAGACCGGCACCCGCTTGCCGTCCCGGGCCGGCGCGTAGAGCCGCGCGGTCTCGTAGCGCGCCGGGTCGAACCCGCCGCCGACCCGGTCCCGCTTCAGGAGCGTCCGCTCGCGGGTCGCCATGTCGTAGTCGTAGACCGACCAGGGCGTGGTCATCGAGCTGTACGCAAAGCGGACGGTCTTGCTGTCGAACTCGGGGTTGTCGGAGAGGTAGGCAGCGTAGGCCGGCTCGTCGAACTCGATGGCGTGCCCGCCGCCTGCAGCACCCTCGGCCCAGGGGATCACCCGCAGGCGCGACAGCCCGTCCCGCCGCTCGGAGACCACCAGATAGTCGCGGAACACCTCGAAGGAGCCCAGATAGACGTCGTCCCGGTGAGGGATGACCTCCTCCCAGCTCTCGCGGGACGTGTCGCTCACCGGCGTCGACATGAGGCGGAAATTCTTGGCGCCGTCGTTGGTCCGGATGTAGAAGCGGTCTCCGGCGTGCTCGATGGAGTACTCGTGCCCCCGCTCCCGGGGCAGGAAGACGCGGGGCGCGGCGGTCGGATCGCCCGCCGGCAGATAGAGGTACTCGCTGGTCACCGTCTGGTTCGAGCCGATCACCACGAACTGGCGGGACTTGGTCCTGAAAACGAAGGTCGAGAACTGCTCGTCGGCCTCGTCGTAGACCACCGGGTCCGCCGCCGGGTCGGTCCCCAGCTCGTGGCGGCGGGTCCGGTACCAGCGGAGCGTCTCCGGGTCTTGCACGGTGTAGAAAATGGTCTTGCTGTCACCGGCCCAGGCCATGTTGCCGGTCATGTCCGGCACCTGGTCCGCGATCATCTCGCCGGTCTCGAGGTCCTTGAAGCGCAGCGTGTACTTGCGCCGGCCCACGGTGTCGACCGAGAACGCCAGCAAGCGGTTGTCCGAGCTCACGTCGAGCCCGCGTACCGAGAAGAACTCGTGTCCCTCGGCGAGCTGGGGAACGTCGAGCAGGATCTGCTCCGGGGCGTCGAGGCTCCCCTGCTTGCGGGCGTAGATCGGGTACTCGTCCCCTTCCTCGAACCGGCGGTAGTACCAGTAGCCGTTGAGGAAGTAGGGCACCGACTCGTCGACCTGGGGAATGCGCTCGACGATCTCCTCGAACAGCTCCTCCTGGAGCTCCTCGGTGTGGGCCATCATCGCGTCGGTGTAGGCGTTCTCCGACTCCAGATGGGCGATGACCTCCGGATCGTCGCGGTGCTTGAGCCAGAAGTACGGGTCGACCCGCACGTCGCCGTGGGCTTCGAGGGTGTGGGGAACTTTCTTGGCCATCGGTGGAACGGGCTCCTCGGACCGGCTCGCCTCGGCCGCGCCAGCGGGCTCCGGCTGCGCCGTCGGCGGGGCGGACCCATCCACGGCGGCGACCGAGGTGCCGCCCACACTCTGGCACGACACCAGCGCAAGCATCAAACAGAGGGACAGGGCGAGGGAGGAAGCGAGCTCGAGCGGTCTGTTGGGGTTCATCGCGGGCTCCTGGGCTGTGGTCGGGAACCCCCAGAGCATAGTGGAAGCGCTCCCGAGCCAATAGCACAGCCACCGGGGAGATCATGGACGGGCCTGTTGACCCTGCCGGCGCCGATCCCTCATTCTTGTCCGGCCAACTCGTTCGTACCGCACCGGAACCATGGATCGCGTCCTCCTCGCATGCCTCGTCACGACCGGCCTCTTCCTGGCCCTCCACTGGGCGATCGCGCGGGTAGCCCGCCGAAGCTTTCGGCGCAACCTCAAGCTCTCCCGGGGCATCGCCGCGGCGATCCTGGTCGGAACCGGCGTCGCCAGCGTCGTCCACTGGTGGCCGCTCTGGCAGGACGCCTTCCTCGTCGACCATCCGAACCCGGTGGACGCCTGGCCGGTGGTGATCTTCATCGGGCACCTCACCGCGGATCTGGTCTGGATCGTCGCCGGTCGCGTGTTCGTCGACTCCCGGGTGGCGCGGGACCTGGTGATCCACCACCTCCTCGGCATCGTCGTCTGCGCCATCTCCCTCACCCTCCAGGCCGGTTACGCGTTGATCGGCGCCGCCCTGGTCGCCGAGATCCTCCCGGTCCTGACCGGCCTGGGCGCCCTCGCCCGCACCTGGCGCCTGGAGAACCTGGAGCACTGGGTGCTCCGCGCCAGCCTCGGGGCGATCGTCGGCTTCCGCATGCCGGTCTGGCTGCTGCTCGCCGCGAGCTTCGTCCACGCCGTCGCCGGGCCTGCGACCACCCAGCTCCAGCAGCTCGTCACTCCCATCGCTCTACCCGGTCTCGCCCTGGTGCTCACGCTGGACGTCTACTGGGTTCGCTCCTACCTCCGGCTGCTCCGCGATTTCCCGCGGCGGGGCGTCGCCGACCTCTCGCTCGATCCGCTGGCACCCTGGTTTCTCGAAGAGAGCTGATCCGGCGCGAACCCCCCGAAGTGATAGGGTTTGGCCGAATTCCCGCGTCACACCGAGCTCGGAGGCAGCCCCCCGGCGTTGCCGGGCGCAGCGAATGGCCAAGGACGATCGCACGGGTCGAGAGACCTCTCCCACACCGACCGAAAGCGAGGGGCGCTACCGCCAGCTCCTCGAGCTCTCACCCGACGCGATCTTCGTGCACGACCGTGGGGTCTTCCTCTACGCCAACGAGGCCACGGCCACCCTGTTCGGTACCGGCACCGTCGACCGTCTGGTCGGCCGCGCCGTCGACGAGCTCATCGCCGAGCGCTCCCGGGAGCGCGTCCGCGTCCTGGTGCGGGAGGTCGAAGGCCTGGACCACACCCGCCGGATCGGGGTCGACGACATCGCGCTCACGACCGGGAGGGTCGTGGACGTCGAGATCTCCTCGGCCCCGGTGACCTGGAACGGTGCGCCGGCCCGCCAGGTGGTGGTGCACGACGTGACCGAGCAGCGCCACGCCGAGGCGCGGCTCCGCGAGACCCAGGACCAACTGCGCACGCTGGTCGAGCACGCACCGGAGGCCGTGGTCGTCTACGACTCGGACAGTCTCCATTTCGTCGACCTGAACGCCAACGCCGAGATCCTGTTCGGCAGGTCGCGGGAGGAGCTGCTGCGGGCGGGGCCCGAGACGCTCAGCCCGCAGAGACAGCCGGACGGCAGGCTGTCGATGGAGGCCGCCCGCTGGAAGCTCGCGGAGGCGCTGGCGGGCCGCACCCCGGTGTTCGAGTGGTGCCACCTCCACAGCTCCGGCAAAGAGATCCAGTGCGAAGTCCGGCTGGTGCGGCTGCCGGCGGCCAACCGCCGCCTGGTCCGCGGCAGCGTGCTCGACATCTCGGAGCGCAAGCGGGTCGAAAACGCCCTCAGGGCATCGGAGGAGCGGTTCTCGAAGACCTTCCACGCGAGCCCCGTGGGGATCACCATCTCCCGGGTTCACGACGGACGGTTCTTGAACGCCAACGACAGCTTCCTGGCGATGACCGGCTACACGCACGACGAGGTGGTCGGGCACGGAGCGGAGGAGCTCCACCTGTGGGTCGATCCGGAGACGCGCCGGGCCATCGGCGGCACCGTCCGGGGCGACGAGCCTTACGTGACCATCGAGGGCCGCCTGCGCACCAAGGCCGGCGACATCCGCCACGTGCTCGCGTCGTTCGTGCGCATCGAAGCGGGCGGCGACGACTGCGTCCTCGCGCTCGGCATCGACATCAGCGAGCGCAAGGCGTTCGAAGAGCAGCTCCGGCACCTGGCCTTCCATGACCTGCTCACCGAGCTGCCCAACCGGGCGCTGTTCGAGGACCGTCTCGCCCACGCGCTCGAGCGCTCGCGGTCGAACGACGAGACGCTCGCCGTGCTCTTCCTCGACCTCGACCGGTTCAAGGTGGTCAACGACACGCTGGGCCATACCGCGGGCGACGGCCTGCTCTCGGACGTGGCCCTGCGCTTGCGGAGCAACCTGCCGGACGGCGACACCCTGGCCCGCTTCGGCGGCGATGAGTTCGCCATCCTGCTCGAGAACGTCTCCGGCCGGCGCCAGGTCCACCAGACGGTGGAGCGGCTGATCGACTCCCTGAGCGTACCCTTCGACGTGATGGGCACCCGGGTCCACGTGACGGCCAGCATCGGCGTGGCGTTTTCCCGCGGCGACGAGTCCTCGGACGACCTGCTGCGCTACATGGACATCGCCATGTACCGCGCCAAGCTGGAGGAAGGCAGCGGCTACCGGATCTTCGATCGCCAGAGGGACTCGGAGGCGACCCGGCGGCTGCACCTGGAGAACGACCTCCGGCAGGCCCTCGAGCGTGACCAGCTCGAGGTGCGGTTCCAGCCGGTGGTCTGCCTCGCCCGCCGCGAGGTACGCGGAGTCGAGGCGCTGCTTCGCTGGCGCCACCCGGAGCGGGGCCTGGTGTCGCCGCCGGAGTTCGTGCCCATGGCCGAGGAGCTCGGGCTGATCGTGCCGATCGGCGAGTGGGTCCTGCGCTCGGCCTGCCGGCTGGCCGCACCCTGGCTCGAGCGCTCGCGCCCCGGCAGACCCTTTCGCCTGAGCGTCAACCTGTCGGCGCGCCAGCTCCAGGCGCCGGAGCTGGTCGAGAGCGTCGAGACGATCCTCGCCGAGACCGGCTTCCCGGTCGAAGCCCTGGAGCTCGAGCTGACCGAGAACGCGGCGGTCCAGGCCACCGAGCAGCTCCGCCGCCTCCGGGCCATCGGAGTGCGCCTGGCGCTCGACGACTTCGGCACCGGCTACGCCTCGCTCTCGTACCTGCGCCAGCTCGAGGTCGACACGCTCAAGATCGACCAATCGTTCATCCACGGCCTGGAGCAACCCGGCACGGACGAGACGGTGGTGCGGTCGATGCTCTTCCTGGGCGAGCAGCTCGGGCTCGAGGTCATCGCCGAGGGCGTGGAAACGGAGCGCCAGGCCGAGCGGCTCCGCGACATGCGCTGCCACCTGGCCCAGGGGTTCTTCTTTTCCCGCCCGATCCCGGCCGACGAGCTCCGGACTCTGCTCGACGAGACGCTGCCCCTCGCCGGCCCGAGGCGGCAGACCGATCAACCCACCGGGCTTGACCGGCCCATCGAACCGGAGAAGCCGAGCTCCGCCCTCTGACCGACCCCGGCCGCCGACCCCGCGCCGCTCGAACTCTTGTACCATCGCTGCGCCGCCCACCCCCGCACTGGAAGCAACCCACCCGCTCGGGTCGGGCGGCCATGTGTGCCGGCCGGCTAGAGTGGCGACGAATATGTAAGGAGGAAGATCATGAAAGAACTGCTGCCCGAGCGAGCGAGGGACTACCAGGAACGCGCCCACGAGGTGGCCGAGAAGGCGGTCCGGCCGATCGCCGCGGAGCTGGATCGCACCGGCGAGTACCCGTGGAGCGTCATCGAGGCGCTGCGCGAGGCCGACCTGATGGGCATCTGGATTCCGACCGAGTACGGCGGCCAGGGCGCCGGGGTGCTCGACCTGTGCGTGGTGGTGGAAGAGCTGTCGCGGGCCTGCGGCGGCGTCGGCGTGGCCTACGCGGTCAACGCGCTCGGCAGCTTCCCGATCATCGTCGGCGGCACCGACGAGCAGAAGCAGCGCTGGCTGCCGTCGGTCGCCTCGGGCGACAAGCTGATCGCCTTCGGCCTGTCGGAGAAGGCCTCGGGATCCGACGCGGGCAGCCTCATCACCCGTGCCGAGCTCGACGGCGACTGCTACGTGGTCAACGGCGACAAGAAGTGGAACACCAACGGCGGCGCGGCGTCGATCTACACCGTCTACTGCTCCACCCGGCCCGACCGGGGCAGCCGGGGCATCTCGCCCCTGGTCATCGAGAAGGGCACGCCGGGCTTCGAGATCGGCAAGCGCGAGCAGCTCATGGGCATCCGCTGCGTGCCGGTTCACGAGCTCCACTTCCGGAACTGCCGGGTGCCCAAGGAGAACCTGCTGGGCGACACCGAGGGCCGCGGCTTCCCCAACGCCATGATGACCCTCGACCGGGCGCGGCCCGGCGTCGCCGCCCAGGCCGTGGGCCTCGCCCAGGGCGCCCTCGAGTGGGCCATGCGCTACACCTCGGAGCGCCAGCAGTTCGGCCAGTCGGTGATGAGCTTCCAGGGCATCCAGTTCAAGCTCGCCGACATGGCGACCGAGATCGAAGCGGCACGCCAGCTCGTCTACTCGGCCGCCCGCGCCATCGACGGGGGCCACTCCGGCGCCTCCCGGTACGCGGCCATGTGCAAGGTCTTCGCGAGCGACGTCGCCATGCGCGTCACCACCGAGGCCGTGCAGCTCTTCGGCGGCTACGGCTACTGCCGGGACTACCCCGTCGAGAAGTACATGCGCGATGCCAAAATCACCCAGATCTACGAGGGCGCCAACCAGATCCAGCGGCTGGTCATCGGCCGCTCCCTGACCAAGGAAGCGACCTCGCTCTCGTCGATGCTCGACGTCAAGGTGGAGCACTTCCCGGAGGCGGAGCTCGCCGGCGCGGCGCCCGACAAGGGAGGGGCCTGATGACGACCATCACCACGGTCGAGCTCGACTGCGTCGGCGAGGTGCGGCTGGGGCCCGTGGGCCCCGCCACCGCCGAGCGGCTGGCTCCCCTCGGCGGTGAGTGGCTGGAGTACTCCCCGGAGGATCAGGCGTTGGTGCTCTGCCATGTCCAGCCCGGCGGCAAGCCGACCCTCTCGGCTCTGCCGGCGGAGCTCATCGCCTTCCTCGACGCGCTGACCCCGGCGGAGCGGGAGGCCATGCCGGGCGGGACGCTCCTGGTGCGCGACCGCACCGGGATCGTGGTCCGCCTGGTCGCCGGCCAGGGGGAGATCCACATCCAGTGGCCGCGGGAGGACTGGTCCCAAGGGAAGCCGGTCGACCTGGACGCCATGATGGCGGAGGCCGATCCCTTCACCGCACGAATCTCGGGACGGGTTCGCCTGTCGGCCCCCCGGGGCTCCCGCGACCGGCTGGAGGAGTTCGTCAGCGGCTTCGAAGGGCTCTACCCCGAGGGAGACCTCCGGGCCGAACGGAGCGGCGACACCATCGAGGTCGAGCTGCGGGACGTGAACGTCGGCCCGGAGCAGCTCCTCGAGACCCTCGGCAAGCTGGCCGAGCCGGCCTCGTCGCTCGAAGGCGAGCTCCAGGTGGGCTCCTTCGTCGAGCACTCGATGGACAAGGACTTCCGCATCCTCCTGGAGAACGGCGTCGCCCGGGCCGTCCGGCCGTCGCTCTGGCCGGAAGACTCGGAACCCGGCGGTTGACCGCCGCCCTCCCGCAAACACCCCGGAAGCCCGCGCCACGAATCGGCGCGGGCTTCTTGCCATCCCACCCCAAGCCTCAGCACCATGGACCGCGACCACGGCCAGAGCCTGCCGGTCACCGAGCGATTCGACCTCTCCGAGACCACCTCGCTCAATTCCCAGGTCTCGAAAGGTTTTCGTCTGGGCGGGATCAACGATCCCCTAACATCCCTCTGGGAGGCGGTGGAGGAAGTCCCGCGAGCCGTCTCCCGAATCGTCCGGGTCAGCAGGTGCCGTAGAAGGTCGCCGGGAAGTTACCCACGCGGTAGCCACTGCATCC
>Ga0210123_1000891_pt1 | contig 16634 bp, 16 predicted proteins | sample Muzzi_PWB_D2_FD_185535 | JGI IMG/M metagenome (GOLD analysis project Ga0210123, IMG submission 185535) | Wetland microbial communities from San Francisco Bay, California, USA, that impact long-term carbon sequestration - Muzzi_PWB_D2 (SPAdes) | ecosystem: Environmental > Aquatic > Marine >... | reverse complement strand
CGGCGGTCCTCGGCCAGCGCTACGTCTACACGGTCACCGCCGTCGCCGAGCGGCGCCCGGTCGTGGTGGAGAGCGCCTTCGGCGAGGAGGTGGAGCTCGACTACCGGGACCGTTTCGCGCCGCCGACACCCACCGGCTTGGTGGCCCTCTTCCAGCAGACCGGCGGCGAGAACCGGGTCCGCGTGGTCTGGCGACCGGTGGAGAGCGACGACCTGGCGGGCTACCGCGTCTACCGCCGCGGCCCCGAGAGTCAGCAGTTCCGGTCGCTGAGCGAGGATCTCGTCACCGGCACCGAGCTGATCGACGTCGAGGTCTCCTCCGGAGCCACCTACACCTACCGGGTGACCGCCGTCGACCGATCGGGCAACGAGAGCACGCCGTCCGAACAGGTGAGCGCCAACATCCGGTAGCCCGCCGATGGAAGCGGCCCTGCCCTTCGTCAAGATGTCCGGGGCGGGCAACGACTTCATCGCCCTGGTGGAGCCGCTGCCCCCCGGGGTAGCCCTCGGCCCCGAGCGGATCCGCGCCTGGTGCCGCCGGGGCCTCTCGCTCGGCGCCGACGGCCTCTTCATGCTCGCCCACGAGGGGCCGGGCGCCGTCCGCATGACCCACTACAACGCCGACGGCTCCGAGGCGGCTCTCTGCATCAACGGCACCCGCTGCGCCGCCCGGCTGGCCTTCGAGCTCGGCTGGAGCGCGGAGGACGACGACCTGGTCACCGTCTCGACCGGCGCGGGCGAGCTCCGCGCCCGGCGCCTCGCCCCGGACGAGGTCTCCCTCGAGCTCCCCGACCCGATCCCGGCGGGCGACCGGGCCCCGGTCCCGATGGCGCCGGAGGTGGACGGCCGATCCTGGCCAGGCTTCTTCGTCACGGTCGGTGTGCCCCACTTCGTCCTCGCCTGGGACGGCGACCTCGCCTCGGCCCCGGTCGCCACGCTCGGCCCCGCGCTCCGCTCCCACCCCGACCTCGGCCCCGCCGGCGCCAACGTCGACTTCGTGCGCTTCGCGGCACCCGACCGCATCGAGATCCGCAGCTTCGAGCGCGGAGTCGAGGCCGAAACCCTGGCCTGCGGCACCGGCGTGCTGGCCGCGGTCGCCACCGGCCTCGCCACGGGCCGCTCGGCGCTCCCGGTCACCGCCCTCACCCGGAGCGGCTTCGAGCTCCGGGTCGAAGCGGCCCAAGGCGACCGCTGGGCCCTCGCGGGCGACGCACGCCTCGTCGCCCGCGGCGAGCTCCTGCCGGCAGCCACCCACCTGCCCACCCCGCCCGGCTGGTGACCGGGGCAGGGTGCGTTGGACGCAGGCGCCCCGACTCTCGAACCGACCAAGAAGAGTGGAAGCGGCCGTCATGCCGCGCGAGACGGACGGCCCCAAATCCGTCCTGTATGAAGGGGGGGAGGGAACGAGCTCCCATCCGCGAGGAGTCGCTCCCCTCGGGCCGTTGCCTCGGAGCACGACGCATAGCGTCGGAGACGAGACCATGCAAAGTGGAACCGAGATCGGACTGGTGACCATCATCCCGAAATCCGTCCCAGCATGACCCGGCAACCTGAGCCGACCCGACCCAGAACACCGAAACTTGTCCGGTAAGACAAATAATCTCAGCAACTTACGGAGGTTGCGCCGATCCGTCATCCGCTCTACAGTGGCACCGTGAATCCAGGCGTCGCCCGGGCCATCGATCCCAAGAAGGAGATGATCACCGCCAGCAGGATTCTGTTCGTGCTCCGAGGTCTGAGCGGCTACACCCAAGAGCAGTTGGCCGCCCGCGCAGGCCTCAACAAAACGGCGATCTCCGACTACGAAACGGGCAAGCGAGTAATCCCCGACCCCAGGCGCCATCAACTTCTCGCAGCCCTGGGCCTTCCAGCCCGCGCCTGGGAGGACACAGCCCGCCATCTCGAGTGGTTGGACTGGTTGAGCCGCGAAGGCCGTACCACCCCAGGGCCAGGCGCCACCTCAGACCCCCCGTCCCAAGATACCGAACCCGCCCGGAGCGGAAATCGACGAACGAGCCGGCCCAGCCGTCCGCGCCGAGAAATCCGCCACATCGCCGAAGCAGCCGGAAAGGCCCTGGAACGACACCTGGTGGAGGTGTTGGACGTTGTCACCCAGTCGCAGCGGTAGAGGCGAGCCGGTGTCACGAATCCACTATCGCCCACACAACCATAGCGAGAAGTCGGCATTTCAGAAGGCATCGAAGACCGGGAACGAATGAACACCTCGGGGGAAGGACGACTCGGGGGTACCCGGAACCACACGATGAAGCGCCTCCAGGTTACCCGTCCTGTCATCCGCTCCCTCCCCGGCCCGGTGCGGTTGGATGGAGAGCTTGGGGACTGAGTAGAAGCCGCCCCCGAGATCTTTCGGGCCGCAAACTTAGATGGCTCAATTATTATGCGACATAACTCTATAGCTTCCTTACAATATGATACGATTACGAAATTACGGCGGGGCCGAATGAGCCCGGGAACGGTTGAACGGAACAGACCGCGAGGAAGATCGCACCATGACCGAAAGGCAGCGCAGCCGAGGGCCTCCCAGGAATCGCCTTGCACAACCGAACGAGCTGATGGGCGGAGCAACCGTTGGTGCCTCGCCGCCTGATCATCGATTTGAACTACCTTGAGGTACATGTGATGCACGTAGCGACACCTATTTGTTCGAGACGAGCCCTCCTGGTCATTGTTGTTCTCGCATGCACGCTGGCCGCCCCTGGACCGGCGGCGGCACAACCGTTCGACCTGGATACCCCCGCCGACTCACCACTCTGGTGGACGGTGACCGACGCGCTCTCCCCGGCGGAGCTTCGGGCGGCGCTGCGCGACCCCGAGGCGCATCTCGCGCGCTATCGGGAGGCGCTGGCAGCGGGTGTTGTTTCTGCCCCCCTGACCCGGGAGCAAGAGGAGACGCTGTCCTTCTACTACAACCGGCGGCTGACGCCGGAGCTCACGCCGATGTGGTTGGCGTTCCAGGCCTTGGCGATCGGGCGGTTGTTGCCGCAAGGGGAAGATCAAGTCCGGAGCTCCCTGGTGGAGTTCGGGCTCTCGGAAGAGGCTGCGGACGTGATCATCGAGAGCGCCACCCGGCAGCAAGCGGAGAGTCAGGCGTTGGGCCTGGCGCTGGCGGCCGGAAGCAACGAGTACGTCGAGATCCAGCGCGAGGCGATCGAGGCCCGAGGAGGAGGGCGCCGAGCGTACGCGGAGGTGGTGAGCGCGGCAAGGCGGGGTGACTTCGGGGCCCTTCGGCCCGTCACGAGCCTCTCGAACGAGCGGCTCGCCGAGCTTCGGACCGACTGGTTGCGGAATCCGATCACCGAGGTGGCTGAGCCCCGGTTGTTGGAGTTGAAGGCGACCCTCGATGACTGGTCCTGGATCGAGTTTCGGCGGTACCTGTTGGAGGTCGTCGTGGCAGGGATGGGCCAGGAGTCGAAGGACTTCGACCCTGGGCGGGGGGTGATTCGATGAGGGGGCGCCAGAGGATGAAGTACCTTGGGGCTCTTTCGGTCTTGGGCTTGCTGGCGTCTTCGGCTCAGGCTGGCACGTTCGAGATGTACAACGTGAGCACCGTGATTAAGGCCAATACGAACTACTACATCGGAATCGAGGTGCAAGGCTTCGCACAGTATGTAGGGCCGAAGGATCCGGACGACAACTCGTACCTGATCCAGACGTTCCTGAACGACTCCTACGGGGGGGACCTCAACGACTGGAACAACCCGGACGAGTTCGGCGCCGGGCTCACGGGCACGACGGTCTACGAAACACAGGTCATCTCTTGCACGGGCGCGTGTGCCGCGTACGGCAACATCGTCAAGCCTTTCTGTCCGGACGCCGCGTTCTACAAGGGAAAGGGCGGGGTCACGATCTACCACCAGTTCACGCCGGAGATCGACATCAAGTACACGGCGGTGTACAGCACGGGATGCGCCTACAACGACATCGGAGGCGGAGGAGGCCCCCCAAACCCGGGCTGCGAGTCGGGCAGTGCGACGACCACGACCACGGTGACGAGCATCGGGAGTGGCGCGACGGTCAGCCGGGGTCGGAGCAGCGGCACGGTCGGTCGGAGGGACATCCAGGAGGAGGTGCGGTACCTCCTCGAGGAGTGGGCGGTCCTCGACCATCAGCGGGCACCGGGGGCGCAAGGGATCGTGGACATCTTGAACGCCTCCTCGGAAGAGTTTGCCCGCTCGGTGGCGGCCGAGATCGGGGCTGATTCGGGGAACGTGGCCGAGGGTCCGATCCTGGTGATCGAAGGCATCGACCATCCCTACAACGACCGCTACATCCCGACACCGACGGTGCGGCTGGTGGGAGAGCCCATCATGGGAGGGTCGCCCGGGGACCGACTGGTGCTGCGCGCAGACTTTGCCGAGAGTGGAACGTTGGCGTCACTCGACGTCCTCCACGCTTCGAGCAGCGTGTCCGCCGAGTTGGTGGCGGCGATCGAGCAGCACCTCGCCCTCGAGTACGAGACGGCGGGGCGGCACCGCGCGGTCTCCTTCGTGGTGCTGGAGCTGGGCGGGCCGGCGCGGCCGGTGCAAATGGTCGCGAGCCGCACGGTCCTGCCACTTTGCTGCTGCTACACCGACGAGACGGGCACCTACTGCATCTAGACATCTACGGGCCATGCGGCTCCCGGAGCGCTCCGGGGTCGCATGGCCCGCCGCGTTGGCATCCGACTCGGAGAGTGCTCACTCGGGCACGAGGCCGCCTTCGGAATGGCGCCGGAGCACTCCACCCAGCGTGGCGCCCAGCCCCCCCCACGAGACGTTTTCGCTCACCCACAAGCGCTTGACGCACGCAAGAAGACGAATTAGCCTCGACTGATGACAGAAGCAAAGAGCCTGGTCACCCCCACCCGTCCGTCTCCCATGGCATGCGACCCACCAGCAAAGGCTCGTCGACCATCGGCGGGGTGGGCCGTGGGCGATCTGCGCCACCTCGAGTTGAAGCGAGTGCAAGGAGCGAGATCGGCCCGTTTGGCCGGAGCCCTCCTGGTCGTCGTAGCTTTCGTATGCACGCTGGCCGCCCCAAGACCGGCGGCGGCACAACCCTTCGACCTGGACACCCCGGCCGACTCACCCCTGTGGTGGACGGTGACCGACGCGCCCTCCCCGGCGGAGCTTCGGGCGGCGTTGCGCGACCCCGAGGCGCATCTGGAGCGCTATCCGGAAGCGCTGGCGGGCGGAAGCAACGAGTACGTCGAGATCCAGCGCGAGGCGGTCGAGGCGCGGGGAGGCGGGCGCCGTGCGTACGCTGAGGTGGTGGGGGCCGCACGGCGGGGCGACTTCGAAGTTCTTCGGTCCGTCACGAGCCTTTCGGACGACCGGCTGGCCGAGCTTCGCACCGACTGGTTGCGGAATCCGATCACCGAGGTGGCCGAGCCCCGGTTGCTGGAGTTGAAGGCGGCCCTCGATGACTGGTCCTGGAACCTGCTTCGGCGGTATCTGCTGGAGGTCGTCGTGGCAGGGATGGGGCGGGAGTCGAAGGACTTCGACCCTGGGCAGGGGATGATCCCACGACAGGGCGGTAGTCCCCCCTGGCCGCAGGGCGTAGGGTTGCCCCCGCTACCGGTCGCGCGATTCTCTCCACCTGAGCAGGTCTCTGCCGTAGACCAAGCAGAACTGACGCAAATGCTGCCACGTGTCATCAAGACTGAGCACTGAGGTTGTGACGGCGACAGGTGTCTTCGCCTACGGACCAGGATGATCGGACCCCCCTCGAGACCACATGACAAGCAGACCAACTACCTGATGCTGGCAAGCCGATGAAAGGTGAATAGCGTGAAGAAATACATCCTGCCGATGTTGAGTATCGCCGCGGTCTCGTTCCTTGCGATCGCCACCCTCGGTGCTGCGAGTGAACCCACAGCGCACTACAGTGTCGAGGTGGACTTCGGCTCCCTGGCGGACCATCCGGGGGCTTACCAATGCCAAGCAGTCTTCAAAGACCTCGCATCAGGCGAAGTGCTTGCCGCACCCAAGGTGGCATTCCCTGCCGGCACGCCAGTGAAGACGGAGTCAGAGATTCCGGGCCGGAGCGAGAAGGCAACTCTCTCGGCGTCAGTTGATGAGGAGAGTGGGACCTTGACATACGAGTTGGAGGTGCGTGGTGGCAACAGGGTACTGAGCCGGCACAAGGCGACGGTTGCATTGCAGTAGCATGAACGCTTACTGGAGAACGTAGGCTCGGTGAGGCTGGGCGACTCCCGGAGCGCTCCGGGGTCGCATGGCCCACCGCGTTGGTGGGCGGCTCGCTTTCAGTACAATCGGCCGAACATTCGCACATCCTCCAGTACGGGACCTTCCGCCCATGGCCGACTGTCACCTGACCTTTGAGCTGCTCGCCGCCCACGACGCCGGGCAGATCACCCACCGGGAGCTGATGGAGCTTGCCTCCCGGCACCTGTTCAACCTCTGCCCCGCCTGCGCCGCCGAGTATCAGGCGTTTGTCGAGGGACTGGCCGACGAGGGCGAAACTCCTGCCCCGACGCCCGAGGCGGCGGAGCGGACCGGGCAGTACGACTCCGAGGACTACCGCCGGGTGATCGAGGCGGTGGCCGGCAGGGCCCACCAGGCGGAGGCCACGGTGCGCAAGGAGGAGAACCGGGCGGCCTACGAGCTCCGGGAGCTTCTGGCCCTGCCGCTCGACGAGGCCGTGGGCAAGGTCCGGCGCGCCCGCACCCGCTTCTCGTCCCCGGCCCTGGCGGAGGCGCTCCTGGGGGAGGTGCGGGCGTCGCTGCCCGACCGGCCCCGCCGCGCCCTCGCGTTCGCCCGGATGGCCGAGGAGGTGGCCTGGCGGATCGGTGACGACCGCGGCAGCCTCGCCACCCTCCGGGCGGAGCTCGCCATCCTGGCCATCGCCCACCAGGGCAACGCCCGCCGGGTGCTCGACGACCTGCCCGGGGCCCACCGCGCGTTCGGCGTTGCCCGGCTGCTATTGAACGAGGTCGCTGTCTCCGACCCCGCGGTGCTGGCCGAGATCGACGGGCTGGAGGGGTCGCTGCGGCGCGATCAACGCCGGTTCGAGGAGGCGGAGAAGCTCCTCCACCGTGCCGTGGCACTGGCGGTGGCGGCGGAGGATCGCACCGCGACGACCCGGAATCTCCTCACGCTCGGCGTCCTCCACCAGCAGTGGGGGCGCCCCTGGGAGGCTTTGAGCCACGTCGAAGCCGCCGCCCTCCAACTGCCGCCCGATGCCTCGGATCGCCTGCGCCTGGCCGTGGCCCACAGCCGCCTCTACTACCTGTGCGAGGTAGGGGAGCACGAGGTGGCGGCCGAGCTGCTCGAGGACGCGAGGCCGCTCTACAGCCGGTTCGACGACCCCTGGACCGTCAACCGCCTCCGCTGGCTGGAGGGGAGGATCGCCCGCGGCCGGGGCGCCGCCGACGACGCGCTCCGCCACCTGAGCGCCGCCCGGGACGGGTTCAGCCAGTCCGGAGCCTCCTACGACACCGCCCTGGTCTCCCTCGAGCTGGCGGAGCTCCACCTGAAGGCGGGCCGCCCCGCCGAGGCGAGGCGAGTCGCCTCGGAGGCTCTCCCACTCTTCACCGGCCTGCGCATCTCCCGCGAGGGGGCGGCCGCCCTCGACCAGCTCCGGCGTGCCGTCGAGGAGGAGCGGGCGCTCAGCCTCGCCCTGCTCCAGACCCTGGCCGCCGCCCTCCGGTCGGCTCCCGCCGGCTGAGCCCGCGGGGCGCCCGCCCGGCCTCCCGAGTCCTCCCTGATCCCCCGGGCCGCACCACCTCTAGCAGTGACGGCCGGCCACGGCCCACTGGAGGTGCCGCCGGCGCGGCCGTGGGAAGGACAGGACTGATGCGGAACAGAAACGGAATCTTGGCAGCCGCGGTGCTCGCGGCCCTTCTGCTGACGCTGGTCGCCCCGGCACCGGCCTGGGCGGGAGGAGCGGACGACCCGGTGTTCAGCTCGGCCACCTGGGGCGGCTGGCTCCGGGGGCTCCTCACGGACCTCTGGCCAGCCCCGGACGCCCTCCTCCGCCTGATCGGCCGGGAGGGCCCGGGAATGGACCCGAACGGCACGCCGTCGCCAGAGGCCGGCACGGTGCGGCCCGAGGGCGACCCGGGCCTCTCCAACCTCATCGGTCGGGCCGGGCCGGGTATGGACCCCAACGGCACACCCTCGGAGGAGAGCACCGGGGAGACCACCGTGCCCCTTTCCGGCACGTCGGCGACGGCCCCACCGCCGGGCTCGTGAGCCCGAACGGCTGAGGTGCCAGGACGTGGGCCGGCGCGCCCGGCGGCCGGGAAGTTGCCGACCGTCGCGGGCGCGCCGGCCCCCCCCTACCGCGCCTCTCCGCCAGGGTGCACTGTCGTTCCCGGAGATGCCCATACCATCGGGAACCGACGAAGAAATTACGGAAACCCTGTCCCGCCCACCCCCTTTCATGAAACTGTAAAGGGCGATGAACAGTGTGCACCTCTCAAAAGAGCTGCTCGACGCGGTCGCCGCCGAGCGCCTGGAGCCCGACGTGCTTCAGGAGATGCTCCTGCTCCACCTGGCGGAGGGCTGCCCCACCTGCGAGGAGGCCGTCTCGAGCTGGGCAGGCTGGCGCCGCCTTCGGGGCACACCCCGCGGCGCGGCAGGGCTCGTCCAGGCGCTCCGGCTCCTCCTGGAGCGGGTGCCCGACGCCGGGCGCAAGGCGATCGAGGCCGAACGGCTCGCCCGCGAAGACCTGGAGACGCTCCGCCCTCTGCCCCACCCGGAGCGCCAGCAGCGAATCGGCCGTGGGCTCGGGCGGTTCCGCGGCCCGGAGCTGGCCGCCCTCTGCCTAGAGGAGGCGCGCCGGTCCCTGCCGGCCCACCCCGGAAGGGCCCGGGAGTGGGCGGTCGCCGCGGAGCAGGCGGCTCTCAGGACCCGGGACCCCGCGGCCCTGGACCGGGCGGAGGCCCTCCTCGCCCTCGCCATCGCCCATCAGGGCAACGCCCTCCGCGCCCTGGAGCGGTTCCCGGCCGCCGAGGAGCGCTTCGGCCGGGCGGAGGAGATGGTACGCCTGGGCGTTGTGCACGACCTCTCCGACCTCGCCGAGATCCACTGCCTGGAGGCGTCGCTCCACCGGGACCTGCGGCGGTTCGATGCGTCCGAGAGGTGCCTGCTCCAGGGGGCTCTGCTCTACCGCGTGGCACGTGACCGCCCCCGGGAGGCCAGCTCTCTCGTGACTCTCAGCACCCTGTACCAGGCGCAGGGGTGGTCTGCCCGGGCCCTCGAGACCGCCGAGCGAGCCGAGGAGGCGCTGCCCGAGGCGGCTGATCCTCGGTTATTGCTCGCCGTCCGGCACAACCGGGCCCGATTCCTCTGCGAGCTCGGCCGCCATGTGGACGCCGCCGAGGCGCTCGAGGACGCCCGCCCCCTCTACGCCCTCTTCGACGACGCCTGGACCCAGCTCCGCCTGGCCTGGCTGGAGGGCACGATCGCCCGGGGCCGGGGCGAGGTGGAGCGGGCCGAGGAGCGCCTGCGCACCGCCCGGGAGGGCTTCCTGGCCGAGGAGTCCGCCTACGACGCGGCCCTCGTCTCCCTGGAGCTCGCCGGCCTCTACCTGGACCAGGGCCGGACGGCCGCCGTCCGCCGCCTGGCCGAGGAGATGGTGGGGACCTTCCGCTTCTTGGGGGTGCGCCGGGAGGCCCTGGCCGCCGCCGCCCTCTTCGCCGAGGCGGCCGAGCGGGAGCGGGTCACCGCCGGGCTGGTCGCCCGGCTCGCCCTCTATCTGCGCCAGAGCCAGGGGCCCGGCCCCCTCCCCGCCTTCGAAACCCGCTGCTGAGGCGCCCTTTTCGCGCCCCAGGGCGGTGCTCGCTCGGGCACCGGTCTGGCGTCGGGGCCTCGCCTCGCCCGGGTGATCCGCTCTGCGAGATGCCCCATCTCCTCACAAGATGAATTCATCTATCCAAATGCATTTGACGCACAAGAAAAGACTGATTAGCATTCAAGAATGACTGAACCGAAGAATCTGGTCACCCCCGGAGACGAAGGCGTCCTCCTCGCAGGGTACAACCATCTGCTCGAGGGACTCCTGGAACGCCTGTGGACCGCCGGCCCGCGGAACCTCTCGGACGACGAGATGCTGGAGCTCTTCTCGGAGCTGATGGCGCGAATCGAAGGTACGCCCTCTCCCGCCGGCAGCGAAACGCTGGCCCTGCTCAAGAGCGGCCAGGATCGGCTAGACCTGGCGACCGCTCAAGTGCTCGAAAAGGGAGAGCCGGACCCGCTCCGGAGGATGCTCCGCGTCGTCCGCACCGAGCTTCAGGCGCGCTGCTACCAGCGCCTTGTAGAGGGCGGGTTGCTTCAGTGAGGGCTACTCTCGCCGCTCTCCCAGGTGGCGGAAGTGGAGGCGGACGAACCGCTCGGCGAGCCGCCCGGTCTCACGGGCGAGGCGCTCGACCTCCTGGTCGCCGAGTGCACCAGAGCCCGAGGGCACCTCGGTCTCGTCCGTCTCCCACGGCATGCGTCCGACGGGAAAGGGCCAGTCGACGACCGGCGGTGCGGGCCGCGGCGGCGGGCCCGGCGAGGTCCGCTCGACCAGCTCGTGGAGCTTCCTCTGCCAGTGATGGAGCTCCACCGGGTCGAGGTGGAGCGCCTCGGCCAGGCGCTGGAGGTTGCGCGGGCCCGGCTGTTCCTCGTCGCGCTCGTAGCGTGAGATCTGGGACTTGTCCATGCCGGTACGCTCGCCGAGCTCCGCCTGTGTCCAGCCGTGGGCCACACGCAGGGCCGCCAGCGTCCGGCCGATCATCCAGTTGTCGGGCATGTGCCGAATCTACAGGCGGCGACCATGCGTGACAAGACGGCTTGCAGGGTGGCCTGGCTCCTGGCCCTCCTTACACCCCTGGCCCTGGTCGCCGTCGGCTGGCAGATCTTCACCGCACCCGACCGCGCGGAAGCCGACAGACGGAACCTCGCCCTTGCCATCTCGATCCTGTGCCGGCTGCCGGAAGCAACCGGCGCCGAGGTCCGGAGCTGGGCGGTCGAGACCCTCGGGCGGCTGTCGGACGAGCCGCCTGGTGAGGAAGTGCAACGGGGGCTCATGGGTGCCCCCGTGCCTGCCCTCCGCCCAGGATCGACCAGGGAGAGTGATCGGCCGGGGTGCCGGGAGTCTCCGACCGCGTCACCAGGCAACGGAAGGGACGGTCACGCGATGCCCGCTCCAGCCGGCCCTACGCTTTCTTATCAGAAGGTCTGGGGCAAAACGCCGGAGGGCGAGGTCGTGGCCCGAGGCCTGGAGCTGCTCGAGGTCTGCCAGGTGAGCGAGAACGCGAGCCTGACCAGCCAACTGCTGTTCGAGCCGATAGCCGGTCACCGGGTGGTCCTGACCCACACAATCCTCGCCCCAACCGGCACCTCCATTTGGCGAGTGGACGACGCGCGCACGGGATGGTGGGCCGACCTCCGGATCGAGTACGGATGGAAGGCCACCGGCCTCAAAGACTTCTTCAACCAGGCCCACGATCACTGCCTGATCCCCGGCGCTTCCCTCTGGGTGACCTTCAGAGCAGCCGGAGAGGTCGAACAGAGCGCCGTCGTCAGAGCGGAGGACCAGCGGCTCTCCGAGATCCTGATCCCTCTGCGGAAGAAGCTCGCCACAGGACCCGAAGGACAAGCACTACGAACGGGGATTCCTCCAGGCCTCGTGGCGACGTGCGAGTTGCTGCTGCAGGGTTACAGCCCAGGCTTGCCAGGAGAGGGCTTTCGGTCCTTCCCCGAGTTTCTCCTCTCAACGCTGGGCAAGAAATCCCGGAAACACTGCCAGAAAACCGGCGTGGCAGTGCTCGGAGGGCCACGGATACTAGCCTGCACTATTCATGAGGCGCCGTAGCGAGAGCCGCAAGTGGGTGTGAGGTCAGGGCGCACACAGCGATGCGCGACGCAGGCGTACTGGACAGTACGTTGAGGAGCAAAGAGCGAGTACGCCCTGAGATTGCATCCAATTGCGGCTCGCAGTAGGTGACTCATGAATGGTGCAGGCTAGGAGTCTGCGCGGTAGAAATCCAAGGTCGCGCGCATGGGTCTTGCGGGTGTCTCCGGTGTTGCTCGTCGTCGACGATGCTACGGCATCGCCTCCTCCTCGCGCCTTGGATTCACTCCGCAAGACCCCTGCGCGGAACGCAAGGGATTTGTGACTCAGACCACTAGGAAACCTCGCCACCGAGCCCCGGCTGAGACAGCTCGCCCAGCGGTTTCCCTCGATCGACCTCGAGCTGTGGGTGACGGACCCGCAAGCAGGCCCCTCGTCGCCGCGACCGAGGTAGACTCCGTGCTTCCGGCCCGAAGCCTCGATCCTCGAACCAGCCGACGAAACGACCCCATGACCGACCAGACCTTCCCTCCCGTCGACGAACAGATGGCCATCCTGGAACGGGGGGCCGTCGACCTGGTGGACCACGACCTGCTGCGCTCGAAGCTCGAGCGCTCGCGCACGTCGGGCAAGCCGCTCACCATCAAGACCGGCTTCGACCCGTCGTCGCCCGATCTCCACCTGGGGCACACGGTGCTGATCCGGAAGATGAAGCACTTCCAGGACCTGGGCCACCGCGTGGTCTTCCTGGTGGGGGACTTCACCGCCATGATCGGCGACCCCTCCGGGCGCAAGGCGACCCGGCCGCAGCTCACCCGGAAGCAGGTCGAGGAGAATGCCGCCACCTACCAGGAGCAGGTGTTCAAGATCCTCGACCGCGAGCGGACGGTGATCGACTACAACAGCCGCTGGCTCTCGAAGCTCGGCTCCGAGGGGATGATCCGCCTCGCCGGCCGCTACACCCTGGCGCGGATGATGGAGCGCGACGACTTCCGGAAGCGCTACGAGTCCAACCAGCCGATCTCGCTCCACGAGCTCCTCTACCCTCTGGTCCAGGGCTACGACTCGGTGGCCATGGAGGCGGACGTGGAGCTCGGCGGCCATGACCAGATCTTCAACCTGCTGGTCGCCCGCGACCTGATGAAGGAAGAGGGCATGGAGCCCCAGGTGGTGCTCACGGTACCGCTCCTGGTCGGCACCGACGGCGTCGAGAAGATGTCGAAGAGCCTGGGCAACGCCATCGGCATCGAGGAGCCGCCGGGGGAGATCTACGGCAAGACCATGTCGATCCCCGACGAGCTGATGTGGAACTGGTACCTGCTGCTGACCGACCTGCCGGAGGCGGAGATCGAACGGCGCAAGGCCCAGGTCGCCGACGGCGAGCGCCACCCGAAGGCGGTCAAGCAGGAGCTCGCCCGCACCCTGGTGGCGGACTTCCACGACGAGGACGCGGCCCGCGCCGCCGAGGCGGAGTTCGAGAAGGTGTTCGCCGACGGCGGCGTGCCGGAGGACGTGCCGGAGCACACGCTCGACGCCGGCACCGCCCTCTTCAAGCTCCTCGCCGCCGCCGACCTGGCGGCGAGCAACAGCGAGGCCCGGCGCCTGGTCCAGCAAGGGGCCGTCGCCATCGACGGTGACAAGATGGACGATCCCTTCGCGGAGCTCGAGCGCCGCGAGGCGCCCTACCTGATCAAGGTCGGCAAGCGCCGCTTCGCCCGCGTCGCGATCCGCTGAGGACGGAAGGCCGCAGCCTCAGGAGGCCACTTCGGTCTGGGCCTCGGAGTGCACCCGCACCTCGTTGAGGCAGCGGGCGACGGCGCGGATCTCGGACACGGTGAGGGAGTCCTCCTGGGCCGCCTGGCGGAACAGGCCGAGGATGGCGAAGGCGTCGCAGTGGATGTCGGTGACCGAGAACAGGGTGGAGGTCCAGGCGGCGGCCTCGCGTACGTCCGCCACCCGGCCCGACACGAGGTAGAGCTCTGCCAGGTCGAGGGCGGCCAGGGCCGCGTTGTAGCCTTGCCCGGCCCGCAGGAACGAGTCGCGCACGCCGGCCAGGGTGCTCTCGGCGGTCTCCTGGTCCCCCAGGCCGCGGGCGATCCTGCCCCGGAGCCAGCGGCACCGGAGGTGGACCGACTCCTCCTCGACACCCAGCGCGAGGGGCTCGTCCTTCCGCACCAGCTCCGCCGCCTCCCGGTAGCGCCCGAGCTCGCACAGGTACCAGGCCAGGTTGTGCCGCGTGGCCAGGTCCAGGCCCGGCTCTTCGTCGGCATCGATCAGCTCGAGCGTCTCCCGCGCCACCTCCGAGGCCGTCTCCGGATCGCCGCCGTAGTAGACCACCGCGGCTCGCCGCAGGCGCAACCGGACCCGGGCCGCGGGCTCCCCGCCCGCGTCGGTCAGCAGCTCCTCGGACCGCTCGAGATGCTCCGCCGCCCCGCACCAGTCGCGGCGCTCCCGGGCCAACGCCGCGACGTAGGCCTCGATGTCGGAGAGCAGGAAGAGGTCGTTCGTTCCCTCGGCCATGCTCCACGCCTCGGCCAGCAGACTCTCCGCCCGGCGGAGCTCGCCCATCGTCCGGAGCGCGTCGGCCTGGTGGGCCATCGCGTCCGCCATCCGATCGAGACGGAACCGGGTGCCGAAGGCCCCCCCGGGGAGGTTGAAGGCCAGCTCCAGGGCGAGCGCGGCGAGCTCGGAGGCAGGGGAGGGCTCGAACGACGCGAGATGCCGGCTCCGCTCGAGGAAGGCGTCGATCAGCGCCGGGTTGCGGAACCGCCCAAACGGCTCGCGCACCGCCCTCAAGCGCTCCTCGGGCGTCGGCAGGGCGAGCAGCTCGCGGGCTTCGCGCTCGGCCCGCTCCTGCAACGCGAAGTAGCTCTGGACGTTCTTGACGGCCCGTTCGAAGGCGCGATCCAGCGACCAGCCCTCGCCCTCGAACGTGTGCTCCTCGACGATCTCGGGCCGGCGCACCACGAAGTCGCGGATCGCGAGCTCGCAGTCGGTGCACACGTGGGCTAGGTGGCGCATCAACAGGGTCAGGTAATCCCGAGGGTCCACCTCCCCCCGCTCCAGATCCTGGAGAACATCTGGATCGATGTGCCATTCTCCGCCCGCAGGATTCTTTCCCATGACGACCTCACTCGCAGTTCAGCATTTCCTACATAATGAATGTTGCCACAGAACCTGGAAAAGGGACAGCCCGTGACAACTTCTCGAAAGGCGTTCCCCCCGGCCCTCTCTCCGGTAACATGCCGACTTCGATGACCACTCGACGCTCGACCTGGACTGCCCTGGGAATCTGGCTGCTCCTGGCGCTGCCGGCTGCCTCGGTGACGGCCGGCGAGGGCCCGGCCGCGGCGGATGTCGTGCGTGCCGAGGGCGAGGCCTTCGGCGAGAGGGCCGTGATTGAGGTCCTGGGAGAGGACCCGCCGCAGGCCGCCGCGTCGGCCCGTGCCGCTCTCGATCGCATGACCGGCCTCGAGCGCGAGATCGAGACCGCGATCAAGGAGCCCGAGCTCGAGCCGGGAGACATCTGGAAAATGCCGTCACCGAGCGCGGACCTGATCCACCTGCTCGAGCGCTCCCTCCGCTTCTGCGCTTGGTCCGGCGGCGCCAACGGCCCCCTCGGCGGCAACCTCGCCGCCCACTGGCGCGCCGTCGGCGGCAACCCTTCGCCACCCCCCGTGCCGGTCTACGCCGTCGAGACCGCGACCTGCGATCGCATCGAGGTCGAGCACGACGCCCGCACCGTGCGGCTGGCCGCCGGCAGCCGGATCGATCTCTCCGGGTTCGCCCCCGGGTTCGCGGTCGACCGCGCCGTCGACCTGCTCCGGGAGCGCGGCGTGAGCAACGCTCTCGTGCGCCTGGGACGCATCTATCGGGCGATCGGCCCCGGTCCCGATTCCGAGGAGGAGCGCGGCTGGCCGGTCCTGCTGCCGACCTTCGAGGGCTACCAGCGCCCCCTCGAGGAGATCACCCTGCACGACCAGTCCCTCGCCGTCGTCTGGCGCGCCGACTGGCCCGCAGGCACGCCCCTCTTCGTCGACCAGAGGACCGGCGCGCCACCCAAGACGGCGTGGGCGACCGTGGCGGTCACCGAGATCGCCATCGACGCCCAGGCGGTGGCCACGTCCGCCCTGGTGCTCGGCAGCCGCGAGGGCCGCTTCCGGATCGCCGGGCTCAAGCCGAAGCCGTCGGTGCTCTGGCTGCTCGGACGCGGCACGGCGCGCCCGCTGCTGATGGACTTCAACTGGTCGACCTTGCGGAGTCCGTGAACCGTTCGAGCACCGGTTGGACGGCCGACGGGCCGCCGAGCCCCAGCACACGAGCCTTGCCGCGAAGAGGAGTAGGGCTCAGCACGCACGGCGGCCTTCGGCATCTGGGCGCTCTGGCCCTCCTGATCGCCGGATACACCCTCGGCTGTACGGGCGGCGCCCAGCCCCCCCCGGAGCCGCCACCCCGCTACGAGGACCTGGTCACGGATGGCTCACTGGCCCGAGCCAACGGCACGAGCACGACCGGAGAGCTCTTTTGCGCCGACGAGACCCGCTTCGGCGTGACCCTCGAAGCGGGCGCCGAGGTGCGCCTTTCCGCGACCCTGGGTGGCGAGCCCCGCCTACTCCTCTCCGCCTGCGCCGAGGCCGACGACACCCCGCCAGGAGAGCCGGAAAGCGAACCGTCCGATGCCTCGCTGACGGTGACGGTCGAGGGCGACCGGGGCCTGTCGAGCGAGATGCGGCTCGACCTCTCGGCCGGCCGGTGGGTCGAACGCTCCCTGCCGCTTGCGGCGCACGCCGGCGGCCAGGTCGGGCTCCGTCTCAGCACCGGGTCCCGGCCGGT